>Ga0335078_10015785_pt1 | contig 11214 bp, 8 predicted proteins | sample Lox_Sample_32_FD_206711 | JGI IMG/M metagenome (GOLD analysis project Ga0335078, IMG submission 206711) | Soil microbial communities from Loxahatchee National Wildlife Refuge, Florida, United States - Lox_Sample_3.2 | ecosystem: Environmental > Terrestrial > Soil > Wetlands | place: USA: Florida...
CCGCAGTCGAGAAATTTGGCGTGGCCGCGGTCGGTAATAAAGATGTTGGCGGGCTTGATGTCGCGGTGGACGATGCCCTTGGTGTGGGCGGCGTCGAGGGCGTCGGCGACTTCGACGGCGACACTGAGCAGGCGATCGAGATCCATGCGCTGGCCAGGCAGATGCTTCATGGTCTGGCCGGTGAGGTACTCCATCACGATAAAGAGGTGGCCGTCGTGCTGGCCGATTTCGTGGATGGTGCAGATGTTGGGATGATTGAGGGCAGAGGCGGCACGGGCTTCGCGGCGAAAGCGCTCGAGGGCGAGCGGGTCCTGCGAGGCTTCGTCGGGAAGAAATTTGAGAGCTACGAAGCGGCCGAGAGCGGTGTCTTCGGCCTTATAGACAACACCCATTCCGCCGCCGCCGATTTTTTCGAGGACGCGATAGTGAGAGATCGTTTGGCCGATCATGTTTGGCGGATCATCTTTAGCGGATCAGTGGCGCGATGAAAGCTTGGCGGCCATCTTAGGGGGAAATGGTGCAGGCGTCAATTGAAAGAAAGGGCCCTTCCCTTGGACAGAGCGAAAAAATTCCTGCTACAATTTTTGCAGAATTCTGATACCCTCCACTGGTTCTAGGAGCATTGAAAACATGGCCTACGTGATTGCCGAACCCTGCATTGGAACGAAAGACACCGCTTGCGTTGACGCTTGCCCGGTGGATTGCATTCATCCGAAGAAAGATTCCGAGAAGTACGCGACCGAGGAAATGCTGTATATCGATCCGGTCGAGTGCATTGACTGCGGAGCGTGCGTGCCGGTATGTCCGGTATCGGCGATCTTTGCGCTGGACGACCTGCCGGAGAAGTGGAACGCGTTCACGGAGCGAAACGCGAAGTATTTTGGAAGATAGCTGTCAGCGGTCAGCTCACAGCTGTCAGGAAAAGCGACGTGTTTTCGGGCGCGGGCTTTGGCTTGCGCCCTTTGTGTTTCCGGGAATGCAATCGTCGAAAGAAGGGTTAGTTGATCGCTGACAGCTGATGGCTGACAGCTCCTTCCATCCTTTACAATCGGTATTTAACCTTGACCCATGGCGCTGAAGGAGTCGGAAGCGATCGTTCTGCGCACGTATCCGATGCGCGAGTCCGACCTCCTGGTGACCTTGTTTACGCGGCTCGCGGGGAAGGTGAAAGGCGTGGCGCGGGCGGCGAAGAAGTCGAAACGCCGCTTTGGTGGCGCGCTGGAGCCGATGACCTATGTGCGGGCCGTCTATGACGAGCGCGAGCGGCAGGAATTGGTGCGGCTCGATGCATGCGAGGTGATTGAGTCGCCGATGTCGGGCGAGGTGACGTACGCGCGGGCGACCGCGCTGGCGCATGTGGCGGAACTGCTGGATCAGTTGATGCCGGACCGCGAGGCGAGCGACGCGGTGTTTCGGCTGACGCTGGCTACGTTGGCGGAATTGCGCGGGACCGGATTGTGGATGCCGGTGACGTACTTCGAGCTCTGGATGACGAGGCTGATGGGGTTTTTGCCGGAGTTTGGCGAGTGCTCGGTGTGTGGCAGGGATTTGAATGGGACTCGGGCTTACTGGCACGCGCTGGCGGATGGGCTGGTTTGCGGAGACGATAAGAGGATTGCGTCGTCAGAGCTGACGCCGGAGTCGCGGAAGATCGCGGCGCAGATGCTGCGGTCGCGGGCTTCAGAGTTTGCCGGGATCGAGTGGCCGAAAGTCTTGTGCGCGGATTTGCGGAAGTTTCTGGTGCAGATTCTGGAGCGGCATATTGAGAGGAAATTGGTGACGGCGGGGATGCTGGAGAAGATGTAGCTACGAGCCTAGAGTTTCGGGCATCGAGCTTTGACGCAATGCTGTGATCGTTGACATGCGTTACGTAACGCATTACGCTATTAAATGATTCGATCCTTCAGGCACAAGGCACTGCGACGCTTGTATCAGGACGATGACTTCCGCGGAATCGACAAGTCGCACGTCGGGAAACTGAAGGATATTTTGGTCCGATTGGATGCGGCTGCTTCGCCAGAAGATATGGATTTTCCTGGTTTCCGTCTGCACGCGCTGAAGGGCGATCTGAAAGGCTTTTATGCCGTCACGGTGCGAGCGAATTTGCGTGTCATTTTCCGGTTTGACGACGGAGACGTGGCCGATATCGATTACGTGGACTATCACTGATGGAGTTTGATTTATGCCGATGAAGAATCCACCACACCCTGGCGGTTTTGTGTTGCGGCAATGTATCGAGCCGATGGGATTGACGATAACGGACGCGGCGGCCGCACTTGGCGTTACCCGCACGACGCTCTCGGAGTTGGTGAATGGTAAGCGAGGCGTATCGCCGGAGATGGCGGTTCGCCTTTCGAAAGTTTTTGGCGGGAGCGCGGAGTCGTGGTTGACGCAGCAGGCGCAATACGATCTCGCGCAGATTAAGACGGACCGGATCAAACTAAAGAGGTTGCAATTCGCATAACCGGATTTTCTTCGACCTAAATAATGAATCCATCCGAAGCAAAATCGCTGACGTTTCAGGAACTCATACTCAAGCTGCAGGCTTTTTTTGCCGCGCGCGGGGCTGTGATTCAGCAGCCTTATGACGTTGAGGTTGGGGCGGGGACGATGGCTCCGGAGACGTTTCTGCGGGTGCTCGGGCCGAATCCTTATAAGGTGGCGTATGTGCAGCCTTCGCGGAGACCGGCGGATGGGCGGTACGGGGAGAATCCGAACCGGCTTTTCAAGCACATGCAGTTGCAGGTGATCCTTAAACCTCCGCCTGAAAATGTGCAGGAGCTTTACTTAGAGTCGCTGGGCGCGATCGGGATCGATCTGCGGCAGCATGACATTAAGTTCGAAGAAGACAATTGGGAGTCGCCGACGCTGGGGGCGTGGGGGATCGGGTGGCAGGTGATGCTCGACGGGCTGGAGGTGACGCAGTTTACTTACTTCCAGCAGTGCGGTGGAGTGGATCTGGATCCGATATCGGCGGAGCTGACGTATGGGCTGGAGCGGCTGTGCGCGTTCTTGCAGGATGTGGATTCGATTTACGACATTGTTTGGGCGCGCGATCCGGAGACCGGGCGCGAGGTGAAGTACGGAGATGTTCGGCTGCTGGATGAGCAGGAGTTTTCTGTCTACAACTTTGAGGCGGCAGACGTGGCTAGCGCGTGGAAGCACTTTGAGCTTTGCGAGGCGGAATGCAAGGGGCTTCTGGATCGGTATGCGGCTTTGGGGCGGGAGAAAGCGTCGGAAGATGGAGTGGCGCGGGAGAAGGCTCGGTTTCCGTTGCTTGGGGCTTACGACCTTTGTTTGAAGTGCTCGCATTACTTCAACATTCTGGATGCGCGCGGGGCGATCTCTGTGACGGAGCGCGTGGGGGTGATTGCTCGGGTGCGGGCGTTGGCTGTCGGGATCGCTAAGGCTTGGATGGATCAGCAGTATCCTTCGGCAGAAAAAAAAAGTGAAGAGCGCGGGGCGAAGGTTCCAGCAAAAGGGAAGAAGGAGAAGCTGGTTCCTGTTGGGTAGTGTTCTTGCTGGCGCCTGCAAGAATCTTAAACCGCAGAGTTCGCTGAGGTTTCGCAGAGGTCGCTGAGAAAATCATCGGAGCCTTCGATTGGGTTTGTAACGTCAGTACCACCGTGTGATCCGGCTCACATTTATTGGGTTGTAATTCTGGAAAGATAAAGTGATCTGCTAATGGCTGATTTCCTTCTTGAAATTGGATGTGAGGAGATTCCGGCGCGCATGATTGACGCGGCGGAGATAAGCTTGTCAACGCTTGTAAAGCAAACCTTAAAGGGTGCGAACCTTTTGGCTTCTGGCATGCGCACGAGCACGCTGAGCTCGCCCAGACGGCTCGCAGTGATGATCTCGGGTATTGCGACAAGTCAGCCGGATATCGTTGAAGACGTTACCGGACCCTCCGTACAGGTTGCTTACAAGGATGGTGAGCCTACGCCTGCGGCATTCGCCTTCGCAAAGAAGGTTGGGCTGGATATTTCGAAGATCTTTGTATCGGCGACATCCAAAGGACAATATCTCTCGGCCAAGGTTGAAAAAAAAGGGCGGCCAGCGGCGGAGATTCTGACAGAGCTACTTCCTAAGGAAGTTGCCAAAATCTACTGGGCGAAGAACATGTACTGGCGCCAGCGAGGAGAGTTGTTTGTCCGCCCCGTGCGCTGGATTGTGGCGATGCTTGACGAACAAATAATCCCGATGGTCCTCTTCGGGATACGGGCGGGCAATATCACGCGAGGACACCGATTGCTTGGCAATCCCACCGCGACGATTGCCCGGCCGGATGCCTATGTGGATACCCTACGAGCCGCTCAGGTCTTGGGGTATCAAGAGCGCGACGCGGCGATTCGCAAGGCGCTGGATGCGGCCACGCGGACTGTGCCTGGGTCGCGGTGGCGGGAAGATGCGTCGCTGCTGGCGACGGTCGTCAATCTTACGGAATTTCCTTCGGTGATTCTGGGCAGCTTCGATCAGGAGTTTCTCGCGCTTCCGGAAGAAGTGCTGGTCACGGTCATGCGGGATCACCAGAAATATTTTGCGGTTGAGGGCACGGATGGGAAGTTGCTGCCGCATTTTCTGGCGGTGCTGAATACGGACGGCGATGCCAGCGGCATTATCCGGCACGGGAATGAGCGGGTACTGCGGGCTCGGTTTAACGATGCGCGGTTCTTCTGGCAGACGGACCAGAAGCAGAGCTTGCGTAATCGGGTAGAACTTCTGAAGAACGTTACCTTCCAGAAAGATCTTGGCAGCTACTACGAGAAGACGCTGCGGGTGCAGCATCTGGCGAGCTGGCTGGCGGAGACGATCAAGCAGAACGGCCTGGCTGTGCGGCCTGGAATCGTGCATAAGGCCGCGCTTCTCGCAAAGACTGACCTTACGACCGAGCTGGTGAAGGAATTCACCGAACTGCAGGGAATTGTTGGCGGGCTTTATGCGCGGGCTCAGCAGTTGGATCCGGATTTGCCGGAAGCTGCCCGGTGCGCTGTGGCTGACGCGATCTACGACCACTACAAACCGGAGTCGATGGAGGATTCGGTGCCGCGGACGGTGGAAGGCGCGGTGGTGTCGATTGCGGATAAAGCGGATTCGATTGCGGGAATGTTTGCTTTGGGATTGATTCCTAGCGGATCGAAAGACCCGTTTGCCCTGCGGCGGCAGGCGAATGGGATTGTGAAGACGATTGCCGAGCATAAATTGCCGCTACGGTTGTCGGAGATGATGCTGGACGCGCGGGAGCAGTATCGCGGGTCGGCGGCGGAGAAGAAGTTTGCGAATGGGGATTATGCCGGGTCTGTCGCGGCGTTCTTCCACGAGCGCCTGGAGTTTTATCTGAAAGACGCTTGCGGGCACGCCTATGACGTGGCGAACGCGGTGCTGGCGGCGGATTCGAATGACGTGGTGGATGCGGCGGCTCGGGCTCAGGCATTGAGCAAGGTGCGCGGGTCGGCAGACTTTGAGTCGATCTCGATTGCGTTCAAGCGCATGAAGAATATTTTGCGGCAGGCGGCGGAGAATCAGCGACGGGTAGCGGAGAGCCTAGATGCGGCGGCGCTGGTGGAGGAGTCGGAGAAGGAGTTGGCTGGGCTGATTCCGGCGAGTGCTGCAGCGGTCGAGAAGCTTCGTGCGTCGCGGAATTATGAGCAAGCATTATTAGAGATCGCTAAGCTGCGGCCGGCGATCGACAAGTTCTTTGACAAGGTCATGGTGATGGTAGAGGACGAGCGGTTACGGGCCAACCGGCTGGCTTTGCTGCGGACGCTGGTTAAGGAATTCTCTACAATCGCCGATTTCTCTGAGATGGTGACAGAAGGTTCCAAGTAAGAAGGCGGGCGAGGATGCCCGCCTAAGCGCGGGCGGGACGCCGGCGCTACATATTAACGAAAGCTACAATCTATATTGCCGGGCTCTCCGGCGCACGAAAGGACTCATCAATCATGGCGACAACGACTCTCCCCGAAGCGGAAATTGCGGAAAGCAAGAACTCCACTCCTAAGAATTCCTCGACGAAATACGTGTACTCGTTTGGTGGCGGCAAGGCTGACGGCAACGGAAAGATGAAAGATGTGCTGGGCGGCAAGGGCGCCGGGCTGGCTGAGATGTCGAATGCGGGATTGCCTGTGCCTCCGGGATTCACGATTCAGACTGAGGCATGCCGCGAGTATATGCGGACGAATTCGGTTTCGAAGGAAGTGGAGAGCCAGATGGATGCGGCGCTCGCGAAGCTGGAGGCGCTGCAGGGGCAGAAGCTGGGCGAGGGAGAGAATCCGCTGCTGGTGAGCGTGCGATCGGGCGCGAAATTTTCGATGCCCGGCATGATGGACACGATTTTGAACCTTGGGCTCAACGACAAGAGCGTTGAGGCGCTCGCGAAGCGCGCAAATAATCAGCGGTTTGCTTATGACTCGTACCGGCGGTTGATCCAGATGTTCGGCAATGTCGTGCTGGAGATCGAGAAGTCGGAGTTCGAGGAGGTTTTTGACGGCAAGAAGAAACAGCGGAAGGTAAAGCTCGACACTGAATTGGATGCGAAGGCTCTAAAGGAAGTCATCGAAGAATACAAGAAGGTCGTGAAAAAGCATGTCAAGCGCGACTTTCCGCAGGATGCGCACGAGCAGTTGGCAATGGCTCGGGATGCGGTGTTCCGCTCGTGGCAGAACGATCGCGCAAAGCACTATCGGCGGATCAACAACATCTCGGACGATCTGGGAACCGCAGTCAATGTGCAGGCGATGGTGTTTGGAAACCTTGGCGATACGTCGGGCACGGGAGTTGGATTCACGCGGAACCCCGCGACGGGAACGAAAGAGTTTTACGGCGAGTACCTGATGAACGCGCAGGGCGAAGACGTGGTTTCGGGCGTGCGCACGCCGGTTCCGATCCTCGAACTTGAGAAAGCAATGCCGGAGGTGTACGCGCAGCTCCGGGCGATCACTACGCGACTTGAGACGCATTACAAGGACATGCAGGATTTCGAGTTCACCATTCAGGACGGCAAGCTTTACATGCTGCAGACGCGCAACGGGAAACGCACTGGACTCGCGGCGGTGCGCGTCGCGTTGCAGATGGTTGACGAAGGATTGATCACGAAGGAAGAGGCGATCTTCCGCGTGGAGCCGAATCAGCTTTATGACTTTCTTGTTCCGCGACTGGACGAAAAGGGACAGAAGATCGAGGTGCTGGCGAAGGGCCTACCGGCTTCTCCGGGCGCGGCGGTCGGACAGATTGTATTTACCGCCGAAGAAGCGGTGGCGGCGGTGCGTAAGGACAGCAAAGTGCCGGTGATCCTGGTGCGGGGCGAGACGACGCCGGAAGATATTCACGGGATGGAAGTGGCGAAGGGGATTTTGACTTCGCGCGGAGGGATGACGAGTCACGCCGCGGTGGTGACGCGCGGCATGGGTAAATGCTGCGTGGCCGGCGCGGGGGATGTTGACGTCGACGAAAAGGCCGGCGAGATGCGTGTGAAGGGGCAGGTGTTCAGGGCGGGCGACTGGATTTCGCTTGATGGGACGACTGGGCGCGTGATCAAAGGCAAGCTGAATACGCTCGATCCTTCGCCGGACGATCCGGAGTTGCAGAAGTTCATGGGCTGGGCCGATCCGTATCGGACGATGAAGGTGCGGGCAAATGCCGACATTCCGCGCGATGCGATTCAGGCGCGGGCGTTTGGAGCGGAAGGGATCGGGCTGTGCCGAACGGAGCACATGTTCTTTGGCGAGGCGAAGATCCCGCACATGCGGGCGATGATTCTGGCCAATAACGAGAAGGACCGGCGCGTAGCACTGAAGAAGTTACTGCCTCTGCAGCGGAACGACTTCATCGGCGTGTTTCGCGCAATGGATGGGTTTCCGGTGACGATCCGGACGCTCGATCCGCCGCTGCATGAGTTTTTGCCGAGCCGGGAAGAGTTGATGGTCAATATCGCGACGCAGGCAACGATGGGAGCGAAGGAAAAGAAGGAACTGGTCACGAAATATAGGGACTACGGCGCCAAGGCGGTGGGTGACTTGAAGAAGCTCCTGCCGAGTCTGCTGTCGCGTGTCGAGCAGTTGCACGAGTTCAATCCCATGCTGGGGCATCGTGGTTGCCGGCTTGGCATCACTTATCCCGAAATCACGGAAATGCAGGCGCGCGCGATTTTCGAGGCGGCGGTGGCGGTCGCGAAGGAGGGCGTGAAGGTATTTCCGGAGGTGATGATTCCGTTGACGGCCACGCTGAACGAAATGGCGAACCAGGCCGCAATCGTGAACCGTGTGGCAAAAGAAGTGTTTGCGGAGAAAGAAAAGAGCGTTGATTACCTTGTAGGCACGATGATCGAGTTGCCGCGAGCCGCGCTGGTGGCGGACGAGATTGCGAAAGAAGCTCAGTTCTTCTCATTCGGGACAAACGATCTTACCCAGACGACCTGGGGATTTTCGCGAGACGACGTGAACAAGATCCTGCCGACATATATCGAGCAGGGGATTATCAAGCACGATCCGTTTGCGGTACTCGATCGCGAAGGCGTGGGCCAGCTTGTGAGAATGGCGACGGAGCGGGGGCGGAAGACGCGGTCGAACTTGAAGGTTGGCATCTGCGGCGAGCACGGCGGCGAGCCCTCGTCGGTGGAGTTCTGCCACCAGACTGGTCTGAACTACGTTTCCTGTTCGCCGTTCCGCGTATTGACTGCCCGGCTGGCAGCCGCTCAGACGGCGGCTGGCGAGGCATTGAAGATTGAGGGTGGCCGGACGAAATGACCGCGCAGGACGCGGGGGACGCAGAGAAGTCCTTGGATTTTTGATGGTCGCCTTGCTGCGTCCTTGACGTGCTCTGTGGTATTCAGTTGACTTTCTGAAGTCTGGTGATCAGTTTCCGGGCGAGATTTTCTTCGGATTCGGACCAGAGCAGGCGTCCGGTCGCTCCGGAGTTCTTCTCTACGTTGGCGGTGAATTCGACCAGGCGCTGGACATTACTGCGAATGCGGTTTTCCGCCTCCAGACTCAAGGCTAGTTCTTCGTGCAGGAAGGGAGAATCGATTCCGAAGTCGATCTGGATGTGGCCGGAGGCCGACGCTGCGTTTTCTTCGAATTCGAGTCCATGGGCGATGCTACGGACCAGAGTTGGGTACTGTATCCATTTTCCCGCGCCGGTGGGTGGAGTCCAAAGATCCCAATAAGCCTCGAAGATGTAGGCATAGTCGTCGTGGAGAAAGTCGGCGAGTGCTCCGGCAGCTTCTTCCGGAGGGATGCCGGGAACAAAGCGGCGCTCGAGGACGGTGGGCTCGGCCCAGGAGACAGGATGAACCGCGGCATAGGTGACACCCGGCCTGGCAGGCGAAAAGGGAAGTTGCTGAAGAACACTGACGGTGCGCGGGAGAATCTCGGGGAGCTCGAAGGTGGGGAACCACAGGCTCAGGTAAAGCGAGTCAGCCATGTACCTATTCTAAATGGTTTTGCTGTGGGGCGAGTTTGCGAAACGTGGCGGCGGGTTGCCGCCGGGACTGTCGGCGAGTAGCCGGCGCTGCGTGCGCAACGATTTTGACAGCGCAAAAAGCAGGCTGTTAGTATGAAAGTTCCCGCAGTAAACGTCCGGCGGCGCTATGTCATTCGAGCCGGAACGTCCCCGTCGTCTAGCCTGGCCTAGGACATCGCCCTTTCACGGCGGTAACGCGGGTTCAAATCCCGCCGGGGACGCCAAGATTTGCAAATTCCCTTCAGATTCTCGGCTACCCGCTTCAGGGGTTCTGTTCCGGCGGAATGAATGCCCGGACGTTCCCCGGTGATCGTTTCGGGCGCTTTCGCCTGGCTCCTGGTGAAATCCAAAGGTTGGCCCATCCTTAGAAAGGTAGTCTCCAAGTCGGAACTGCTTGCCGGCTTGACCTCGGAGACGACTTGCCGGAACCTCGGGGTTCACGTGTCACTTGGGATTCCATGGCGATTGCAAACACTCAGAAGTGCTTACCTCTATTGACACCCATCTCGACGACGCCTTAGCCTCGCCGGAACGAAAGTAATTCCCAGGGAAATACCCGACCGGTCGAGGCTCGAATCGCGCGCATGGCTGGCCGGTTGTCGTTTGCGTGATGCACTTCTGGAACCTTACACCCTAGCAGTTGGGACAGTAGACTCGTCTTTTAAGTGGCACGCAAAACTTGTGTTTGGCAGGCAAATCTTGAAGCAATTCTTATTCTTATCGAATTTAAGTAGAAAGAACTTTGGGAAACGCTCGTGGTGCGCTCTGCTGGTGGTGGCAGGTCTGGTCGGCCTGGTGGGCTGCCAGGGACTGGGCGGCAAGGCACAGGACCAGGGGCCGGGGGTGCTCACCCCGTCGCCGTCCAGCCTGAGCTTTGGCAATGTGCAAACGGGGACGAGTCAAAGCAAGAATGACACGGTCACCAATACCGGCCAATCCAACCTCACAATTTCGCAGGTCACAGTAACCGGAACGGGCTTCAGCATCACTGGCGTGGTTGCGCCGTTGACGCTTACGCCGGGCGACAGTGCGACTTTGAGCGTGCAATTTGCGCCTACGACGGAAGGCGCCGTGAGCGGCAATGTCGTATTCACGACGGACAACGGGACGGTAAGCCTTCCCATTTCCGGAACGGGAGTGGCGGCTGGGGATCTAAGCGCGAACCCGTCGAGCATCAACTTCGGCAGTGTTGTAATCGGCAGCGCGGCTTCGCAAACGGTGACGTTGAAAAATAACGGGGGGTCGAATGTAACGGTCACCGCAGCCGCGGCGACAGGTGCGGGCTTCAGCGAAAGCGGATTGACCCTGCCCTTGACGCTTACGCCAAATCAGACAACGACCTTTACGGTTAGCTTTGCGCCGACGGTTTCGGGCTCGGCAAACGGCAATGTAGCGCTAACGGTGAGCGGAGAGCCGGAGCTTGACATTCCTCTGGCAGGCATGGGGCTAACGCCGGCGACGCTGACGGCAAGTCCGACGAGCCTGACGTTTACAAACGTGCTGGTGGGGCAGAACTCGACGCAAACCGAGACGATCAAGAATACGGGCGGAGCGAGCGCCAAGATTACGGCTGTGGCGGCGAGCGGAACGGGATTCAGTGTTTCTGGAATTACGCTGCCGGTTACGCTTGGATCAGGCCAGAGCGTGACGTTCAATGTGACGTTCACGCCGGCATCGGCGGGAAGCTTCAGCGGCAACGTGACGGTAAGCTCAAACGCGCAGAACCCGACGTTGACGATTCCCGTTTCTGGGACA
>Ga0335078_10015787_pt1 | contig 11213 bp, 9 predicted proteins | sample Lox_Sample_32_FD_206711 | JGI IMG/M metagenome (GOLD analysis project Ga0335078, IMG submission 206711) | Soil microbial communities from Loxahatchee National Wildlife Refuge, Florida, United States - Lox_Sample_3.2 | ecosystem: Environmental > Terrestrial > Soil > Wetlands | place: USA: Florida...
TCCGGAGATTTACTACGGCGAAGTGACCCACGATCCGGTATTCGTCCACACGTCGCAGGAGGAATTCAATTATCCTTCGGGCGAATCCAACGTGCGATCGACTTACGAAGGGAAGGGCGGTTTCCCGATTTCCTCATTCCCGATGCGCCTCGCCGCCGCCCTGAACGAAGGCGAAGTCAAAATCCTGCTGACCGATTACTTCACGCCCCAGAGCCGGATGATGATCCGGCGCAAAATCCGCGACCGCCTGCAGGAGCTCGCGGGTTTTCTCCAATGGGACACGGACCCGTACATGGTGATCACCGATGCCGGCCGGCTGGTCTGGATCGTGGACGGCTACACGACGTCAGATGCCCACCCCTACTCTCATGCGGTGCAAGTGGAAGGCATGGATTCCATCAACTACATCCGCAACTCGGTGAAGGCCACGGTGGACGCGTATGACGGCGAGACCCACCTATACATCTTCGCGCCTGACGATCCGTTGATCGACGCGTACCAGAATCTCTTTCCCGAGCTGTTTCTGCCGGAATCGGCCATGCCCGCCGATATTCGCGCCCACACGCGATATCCGGAGACGCTCTTCCGCATCCAGGCGGAGATTTACCGGACCTACCACATGCTCGATCCGCAGTCGTTCTATAACAAGGAGGACGTCTGGGACCTGGCGCAGCATGCCGCCGGCCAGGAAGGCGGATCCGAGCCCGTGAACCCGACCTATATTAATACGGCCCTGCCCGGTGAGTCGCAAGCCGAGTTTGTGCTGATGATTCCGTTCACGCCGAAAGGCAAGAACAACCTGATCGGTGTCATGGCCGCGCGGTGCGACGGCCCGCATCTGGGCGAGACGGTAGTCCTGCTGCTTTCCAAGCAGCAGTTGATTCAGGGTCCAATGAACGTTCTGGCGTCCATCAACCAGGACCAGACCATATCGAAGGACCTTACGCTGTGGAATCAGCAGGGCTCGAAGGTGCTGCACGGCCAGATCCTGGTGCTGCCCATCGGCAACAACTTTCTGTATGTGGACCCCATCTACATCCGTTCGACACAGGCCAGCATGCCGCAATTGAAAAAGGTCGTGCTGGCGGTCGGGAGCCGGCTGATTTACACCGACACGTACGACGAGGCATTGGCGCAGCTTTCGGGCGAAACTCAGCAGGCGGTCCAGCCGGTCGGATCGGCTGGCGCGGCGCCCGCCGGAACACCGGCGGCGGCTCCCAATGCAAGCGCCGACACCAAGCTCGCTCGCATCCGCGATCATCTTCGCCGCTACCGGGAATTCGCCGCGCAAGGCAAATGGGCCGAAGCGGGCAAGGAACTGGAAGCCATCGAAGCCGAAGCCAGGCAGTGAAACCGCGTCGATCGCGATCAAGTTACACTTGCCGTGATCAATAAAGCCGCCGGGAATTGTATACTGGCTCGGGAAGGATGCGTTCATGACTTACTACGGAGCCAATGAGCTCGCTTACAATTTCCGCACCGTTCGTAACAATACGATTACCATCGCCCAGGAGATCCCGGAGGATAAGTACAGCTTTGCCGCCGCTCCCGGATGCCGGACCGTGGCCCAGACGCTGGCACATATTGCCGTGACTCCGCGCGTACCCACTCAAATCCACTTCACGGAGCGGCGCTCCACGCTGGTGGGCTTCGATTTTATGACGGTGTTCGCCGGCTTGATCGCCGAAGAGCAGGCGCCGCGCACCAAGGAACAGATCCTGCAGTTGCTCCGCACCGAAGGTGACAGGTTCGCCGCGCTCCTGGCGGGCGCCACGGATGAGTTTCTTGCCGAACAAGTGACCTTCCCTCCGGGCTTGGAACCGGCGGTGAAAACCCGTTTTGAGATGTTGCTGGGCGCCAAGGAGCACGAGATGCATCATCGCGGCCAATTGATGGTTGTCGAACGAATTCTGGGCATTACGCCGCATCTTACCCGGCGGATGGAGGAGCGCATGGCGGCCATGCGCGCCACGCAGGCGCAAGGCGCGGGAGCGTAAAATCACCTACGCGCGCTGCTCGGAGACTGCTTGCCGACGCAGCCGCTTCGAAAGCGCCGCGATCCGGTCCATCATTTCGCGGCGCGCTTGCGCAAAGCTCCTTAACTCCGGCGGTCCGGATCGCAGATAGTCCAGAGTGATGGATTCGGCGCGCGCGAATTCGGCGGCGGCCTGCGGAATCTCACTGGCGATTTCCGGCGGCACCGAAACCACTCCGTTGCCGTCGGCATGCAACAGGTCGCCGGGGCGCACCGTCAGGCCGCCGACGCGAACCGCGACCATCAGATCAAGGGTGTGGGAGTAGCCGTGCGAGCAAACGGCGCCATTGCTGAAAGCGGGAAACTCAATTCGGCGAACCTGGTCGAGGTCGCGCGCCGCGCCGCTGGTGATAATCCCGGCCGCGCCGAAGGCTTTGTAGGTGGTGCACATGATTTCGCCGAAAGTGGCCGCCAGCGGCGGATCGTCCAGGTCCTGGTAGACCACGATGGGGACGCCAGGCAGTTCGCCGAAGCGCGCCACTTGTTCATCGAGCGACGCATAGACATCGCCTTCGAGCCGCGGCGCGTCGCAGCGCATGCTGGCGGTCGCGGCGTATCCCACGATGGGCGGCATTTCCGGAAAACAGGCGCGTATGCGCCCATCCATGTACCCCTGATTTCTCGGCCGCACCTGAAACAACTCGATGGTGTTCGAAATGGTCGGGGTATCGAATGCCGCCAGCGCCTTCAAATCGATTTGCGTGGTCATCAACTTATCTTTACCGCGGTTTCGATTCGCGCCGCTACTCGAGGGACGCCGCGATCTTCGCCCGGTATTCTTCCGCCTTCGCCATGATCGCCTTTTCGTCGAGCGTCAGAATGCGGCCATCGCGCACCACCGGCCGGCCGTTCACCATGACATCGCGAACGTCGTCGGCTTTCAGCGCATACACCATCTGCGAGACGGCGTCGTACATGGGGACGGCATTGGGACGATCGAGCCGCACCACGATCAGGTCGGCGCGTTTTCCCGTCTCGATCGATCCGATTTCCTTCTCCATTCTCAGTGCCCGGGCGCCGCCGATAGTGGCCATTTCGAGCGCCATCGAGGCCGGTAGAGCCTGCGGATCCATGGTGATGACTTTTTGCAGTTTGGCGGCGAGATCCATTTCTTCGAACATATTGAAGTCGTTGTTGCTGCCGGCCGGACCATCGGGGCCGAGGCCGACGTGGATGCCGGCGGCCAGCATCCGCACTACCGGCGCAGCGCCGCTGGCCAGCTTCATATTGCTCGATGGACAATGCGCCACACCCACGTTCCGCTGCTTCAAAATGGCGATATCGCCGTCGTTGGCCCAAACACAGTGCGCCGCGACCGTAGGCCCCGTGAGCACTCCCAGCGAATCGAGCACTTCGACAGGCGTCATGTGCCGGGCCGCCAGCGTATCGTCCACTTCTTTCTTCGTCTCTTCGACGTGAATCAGCAGCGGCGCGTGATATTTCTCCGCGAGCGCGCGCGAGGACTTCAGAGTTTCGTCGGAATTGGTATAAAGCGCGTGCGGAGCGACGGCCGCGACCACCAGCGGATCGTCGCGGAAGCGGATGAGGTACCGTTCGGTAAAGGCCAGGGCGTCGGCCGGCGTCTTGTTGTCGGCCACCGGGAAACCGATGATGGTCTCGCCGAGCACGCCGCGCATTCCCGCTTCTTTGGCGGCTTCCGCCACCACGTCTTCGAAATAATACATGTCGGTGAACGTGGTGGTGCCGCCCAACAGCATTTCCAGGCAACCAAGACGCGTGCCCCAGCGGACGAAATCGGGCGAGACGTTTTTTGCCTCGGCTGGGAAGATATATTTCTCGAGCCAATCCTGCAAACGTAGATCGTCGGCGATGCCGCGGAAGAGCGACATGGCCGCGTGGGTGTGCGTGTTGATCAGGCCCGGCGCCAGAATGGCGTCGCCGCGGTCGAGCCTCTGCTTCGCCTGAAACCGGGAATCGATCTCGGCGCGGGTGCCGACTCCCACGATGTGATCGCCGGTGATCGCCACCGCGCCATTTTCGATTACGCGATGCTGCGCGTCTTCGGTGATCACCCAGCGGGCGGTCCAGATCCAATCGGCCGGCTCGGCCGCCAGCGCCGTTATGAATAGGAAGAAACTACAGATACGAAACATCGAACGGCTTCGGAAATAGATCTTTCAAACGATAGGTTTCGGTCTTGCCGGCCAGGTTCACCAGCACGATTTCCACGTCGCCGCAGAATTCCCAGAGGATCTGGCGGCAGGCGCCGCAGGGCGGCGTGAGGACATCGGTATCGGCGGCCACGGCTACGCGGCGGAACTTCCGCGCCCCTTCGGAAATGGCCTTGAAGACCGCCACCCTTTCGGCGCAAACGGTCAAGCCGTAAGTCGCGTTCTCGACATTGCAGCCCGTGTGAATATGTCCATCCGCGTCTTCGACCGCCGCGCCGACAAGAAACTTCGAGAACGGCGCAAAGGCATTTTTACGGACGGCTAGGGCCGCGTCGACGAGTGGATCAGTCATTGTATCCTATGGGGCAGGTTTGCAACCCGCGGCCGATTTTCAATCGGCCTTTCCTCACGCCATTTCCGCCAGTCTCGGCAGCAGCGCTTTCAAGAACCGGACCAAAGTCTCCTGCACCATCGCGCCGATCTCGAGAACTTCATCGTGCGTAATCCGCGTATCGGGAACCACTCCCGCCGCCATGTTCGTCACGCACGAAATCCCGAGGACGCGCATTCTCATGTGATTGGCTACGATCGTCTCCAAAACCGTGGACATGCCCACTACATCCGCGCCGATGGTTCGCAGGTAACGGATCTCGGCCGGGGTTTCGTAACTTGGGCCGAGCATGGCAGCATATACACCGTCTTTGATCGGAACACACAATTCCGTCGCCACGCGTTTGGCCTCATCGCGGAATTTCCGCGAGTACGCATCCGACATGTCCGGGAAGCGCGGCCCCAACGAATCGTCGTTCGGTCCGACAAGGGGATTGACGCCCTGCAAATTGATGTGATCCGAAATCAGCACCAGGCCGCCCTGGTCCAACTCCTTGTTGATGCCGCCCGCGGCGTTCGTGAACACCACGGATCGGACGCCCATGCCGCGCAGCACGCGAACCGGATACGTTACCTGCGCCGGCGAGTAACCCTCGTAGAGATGTGTGCGGCCGGCCATCACCGCGACCGGGAGCGTTCCCAGGTTGCCGAGGATCAACTTGCCCGCGTGCCCGATCGAGGTCGAACACGGCCAGCCCGGTATTTCGGCGTAGGCAATTTCCGTGCAATCCGTCAATTCTTCGGCGAAGGCGCCCAACCCGCTGCCCAGCACAACTCCGATGTTCGGACGAAGTGCGCAGCGGCTCTCGATGGTTTGTATGGCTTCAGTGATCACAGGAACATCCCGGCGATACACGCCGACATAAAATTCGCCATCGTACCGGCCGCCACCGCGCGCAAACCCAACCGGGCCAGATCGCTCTTCCGGTTAGGGGCCAGCGCTCCGATGCCGCCGATCTGGATGGCAATGGAACTCAGGTTCGCGAATCCGCACAGCGCGAACGTGGCGATAGTGAACGATTGCGGAGCCAACTGCCCCTTCATCGGGCCGAGCAGTTGGAAAGCCACCATTTCATTGGTGATGAGACGGGTGCCCAGAAGGCTGCCCACGGTCGGTGCGTCGTGCCACGGCACACCCAGCAGCCACGCAATCGGCGCGAAGATCCAGCCGCAGAAGGTCTCCATGGATCGCGGAAACCACGCGGCATGCACGTGAGCCCATCCCATGATTCCGTTGACCATGGCGATCAACGAGAGAAACGCAATCAGCATGGCGCCGATGTTGAGAACCAGGTGCAAACCATCGCCGGCGCCCTGCGCGGCCGCATCGATTACGTTCACCGCCGTCTTCTCGACGTTGATCTCGACCCTGCCGGCTGTCGCCGGTTTCCCGGTTTCGGGGACGAACATCTTGGCCAGCATGATGGTAGCCGGCGCGGTCATGATCACGGCTGTAAGCAAGTGGCGGATCTCCACCTTCCCCACCTGGACATACGCCGCCATCACCGCGCCCGAAACATGCGCCATGCCGCACGTCATGATGGTGAACAATTCCGATTCCGTCATGCCGGCGAGGAACGGTTTGATGGTGAGCGGCGCCTCGGTCTGCCCCATAAAAATGCTGGCCGCCACATCGAGCGCTTCCGCCCCGCTCACTCCCATGATCCTCTGCATGGCAATGGCCATGCCTTTGACGAGCACCTGCATGATCCCGAGGTAGTACAGAATCGCGAAGAACGACGCGATGAAGATGATGATGGTGAGCACCTGGAAGGCGAAGACGAAGCCGACCGGCGGCTGGTTATCGCCCATCGAGCCGAAAACAAAAATGCTTCCCGCTTTGGCGAAGCCGAACATGGCGGCCACGCCGTCGCTGATCACCTGCAGGACTTTGCTGAAAGGCGTCTTCAGGACGATGACGGCAAATGCGATCTGCAGGCCCAGACCCCACGCCATAATCCGCAAACGAATGGCATGTCTTGCTGTGGAAACCAGCCACGCGACTGCTACGATTACTACGAGCCCCAGCAGTCCGGTGTAGTGCCCCATCTACCCAACCACTTCCAGAATCAACTCCCGTTCGTCGGGTTTCTGGGCGGAGATGCGGAACGCATCCTCCACCATCTCGGCCGCTTCTTCCACGCGTTCTTCCTTGGTGTAGTAAACGCGGCACAGCACCGAGCCGGCGTCCACCTTCTCGCCCATTTTCACTTCCAGAATAATGCCCACGGCTGGATCGATCGAGTCTTCCTTCTTGTCCCGCCCGGCGCCGATCATGTTGCACGCCACGCCGATATCTTCGGCGTCGATCAGGCTGACATATCCGCCGCGCGGCGACGTGATTTCACGCATGCCGGTGGCGTTGGGAAGCAATTCGAATTTGTCCAGCGCCTGTGGATTGCCGCCCTGCGCCGCTACCACTTGTTTGAATTTCTTATAACCGGAGCCATCCACCAGGTGATGTTCGGCCATGCGCCGCGCATCGTCCAGCGAGCCGGCCTTCTTCCCCAGGAAGATCATGCGCGCCGTCAGTTCGAGCGAAAGCTTGGTCAAATCGGCCGGCCCGGCGTTTTGCAGCGTCTGCGAGGCTTCCATGATTTCAAGCGCGTTGCCGACCGCATACCCCAGCGGCTGGTTCATATCCGTGATCAGCGCCTGAACTTTCTTGTCCATCCGGCGGCCGATACCCACCATGGTCTGCGCCAGGCGCCGCGCGTCCACCTGTTTCTTCATGAAGGCGCCGTTGCCGACCTTGACATCCAGCACCAGCGCGTCGATGCCTTCGGCCAGCTTTTTGGACATAATGGAAGAAGAAATCAGCGGCACCGATTCCACCGTGCCCGTCACATCGCGCAGCGCGTAGAGCTTGCGATCGGCGGGCGCCAGGCGGTCGGTTTGCCCGATGAACGCCAGTCCGAGCTCCGCCAGTTGCTTTTCAAACTCGTCCGGGGTCAGGTTGGTGCGAAAACCCGGAATGGATTCCAGCTTGTCCAGGGTCCCGCCGGTGTGGCCGAGGCCGCGGCCCGACATCATCGGCACCACGACACCCGCGGCCGCCGCCAGCGGCGCCACGATGAAACTGGTCTTATCGCCGACTCCGCCGGTGGAGTGCTTGTCCACCTTGACCCCCGGCACTCGTGAAAGGTCGACGGTTTCACCCGATCGCAGCATGCACTCGGTCAGCCGGCTGACCTCGCGGTCGGACATACCGGAGAAGTACACGGCCATCAGGAAGGCCGACATCTGGTAGTCGGGGATGTCGCCCTTGGTATAGCCGTCGATTAGAAACTCGATCTCTTCTGGCGTGAGTTCCTCTCCGCCGCGCTTCCGCTGAATCAAGTCAACTGTACGCATTATGAGACACTTAGCGTACCATCCGAAACACCCCAAAGTAAAGGAATGGTTTCTTTCGAGTACATCCTCCGGCCTGCTACGATGGTTTCACATGACCCCAACTCAGCCTGGCCAGATTGTCAAAGTTCCCATTCAAGGTGTGAAGCACCTCGTCGCCGTGGGCTCCGGAAAAGGCGGTGTCGGAAAAACCACGGTCTCGGTCAACCTGGCGGTCGGGTTGGCGGCGCTGGGATACAAGGCAGGCCTGCTGGATGCCGACGTTTACGGCCCCAACGTCCCGCTCATGATGGGCATCAACCAGACGCCCATGGCCTACGGCGAGCGTATCCAGCCGCTGGAGAAGCACGGCGTGAAACTGATGTCGATGGGCTTTCTGAATCCGGGCGACAAGCCGCTTGTCTGGCGCGGCCCGATGCTGCACAGCGTGATCCAGCAGTTCCTGCGCGGAGTCGATTGGGGCGAAATGGATTACCTGGTAATCGATTTGCCCCCGGGAACCGGCGACGTGCAGCTTTCCCTCATCCAGACGGCGCCTATCACCGGCGCCATTGTCGTAACCACGCCATCGGACGTATCGCTGGAGGACGCGCGCAAAGCCGTGCACATGTTCTACCAGGTCCGCGTCCCGATTCTGGGCATCGTGGAGAATATGAGCTTTCTGACCTGTCCTCATTGTCAGGAACGAATCGACGTCTTTTCCACGGGTGGGGGACGGCGCACCGCGGAGCAGATGGGCGTTCATTTTTTGGGCGAACTGCCGCTCGATCCGAAGGTCCGCGTCGGCGGAGATACCGGCAAGCCCGTGGTGCTGGCCGGCGCCGAGGGCGAGGTGTTCTTATCGCTGGCGCGCAACACGGTTGCCCGGGCAGACGAGGAATCGGCGAAGTCGGGACCGAAGATCGAAATCGAGGAATAGCGCCGCGATCCGCTGCAGGACGGTTTCCGTGCATGCGTTATCATGGGAGCCAATATGCGGCGAAGCTGTCTGTCACACGGCCGCGCATTTCCCGGCGTGATGGTTGTCGCAATTTCGCTGGCGCTTTCGGGTCTCTGCGCCGGCATGCGGGCGCAATCGGCGAACAAGCCGGCGATGGACCCAGCGGCGGCGCAGCAAGCCATCACCTTGGCCGAGCAGGGACGGTGTCAGGAGGCATTGCCGGCCCTGAAGAACACCTTGCCCCGGATCGCCGATAAGCAACTGCGGTATCGCGAATCCATGGCCGAGGCTCGTTGCGCCATGGCCCTGGACCAGAGCGACACAGCCATTCAATCGCTGCTCCTTCTCAAGCGGGAGTTTCCCGGCGATCCGGAAGTGCTGTACATCATGGTTCACTACCTGTCGCAGATGGCGTCCCGCATGTCGCAGGAATTGGCGGCCACAGCCCCCAATTCCAGCCAGGCGCAGCAGTTGGAAGCGGAGGCTTTCGAATCGCAGGGCAAGTGGGACGAAGCCGCGGGAATTTACCGATCGATCCTCAAGCAGAATCCGAAAGCCGACGGCATTCATTACCGCTTGGGGCAGGTTCTGCTATCGAAAGCCGGAAACAACGGTCCGGCCGATGAGGCGAAAACGGAATTCGAGAAGGAGCTGGCGATAGACCCGCGCAGCGCCCCATCGGAATTCGTCCTCGGGGAACTGGCTCGCCGCGCCGGCCAGTGGGACGAGGCGGCGCGGCGCTTCACCCGCGCATCGCAGATCGATGTCGGATTCGCCGAAGCGTACCTGGCTTTGGGAATGTCGCTCGCGGGCAGCGGCAAATTCGCCGAAGCACTGGCTCCGCTGAAAGAGTACGTCCGCATGGTGCCCGCCGACCCCGCCGGTCATTATCAGCTCGCCGTCGCCTACTCCCGCACCGGCGATCAGGAAGGCGCGGCGCGGGAGATGGCCCTGCAAAAGCAGGCCGCCGCGCAGGGCACGCGGCACTGACCACGCATGGATTCTCCGATCTCGCGCCGGAATCTCCTTCGTCTCCTGTCGGTCTCGGCGATCGGGCATCGCGCGCGGCCGTCGGAGCCGCCGCCGTTCTTCGAAGAGATCCCATCCGAAGCCAGCGGTATTCGCTGGAAACATTCGGCGGGGCTATCGGCGGAGATGTATCTGCCCGAAACCATCGGTTCGGGCTGCGCGTTTCTGGACTACGACCACGACGGTTGGATGGATCTCTACCTGGTCAACAGCGGGCCGTGCGATTTCTATTCGCCGCCCGCCGCCTTGCGCAATGCGCTCTACCGCAACAATCGCGACGGCACATTCACGGACGTGACAATGAAGGCTGGCGTCGCCGGAAATGCGTACGGCATGGGTGTGGCCGTGGGCGACTACGATAACGACGGTCTGCCTGACATCTACCTGACGCAATATCCGCGCAGCATCCTCTATCACAACAACGGCGACGGCACGTTCAGCGATGTGACCGAGAAGGCCGGCGTGGCCGCGCCCGGCTGGAGCACCAGCGCCGTCTGGTTCGATTACGACAACGACGGCCGGCTCGACCTGTTCGTCTGCCGCTTCGGCGAATTCTCCAAATCCGCCAACCAATTCTGCGGGAACCATGCCACTGGGGTGCACTACTACTGCGCTCCCGGCACCGTGCACCCGCTGCCGTGTTGGCTATTCCACAATAACGGCGACGGCACATTCACGGACGTTTCCAGGCAGAGCGGAGTCGCCGGCCTGCCGTCGCGGGCCTGGGGCGTCGTGGCGGCCGATGTCGATAACGACGGCTGGATGGACCTGTTCGTCGCCAACGACAAGCTCCCGAATTTCCTGCTCATGAATCGCGGCGGCAAGCGGTTCGAAGACACCGGCCTGCTGGCGGGCGTAGCCTACAGTTCGTTCGGTGGCGAGCGATCCGGCATGGGCGTCGACGCCGCCGATTACGACGAAGATGGCGCCGTCGATCTGTTCGTGGCCAACTTCGTGCACGAGGGATTCTCTCTGTATCGCAACGCCGGAAAGGGCAGTTTCGACGACATGGCCATGTCCTCCGGCATCGCCAGCGCGACCCTTTCTTCGAGCGGTTGGGGCATGAAGTTCTTCGATTTCGATAACGACGGCAATCTCGACTTGATCTTCAACAACGGCCACCCCGACACGATGGTGAAAGTCTACGATCCGGCTTCGAGCTATCGCGAACCCATGCTGCTGTTTCAAAACACCGGCAACGCCTGGAACAACGTCAGCGCGCGTGCCGGGGCCGTGTTCACCCGCGAAATCGCGGGCCGGGGCCTCGCCTTGGGCGATTTCGATAATGACGGCGCGGTGGATGTGCTGGTGATGATCAACGACGCCGCTCCGGTAC
>Ga0335078_10015788_pt1 | contig 11213 bp, 9 predicted proteins | sample Lox_Sample_32_FD_206711 | JGI IMG/M metagenome (GOLD analysis project Ga0335078, IMG submission 206711) | Soil microbial communities from Loxahatchee National Wildlife Refuge, Florida, United States - Lox_Sample_3.2 | ecosystem: Environmental > Terrestrial > Soil > Wetlands | place: USA: Florida...
GCGGCTGTCCTCTGCCACTTTCAAATCGGTTATCAGTGCCGCCCATCCCTACTGCTCAGACCCGGAAATTCCAATCCATCGTGGGATCAAGTGTCCTCTCATTAACACCCAACTTCAGTTGATCGTGCTCTCGCTGAGTGGCAGGCTGGCTTTGACTCCAATGAAGCGCCTTGGAGGCTTGCGGAGCACGAGTGGCAGGTGCGGGCCGGAAGACTTACCCGGAAGATTGCGGTGATTGCGCTCATCATCTCTTTCCTGTCACTTGTTCTGTCTGGTTTGAGTTATTGGCACCCCAATCGCGCAGCATCGTCAGCACATTCAGCGCCATCGAAGCCACAGCCATGATTATGGCGATTATGCAGAGGCATTCAGTGGAGACCAGCCGCCCAACCCGGCTGCTTCAGGCAACGGGGCGATTTCGCTTATGTGCCAAGCCGGATACCCCCTTCGCCCCGTGCCTGAGCCGCATCGTTAGTCGCACGCGCTTACTCGCAAGGGCCATTCGGGTCAAACCGTAGATTAGTCGCTAGAAGTTGGGCAAGAGGGGGGATCCCGGGTTTCTGCGGATGGAAAGGGGGTCCGGGACAATGGAAAACCGGGCCGGTCCAACCACACCATCTATAGGGGCTGGCCTCACCCGAAGAACCCCAGGTATTGCGGTTTCCGTGGCCTTTATGGCGTTTGCTGGTGGAACACAGAGCCTCGTTACGGGCGTGTTGCCCAAGTCGAGTCTGCCGTTCATCGGGAGGGCGAGCGTCCTCGCGAGCCCTGATTTGTTCGGCATTCCACAACAGTTTGGGCTCGCGGGGACGCTCGCCCTCCCGACAAGGCGGTTCGGCAACACGCCCTTACCTCGGCTGCTACGAATAGCGAGGGTTTTGAACAGGCCGCTAGCGTGCCCGCCGTTCGCGCCTGGCGCCGCCAGGAGGCGCTGTTGGGGGCCAAGGGTGCCGCCCTCCCTCCCGGGGGTTTTCGCGGTTACAAATCGCCCTGCGGGGCAGGAAGCGAGCGCTCGCCGGCGTTCGGGGTTGGGGTCAGAATGAACCTCACACGCCGACAATTGGGGGTGACGCGGCCAGTGCTGCAAAAGAGGCGTAACCCACTGCCAACACGAAGGAAACGGTGTAGGTGACAAATTTTGTCCACCTATACAGGGTGGAATGAAGATGCCTGGATTGGGGACAGGGGGGCGAAGCGGAGAGTGGGGCAAGGATGCAGATTGTGGGGCAGGAACGGCAGAGAACTGGTGGGCATTGCCTGGACGCGTCCGGGCTGCGGTGGCCGGTGCCTGGGTCGGCCCTCGGGTTTGGAAGGCCGGATTTGGCAATTGGAAATGGGACAGGCTGAGGTACACAACCTGTGGGGTCACACGCGGCGGTGGATAATACCAGTAATAGGGCATTTTCCGGCGTTTTTGGCGTTATGGGCTTCAAACTGCAACCGTTGGGCGCGTGCGTGGGTTTCGGGGCAGGCATGCGAACGGGACCGAGGAAGATGATGTATCTGCCTGAATGAACTACTCCCGGCTTGGGACGCCGTAAATGTTGCGAGCCTCTTTATCGTCGTAAGTATGGGCGCCGTAGAGGGGTCCGTTAATGAGATTGTATTATTTGGTTCACGCCGAAGGGAGCAGGAATCAGCCGCTAACCGCCTCTTGCACTCCATTCTTCACGCTCCACGCTCCGACGCTTGGCCGATTGAGCCCGCCCGGACCCTCTTTCCTCCGCCAACGCCGCACCCCAAGCGTGTCATCGTATATCGGGTGTTCGATGTTGCAGGTTCTCGGTGTTCAAGGGCAGGGGATTTCGGAGGCCGTACGGGCAATCGAAAATGCGTCAGGCCGAAATACAATATACCCCCTTCTTCCCCCCGAGGCTGCCCTGGTGTGCCAAACCGCCCCGCACCGAATGCCGATCGCCCGTCCTTCCTCTACTTCCTGAGTGCTGGAGTGCAGCCGATGCCAAATCTGAGGGGTCGCGGCGTGAGGGATTATGGCTTGAGCCCTGCAAGGGGTTAGACTTGGCAATAGTCGCGGCAGCGGCGAAGCTCGCCCTATGCACTTTGGGGAACATGGACGGCGTTCGTTACCGCATTTCCTCTGGCTAGCCTTAGCCGCCGGGCTAGCCGCAACGGCCGGCGTCGCGGCAGCCAGGACAGACGCGCCGCCGGCAAAGCAGAGCGCCAATGAACCGCTGGCCGTGTCAGTGCTCCGCTGCGAGTACCAGCAGGATCCGCTCGGCGTTGACAGCCCGCGTCCTCGGTTGAGCTGGCAGATTCAATCGAGCCGCCACGACGTTCGCCAGGGCGCTTACCGGGTTCTGGTCGCGACATCCCCTGAACTGCTGGCCAGGGACCAGGGCGACCTCTGGGACTCGGGCCAGGTCCAGTCCAGCAACTCCACCCAAGTGTCCTATGGCGGCACCGCACTCACTTCCAGCCAGCGCTGCTATTGGAAGGCTCGCGTATGGGACGGCTCCGGGCAGCCATCCGGCTGGAGCCCGCCCGCCAACTGGGAGATGGGACTGCTCCACCCGGAGGACTGGCAAGCCCGCTGGATCGGCAGCGGCCCGCCCCGTGAACCGCGCCCCGCCGCCGGCTTCTTCCAGAGCACCAACGAACTAGCCGGATTCACCCAACCCGTCGAGGTGAATGGGCGATCCACCTTGCTCCGCAAGAAGTTCTTGGTCCGCGGCCCGGTGCGACAGGCCCGGCTCTACGTGACCGGTCTTGGCTACTACGAGGCGTCGTGCAACGGCAGCCGCATAGGGGATCACGTGCTGGCGCCGGCCAAATCCAACTACCGCAAATGGGTGTTCTACGACACCTATGACCTGACCTCCCGCCTGCACCCCGGCACGAACACCCTGGGCATCATGCTGGGCAACGGCTGGTTCAATCCCTATCCCAAGTGGTGGGAGCCTTATCGCATGCAATGGTTTGGCTCGAAGCGCGCTCTCGTCCAGCTCCACCTGGAGTATGCGGACGGCTCCCGCGAGGTCGTCGTCTCGGACGGCTCCTGGAAGACCGCGCCCGGCCCCGTGCTCTATTCCTGCATTTACGACGGCGAGGTTTACGACGCGCGGCAGGAGCTGCGGCATTGGGATGAGGCGGACGGCAGCGACGCCGCGTGGGTTCCCGCGAACGTCGTCGAGCCTCCCGGCGGCGTCCTCATGTCTCCTCTCATGCCGCCCATCAGAGTCACCCGGCACCTGCCCGCCATAGCGGTCAAACATCCCCGGCCCGGCGTCCACGTCTTCGACTTCGGCCAGAACTGCTCCGGCTGGGCGCGCCTAACCGTGCGCGGCCCGCGCGGCGCGCGCATTCGCCTGCGCTATGCCGAGGACGTCCACCCCGACGGCACCCTAGATGTGACCAGCAACGAGCATGCGCAGGCAACCGATGCCTATGTGCTCAAGGGCGAAGGCACGGAAGTCTATGAGCCTCGGTTCACCTTCCACGGATTCCGCTATGTGGAGGTCACCGGCTTCCCCGGCGAGCCCGGCCCGACGAACCTGCTGGGCTGCGTCGTGCACACGGCCTGCGCCAACATCGGCTCGTTCTCCTGCGGCAACGAGCTGCTCAACCGCATCCACCGCGCGACCGTCTGGTCCCAGCGCAGCAACCTGATGGGCTATCCGATGGACTGCCCCCAGCGCGACGAACGCCTCGGCTGGTTCGGGGACGCCCTGATATCCATGGAGGAAGCGCAGTTTAACTTCGATGGGATGCCCGCCTTCTACAACGCCTGGCTCAACGGTGTGCGCCTCAATCAAAACGAGCCCAACGGCGACATCTCCATCGTCTCGCCCCGTCCTTACCTCTCCCTCGAGCCCGATCCGACCTGGAGCAGCGCCTACGTGGTAATGTCCTGGCAGTATTACGTGCACTACGGCGACCGCGAGTTCCTCGCGCGGCAGTTCGACGCCATGAAGCGCTACGTGGATTACCTCGGCACGCAGGGGACGAATGGTATCCTGCCCAAGTACTGGATTGGGGACTGGGGCACCGTCGTCGAGGGTTGGAAGGAGGGGGAGCCTGTTTTGGTGGGAACCGCCTTCTATTATTACGACGCGCGGATTGTGGCGAAAGCGGCCAAGGCACTCGGGCGGACTGCAGAGGAAGATAAGTATTCCGCGCTCGCACGGCAAATCCGGGCCGCCTTCAACCTGAAGTTCTTTGACCGGCAGCAGAAGCAATACGAGCAAGGCACTCAGTTCAGCAACGCGTTTCCCTTGTTCCTGGGTCTGGCGGACCCGGCGGATGAACCGGCCATTCTCGCACACATCCTCCAGGATTTGGAGCGGCGGAAGTGGCATTTCGACGTGGGGGTTTTGGGAGCCAAGTACCTGATCGAGGCGCTCACGGAGCACGGTCAGCCGTCCGTCGCGTACCGGCTGGCCACCCAGACCGGTTACCCGAGCTGGGCCCACTTGTTGGAAGGAGGCCGCACCACTTTGTCGGAGTTCTGGGATCTGCACGGCTCGCACAACCACATCATGCTCGGCAGCATAGACGGGTGGTTTTATCGCACGCTGGCCGGCATCCAGACCGATGAGGCCCACCCCGGCTTCGAGCACTTCTTTATCCGGCCCTACGTCCCTGACACGCTCAGCTTCGTCCATGGGAAGATTGAAACCATCCGCGGCCCGATCTCAGTGAGCTGGACCAACACCGCCGGGAGCTTCGAGCTGAGTGTCTCCGTTCCTGCGAATAGCACCGCGACGATTTGCGTGCCTGCCGCCGCCGGGAAGGGTATTCAGACCGCGCCCGCTCTCGAGCAGGAGCGGTTCGAACATGGGGCCGTGGTCTATGCTGTAGGGTCGGGCAGGTACCAATTCAGAGTGCCTGCGAAGTGAGGGCCGCACTCTGGCGAAAGTGTCAGGCCTCTCGCTCCTTCGTGCAGGTGAATCCTCGCTGACACCCACAGCGGGACTTCCGTCTCAGCCGGGACACTGCGGATCGGTTCCCTCAGTAACCCAGCGCAGCTTTCCTCTCCGCGGCGGTTGGCAAAGGGCCTTTCTTCTTCACGATCGCCTCCTGTCCCGCCTCCTTGAGTCGCCGGGTTTGATCGGCATTGAAGGCAATATCCGCCTGGTATTGGGCCGGAAGGTCCGCTTCGGCGTAGATGGCTTCCACCGGGCATTCCGAGACGCACGCGGTGCAATCAATGCATTCCTCCGGATGAATGACCAATTGATTCTCCAGCTCGTAAAAGCAAGCTACGGGACAAACCTCGACGCAGTCGGTAAACTTGCATCCCTGGCATTTACTTGTAACCACATGGGCCATAAACGATACTAGCTTAAAGTTACTCTCGCCGCAAGGCTCCCGCCGCCGGCGCAGGTGGGTAAGTCGGCCTGAGCGGGGCGCTGTGCCGCGGACGACTGTTGAAATCAACGAGCTGCCTGCCGAAATCGGTTTGCACACTCAGTGCTCAACGGCATTGGCTTAAGGCAGAAGACCCGAGTCACCCGGCAGGGAGTCGCCAAGTTCTCTTTGTTGCTCTTCTTCCGCACTGATTTGGCTCCAGGACTTGCCCGGTCCGCGGTTAGCAAAGACAGCGCACCCCTGCATCAGAAGCAAAAGCAGAAGACAAATTGCGGCGCCTATTCCTTTGGTGTGCTGCTTCTTCATAATACGTAGGCCCTCGTGCACTTGCCGGAATTGCTCACGGCTGAGCCGCGCACCGAATTCCTACCGGTGGCCGCCGCCACCTCCTCCTCCCCCGTGGCCTCCTCCTCCCCCGTGACCGCCGCCGCCGTGCCCTCCGCCGCCAGCCCAGCCCCCGTGGGAGAAACCGCCCGCCCTGGCAAATCCATGCGAAACGCCGCCCTGATGAAAGGAACCACGCCAACCACCGGCAGCCTCGCGGCCAGAGACGCCTAGCGCCCGAAATGCGCGCGCGTTATTGACACCGCCAATGTGCGGAAAGGCGGGGCGTGAGGCGAAGCTGTTCCAGAACCGGCCCTCTTCCGCGCGCGACCGCATACTGCTGAAGACGTTTGGCACACTCGCCCGCTGGCCGGCGGCCATAGTGCCGGTGCGCGAGTTGTAAGCGCGCGCGTAGTTGGCTGTCGGCTCCGCTCGGCTCCACCCGCGCGGGCCAACGCCGCCGCGGGGACCCTCTCGGGCGTAAAGGTCACGCGCCGTGTTGGCCGTGCCACTGCGACTCCAGGCGATGCCTTGGCTCTCGTGCCGCCAATTCCGGTCAGGTCCCCACCACGGCCTTGGTGGGTGGCAGCGCGACCAGGCGAATCGGCCAAAGCCGCACCCCCAGCCAAATCCGTAATCGAAACACCAATCGTCCCAGGGCGTCCAGCAGAGCCCCCAGCCACACCCCCAAGTGCAAGGCCAGCCATACCAGACATCCCCGACCCAGGGCGGGTAATCGTAGCCGGTGCCATAGACCACGATGCCATTCTCGACTTCCGAGCCCCAATAGCCGGGGGTGTAGCCTTCATACACGAATTCCGGCGCCGCGCCGTAGATCCGCACATAGGTCACGAAGTGCAGTGGAGAACTCGGCGGAATGGAATAGATCACTGCCGGCACGGAGGTCGCCGGCGTCCACGGTCCATTGACGGAAGGCGCGGCATACCAGACGCCGTTCTGACAAGCATACCAGGCTTGCGGGTTCACCTCGATGATGGGCGTGCTGCTGTTGGCGACATAACGAAGCGGCGTGCCGGCGATCGGTTGAAGGTTTGGCGGGCCATCTATTTGCGGGTTCCGCATCCGCATGATGCGCGGCACTGCCGTGCTCTCGGGGATGCTATTGGCGATGAGCGCCTCGGTCGCCTGTTCGGTTCCCGGCACGCTGGCCTTGACGTTCTCCTTCGGACTGGTGTCTGGGATGTTGGCGAAGTCAGGCGGAAGGTGATCGGCCGACACGTATTGCCAGGGACCCTCCAGTGTAGGGGCCCGAAACCAGCGGCCCGAGATCAACAGATAGGTTTGCTGGTCGGTCAGCAACTTGAACACGTTGCCGGTCGTGTTGGCGACATAGAGCAAATGGGTGCTGGGTATGGGCACATAGTCGGGCTGGCCGTCAAACAGGATCAGCTCTGTCGGGCTCGTCGCGACATAGATGAGGGGGGCGTTGGCGCGGGTGAGCCGGGCAGGGCTGTTGGTCGGCCCGTTCAGCAGGTCCACCGGCGTCGGTGACGCCAGTGCTTGCTGCTCGGCTTCCGCCGCCTCCTGCGGCGGTTCATTCGCCACCCGCCACGGCCCAGCGAGGCTGGGTGAAGTCAGATACCCATCCTCAAGGTGAAGGTAGAACCGTCCGGCTTGGTCCTTCAGCAATAGCAGCCGTGTGTTGACAACCCGCTGCAACTCTGTTCCCGCAACCGGCCGGCACACCGGCGGCCCGTCAATATAGACCAGCGTGGCGGGCCTGGTGGAGAAGATGATTCTCGGCGGAGTGTTGTTGAGCCGCGGGGCGGAGCTTTCCGGCTGCGCCGACGCGACCGCGAAGCTGGCTTCCAGGCGATCCAGGGAAAGCCCCTCGAGGTGCGTCGGGAACGTTTTCCGCAGGGTCTTAAGGTAGTCCTGAATTCTCTGCTCGGCGGAAGGGAAATCCCCGCCCACAACTTGAACATTCTGCAGTGAAACGGTGCGCCGGGCCTTGTCCACCAAGGTGAGCGCCTGGATGGCCACCACACCGTAGGTCGGTCGTGGCTGGCCGTCGCGTTGCACCCCCACTGCGCTGCGGGCCGTGAGTTGATGGCCGTCCCAGGAATCAACCTGCGGCTCGTAAAGGGTGTACCTCGTCCCGCCGCTCACCATGTGGCGGGGCCAGGCGAAGGCAGCGTTCGTGGCTTCTGCCGTGTAATAATAACCCGGACCGCTCCCAAGCTGCGAAGTCTCATGCGTGGCGCAAGAGCAGAGCATAACCGCCACACCCGCTGCGAACATCGCATTAAGAACGCGCCTCATATCCGTCTTACTCGACTCTTGCCCATAGATCAGGCAAAGGCCGTCTTGTGCTGGTTGATCTGGTGCAAGAATTCACACGTTCGTCGCACGAATTCGATCGCTCAAGCCGCATCGCGCCATCAACTCACGGCGACCAGCGATACCTCCTCGTTCCGTTCGTTGCGGGCAACCCCCGTCGCCTGCGGGTCAAGCACCGGTTTGCCATCCACCAGAAAGCGGTAGCGATGGTGACCGTGTGGCAGCGGCACCTGGCGGAACCACCAACCGTCCACCCGTCGTTCCATGGGAAGCGAGCGGAAATCCCAGGCATTGAAGTCGCCCGCCAGATACACGGACTTCGCACGGGGCGCGGCGCAATAGAAATTGACCGGCTTGGTCATTCCCCTGGCCGAACGCGGAGGATACTGCGGTTGTTGAGACCGGTTGACACTCGCGTCCAGACGGGCTTTCTGCACCGCGGGGCTATCCGTTGACAGACTCATCCCCAGGCCTTTCCGGAGGCTGACGCCGCTTATCCCGGGCTGTGATCTCATTTGCATAACGCCCCAACCCTTTCATTTGGTGAGCAGATCCGCGCGCCAGCCCACCGGATAACCACCGGGTGCGCTCACGATTTCGGTCTTCGGCGTGCCTGGCGGCAGCCTCCATTTCTCATCCAGGTGAACCTTGGTCGTCCGATCACGCAGAATCACGACCGGAATGTCCACCAACCGCCCTTCACTGGCCTGAGCTTTCACGGTGTAGTTGCCCGGGCGCAGGGTGACCAGGCGCGGAGCGGTCGAGTAGTGACCGACGGTATTGTCCACATACTCAACCAGTTTTCCCCGTGCGTCATATACCCTGTAGTCGGTGTGTTGATACCAGGCAGGATCAGTGCTGGCTTGATTCTGATCGTCACTCTCCTCCTCCAGACTGGAGAAGACCTGCAAGTGCCCTGTCCCGATCCAAGAGGAAAGGCCTGCGGCCGGGTTTGGCCCCACGGGCGCCAGAGTGATTGGGTGTGATGCGCAGGACGCCAACAGTGGAATGACGCCCAGCAAGCAGAACGTTACGTTGGTTTTCATGGTAAGACTCGCTTTCTTTTATTCCTGGGTTCCCCGCTCATGCCCCTCATCCTCCGCTCCAGCGCAGCAATCCATCCGACCGGGCTCGCTCGGGAGGGATGATCGGTGGCAGGGGCATGTGCCCGGCCGCGCCGGCCTCTGGCGGCCGCAAGTGTTTTGTATCTTGCTGGTAGCCGCATAGACGGCGAAGCCGCGCCTCCTGCGGTTCCGCCAGCAGCTCGCGCATGGTTTTAAGGAGGGCCGGCACATCAATGGGCTTTTCCATAAAGGCGCCGGCGCCGGCCGCCAGCGCGGTCCGGTATTGGTCGGACATACCTGTCATGATGATGACCGGCACAAGCGGATACCGTGTTGTCAAATGTTCAAAGACGTCCCACCCGCTCCGGCGCGGCAGATTCAAGTCCAGCAGCACCAAATCCACTCGTTTCGGGGCGAATCGAACGACCGCCTCTTCGCCGTCGGCGGCCACCGCTACGGCGTACCCTGCTCCTTCCAGGACTTTCGCCACGGATTGCCGCACCGCCGCATCGTCGTCAATGACAAGCACAGTTGTTTTTATGGCTTCCATACCAAGACGCTTTCGATTGTTCGGCTCTGGCGGAATGGCCTTGGAGGAACGCGTGGATTCATGAGTTTGGGCTTACACAACATTGCGCTTTGGAAAGATGGGTTCTGCCAGTGCGGGCTCAGGGAAGCCAGGGAAACAAAGGGCGTGCCGATGGCCGGAGCCGCCAGGTAAGCCGCGCCTGGCGGATTCCCGCTGCCCAGATTGTGGTCGCCGATCAGAAACATGCTGGGATAAGTTTCCTGCGCATCTACTCCCACGAAATAGCTCGTGTTCAGATCATTCGTGAAAGGCACTGTGATGGCGGCGCCTCCCACGACAAGTCCCGCGAATGAGGTGGCGGTCTGCCGCAGGCTGCTCTCATATTCCGATGGACACATGAGTATCTTTGGCGTGCTCAGCTCGTTGGACATTACCAGAAAGACGCCAAAGACGCCCTTGCTCGTCGCCTGGGATGCTGTTACCGTTCGTTGGCCTATGTAATCGGCATACCCGCCGTCGGCGACGGATAATCGCATGGGGGTTTGGTCGTCGTTATCGATTCCCCACGTGCGGAAGGCCAAACCGATTTGCTTGAGATTGTTGACGCAACTGATGCGCTGCGCCTTGGATTTAGCGCGAGCGAGCGCCGGCAGCAGCAGGGCCGCCAGAATAGCGATGATTGCGATCACAACCAACAACTCGATCAGCGGGAATGCTCCCATTCTCCCCTTTATGCCACTTTCTCGTATCATAGGTTCTAGCTTTAGGGACGTTGCCCGCCCCCTGTGGTTTGCTTACCACTACTTGGTCCTTATGCTTATCTTATGCCAGTGCTCGGGAGAGCGGCTGTTCGTGTGATTTCCAGCGCAATTTGAGAGAGCGAGACTATGACGCAGATCAAAACTGGAACATCTGGTGTCACCAGTGGTCCCCAGCGCGTCACCTGGAAGAGCCCGTCATTGCAGGTGCGGCTGGCCGCTTTCGCCTTGGCGGGTGTCGCGGTTGCCTTCCTCATCGCTCTTATTGACAGCAACATCTGGCGAGCGCAGGGACATCTGCAGGAAGGGTTCAAGGACATCAAAGCGGAAAGGTTCTACTTCGGCATGAACTTCCGCGTCAGGCTGCGCCAACTTAGCGATGCCCTGCTCGATTATCAGCTTTCGGGCAATCCCACCTACCTGCAGAACTTTCGCCAGGAGGCGCGCGATCTGGAATCCTGGCTGCAAACCATGAGAGCGGGATTCGTGACTCCAAGCCAACGGGAGGCCTTCGCCAACTTGGAGGCCGCTTACAACGGGTTCCTGGAGCGGGCCGATGCTCGCCTGCGGGGCAATGGCCCGGCGCCCGTTGATCGCGAGCACTTTGCGGAGGCTTACGAACAGTTGAAACGGGACTACGAGCCCGTCCTAAGTGCCTGCGAGGCGGTGGTTCGATCGGAGCATGGCGCCTTTGATGCATTTCTCAAGAAGTCCGAGAGCGCCCTGCTCTCGCTCCAGCGGCATTTCTTGATTTCGCTCTTGCTGCTGATCGTCCTCTCGGTTGCCTTGGCCATGTTGGTTTATCGCGGCATGATTGCGCCTCTGCGCGCCCGGCTTACCGAGAGCGAAGCGCTCATTGCTCGGCAGGAGAAGCTGGCCGCCCTGGGAGTGCTGGGCGCGGGGGTCGCG
>Ga0335078_10015789_pt1 | contig 11213 bp, 6 predicted proteins | sample Lox_Sample_32_FD_206711 | JGI IMG/M metagenome (GOLD analysis project Ga0335078, IMG submission 206711) | Soil microbial communities from Loxahatchee National Wildlife Refuge, Florida, United States - Lox_Sample_3.2 | ecosystem: Environmental > Terrestrial > Soil > Wetlands | place: USA: Florida...
CCCTGGGAGTGGTATGGCAGCGTGAGCAAAACATAGTGACGATCCAAGGTCGCGGCCCGAAATTGAGATCCCCCGCAGTTCCTCTCGACTGCGGCAATTCCGGTTCGACCATTCGTATGCTGAGCGGTATCCTTGCCGGACAGGAATTCACCGGCGAACTCGTCGGCGATGCCTCACTGTCCAAACGGCCCATGGCACGTGTGATCACTCCGCTCCAGCAGATGGGCGCAGAAATCTCCTCTGAAGAAGGGAACCGCCCGCCCTTGCGAATCACCGGCGGAAACCTGAAAGCCATCGATTACAAGCTGCCGGTCGCCAGCGCCCAGGTAAAGACCGCGTTGCTCTTTGCGGGTTTGTTTGCCAACGGGCGAACCTGCGTCACCGAGCCGGTTCGGACTCGCGATCACGGCGAACTGGCATTGCGAGCCTTCGGCGCACACGTAGACGTGGAAGGCAAGCGGGCCTGTATCCCTGGTGGGCAAAAACTGCGTGCAATTGAAGCCTCCATACCCGGCGATATATCAAGCGCGGCGTTCTTTCTTTGCGCAGCGGCATTGTTCCCCGGTTCAGAGATCACATTGACGGACGTCGGCCTGAACCCGACCCGCAGTTACCTGCTCGATCTGTTGATCGGCATGGGCGTTCGGATCTCCGTCATGCAGTTGGAAGAGAAGCACGGCGAGCTCGTCGGGACGGTGAAAGTCGAAGGAGCGGAACTGCGCGGCGGCAGGATTGCAAGTCCCCGAACCGAGATGCTGATCGATGAAATCCCTGTGCTTGCCGCCATTGCGCCGTACAGCACCCAGGGCATCGAGATCCGCGACGCGCGTGAGCTACGCGTGAAAGAATCCGATCGCATTGTGGCCATCGTGGCGAACTTGCGAAAAATGGGAGCTGAGGTAGGAGAATACGACGACGGCTTGTGCATCCCCGGCTGCCAGCCATTGCAGGGAGCCGAAATCGATTCCTTCGGCGACCACCGTATTGCCATGGCTTTTGCCGTCGCGGCACTGCGCGCCAAAGGGGAAACGACGATCCGCAACGCCAAAGCCGCTGTGATTTCTTATCCATCGTTCTATACAACGTTGGAGCAGTTGGTACTGCGATAGAATCCTCTGTGCCCCTCTGTGTTCTCTGTGGTGAAAGCCAAACCACAGAGTACACCGAGGATCACAGAGGGGCTTTCAGCCACCTGAATCGCATTTCTCTGCGCTCTCGGCGTCCTCTGCGGTTTAAGATGTTCGGTGTTTTATGAGCCTGCGTCGGACAGTCATCCTGGTTCTGATCCTGATAAGTCTTCTACCGCTGCTTTCGCATGCCCAGGCTTCCGCAGCTACTCAGCCGCCGCAACCCACATCACAGAGCTCTTCGACAATCGCAAAAGTCACCGCTTACACTCTTCCTCCAGACCTCTACCGCAAAGCCCGCAACCTGAGCAAGATTCGATTTCGTCTCGATCTCCTGGGAGCGATCTACGGCTTGGTAGTTCTCTGGATCGTGCTCCGATTGAAGCTTGCCCCAACGTATCGCGACTGGGCAGAACGATTCTCCCCAAGACACTTCCTGCAATCCGTGATATTCGCGCCGCTACTCTTACTCACAATCGCCATCCTCACGCTGCCGCTCGACATTTACGGAGAATCCGTCGAAAAGCAATATGGACTTTCGGTCCAAAGCTGGGGATCGTGGGCGTGGGATTGGACGAAGGCCGAGCTGATTTCACTGCTCTTGGGAATTCTTCTCATCTGGCTGCTTTATCGAGTAATCCGCCGTAGCGCCCGCCGATGGTGGTTCTACTTCTGGCTCATCTCGCTTCCCATCGGCGTTTTCTTGTTTTTCATTGGGCCGTGGGTGATCGATCCCATGTTCCACAAATTCGAACCTCTGCAGCAGAAAGATCCCGAACTGACGGCGAGCTTGGAGAAAATGGTCCAACGTGCGGGTGAAAACATTCCGCCCGAGCGCATGTTTTGGATGGGAGCTGGCGAGAAGACCACCGGCTTGAACGCCTATGTCACCGGTATTGGCGCCTCGAAACGAATTGTGGTGTGGGATACCACCATCGCCAAGATGAACACCCCCCAGATCGTCTTCGTGGCTGGACACGAAACCGGTCACTACGTTCTGCACCACATCCCCAAAGGCCTTACGGTTTTTGCCCTCGGTTTGCTGATCTTCTTCTACTTGGGTTATCGCCTGATCGGGTGGGTGTTGACCAATTGGGGCACAAAGTGGGGCATTCGGGACTTGCAAGACTGGGCTTCGCTGCCGCCTCTCATGCTGCTGCTTTCCGTCTTCTCATTGATTACCACACCCATAGGAAGCACCTTTAGCCGTTATTTGGAGCACCAGGCCGATCAGTACGGCCTTGAAGTGACGCACGGGCTGACTCCCGACTCGGGCCAGGTGGCGGCACAATCGTTTCAGATCCTCGGTGAAGTCGATTTATCCGATCCGGCTCCAAACCCCGTTCAAGTTTTTCTTTTCTATGACCACCCCAGCATTCGCGATCGCATTCGCTTTTGCCTGACCTATGATCCTTGGGCGAATGGCGGCCATGGCGAGTTCGTTCAGTAGTTACTCAAACCTGTCATCCAGCTCTGCTAAAGTTTTGGCAGCGATGTAAACGTGCCAAGCCTGACGGTCCCCAACAAGAGCGTGGACTTCTCAAATAGCGAAAACCCGCCTACTCGCAAGCGCCAGGCTTTCGCTGTTGTTATCCTCCTCGTACTCGCAGGGGCCCTTATCTATCACTGGCGGGCTGGGCTATGGGAACAGTTGCTTCTTTTCATCCAACCCGACTTCAAGGTCGTGGCCATCGATCTTCAGAACAAGAACATGACCCTCTCCCGAACCGGTGAAACCCTCCTGGTTGACTGTGAGGACGTCTGCAATACCTTCAAGGTTGGGAAGAAATATTCCGTCATCGATCGTGACGGCGTGCTCGAATTCAAGCGAGGCAGGCAGAAGCTCGAGCTCCCGATACTGGAGCAGCACTTGGAATTCGAAAAGATGCCTGGAGGGCGCGGTTAGCACGGAAACTTGCTGGGCAAATCAGCCTGGATCTGCCCAGCAGCCCGACAAGCTAAATGTGCTCTGTTTTGCCGTCGTACTTTACCAGACCATTATTCTGGTTCTGCCGCTCGACATCCTGATTGGTGTAGCTGCGGCCAGCTTTCTTCACTGGCCCACGACCGGCAAGTAACGTGCCGGCGCTCTCGCGATATTCGCGTGCCTGAGAAATAAAGTCGAAACCCTGTCCTTTTTCTCTTCTGTTCTCATGCATCGCGTGCGGTGGATGGGGCCCTGGCATCACCGGTGCGCCGAGCTCCGCCTCGGTTTGTCCGTACCAGACCGGTTGCGAGAACACAGGCGCTGGAGCCGCGGCTACAAACTCCCTCGACAAAGTCGAATTCGTTGCTCCCGCCACCAGTCCAAATGCTGAACTACTCGCCCCCGCCGACCACGGCGAAACGGCTGATAAGCTCACTTCGGGCGTTGTCACAAGCGGAACGTAGGGTCCAACATACGGGCCATAAGACGGTAGCCAGTTGCTGGCGTATCCCCCCATGATCGTTGCTTGACCGACCGCAAAACCACAGAGCAATAGCAGCATGCAGCACAGCGAAACGAAACGCATAAGGTCCTCCACAGAGCCTCAAACAGTCGGATTCCGTGAGGGGCTGCTCAGGATGCCTTTTCTTAAAGCGCTACTTCAAAGTGCAAAACTTTTCCTATTGAGCAGCATCGGAATCTCGCGGCACGATCATACACCCGAAATGCCGCTCTGGACGGGCTTTTTGTTCAATTTCCGACGTAGCGGGCGTAGAGGCTCCGGGCGGTCGCAGTGTCCGTCGTGCCTTTTATGATTGCGCGGCCATCCGGAAACAAGATCATCTCGTAGGAATCCTTTTGGAATTTCAACACGAAAGCATTGTGTTTTACGCTTCCGTGAGACTTAAGCCGCTCGCTAATCTGTTCGAAATTGATCGGCCGCTGGCGCTCATGGATTTGGACAGAATTTCGTCCGCAGAGCGTGATAGGGGGACGGCCCTCACCTTGCAAATGAGGAAATTCGTTACGCTGACATGCCCGGCAGCCCGGCCGGGGTTTATCGGCAGCGATTTCTGCCCATTGATTTGTCCAAAAATCAAAAGACAACAACGTCCGGCGCAACTGCCGTTCGGCTCCGACCAGGAACTTCAAAGCTTCCGTCGCCGCTATCGAAGCCGCCGCATTTACAACAGAGTTAAGGATTCCCGCCGTGTCGCAAGTCTCCGATGTCCCTTGCGGCGCCTCAGGAAAAACACAGGCCAAACAGGCGGTTTGTCCCGGCAGGATGTTCATTGTCACACCATAGCTGCCTACAGCTGCGGTGTAGATCCACGCCCGGGAATTTTTCACCGCGAAATCGTTAATCAGGTATCGAGTTTCGAAATTGTCGGTTCCATCCAGAATGAGCGGGAAGTCAGCTAGCAGGGAATCGATATTAGCGGGCGTGAGGTCGGCGACTTGCGGTTCGACCGCAATCTGGGAGTTGAATTTCGCAATCTGCCGCGCCGCCGCAATCGCCTTCGGCACGGATTCGGCCGCATCGGCTTCGTCAAAAAGCGTTTGCCGCTGTAAATTGCTGACTTCCACGTAGTCCCGGTCAATGATTCGCAGCGTTCCGACACCGGATCGGGCCAGCAAAGACGCCAGGGCCGACCCGGTCGCGCCACATCCGACGATTACAGCCCGGGCCGAGTTCAGTTTTTCTTGGCCCGATGCGCCGATCCCGCGAAACAATACCTGCCGAGAATATCTTTCGTCGAATTCCAAACCGATTCCCATTGCGAAGCTTCCGACCCATTTATTATAGGTGCGCGTAGCCACCCTGGTTGCCGGAATGGCGGCGCGGGGCAACAATCGACTGAGGCAACATTGCTTTTTGACGATCTCATCGAACTACACAATTGAATTAAACCGGGGAACTTTCTTGCCCTTAAGGGGAGCTCTGGCCAGAACCCTCATCGTGTCGGCGCTTATGCTGGCGTGTCTCGCCGGAAGCCCTGCGTTCGCTGTTCCCCAAAACAGTGGCGTCCAGAGCGGGTCCTCGCAGGACAGGATGGCGCAATATGAGGGCCTCATCGTTGACCACATCGAACTGCCCAACATTCCAAGCGAAGCCGATCGAAATCGCCTGCTTCAGGGGATTCCCTTGAAAAAGGGACAGCCATTAACACGAGACCAGGTTCGCGGCAGCATTCATGAGCTCTATGCAACCGGTCGCTTCGCCGATCTCAGAGTTGAAGCCGAACGATCTGCGGATAATCGCGTCGTCGTCTCCATCTTTAGCTCTCCCAACTATTTCGTGGGAAGAGTCACGGTTCAGGGTGCACCCAAACACCCCACCCCCGGGCAAATCGTAAATGCCTCCAAATTGGGGTTGGGCGAAGCCGTCACTCCCGATCGCCTCGATCGAGCGCTCGCCAGTATTAATCAGTTCATGGAAGCCAATGGCTATTACAAGGCCTCGACCCGTGCCGAACAACGACCCGATCCTTCAACCCAGCAAACGGCTATCACATTTGAGATTACTGCTGGTCCACAAGCGCGGGTGGGAAAGGTCAACATCAAATGTGAGCCTGCGTGCAATGCTTCCGACATTCAGGAGGCGGCCAAATTGCGGCCCGGTAATCTAGTCGCCGTGCAGAGCGCGGGCAACGCCCTGGAACGGCTGCGCAAACGCTACCAAAAGCGGCAGCGTCTTTTGGCTCAGGTGCGCATCGCCGAAAAACAATATCAGCCGGCCGCCAACACCGTCGATTATGTGCTCGAGGTTAATCCTGGGCCCAGAGTAGCGATCATTGCCCACGGCTTCAAACTCTCACACTCGGTCTTACGCCGCAATGTTCCCATCTTCGAGGAGAACGCGGTGGATACGGACCTATTGAATGAAGGCCGAACCAATCTTCTGAATTATCTACAAAGCCGCGGCTACTTCGACGCACGGGTGGATCTGAAGGGCCCTCCAGCAACCATCGACGACCAGCTGCAAGTCGTATACCTGATCAATGCCGGCGCTCGACATAAGTTGGTGAAAATCCAGTTCACCGGAAACCAGTATTTCAAGACCGACGATCTGCAACAGCGCATGCAAGTGCAGCCTGCGGGACGCTTGTTCGCTTATGGCCGCTACAACCAGACTCTGCTCGGCACCGATCTCCGTGGCCTGGAAAATGTTTACCGGGCCAATGGCTTCCAGCAAATAAAAATTACGCCCGAGGTGATCGACGACTATCAGGGTCACGAGAACGACCTGGCGATCAATATCCGTATTGATGAAGGGCCGCAGACACTTGTGGGCCGGTTCCAGATGTTGGGAAACCAGACTTTTTCTGCAGCCCAGCTAGCCGCCGAAATCAACACCGCCGTGGGCCAGCCGTTTTCCGAGTTTCAGATTTCGCAAGATCGCGACAATCTCCTGAATTACTACTTCAATCACGGATTTCCTCGCGCCACATTTGACGCGGATGCGCACCTTATCCTTGACCAGCCCAATCGCATGGATGTGACTTTCACTATCAAGGAAGGCGAACGGGTGTTTGTCGACCACGTTTATGTTTCCGGGCTGGAGCATACCAGGCCCTACGTCGTGAATCGTGAACTCCAGGTGCAACCGGGCGATGCGCTGAGTCAACTGGACATGTTGCAGACCCAGCAGCGGCTTTACGACTTGGGAATTTTCAGCCAGGTCGAAACCGCGGTGCAAAACCCGAACGGAAATGAATCGGAGAAAAATATTCTGGTGGATGTGCAGGAAGCCCGGCGCTACACGTTCCTTTATGGCGCGGGGCTGGAATTCCAAACCGGACAGCCGACCGCGATCGGCAGCAATCAGGCTCTGGGAGAAACCGGAGTCAGTCCACGGGTCTCGTTGGCGATTACTCGCCTGAATTTTCGCGGACGCGACCACACCATTACCTTCAAAGGAGACCTCGGTAGCCTCGAGCAGCGTGCGCTGGTCAACTACATAGCTCCTCGCTGGTTGGGAAGCCCAAACTGGAAACTTTCGTTCCTCGCTTTTTATGACAACACCATCGATGTGACCACGTTTACTTCGCGCCGGGCGGAGGGCTCGATCCAAGCGGGGCAAATCATCAATAAGACCAGCACCATGGACTATAGCTTCACTTATCGCCAGGTAAAGGCCAGTGACATTCAGATCAGTCCGGCGGTCATTCCTCTTTTGTCTCTGCCTGTGCGTGTGGGCGAGCCGGGGCTAAGCTACATTCGCAGCACGCGCGACAACGATCTCGATCCCACCAAGGGCATGTATATCGCTGGAAACGCCGCCGTTGCCAGCAGCTATTTCGGTTCGCAAACCGACTTCAGCCGCTTGCTGATTCAGAATGCTACCTATCACGCATTTGGGAAGAACCGGCCGCAGGAAAAGAAGTTCGTGTTGGCGCGCAGGACCACGGTTGGCGTGGAGAATGCCTTCGGCAATACCGCCATCCTCCCACCCGGACAGCCCTGCCCGGGAGTGTCACAAACGACTTGCGCTGACATAACCGTCATTCCCCTCGCCGAACGCTTTCTCTCCGGCGGCGGCAACTCCCATCGAGGTTTTGGGTTAAATCAAGCAGGGCCGCGAGATCCGGTGACCGGGTTTCCTTTGGGAGGAAGCGGTTTGTTTCTCAATAATGTGGAGCTACGTTTGCCGCCGATTCGCTTTCCCTATGTCCAGGACAATTTGAGCCTGGCGCTGTTTTGGGATGCCGGCAATGTGTTTTCCGACGGTCGACATATGCTGGACAATCTTCTTCGCTGGCGTCAAAAAGACCCGACGCTTTGCCTGCAGGACAGTAACACTGCCAAGCAATGTGACTTTAGTTATATCTCTCACGCGTTGGGAATTGGCGTCCGTTACAAGACCCCAATTGGTCCCGTCCGGTTCGATTTCGGGTACAATCTTAATCCTCCGGCATTTCCAAGTTGTCAGGAAAATCCCAGCTTCAGCGGGCAGGGGACGTCGACTTACTGCATCGACAATACTAAACCCGCGAACGGGAGCACGAGTACAACAACGCTGCAGTACTTTGTACCGCAACACGCACCGCACTTTAACGTTTATTTCAGTATCGGGCAGACTTTTTGATGAGCCGCAAGTTTTCATTGTTTGTGTGCACAGTCCTGCTGCTGGTCGGCGGGTCGCGTCTCCACGCCGCCGACGTGGTAGACCGGATTGTTGCCACCGTCAACAATCACATCATCTTGCAGAGTGATTGGCAGGCATCAATTTGCTATGCCGCGCTGGTAGATGGTCGCACGCTTGAGCAGATCTCTCCCAGCGAGCGCAAGGCCGCGCTGGACCGCTTGATCGACCAGGAACTGCTGCAAGAGCAAATGCGCTCAGCGGATATCAAGCAGGCAAGTAGTGAGGAAGTGGAGCTCCGAATCCGGGAGGTTCGCAAGCAATATCCTCAAGTGCAGGATGACCAGGGCTGGCGGACTCTGCTGGCCGGCTATGGTTTAAGCGAACAAGACTTGAGCGAGCGAGTCGCTTTACAACTGAATCTTGACCGCTTGGTGGATCGTCGCCTGCGCCCCGGCATCGACATCGATGCCAGCAGCATTGAACGTTATTACAACCAGGAACTGCTGCCGCAACTGCGACAGACCGGCGAAGCCGAATTACCTTTGGCAGAGGTAACTCCCAAAATCAAAGAACTGCTCACCCAGCAGAAAATGAACGAACTGCTGGTTTCCTGGTTGCAAAACCTCCGCTCCGGAAGCGAAATCCAAACCGACACCCCTGCTCAGGCCGCGGACGGCTTGCGATGAGCGAGTCCGGCGCCGCTCCCGGCCGCCGACGCTGGTGGAACTACCTGGGGCTCGCGGTTGCATTCGGCTTGGTCGTACTAGCTGGTCTCGCCTGGTATGTCACCACTGATTCTTTTCAAGCCATGGTCCGCCGCCGGCTCGTTGCCGAATTGGAGCGCGTAACCGGAGGCCGCGTTGAGCTTGGCGGTTTCCACACCGTTCCACTGCGGTTTCGCGTTGAGATACGCGACCTCACAATCCACGGCCGTGAACAGCCAGGCGAAGCTCCCTACATCCACGTAGACCGAGCTGTCGCCCAGGTCAAGATCATTTCCGCGGTCGGCGCGGAACTGGGATTTCATTCGCTGGTGCTGGAACACCCGGTTCTGCACCTCGTCACCTATGCGAATGGCACGACCAATGTTCCCCAACCTGGGACGAAGTCCGTCGAACCGGGCGCGGTCCTGCAACGGTTGTTCTCCTTTTCCATCAATCGACTCGAGGTTCGACATGGGGCGATGTTCTGGAACCAGCAGCAAATCCCTCTTGATTTCGCGGCCAAAGATGTTTTCGCCAGCATGGATTATTCCCTCGTACACCGCAAGTACAACGGCACAATGCGCGCGGCGAACATCGAAAGTCAGGTTGGAAACACCAGACCTGTATCCTGGAGTGCCGATGCGCAGTTTGAACTCTCGAATGACACTTTAATCCTGGATTCCCTCAAAGCAGCTTCCCCACGCTCCCATCTGCAAGCCAGTGGCAGACTAGTGGATTTCAATAAGCCGAACGTCGCCGCCCAATACGATCTCTCCCTGGATCTTGCGGAGACCGGCGCCGTTACTCAGTATCCGGCGTTACGCCGTGGCACATTGCAAGCGTCGGGACATGCGACCTGGTCCGGCATCGTTTTCTCGACTACAGGCACCCTGAACGGGCGTGATATTGATTTTCGCAATCCTTCTTTCAAACTGCAGGCCACGTCTCTTTCCGGCCAATTCCTCATCAACCCGCAGCGGCTTGCTGTAACGGATCTCAAAGCCAAGCTGCTTGGAGGAGACATAGGCGGCGAAGCCATGATCCTTAACTGGCAGTCTCCGCCCGGCTCGACCGATCGCAATCGGGCCCAAACCGGCATCGTTCATCTTCGCGCAAAGGACCTTTCCGCTCAGGCGGTTGCAGAAGCGTTGTCCTCTGCGGCACGACCGCTGCAACGCATGAATTTGGCCGGTGCGGCAAGCGGCTCGGTCGACACCACCTGGAAAGGTTCATTTCGCAATGCGGAGAGCCAAATCAAGCTCGACGTCGTAGCGCCGCCTGCTCCCGGCCCAAGGCAGTTGCCGGTGAATGCCCACGCAGTCGCCAATTACCGCCTTGCACGCGGCGAGTTGCAGTTGCTTGAATTCAACGCCAGCACCCGCGCTACCCAGGTCCGAGCTTCCGGGACGCTATCGCGAGAGGCCGCTTTAAACGTCTCTCTGGCGACCTCCGACTTCGGGGAATGGGAGTACGTCTTAGGAGCTCTTGGATACCAGCAACAGCTTCCCATCAACGTCCGTGGTCGGGCCTCGTTTACGGGCACGGCTACCGGGACGCTTTCGGATATCGATTTCAAAGGGAAGCTCCAGTCTCACGATCTGCATGTACTGCTTCCAGCGGATTCTCACTCGTCGGCCCGCGACATTCACTGGGAAACACTGACCGCGGACATCGAATTGTCGCCGCATTTGTTTTCTCTCCACAATGGCAGCCTGCATCGCACCAACAGCCTTGTGCAGTTCGACCTCAACGCCGGCCTGGTCGGCCGCGAGTTCATCGAATCCAGTCCTTTCCATGCGAACTTACAAGCGCGGAACGTGAGCCTGGCCGAAATTTTGGCGCTGGCCGGCTACTCCAATCCGGCAACCGGCAAAGTAAGCGCCACACTCCAAGCCTCGGGAACACGAGCCTCGCCGAGCGGATATGGATCTTTCCAGCTTTCTGACGCAACCATAGGGAGGGAAGCCGTCCAGCACGCGGACGCAAAATTCACGTTTGCGGCCAAACAAGTCTCGTTGCAGGAAATCCACCTGCTGTCGGGCGAGGGACAGGTAACCGGTAATGGAAGCTACGACTTCGCATCCGAAGCATTTCGATTCAATCTCGATGGCCGCAATTTTGATCTGAGCCGCTTTGAGCTTGTTCGGGCCAGTCGAATGATCGTGCGCGGGCATGCCGACTTCGTTGCGCAAGCCTCGGGAACGCTTCAGCAACCTGTCGTCAACGGTGACGTGCATCTGAGCGGCCTCACGTTTGATGGCGAGCCTGCCGGCGACTATTCCCTGGCTGTCACAACCAAAGGCTCCGAACTCCACGTCAGCGGGCGTTCTCCGGCAGAAGGCAAGGCCCTCGAGGTGGAAGGAAAC
>Ga0335078_10015790_pt1 | contig 11212 bp, 7 predicted proteins | sample Lox_Sample_32_FD_206711 | JGI IMG/M metagenome (GOLD analysis project Ga0335078, IMG submission 206711) | Soil microbial communities from Loxahatchee National Wildlife Refuge, Florida, United States - Lox_Sample_3.2 | ecosystem: Environmental > Terrestrial > Soil > Wetlands | place: USA: Florida...
TTTTTAAATTCGGAATCAGATCGACGATTCCGTTGTCGATGCCGACGGAAGCTATCCAGGACTGGTCCACATACTTCGGGTCCCAAAGCGAACGAGTCGATTGGTTGCGAATAAGCTGCTGCGCGAGAGAATCGTTGTTACCAAAGGAGCCGTCCTGCGGGTAATAGTGCACGCTCAGCACGTCCAGAAGCGTCGTCCCCGTAGTCTTCTCATAGCTCGAAAGCTGCTGCAGCAGCCACGGATAATAGTAGGTGTTGTTATGCGTCGCATAGTCGGATCCCGCGCCTGTCCCGTTCTGCTGGTCGTAACCGCTGTAGAATAGCGCGAGCCAGCCCCACTCCTCCGGTCCGATAATGGTTGCCTTTGGGTCCAAGGCGCGCACGGCGGCCGCGTAGGTAAGATAATCGTTATAAATCTGGCTGTAGCTTGCGCCAACCGGGGCCACGTCGCGATGTGTGCTGAACCAGATGGAAGGCTCGTTGTCCATCAGGTAATACTTCACGCCGCCCGCCGATGACAATCCCCACGTGCCGATCAGGTGCTGGATCCATGCCTGCTGAATCGACTGGCTGTTGGCAGTTTGCGCATCCAGCGGGTTATTTCCTGTGATGTACGGATTACCGGGCGCGGTGCTGACGCCGTTGCCGGCGTCTGGATTGTAAGGATCCCATCCGGTTTGCGGCCCGTACTTGGCGATTGAAAATGACGCCAGCGTAGACCGGCCGGGCCCGACATTGCCGATGTAGTCGATCATCGGAATCGTGAGCAGCACTTTCGCCCCTACATGGGCGGCACGGGTCGCCTGGATGAAGCTGTCGAGCCTGTATCCGGGGGTGGCTACCGAATCCGCGTAGCTCTCGAAATACCAGTCGCTACCCCGGTTATCCGAGTTAGTCTGCCAGTTATAGCTGGTCTGGGCGTTTCCCCCGCTACGATTGAGCGGTGCGTTTAAAGCTTGCAGGTCGCTGGTGGCGCCGAAAGCTACGCCGTAAATATCGGGGCTGATGGGGTGTTTATTGACGTGAGCGTCCACCACGACGTAAGTAGCCGGTTTTTGAGCGACAGCTTGCGGTGTGCCGGTTAACCACACCGCGGCCATGGCCGGGAGAATTGTGCGGCAGTTGCTTCGCATCGATGTGCACCGTCCTCCGGGCACTCTACACTGTTCTGGCAAAACTGTCAAACACGAATATTAGGAGCCGAAAACGAGCCGCGGCCGCCAATCGAGCCGCGATCCGCCAGGAAGCCGGTCTGCCCGAAGGCGACATCATTTGCGCATGGCACTGGGGCGCCGGGCGCAAAGCGTGACAAAATCCGAGCACGCAGGCCGCCGGCCGCGCTATACTGTATGTTTGAAATAAGATGCCGAAACGTACCTTTCAGCCAAACAATCGTCGGCGCGCGAAGACGCACGGTTTCCGCTCCCGCATGGAAACCAAGAACGGAAGGGCAGTGCTGGCGCGCCGCCGCGCGCGAGGCCGCCACAAGCTTACGGTCAGCTCCGAGAGGTAAGCATCCCTGCCTCTCAGAAACGCTTTCCGAAACGTGTCCGTCTGTTGCGATCCACGGATTTCCGCAGAGTCTATGACAGCGGGTCTCGATTTTCGAGCCCCTTCTTCGCGGCGTTCTGCGTGCGAGAAGCGCAGCCCGACGGCCCGCGCATCGGTTTCACCACGCCGCGCGCCCTCGGCAAGGCAGTGGTCCGCAACCGGATCAGGCGGCGTGTGCGTGAAGCCGTCCGCCTGCATCTCGAGCAATTGAGTTCAGAGTGGTCAATCGTTTTCAATCCCCGGCGCCAAGCGATGGAGGCTCCCTTTCCGGCTCTGGAGCGGGAAGTCGAAAAGCTGTTCGAGCGGTGCAACGGATCGTGATCGCCGCCTTGCGCGGCTACAAATGGTTCCTCTCGCCGTTGCTGCCCTCGGCTTGCCGTTTCTACCCGACCTGCTCGGAGTACATGATGGGGGCCGTTGAAAAGCATGGCGTGTGGCGCGGCGTTTGGATGGGGACCAAGCGGCTGGCCAAGTGTCATCCCTTTCATGCGGGCGGCTTCGATCCCGTCCGGTAAATACGAACTGAATGGCTGATCCTAATAGCGGCGGAACGTCCGGCGGCTCGACGAAACCGAAAGAGCTGTCCACGGAGCTACGGCTCCTGCTCGCCTTCATCCTGATGGGCGTGGTCTTGTTCCTCACGCCATATTTCTACAAAACCGTAACTCCGCCGGTGAAGAAGACCACGCCGGCGACGGCTCCGAATGCGCCGGCGCCCGCGGCTCCGAGCACCGCTGCGGCGCCTACGGAGACAGCCGCGCCCGTGGTCCCCGAAACCGAAACGACGGTTCCACCGGTTGCCGCGCAGAAGGAGGAGACCCACACCATCGACACGGACCTCTTCCAGGTCACGTTCAGCAATCGCGGCGGCGTGGTGAAAAGCTGGCTGCTGAAGAAATACAAAGAGCACAGCGGCGCTCCGTTGCAACTGGTGAATACGGCTTCCCATGCCGATCTTCCGGCGGCGCTGTATTTCCCCGCGCAGAAACCGGGCGTAGACCTCAACAAGGCTCTGTACGAAGCGCAGATCAATCCAGACGGCCTCGGCATCAGCTTCGATTACTCCAATGGAAAGGTGGCGGCGCACAAATCTTTTCAGTTTCGTAAAGCCAGTTACCTGCTGGACGTCTCCACCAGCGTGACCGATGAAGGCAAGCCGCTCGCGCACGAGATCGAGTGGCGCGGCGGGTTCGGCGATATGGCCGCAACCAATCCGGCGGGCGATCAGCAAACCCTGCGCTTCGATGTGCCCGATTCGAAGCTCATCAAAAACGGGGCCAAGAGCGCCAAGGACGGCCCGGTCACGGCCACCGGCAACTATTCATTCGCCGGCATCGAAGACAAGTATTTCGTCGCCGCCTTTCTTCCGGAGCGGAGCGCGGCCGTAGCGATCACCACTTTCAGCGATGCCGAAGCCACCCCGCACGAGACCAAGGAGCTGCCCTTCGCGGGCGTCGCTGTAAGCGATGGACCGGCAAACCAATTCTCGGTATACGTGGGCGCCAAGGATATCGATAAGCTGCGCGCCGTCAACCCGAAGCTCGAGCAAGTAGTAGATTTCGGCTGGCTCAGCATCCTTGCCAAACCGCTGTTTCTGATTGTGAACTGGATGGCCACCAGCGCCATTCACAACTATGGCTGGTCGATCATCGTGGTCACCATCCTGCTGAACTTCGCGCTGTTTCCGCTGAAGATCACCAGCATGAAATCGATGAAGAAGATGCAGGCCCTGCAGCCGCAGATCGCCGCCATCAACGAAAAATACAAAAACGTCAGCCTCCGCGACCCGCGCAAAGCCGAACAGAACCAGGAGGTGATGGAGCTATACAAGAGGCACGGCGTGAACCCCATGGGCGGCTGCGTGCCGATGCTGCTGCAGATTCCCTTTTTCATCGCGTTTTATAAGGTATTTTCGGTATCGGTGGAGATGCGCGGCGCCGGCTGGCTATGGGTCACCGATCTTTCGCAGCCGGAAACACTGGCCATCCATTTACTGCCCATCATCATGGTCGTCAGCCAGTTCGTGATGCAGAAGATGACTCCCACCACCACCGGCGGCGATCCCAATCAACAGAAGATGATGCAATTCATGCCCCTCATCTTCGGTTTTATGTTCTATAACCTATCGAGCGGGCTGGTATTATACTATTTGACGAGTAACTTGGTGGGTATCGCTCAGCAGTTGTTCTTCAATCGAACATCGCTGGCCAGCGTGGCGGCACAGTCGGTCCAGCCGCCGCCGAAAAAGAAAAAAAACGGCAGGAAGTAGACGGTGAATCCTCGCAAGTATTTGGTATCCGAAGTAGGTGCTCGCATCGATGAGTTCTTGCGTCCGTGTCTGGAGCAGGCGGGCTTCCGCATGGATTACGAGATGGCCGACGGCGCGGCTACCGATGACGACTTCGAAACGCCCGACGTGGTGGTCAGGTTCAAGGGGCCGGACGTGGAATACTTGCTGGCCAATCGCGCGGAGTTGTTGCTGGCCCTGGAACACGTCACCATGGAGGCACTGCGCATGCCCTCCGAGGATCACTCGCGCATTTCGTTCGATGCCAACGACTATCGCGCGCTACGCATCGAAGAGCTGCGCATGAGCGCGGCGGCGGCGGCGGAGAAGGTCAAGCGCACTGGGCAGCCGTTCCGGTTCAACCCCATGAACAGCCGCGAGCGCCGCGTCATCCACCTGGCGCTGCGTAACGAAACCGCGGTGCGCAGCGAATCGAGCGGCTCCGGTGGGTTCCGCCAAGTGGTGGTGTATCCGGCCGGCATGGCCAGTCTGCCCGAATTGCCGCCTTCGACTTTTGCACGGCGCGATGGGCCGCACGTCGGACCGCGGCGGGAGCCTGGCCGCGACCACGACCGGGGCCGATCCGACCGTGGCGGACGTCCGCAGCGCCGCCGCCGATAATTGAACCCCGCGGATAATTGAATCCTCACGATACGATCGTTGCCATATCGACGCCGCCAGGACGCGGCGGGATCGGAGTGGTGCGGCTCTCCGGCGATCATGCGCGCGAAATCGCGGCGCGGATGCTCCGATTTTCCGGCCTACCCGAGTGGCGGCCGTGGTCCTGCCAATTGGCGGAACTGCTGGACTCGGACGGCCAGGTAGTCGACCAGGTGGTGGCAACGTTTTTCGCGGAGCCGCGATCCTATACCGCCGAAGACGTGGTGGAGATCTCATGTCATGGCGCGCCCGTGGTGCTGCGGCACGCCCTCACGCTGGCGATGAAAGCCGGCGCGCGGCTTGCCGAGCCAGGTGAGTTCACGCTGCGCGCATTTTTGAATGGCCGCATCGACCTGCCACAGGCCGAAGCCGTGCGCGATCTGATCGATTCCACGACGCTCTATCAGGCGCGCATCGCCGCGCAACAGGCCTCGGGCTCTGTGTCGCGGCGGATCGGCCCCCTCAAAGAGCAGCTTCTGGAGTTAATCGCCCTCCTCGAAGCGGGCATCGATTTCGCCGAAGACGATGTGAGCGTGGCTCCGCCCGCCGAACTTCTGCGGCGCCTCGAGCCGCTTACCGCCGGCATTCGCCGCCTGGCCGAAAGCTTCGCGTTTGGAGGACTCGTGCGCGCCGGCCTGAACCTGGCCATCGTCGGGCGGCCCAACGTGGGCAAAAGCAGCCTGTTCAATCGCCTGCTCCAGCAGGACCGCGCCATTGTCACCGAAATTCCCGGCACCACTCGCGACGTGGTGTCGGAAGTGGCGGCCATTCACGGCATCCCCGTGAAACTGTACGATACCGCCGGCATTCGCGAAGGCGAAGGGCTGGTCGAGACGCTCGGCATCGAGCGCAGTTACCAGACGATGGCGGATGCGGATTTGACGATCGTCGTCGTGGATCTGTCGGCGCCGCTCGCGCAGCCGGATCGCGACCTGATGTCGCGCGCGCGCGATCAGGGCCGTTGGCTGCTGGCCGGCAACAAATCCGATCTGCCGCGGGTCGGGGAGCCGCTGGAGGATATGCTCCCGGTCTCGGCGCTCACCGGAGAAGGCATCGACGCTTTGCGGGACGCGATATTCCAGGCCGTCATGCCGGCGGCCGGCGGCGAACTGGAGACTGGTTTCATCACCAGCCTGCGTCATGAACAACTGCTGAAAGAGTCAATTGAGTATTTGAAAAAGGCGGCCGCGGCAGTTGCCGGGAAGATCCCCCACGAGATGCTGCTACTCGACTTGTACAGCGCGCTGCGGCCGATCGACGCGATCACCGGCGCCACCACCGCGGACGATATTCTGAACCGGATTTTCTCGACGTTTTGTATTGGAAAGTAGTGCAGGTTACATCGTCAACTTGCCCAGCACCACAGCCCGGCGGGCGCCTGTGGCCGAAGGGAGATTCGATGGCTTGCGGCGCCAGGTCTGGTAGGCCAGAATCGCGAACGCGATAGCTTCTTTGGCGTCTACATCGATGCCATAATCCGCCGATGGGGCCAGCGCAACTCCCGGCAGGAGAGCTGCCAGGTGTGACAGGATTTGCGGATTGTGTGCGCCGCCGCCGGACACGATCATGTCATGCGGCTTAAAAGGCGCGGCAGCCATCGCGATAGTGGCGGCGGTAAGCACTGTCGCGGTGGCGATCAGATCCGGATACGGCAGGCCGGTCTCCGTCAAGCGCGCCACAAATTCCGCGCCGTATTGTTCGCGCCCCGTGCTTTTCGGCGGTTTCCTGCGGTAATACGGATCGGCCAGCAAATCGTCCAGCAGCGCGCGGCTCGCCTTTCCCCGCCCCGCGATGCGCCCGCCGCGATCGAAATTCTGCCGGCCGCGCGTGTATTCCCGTACCAGCGCATCGATCACCATGTTGCCGGGGCCGGTATCGAATGCGATACCCGAAGGAATCACCGTGATATTGGCGATCCCGCCGATATTGAGCGCGATGCGCCTGCGCCGCGCATGTCGAAACAGCAGGCAATCGACAAACGGAACCAGCGGCGCGCCCTGGCCGCCGGCGGCGATGTCCCGCGTACGGAAATCCGAAACCACCGGCACTCCGGTGCGCTCCGCGATCACCGCCGCTTCGCCGATCTGCAGCGTGCTCGAGCCGCCTTCATGATAAATCGTCTGGCCGTGGCAGCCGATCAGTTCTACCGGACCGTATCGCCGGCAGGCGCGCAAGACGGCGCGCGCGTACAACTCGCCGAGCAGAAAGTTCAGCCTGGAGATCGCGCGCGTGGTGGTCGTCGTGTTCGACACGCCCAGGAGGGCGCGGCGCACTTCTTCGGAATAGGGAGTCGATTGAAAGCCGATGGTTGCGACGTTCCGGCCGCGAATCTCCACGACCGCCACGTCGATGCCATCGAGCGAAGTGCCGCTCATCACCCCGGCTACACGCACTCGCGCCTCAATTCATCCTGCAATTCCGCTAGAAGGCGCAGCGCCTCCACCGGCCGCAATTCATCGACGTTCAAGTTACGGATGCGCTCCGCGATCGCGTAATTGAGCGGCTCAAAGAGCCGGATTTGCACCGGTTGCGAGGGCGCCGGCGAAAGCTCTTCACTCACCGTATGTTCGGAACGCTCGTGCAGCCGCAGGACCTCGGAGGCCCGCTCGATCACACGAAGCGGCAGCCCCGCCAGGCGCGCGACCTCGATCCCATAGCTTCGGTCTGCCTTGCCCGGCTCGACCTTGCGCAAAAAGATGATGCGGTCGCCGGCCTCTTTTACAGAAACGCTCAGGTTACGGATGCCGTCGAGCTGCTCGGCCAGCTCGGTGAGCTCGTGATAATGCGTGGCGAAGAGCGTCTTGGCGCGCGTGCGGGCGTGAATGTGCTCGACCACCGCCCACGCCAGCGCCAGCCCGTCGTAAGTCGCGGTGCCGCGTCCGATTTCATCCAGCACGATGAAGCTGCGCGGCGTCGCCGTATTCAGAATCACGGCCGTCTCGGTCATTTCGACCATGAAGGTCGAGCGGCCGCGTGCCAGGTTGTCTGACGCGCCGATGCGCGTAAAGATGCGATCGATCAGCGGCAAGGTGGCGGCGTCGGCCGGCACAAACGAGCCCATCTGCGCCAGGATGGCGATCAGGGCTGCCTGCCGCAAATACGTAGATTTGCCGCCCATGTTGGGGCCGGTGATGATCGCGATCAGATCGCTGTCCGAATTCAGATAAAGGTCGTTGGGGATGAATCGCCCTGCGTCCTGCTGCTCCAGGCGTTCGATCACCGGATGGCGTCCCGCCATGATCCGGATCTCGCCGTCATCCGAGAACGCGGGCCGCACGTAGCGGTTCTCGGCGGCCACCTGCGCGAGTGCCGCAGTCACGTCGATCTCGGCGATGGCCGCGGCCGCGGATCGAATCCGCTGGGCGTGCGCCGCGGCGAACTGGCGCACTTCGGCGAACAGCTCCTTTTCGAGCGTCAGGATCTTTTCCTCGGCATCCAGAACTTTGCGCTCGTAATCCTTCAATTCGGGCGTGGTGAACCGCTCCGCGTTCACCAGCGTCTGCTTGCGCTCGTAGTCCGCCGGCGCCAGGTGCAGATTGGGCTTGGAGATTTCGATGTAATAACCGAAAACATTGTTGAACCGCACCTTCAAGGATTGGATGCCGGTGCGGCGGCGCTCGCGCGCCTCGATCTGCGCAATAACCTGCCGCCCGTTCCGGCTGAGATCGCGCAGCTCATCCAAACCCGCGTTGAAGCCCTGACGGATCGTGCCGCCATCCGCCAGGTTGATGGGCGGCTCGTCGGCAATACTCGCCAGGATGCGATCGCGGGCTTCGGCGACCTCATCCAGTCGATCGCGGAGATCGCACAGGTGCGCAGCGCGCCGGGTTTCGAAGGTGGCCTTCAACGCGGGGATCTTCTCGATCGACCTGCCTAGCGCCAGCAAGTCGCGCGGATTGGCCACTCCCATGGTGACCTTCGCCAGCAAGCGCTCGATATCCAGGATGCCGCTCAATTGCGTGCGCAAATCGGCGCGTAGAATGGTTTGCTGCAACAACTCTCCAACGCCGTCCAGTCGGCCTTCGATCTCAGCGTGGTTGAGCGACGGCCGCAGCAGCCGCTGGCGCAACAGGCGCCCGCCCATGCCAGTGTGCGTCTGATCCAGCACGTGCAAGAGTGTCGCATCCGTGCGTTCCCCGGCAAACAGCGGTTCGACCAGTTCCAGGTTGCGGACCGTCACCGCATCCAGCACCATGCTTCCGGTGCGATCGTAAAATGCCGGGCGATCCAGGTGTTCGAGCGCGGCGCGCTGCGTTTCGCGCAGATAATGCAGGATCGCGCCGGCCGCGCACACCGCCGCGGACCGGTTGGCCAGGCCGCATCCATCGAGCGACAGCAGCCGGAAATGCTCGCGCAGGGTGCGGTCCGCGTAATCCAAGGCGAAAATCCAGCTTTCGAGTTCCGTGCGCAGATAGCGCGGCCCCTGCTCCGCGCCGCTCAACAGCGGCAACTCGGCAGGATACAAAACCTCGCGCGCGCCCAGTTGCTCAATCGTCGCGGGGACTTCGCCGATATCCATCTCAGTGACGCGAAACTCGCCGGTCGACACATCCACATACGCCAGGCCGGCGCGAGGGCCCGCGCACGACACGGCTGCCAGGTAGTTGTTTTCGTGCGAGCGCAAAGCAAGGGAATCGGTAGCCGTGCCGGGTGTGACGACACGCGTGATTTCCCGCTTCACCAGCTTCTTGGCCAGCGCGGGGTCTTCCATCTGGTCGCAGATCGCGACGCGATGCCCCTTCTGAATCAGGCGCGCGATGTAGGCTTCGGCCGCATGATACGGCACGCCGCACATGGGGATCGGCGCGCCTTTCTCTTTGTTGCGTGAAGTGAGCGTGATCTCCAGCTCCCGCGCGGCCACGATCGCATCTTCGAAAAAGAGCTCGTAGAAATCGCCCAGGCGAAAGAGCAGGAGCGCGTGCGGCACCTGTTGCTTGATGGCGTTGTATTGCCGCATCAGCGGCGTGGAAGCTTCGGTGCTCAATGTTATGCGTAAATGCCGCGCAGCTTGATGGCTTCCGCTACCCGGTCGAGCGCCAGCATGTAAGCCGCCGTGCGGTTGTTCACACCGTGCTTTTGAGCATACTCCACCACCGCGCCGAAGCTGTCCACCATGATTTCTTCCAGGCGCTGATTCACCAGCTTCTCATTCCAGAAAAATCCCTGCCGGTCCTGCACCCACTCGAAGTAGGAAACCGTGACGCCGCCCGCGTTGGCCAGAATATCGGGAATCACGAAGATTCTCTTTTCGGCCAGGATTTCGTCGGCAACCGAAGTGGTGGGGCCGTTGGCGCCTTCGCAGAGAATCTTGCAGCGCAGCCGGTCGGCATTCTGCGAGGTAATCACGTTCTCGGTAGCGGCGGGCAGCAGAATGTCGCACGGCAGAAACATGGCTTCCGCGGGGTCGATATTCTCGGCCTCCGGGAAATCGCGAATAGAGCCGGTATCCAAGCGATGCTCCGCCAGCGCGCGCGTATCCAGTCCGTTCGGATTGTAAACCGCGCCATCGTATTCGATGATGGAGATGATCTTGAACCCTTCGCGCGACATCAGCTTGGCGGCCATACCGCCGACGTTCCCGAATCCCTGGATCACCACCGTGGTGTTCGTACGCGGCTTCTGGAACCGTTTCAAAGCTTCCAGCGAGACGATCAGGCAGCCGCGGCCGGTGGCTTCCGGACGCCCCCGCGACCCGCCCAGGGCCATCGGCTTGCCGGTCACCACGGCGGTGGTCGTATGGCGGGCGTGCATCGAATACGTGTCCATGATCCACGCCATCACGCGATCGTTCGTATTCACATCGGGCGCCGGCACATCCCGCTCCGGCCCCAGGAATTCCATGATCTCGGAGGTGTAGCGGCGCGTCAGCTTCTCCAGTTCACTGAGCGAAAGCAGGTTCGGATCGCAAATGACGCCGCCTTTTGCCCCGCCGAAGGGGATGTTCACGACCGCGCACTTCCACGTCATCCAGGAGGCCAGAGCGCGCACTTCGTCCAGCGTCACATCCGGACCGAAGCGGATCCCTCCCTTGCCCGGCCCGCGCGCGATGGAGTGCTGCACGCGATAGCCGGTGAAAACCTCCAGCCGCCCATCGTCGAGTTGCACTGGAATGTGGACCGTGATCTCCTTGGCCGACGTGCGCAGAACCTTGCGCAGACCGTCGTCCATATTCAGGCGGGTGGCCGCCTCGTCAAAGCGGGCCTCGGCGGCCAGCCAGGGGTTCTTCTCCTGCTCGAGCGACAACGTGGTGGTTGCCAAAAGTAAAACCTCCGGTTTCATTATGGCATTTGCTCCGGCACGCGAAACAAGACATACTGAGGCCGAATAGGTTAAAAGAATATGCGTAAGAAAACCTGGCTGCGCGCCGGCTTTGGGATCGTCCCACTCGCCATAGCCGCGGTCCTGATTCCGAAACCCGCGCCTACGCAATCGGCGACACCGCCCGCCGCGCCTCCCGGCCTCGAAAAGATCAACCAATTCGTCTTCATCATGCAGGAGAACCGCAGCTTCGACCACTATTTCGGCACGTACCCGGGGGCGGAAGGCATTCCTCCCGGGGTCTGTCTGCCGAACTCCCCGGGGCCATGCATGGCCCCGTATCACAATGCTGCCGTGGTGAACCAAGGCGGCGCCCATTTCTATTACGACGCTCTAACCTCGATCGACAACGGACTGATGGATGGATTCCTGGCCGGATCGAATGGCGACGCCATGG
>Ga0335078_10015791_pt1 | contig 11211 bp, 12 predicted proteins | sample Lox_Sample_32_FD_206711 | JGI IMG/M metagenome (GOLD analysis project Ga0335078, IMG submission 206711) | Soil microbial communities from Loxahatchee National Wildlife Refuge, Florida, United States - Lox_Sample_3.2 | ecosystem: Environmental > Terrestrial > Soil > Wetlands | place: USA...
CAGCAGGTGGAAAGACGTGGCGGAGCCGTGTTTCGCTCCCACCAGCGCCGCCAGGACCAATAAAACGATGCCCAGCGCCCAGCAGGCGGCGGCGCCGATGTTTTCGGTCCATTTTCCGACATCGACGCCGCGCAGATTGGTGCCGAGCGCAATCCAGATGGCCACCAGCGCCGCCGCCAGCAGCCAAAAGCGGTCGTCGGCGAGGTGGGCCAACTTCGGGCCCAGCGCGGAAAATCCGGCCGCCATGTAGAACAACGCCGCGGTGGGTAACAGGAAGGCGATGCCCATCCAATACACCCAGAAGCACAGGAAACCGTGCCAGGAACCGAAATCGGCGCGCGTCCAGGCGTACAGTCCGCCGGCCGATCCGGGATATTTCACCGCCAAAGCCCCGGTGGCCGCGGCAAGCGGCACGGCAAACAGCACCGCCGTGGCCAGCCACAAGGTGATCGAGCCCGGTCCGCCGTGTGCGGCGGCGGGAATCCAGCGCGAGCCCATGATGCACGCGATGGTCAGCAGGGTAACGTCGCGCAAGGCGAGTTTCGGTTTCCGGGCGGGAGTCGCAACGGTTTCGGGCACAGGGTGCAAGTATATCGAATCGATGACGGCTCCAACTCTGCATCATTTAGTACTGGAACGAAAGAGGGGACAAAATTTAGTCCGGGTGCTTGTGGTCGGACGCACGCCGTATTATGCTCTACTCGGAACAGAGAATCCCGCCCATGAACGACCTCCAGGAACTCGAAGCATGCCGACCGCTGCCGTTGGAAGAAACGCTCCGCTACGCCGCGGGCCTGGCCGAACTTCTTCGCCGGATGCACCGCGACGGAATCGTCTGTGGCCGCCTCGATCCCAAGGGCTTGTCGTGGGATGGCCAGACGGTCAAGCTGGTGGAGAACGGAGCGGGGGCGAATGATGCCTATCTGGCTCCCGAACAGATCCGCGGGGAAGCCGGCGATGTGCGCAGCGACATTTTTGCCTTCGGCGCCATTGTGTACGAACTCCTTTCCGGACGCCGCGCTTTTCCGGCGCAGGATGCGGAGGAGTTGAAGTCGCAGATTCTGGAGAGTTCGCCGCCACCCATCGAGGGAATTCCGGAAGGCGTCGCGGCCCTGTTGAAGGGTTGCCTCGAAAAGAACCGCGATTCCCGCTGGCAGCGCATGAATCCGGTGGTCATCGAATTGAAACTGGCCAACGCGGCTGCCCGGCAGGCGGAATCGGCGTCGGAGTGGAGAGAAAAAGTGGTCTCCCTGCGGGCGCGCGTCGCCGCGCACAGCGACCGGCTGGAGGCGCAGCACGAATTTCAGGACGCGCTCGCCGCGGAATTACGGCAAGCGGTTCAGCGCATCGAAGAAACCCAGGCCGCGATTCAGGAATCGATTGCGGGATTGCAGAAAAGCGCACAACTGAACGCCAAGGCCATCGAAGGGCTGCAAGTGGCCGCCGCACAAACCGACGAGGTTGTGGAACACGTGGTGGAGGCCTTTGGCGCGATGCACAAGGCCATGGTGGAACATGGGGATGCGAAAGTTCTTCTGGCCGCGCGGAACGGAAGCTGAAGGCGCGGCCGGGCAAAAACCCGGTTCGCTGGCCGACCGGCTCACCGCCGGCCGGCTTTCCTTGAGGGAAGCACTGCACTACGCCATCGCCACGGGGGAAGCTCTGCGGGCAATCCACGCGCGCGGGCGCGCATACGCCATGCTGCAGCCGGCGGCTATCCTCATCGGTGGCAACGGCGTCCAACTCGCGCCATCCGCCCCGGCCGCGATCACTCCCTATTTCTCGCCGGAACAGGTGCAAGGGCGCGAGCTCGATTTCCGCAGCGACATCTTTTCGCTGGGCGCGCTGCTGTACGAAATGCTCTCCGGGCGGCCGGCCTTCCATGCCCCTTCCAAGCCCGCGCTGCGATTTGCCATTCTGGGCTGCGAACCGGAGCCGCTGGAAGGTTGTCCGCCCGCGGTGTCGAAACTCGTCATGCGCTGTCTCGAAAAGCTGCCTGAACGCCGCGTGCAGCGCATGGAGATGCTGCTTGCCGAGCTGAAGCTTCAGCAGATCATCGCCGCCCCGGCGGCGCGCACGGCGGGGGCATAAGACTCATCGCGGAGGCGCACCCGGCAAGCCGCGAACGTCCCGCTCGGGTCCCCGCAGAGACGCTGGGAAGGGCGAACAAATCTGACCACGGGGACACAGAGACACGGAGTTGGCCGCCTGCGGGCGGCCTTTGGCAGCCAACGGCGAAGGATGTGGGCCGGAGACTTGTCTAGTCGCAACCTGATTCCACCGGCTTTGAGCCGGTGGTCATCAAGAGTTCCACGCCCACCCGCCGCAAGCCTTCGGTCATGAACTCCGGCTTGCCGCCGAGCCACAAGCGCAGAAAACCTTCGAGCCCGAGGTGCACGCCGGGCACGATCAGCACGCTCTGATTCACGCGAATGCGCTCGCACAGCGGATAGCTGGGCGTGTCCGACGCGTATCGCACCAGGCAGAGCGCGCCGGCGCGCGGCTCGCGGAAAGTCAGGAATCCGCCGAAGCTTTCCACCCACTGCCGCATGATCGGCAGATTGTGCTGGAGGATAGCGCGCGTGCGGGCGAACAGTTTCTCGCGGTTTTCGGGCTTGACGGCGATGCGCGCCACGGCGTCGGAAATCTTGTTGGGCCCGATGGTGATGTAGTCGTGCTGCGTCCAGCACTGCGCCACCACATCGGGCGGACCGGCGATCCAGCCGATGCGCACCCCGGGAATGCCGTAGGCTTTGGAGAGCCCGCTGGTGACGACGATGCGTTCGCTCATACCCCAGAAACTGGGGGTTCGAGGGCAATGGATTTCGGCGCCGAGATACACTTCGTCGGCGAGAAGATAGGCGCCGAACCGGTCGCAGCGGGCGACGATTCGCCGCATGGCATCGGACGATAGCACCGACCCGGTGGGATTATTGGGGTTCGAAAGATAGACCAGGCGAGTTTTCTCGTTCACCGCGCTCTCGAATTCTTCCCAATCGGGCTCCCAATCGCGATCGAGGCGCAGGTGGAATGGGCGAATGCGCGCGCCGCAGCTCTGTGGGACGCCGCCGAATTGCATGTAATTGGGGAGTTGGAGGGCCACCTCGTCGCCCTCGCGGAGCAGCGCCAGCGCGAGCAGATAATTGGCTTCGGACGTGCCGTTGGTGACCTCGATGTGGCCGGCGGTGGCGCCGGGATAATGAGCGGCGAGCGATTCGCGCAGCGGGATGGTGCCGTTCGACTGGCTGTAGCCCAACGGCATGCTCAGCATGGATTCGATATCCAGCCCCATATCCGCGAGCTCGCGCAGCGAAACCGGGCGCACGCCGCTCTCGCTCATATCCAGCTCGACCAGGTTCTCCCAGGTCGATTGCATGCGCTCCATGGCAAACGGTTCGAGTTTCACGCTGACCTCTGGTAGCAATATTCGGCGATATAAAGATCTTCCACGCCCAGCCCGGTGAAATCGCAGACGGTAATGGCGCCGGGCGGAATGGGCAACGGATGGAGGCAGATATCGCCGATCTCGTAGGCGAACGCGCCGGGCGCGTGCTGCAACTCGCCGAGCTGCGCGCACTGCCGGCGGGAATCGGCCAACAGCAGCGTGGCGGCGGTCAAAATCGCGGGATCGAGTTCCTGTTTGCCCGGCCCGTCCGACCCGACGGCGGAGATGTGCGTGCCTGGGCGAACGTCTTGGGCGAACAGCAAAGGCGCGCGGGACGCGGTGCAGGTGACAATCAAGCGGCAATGCTCGGCGATTCGCGCGGTTGAAGCCGCAATTTGTACCTCGACATTCGGCAACAGGGCGGCCAGATCGCGCCGGCACTCCGCGGCACGCTCGGGATTGCGGCCCCAGATCCAGATTCGCTCGAGCGGCAGGACGGTGGCGTGCATTTGCGCCTGGAGGCGCGCCTGAACGCCCGTTCCGGCGATCCCCAGCACGCGATCCTGGCGGCCGAGCTCGCGCGCCACCATGGCGCCGGCGGCGGCGGTGCGCACGTCGGTAAGGTGCCCGGAATCGGCGAGGAGCGCCACGGGCTCGCCGCTCTCAGCCGATGCCAGCAGCATCATTCCGTTGCCCGTCGGGAGACCGCGGGCAAGGTTGCCGGGGAACGTCGAGGCCACTTTGAGCGCGAAATAGCGGCCCCCGCGCCGGTAGCTGGACTTCATGTGCACCTCGGCTTGCCCGGCGATATCGAGATGCATGGGCATGGGCGTATCGCACTCGCCGCGCGATTGGGCGACGAGCGCGTCGCGCATGAGAGACACGATCGCGGAGTACGAGAGTGACTGGCGGATCGCGGGTAGTTCGAGAATGCGCACGGAAGCGCCCATTTTATCGCGAGGCGCCAGCGCGCGACCCTTACATTGCGGAGAATTACTCTTTGGCCGCGCCGGCCGTTTGGTTTTTCAGCATGCTTTCGGCGCGATACCAGTCGTCGAGGTCCGAGCCGATCGGACATCCTCTGGCCATCCACAACTGGTGGGCGAGAGCGGCGATGGAGTCGTGATCGAGATCCGCTTCGACCGCCGGCGATTCCGGCACGGCGGCAGTGCTCTCATCCACCTCTTTGGCGTTTCTTGCCATAGAGCGGAACCTTGGTCCTTACGGCCCATTATGCGCCGAATCGCCGGGAAAGAGAAGCCGTCCGCCGCCCGGCACCGCCCGGCACGGTTTGTAGATTTCGGGGTGAAATTATCCGGAATCGGAGTAGAATGGAGTCGGACTACTTGGCCCGTCCGCCGCGACGGTGGCAGGAGGTATGGTTATGGCTTGGTTGTCCACGATTCTGGCGCCGGTGGCATTCTCTCCCCGCTGCCGCGGCGCCACCCAGTACGCCGAAACGCTGGCATCGCATTTCCACAGCCAACTGACCTTGCTGCACGTCGTACCGCCGCCGTTGGGGCTGTTCACCGCCCTCGAGGCGCCGGCGTACTCGACTGCCACCGAAGTCAGCGAGGAGACGCAGGAGAAAAGAAAGGCCGAGCTTGCGCAATATGCGGAGGGTTTGTGTCCGGACGTTGCCGTGCGGACGGAGGTGGTCTTCGGAGACCCGGCGCATGAGATCGTGGAGACGGCGCGCGAAGATCATGCCGACCTGATTGTGATGGCCACCCACGGATATGGGCCTTTCCGGCGATTCCTCCTCGGTTCGGTGACCGCCAAGGTGCTCCACGATGCCGCCTGCCCGGTGTGGACGGGCCCGCACCTGGAGCAGGCGCCCGACTACCGGAACATCACCTTCCGGCGGATTGCGTGCGCGATCGATTTGGCCGATTCCAGCCGCTGCGTCCTCCAATGGGCCGGCCAGTTCGCGCGCGAATTCGATGCGCAATTGGATATCGTTCACGTGCTTCCCCACACGCTGATCGAGTTGGGAGGCATGTATTTCGACCCGGAATGGCGCGGGCACGCGGTGGAAGTTGTGCGCCAGGGGATTTGCCGGCTCGAGCAGGAGACGCACACCTCGGGCGAGATCTTAATCGAATTCGGAGACCCGCCCCTCGCGGTGGCCGGCGTTGCGACCAGCCGCAAGACCGACCTGGTGGTGATCGGACGCGGCAAGCATGGCGGGTTGGGCGGGCGGCTGCGCGCCAATGCCTATGCCATCCTGCGCGAATCGCCGTGTCCGGTAGTAACGATTTGAGGTGCTCTTATGTGGGTAACTTATTTCTTTGTCAGCTACCTGATTTTGGCGCTGGCGATCCCGCTGGCCCTGGCGCTCGTGCCGCTGTGGCGCAAGGCGAACGCATCGCGATGCGTGCGATGTCCGGAAGCTTCCAAATCGGTCACCGTGCAGCTTGACCCGTGGTACGCCGTCAAGATGCATGCCCTGGGCAATCGCGAGATGCGCGTGCGGAATTGCACCGAATGGCCGGGCCGCGGCGCGTGCGGGCGCGAATGCCTGGTACAAATCGGGGCGATCACTTAGGGGAAGGCAGCCGCGCCGTCCACTTGTGTTTCCCGAGTTGGAAATTCTGCCGGAATTCAGCGGCGGCGCTTCTCGTCCGGGTCAAGCCGGCCAGAAGGCGGCCGCGGACCTGGGGTCCGCCCCGCCATTTGTGCAGGCGTCATCGGTCGCAAGCGCGTGCATCTCCCAGGTCTTTAGTATCATAAACGTAATGTCCCAGCGGGAATCAATTGTGGCCCCGCCGGCTGGATATTCGACGCAAATCGCCCGCTTGGCCGAACTCGAGGCGTCCCTCGGGCTGGCGATTCGCGGCAAGCCTGATGTCGTCAGGCTTTCCCTCGTCTGCCTGCTGGCACGCGGTCATCTGCTCATCGAAGACGTGCCCGGCGTCGGCAAAACCACCCTCGCCCAGGGCCTTGCGCGCTCCGTGAACTGCCGTTTCCACCGCCTCCAATTCACCAGCGACATGCTCCCCTCCGACGTTCTCGGGGTCACCATCTACAACGTCCAGGCCGGGGCCTTCGAGTTCAAACCCGGCCCCATCTTCGCCAATTTCCTGCTGGCCGACGAGATCAACCGCACCACCCCGAAGACCCAATCCGCCCTGCTCGAGGCCATGAACGAAGCCCAGGTCACCATCGATGGCCACTCCCACGTCCTGCCCCGGCCGTTCATGGTCATTGCCACCCAGAATCCGGTTGAGCACCACGGCACTTACCCGCTTCCCGAGTCGCAGCTCGACCGCTTCCTCATGCGCCTGCGCATCGGGTACCCCGATATCGCCCATGAGCGCCAGGTCGTCCGCAATTCGGGGTCCGCCGCCACCCACATTCCGCCTTCCGGCCTGATGGCCGACGACGTTCTCCAACTCCAGGAGGCCGTCGAGCGCATCTCCGTCGAAGAAAGCCTGGTCGATTACATGCTCGCCATCGTCGAAAAGACCCGCCATCACGAATCGCTCGTCCTTGGCGTCAGCCCGCGCGGATCGCAGGCCCTCTACCGCGCCGTCCAGGCTCTCGCCCTCCTCGAAGGCCGCGACTACGCCATCCCCGACGACGTCAAGCGGCTCGCCTCGCCGCTTTTCGCTCATCGCGTGGTGATCAACACCCGCACCACCCTCGTGCAGCGCCGCGCCGACGCCGGGGAGCGCATCATCGAAGAAATCCTGAGCCAGGTGGAAGTCCCCCTGTAGCCGTTCCTTTATGAAAACAGCCATCATCGGCTTGCCCATGGTCGGCAAGACCTCTCTGTTCACGATCCTTACCGGCGTCCAGTCGGAAACCCGCATCGGATCCACCGCCGCGCGCACCGGCGTCGCCCGCGTGCCCGACGCTCGCCTTGAAGCTCTCGGCCGCCTTTTCGAGCCCCCGAAAGTCACCCACGCCACCGTCGAATACGTGGATATGCCCTCCATTTCGAAGGAAAGCCTGCGCGACCCCAGTTACCTCGCCAGCCTCCGCGTGGTGGACGCCTTCGCTCATGTTCTGCGCCTGTTCGCCGACGAGACCGTGCCTCACGAAAAGGGCTCGGTCGATCCCCTCCGCGACCTGAACGACGTAGAGACCGAGCTGATCCTGAGCGATCTCGTGGTGGTGGAAAAGCGCCTCGAACGCCTCGACAAGGACCGCAAGAAAATCAAGAATCCCGAGCTCGATCGCGAATTCGAGCTGCTCGAGAAGTGCACAACCACACTCGAAGCCAATCACCCGCTCCGCGAGATGGATCTCGAAGGCGAAGACGAAAAGCGCCTCCGCGGATTCCAGTTCCTCTCGCAAAAACCGATGCTCTACGTGCTCAACCTCGGCGAAAACGACGCCGCCCATCTGCACGACCGCGAGCGCGAGTATCGCGAAGGTCCGCTGGCCGGCCGCAAGCACACCGCCGCCAGCGCCGTTTGCGGCAAAGTCGAAGCCGAGCTCGCCGAACTCCCGCGCGAAGAGCAGAGCGATTACCTTGCCAGCTACGGTCTTCAGGAATCGGGCCTCGAGCGCCTCATCACCGCCACGTATTCGCTGCTTGGCCTGATGAGTTTCCTGACCGCCGGCGAAGACGAGTGCCGCGCCTGGACCATCCCCATCCACACCCCCGCGGTGAAAGCCGCCGGCGCCATCCACTCCGATTTCGAAAAGAAGTTCATCCGCGCCGAAGTGGTCAACTGGAAGGCCCTCATCGATCACGGCGGCTACGCCGGCGTCCGCGAGAAAGGCCTCCTCCGTCTCGAAGGCAAAGAGTATATTGTGAAGGACGGAGACGTATTGGTCATCCGCCACAGTTAGGAGGATCCAGGATGAAAGCGCTCGTTCTCCTCGCCGCCGTGCTGACCATGAAGGATCTGCCGCCCGCCGTCCGCGCCACTGTCGAAAGCCAGACCAAGGGCGCGGAGATCAAGGCGCTTTCCAAAGAAACCGAAAACGGCAGGACTACGTATGAGGTCGAGACCATAGTCAACGGCAAGCACCGCGATCTGGAAATCGATTCGCGCGGCGCCGTGGTCGAGATCGAGGAAGAAACCACCGCCGCGGAGATTCCCGTGGCCGCCAAAGCCACCATTGCAAGAAAAGCCGCGGGGGGACGAGTCGTCAGGCTGGAAACCGTCGCCACGGGAGGCGCCATCACCGCCTATGAGGCCGAGTACATCGACAAGAACGGCCGCCAGCGCGAGGTCCGCGTGAAGGCCGACGGAACCATCGTGCCCGACTGAGAATATCCGCCCTCTGCGTGTCTCCGTGGCGCGGCGGTAAATCCGCAGCCCTGCCCAATGAACGCCGGCGCCCGCCGCCGTTGCGCCTCCCGGTGAACTCTTCTGAGCCTTCCGCTTTGTGGTAGCGTAATGATTTCACCCGATTGGAGGAAAGATGATGGAGGCCCTTGGCCTGATTGAAACGAAAGGTCTGGTAGGCGCAATCGAAGCCGCCGACGCCATGGTAAAGACGGCGAACGTCGTCCTCACCGGCAAGGAGTACGTCGGTGCGGGCCTCGTTTGCGTCACCGTGCGCGGCGATGTGGGCGCGGTCAAGGCCGCTACCGACGCCGGAGCCGCCGCCGCCCGCCGCGTGGGCGAGCTCGTCAGCGTCCATGTCATCCCGCGTCCGCACGAGGAAGTCGAGAAGGCCCTCCCCACCGGAGGACTCAAGAAGTAACTCCTGATGTTGGCCGATAAGGACCTCATCTCGATCCAGGAAGTCCGCACCAAGGTCGAGAAGGCATTCGCCGCCTGGCAGAAGTACCGAGCCTATTCGCAGGAACAGGTGGATGCCATCGTCGAGCGCATGGCCGCCGCCGCGCGCGCGCACGCCAAACGCCTCGCCGATCTCGCCGTCGAGGAAACCGGCTACGGCAATGCCCAGGACAAGTACATCAAGAACCTGCTCACGTCCGATTGGCTCCCGCGGCGCATGCGCGGCATGAAAACCATCGGCGTCCTGCGCGAGTTGCCCGACGAAAAGCTGGTCGAAATCGGCGAGTCTATGGGAGTCGTCGCCGCCATCCTGCCGACCACCAATCCCACTTCCACCGCTATATATAAGTCGCTCATCTCGCTCAAAGCCGGCAACGCCGTTGTCATCAGTCCCCATCCGCGCGCGCATCGCTGCACTTGCGCCACCGCCGCCGTTCTCTACCAGGCCGCCGTGGAAGCGGGCGCGCCCGAGGACATCATCCAGTGCGTGGACGCGGCCACGCTCGAAGGCACCAACGCGCTCATGCGCCACGAACGCACCAGCGTGATTCTTTCCACCGGCGGCTCGTCCATCGTGAAAGCCGCATATTCCAGCGGCAAGCCGGCATTCGGCGTCGGCCCGGGCAACGTCCCCGTCCTCGTCGATACCTCGGCCGATCTCGACGACGCCATCCCCAAGATCGTCGCCGGCAAATCGTTCGACTACGGCACCGTCTGCTCGAGCGAGCAGGCCATCGTCGCCCACGCCTCCCTGCGCGACCGCATCCTCAGCCTGCTGAAAGCGCAGAAAGCGTTCATCGCCAACGATGCGCAGAAGGAAGCGCTCGGCAAGCTGCTCATCATGCCCAATTGGACGGTGAACCCGAACTGCGTCGGGCAGGCGCCAACCAAGATCGCGACAATGGCCGGGTTCGAGGTGCCCCCCGGCACCTCCATCATCTGCGCCGAGGTGGGCGGCGTAGGCAAGCAGCATCCGCTGTCCGCCGAAAAGCTCTCGCCCGTCCTCTCGCTCTATTTCCTGCCCGATTTCAAAAGCTGCGTGGATACCTGCTACGCCCTGCTGAAGTTCGGCGGGCTGGGCCACACCGCCGTCATTTATTCCAAGGACGACGCGCGCACCCGCGAGTACGCCATGCGCATGCCCGCGTACCGCATCCTGGTGAATACTCCATCGCCACAGGGCTCCACCGGCATCACCACCAACGTGTTCCCCTCCATGACGCTCGGCTGCGGCGCCATGGCGAACAATTCCACTTCCGACAACGTCGGCCCGCAGCACCTCATCAATATCAAGCGGCTGGCCTTCGTGGTCCGCAAACCCGAAGAAGCCTTCGAAATGCCGCTCGACTACAACGCCGCCCCGTACCCCGGCGCCGCCGCGGCAGTGGCCGCCGATCTTCCCATCGATCGCTCGACCGTTGTCGCCGCGGTGGAGCGGTACCTCGCCGCGCGCGCCAAGCCGGCGGGCGGCCCATCGTGTTCCTGCGAGCATCCCCAGCCCGCACCCTCCAACGTCTCCGCCGACGTCGTGGATCGCTTTCTCGCGCGCCGCGGCGGCGGGCCATCCGCCGGGTATGGCTGACTGCCGAAGGAGTGCCCCATCGAACCCGCGCCCGCGCCCACCGCGCCTCCCGCTCCACCCGTCCCCAAGGCGGTGGACTTCGTCTGCGAGAACGATGTGCGCGAAGCCATTCGCGCCAAGCGTAAAATCTACATCGGGCCGAAGACGATTGTCACACCGTCCGCCCGTGACCTCGCCGGCCCCGATGATATTCTGGTGAAGGCGTAGGACTGAGGCAAGAACGTGGACTTAAATCTCGACACTCTGAAGCGCGAAATCCTGGAGTACCTCGAATCGTCCGGCCTCGCCGTTTTCCACGGCCACCCCGGCGGCCTCGACAGCCACGGCCTGGTCCTTTGGGACACCGAGCGCCACCCCGATTACCAGACGTTCCTGGAAGTCGCCGTCAAGTGCGAAACGCGGCTGATCATTTTCGCCAGCCGCGAATTCACGGCTTCCGACGTGGACGATCTGACGTCCCAACTCGACGGCCTCGACCTCGACCGCGACGAAAAGCGCGAATTCGAAAAGCGCCTGCGCGCCATGCGGCCCTACGAAGG
>Ga0335078_10015792_pt1 | contig 11211 bp, 10 predicted proteins | sample Lox_Sample_32_FD_206711 | JGI IMG/M metagenome (GOLD analysis project Ga0335078, IMG submission 206711) | Soil microbial communities from Loxahatchee National Wildlife Refuge, Florida, United States - Lox_Sample_3.2 | ecosystem: Environmental > Terrestrial > Soil > Wetlands | place: USA...
ATTGCCGTTCCGCCGGCTGCAAAGCAGTAGACATTCGCATTGTGAACCTTCGCACGGAGCTGCCGGCGATCTATCACAAGTTTGGCTTCGTTGAGACGGGCACGCAGTCGGCCGAGGTCATCAAAAGTGCGACCCGGCCGATCCACTTCATCACCATGTCCAAATCCTTGTAGAACCTTTTAGGAAGAGTTGAGGGAACGATGGCAATCCCCACAATCAAACTGAAGCACACGGATCTCGAAGTTTCCCGCTTCTGCTTCGGAACAATGACCTTCGGCAAGCCGCTCGATCAGGCGGGTTCGACGCAACTGGTAAATCGGTGCGTAGAGGCCGGCATCAACTTCTTTGATACCGCAAACGTTTACCAACTTGGAGTGGCGGAAACGATGCTAGGCCACGCGATTAAGGGCAAACGCGACCAACTCGTGATCGCCAGCAAGGTGTTCTTTAAAGTCGGCGAAGAGCCGGACCAGCGGGGGCTTTCGCGCAAGGCCATTCTGCGCAACGTCGACGAAAGCCTGCAGCGGCTGGGAACTGACTATCTCGACATTTATTACTTTCACGCGCCGGATCACGGTGTGCCTGTAGAGGAATCGGTGGAAGCGATGCAGTCTCTGGTAAAGCAGGGCAAAGTACGCAATCTCGCGTCATCGAACTACGCCGGATGGGAAGTGGTGCAGATGTTGTGTCTCGCGAAGGAGCGCGGTTGGCATGCGCCTTACATTTCGCAGCCCATGTATAACCTTCTGGCGCGTGGTATCGAGCAGGAATATCTGCCCATGTGCAAGGAATTCGGCGTCTCGACGGTGGTGTACAACCCGCTCGCGGGCGGCTTGCTCACCGGCAAGCACAAGCAGGAGAAGTTCACACCTGGCACGCGCTTCGATAACAACAAGCTCTATCAGGACCGCTATTGGCACGATCAGTATTTCCAGGCCGTGGAACAGGTACGCAAGATCGCAAAGGCCGCCGGACGTTCGCTGGTCAGCCTGGCGCTGAATTGGCTGTGGCACCACACGGCCAGCGACTGCATCATCCTGGGGGCATCGCGATTGGAACAGTTGAACGAGAACCTCGCGGCGATTGACGACGGACCGCTGAGCGATGATGTGCTCCAAGCCTGTGATGAGGTCTGGCGAAATCTGCGCGGGCCTCTGCCGGTATACAACCGCTAGACGACTACCAGATTCGGCGAATGCCATAGGCGTCGAACAGCCGTTCGTTGCTGACCAACGGCAGGTTCTCCGCCTGCGACTGGGCGATCAGCATGCGATCGAAGGGGTCACGATGCTCACCGGGCAAGGCTCCAGCCCGCTCCGCGTGCCCCAGGGAAACCAGCAGCGGACGAAAGCCCAGCTGCTCAACGATCGCATTGATGTTTCCTGCCAGCGCACCGGCAGCCGGCAGTTTTCCCAGCCTGTACTTGGTTGCGATCTCCCATGCGGATGCTGCCGAAACAAACACCTCGTTTTCGAACGATGACAAAACGGCATGAGCCGTGCGGGAAAGCTTCTTGTCACCGCCCACGGCCCATAGCAGAACATGGGTATCGATGAGGACACGCATCAGCGGTTCCAGGCGTCGAGTTCTTCCTTGGGTAAAGGCTCGAAAAACTTGCGACCCACCTTTACTTTACCTTGCAGAATGTTGAGACGACGCTTTCGCGGTGCGGCGGAAATTGGAACCACCTTGGCTACTACTTTCTTCCCGCGCGCAAGCAATACTTCCTCCCCGCGTTCAGCTTGCTCCAGGAGCTTGGAGAGATTGGTCTTTGCTTGATGAATCGTCGCGATCGTCATAGAATCACCAGCCTCTTAGCTAACATGATCTTAGCTAAGCTTACTGCATTATTGCAAAATGCTAAGTCTTCAAGAAAGTCCGCGGAACCCCCAAAGAAAATCGGGTACGAGTCTAGGAGTTGCTTCATTGCTCCGGTAGCACGGGTAAGTCTAGTTTGTTCACCGCACTGCGATCGTCGCGCAGCTTTACGTACAACTCCTGGCCGCTGGGATGCGGCACGTTGAGCGTTGCGCCGGCGAACCCGTCAGGCACCGGCGTGCTTTGCTGGAACTGCGGATCGGTGGCGACCGAATCCAGCAGATACAAGCTCGATCCACTCAGCGTGCATTGCTTGTCCGGTGAATCGGGGCAGCGCAACTCCTGGAGCTTCGGCAACCGCACCAACGTCATCAGCGGCTGCCAGTCGCCCTTCTCTCCATTGGCAGCGACGGCCCGGAAGCGCAGCGGCCCAAATGCCGAGACCCCGAGGCTCTTCGCCGGATCGATAACTGCAAGCACCGTCTGAGCGTCCTGCAACGTGAGTGTGCCGTCGGAGACGCTAAGCATGGTGTGAACGGTATCATCCGCAGTCGCCACCTCGATCATCTGGTCACGCGGGAACGCCGGCGGAACCTCGCTCTTCAGCGCAAAGGAAAGCTGCGCGTTCTGCGGCAGCTCGTCCGCATCGCCCAGATGGATGGGAGAAGACGAACTCGATGCATCCGCCTGAATCGTCTTGCTGATCAATGTCACCTTCGGTCGTGGCTCTTGTATCGTGGAATTCAATTCCAGCACGCGCCCGTCCTTTAAGGTGACGTGTGCGGTCTGCTTTGCGTTGGAGTGCAGCTCGCTGACGTCCGCGGTATCCGGCGTGATCATCTGCAACGCATCCTGATTGTCGGCGCGGGTGAGATTTCCAGGTGTGAACTTCAGACCGTTCATCTCAAGACTTGCGACTTCGTCGAGGCGTGTTCCCTTCAGCACACCGGAATGATCGCCGGCATCGATTGCGAAACTGTCGAGATGGCCGGCATCGGCGTAGCTGTGCAATGTGACGTCGTCCGCCTTGGCCAGTCCAAACTGTTTCACCTGCATGGTCAGCGGGCCGGGCTTGGCATCCTTGAGAGAAATGTCGACCTGCAATTCGCCGGGCTTTGCGACTTTGTAGGTCGTTTTCAGCTTACCGCCGCTCTGATCTTGGACGGTCACGGTGTCCACGCAAACCGCTGAATCGGACTTGAAGTGCAGCGTGTCATCGCGACCAACCACCAGCGCGCTCTTGTCGTCTGAAGCTAAGACCCAATCTCCCGGCTGCGAAGTCCGCAGGGAAAGCGTTGGACCCTGGAAGGAGTCGAATCCCCATTCGCCCTTCACCGTGCCGCTGACTTCGGGTCCGAGCTTGGCAAAATCGGCAGCGGTCGGCGTCCGCAGCGAGTTGGAATCGGGGCCCGACCTTCTATTCGAATCCGTGTCGATGACCAATCCGCCGCGCACCGCGTCGGCTTTTAGCGGAATGTCCAACGAGGCGCCGGACTTGCTCCAGACGTGAAGGAGCAAACCGTGAGCTAATGGCGTAGAGAAAACCAATGGAGCGCCGTCGACAGGAAGCGAGACCGCCGAGTTCTGCAGGCAGTACACTCCCTTGGCATCGACTGGGCGTAACGGTGGCAGTTTTGCGGCCTCGACCGGCGGCAGGGCGACCACCATCACCGACTTCGGCTTCTCGAAAGACGGCGGAGAGTTCAGCTGCAGATTGAGTTGATCGGCCTTGGGAAGCGCCAGCGCGGGAATGTATTGGTACTCCGGATTGTGGAAGCTGGTCAGCAGACGCACCACGTCTACCACCGCTCCTACATAGGGGCTGAAATAGCCGGCGCCCGCCCAGGGAGTTGAGCTCATCTGGCCGGCGATGTCGGCCGACGGGCCATTGGCCAACGCGGCCACCATCGACTGGCTGTGGGCGTCGTCGAGCACCAGATTATCGCCATGCTGCGTCAGGCATGCGGCTTGTTCATCGACGGGCTTCTTGAAGCAGTCGTCATCCAGCTTGATGTTGAGGCTGCGCGCCAGCAGAGTTGTCTCGTCCTTGAGCTTGTCGGGATCGTTATTCGAGACACTTCTTACGGCATCAAGATAAGCATCCAGTCGCGAGCGATCCAGCGCAGCGCGATTGAGATCGAGCGAGGCACGCACAAAAGCGCCCGGCCGGCCGCGAACGTTCGAGCGCAGAGTGCTGAAGTCGCCGCCGCTCTCGGGTGCGAGGAACAGCAGCACCTGTTGCGCTCCCTTGGGGACGGTGACCATCACGCCTTCGTCGCGCACGCGCTTGTTCCAGGCTTCGATCTTGGTGAACCAGTTTTCCGGAGGCGGATTGGTGGTGCCGCGCAAGAACGAGACGATGACGAGGTAATGCGCGCTCTGTGTTTCCGGAAAAGCCGGATGCACCCACAGCCGATCTCCCTCCTGGAGATTCGGCACCTCGGCGATGGGCAGCTCCCTGCCGCCGCGCATTACACGCACCTCGACGCGCGGACCGGGCAGATCGAAGGCGGCAGTATCGGCGCGGAGGAAAGCGGGCAGAACCAGGAAACACAGGAGAACTACACGCACAAAACCCAAGCGCAAAACCATATCATCATTTTAGAAGCAAAAAGAGGGGCTCCGGGTTGATGGAGAAGTGTCACTATCAGCCTAATTCTGACATTTCAGTTCCGGCTGAAACATGTTTGAAATGCTTCCGTTTATGCTGTGAGGATGAACACCAAGTATCCGCTTGCTTCAACCGCCGCGCTGATTGCCGATCCTGCACGGGCAGCCATGCTAACCGTCCTGCTGGACGGTGGCTCCATGCCCGCAGGAGAGCTGGCGCGGGTCGCGGGTGTTTCGGCGCAGTCGGCCAGTATGCACCTGGGGCAGCTGGTTGAGGGCGGATTCCTCCTCGCCTCACGACGTGGCCGTCATCGCTACTATCGCATGAGCAAGCCGGAAGTAGCGCATGCCGTCGAATCGCTGGGCGCAATCTCGACCGTGGAACGGTACAAACCCAGTGGGGCCGATCAGGCGATCTGTTACGCGCGTACCTGCTACGACCACCTCGCCGGCGAGCTGGCAATTCAATTGAGAGCCGCTTTGGAACGCGATGGTCTGCTGGTCTCCGACGGTGAAAGAGACTATGAGCTAACCCGACGCGGAGAAGAGTTCCTTGGCAAGTGGAAGATCGATACCAACGAACTTCGGCGGTCGCGCCGCAGCTTCGCGCGCCGTTGCCTCGACTGGACGGAAAGGCAGGACCATCTGGCCGGCGCGCTGGGCGCGGCGATATGCCACAAGTTTCTCGAGTTCCACTGGATCACGCGCGACAAGCACAGCCGCGCGGTCCATCTGTCGCTGACTGGGCGACAACACTTGACGAAGTTGCTGCAACTGCCTGCCCGATGAGGCGCGCCGTGCGCTCGGCACATTTCACGCGCGGTTGAACCGTGCTCTCCCTTCAGGAACTATTGTCGATGATGAAGGAGAGAAGATGATTACCATCTGTATCAGATACACCATCGACATCCGCAAGCACAGCGACTTTGAGCAGTATGCCCGCAACTGGACCGAGCCAATCCGGCGTTGTAAAGGGGAATTGCTCGGTTACTTTCTGCCGACGAAGATGGCCGGTCCGACGAACATAGCGTACGCGCTGATCAACTTTGCGAGCCTCGCCGAGTACGAGAAATATCGTGAGGCGCTCATGCTGGATGTGGGCGCAAAGGAGAACTTCGCCCTTGCGGACCGGTCGGAGTGCATTCTGATCGAGGACCGCTCAATTCTGCAGCCAGTTTGAAGGAGCCGTTGAGTCTCCGAAATGAAATTACTGATGTGATGTAAGATACGGTGCTCCGCGGAGGGAGCCTACCATCGGGGAGTCAGCCACAATTTCCAGACTCATCGAGAGGTACAAGTCCTATGAGCGCAAGAAGGACTTCTGGAAAGGCATTCCCGCACGATCCCTCATCGTTCTATACGCCGGGATCTTCTGGATATTCGCGGCGATAGCCATCGTAAGCATGATGAGCCGGGTGACTCGTATTACCGGCGCCCAGGCCGTCGCCTTTGTGCTTTTATGCGGCGGCGTTGCGGTCTTGTACGCGGTGGCAGCACTCAGGCGAAAGTACCTTCTGATGCTGCCGATCGCGGTGGTGCAGATGGCTGGAATTCAGTGGGTCGACCGCATGATTTCGCATGGCACAAGGCTGGTCGACCCCGCTTCCGCCCTCTCTTCGCAGTTGCAGACGCTGAGCGTCATTGGAACCCTCGCACTGGCGGCGGGGTATAGCTGTTTCTTCGCCTTCTTCAGTTGGGAAGGCATACGCTATTTCGGCGCTCATACCGAGATTGCCCTGGCTCGTGAACTCCACCAGGCGTTAGTACCTGAGATTGGTCGGCAAGTCGGTAGCTTTGAAATCTACGGCGCATCGGTACCCAGCGGCGAGGTTGGTGGCGATCTGGTTGATCTGGTGGAGAACAGCGAGAATTGGACTGCCTATGTGGCAGACGTGTCCGGGCACGGCGTTTCGCCCGGCGTGCTGATGGCCATGTTCAAGGCAACTGTGCATTCGCTCCTCCTGAATGGATGCGATGGGGTGCGACTACTGGAGGGCATCCACCAGGCCTTGTATCCACTAAAGACCAACAACATGTTTGTGACCGCGGGCTTCCTGCAGTACCGTGCGGACCGCTTCCGTCTGTCGTTGGCGGGGCATCCGGCGCTGCTGCACTTCCAACGAAGCATCGGGAACACCTGCGAGTATCCGGCGCAGGATCTCCCGCTGGGAATTCTTCCCGAACAGAGCTTCACGACGCGAGAGATTGATTGCGAGCCGGGAGATATTCTGCTGCTACTGACCGACGGAATTACCGAAGTCGCCGACCGTCAAGGCAACGAGTTGGGAGTCGAGCCGATCAAATCAGGCTTGCGGCAGTGGGCAGACCTACCGCTGTCGCAGGTGTTCCAGAATATCCGCGGGCTGGCAACCAGTGCCGGCAAACAGGAAGACGATCAGACGATGCTGCTGGTTCGGCGAACAAATTAGCGGTGGTCGATTGGAAAATTCAGCGAGGACTCGGGAAGAAATGGAAAAGGCTGCGACTTTGGTTATGCTCTAGCCGCCAACTCCTGCGAGGGAGTTGCCGGCGTGGATGCATGCACCGTCGCAGCCTCTTGATGCGATCACCGCTTTCGCGGTTCCGAACCCCGGCTGACACCTCGCAGTGCAGTCGGTTTTTTCGGGTCCGGCGGTTGCCTCGAGTCGCCTCGCGCAACCGATCACTCAGCTTACTTCGGGCTGGCTACGATTTGTTGCCTGCCCTTTTCTGCCGTCGACAAAGCCATCCTAACCGAGGATTAATAATTGTCAACGCCCAAGGTTGGTGCAAACGCGACTTATTTCAATGTGGGAATTTTTTCCGGCAAACGAAAGAATGTAGTGCAGTTCTTGTTTCGCGCAAGAAATTTTCAACCTCAATTCACATTTTTTTCACAGAAAGATCGCGTTGCGCTAACGCGATTCGGGGAGAATCGAATCTGTTTCTTGACGAACCCCAGGTTCTGAAGCATCTTTAGAGGGAGCAGGAGTTGCATGTCCGATCTGATCGCGTATGTTGACGGCGGATCCCACGGAAATCCGGGGCCATCGGGCATTGGGGTGGTGATTGAAGGCCCCGACGGCGAAACCATCTGCATCGCGAAGTGGATCGGGCACCAGGACAACAACGTCGCCGAGTACGTCGCCTTGCTGGAGGCCCTGCAGCACGCCGTCGAGGCGAAAGCCAGGAAGCTGTGCGTGTTCTCGGACTCCGAAGTGGTTGTCAAGCAGATGACGGGCGAGTACTCCTGCCGCAGCCCGCGTCTTCATTCCCTGAACTGGACCTGCCGCAAGCTGGCCCGCGCCTTTGATTTCTCGATTTCCTACATTCCTCGCGAGCAGAACCATCAGGCGAACGAGCTCGCCAACCAGGCCGCGAAATACCGACAGTAGAGGCCGCTAAGAAACTCCGATTTCAGAGGACAAGTGTCAGGGCACGAACTTCAGTCGTGCCGATAAGGCCTATTTCTTCCCAGAGTCGGCTTCAGACGACGCGTTTACGAGTTCCTCAGCCGCCGGCACTAGCCGGCATTCGCCGAAACGGCGGAAAACAGCCTTTTCCGGCGGTTGGGCGGAAGCGCCGCCTCTGAGTACGACGCTACCCCCGATCGTCGAAATTAGACCCTGTGCTCGTCGAGCACAAGCCGCTCTAGCATCCACCCTTGGTGGGATGCCGCTTGTGACCCCCATCACTGCGGTTTGGTGCGGAAAGCGACAGCATGGAGCTTACGCAAGAGGATATTTCCATGCCAAGCAAGACCATCATCGAGCCGTTTCGGATCAAGAGTGTGGAACCCATCCGTTGGACCACACGTGAGCAGCGCGAGGACCTTCTGCGAGCCGCGCATTACAACCTGTTTCTGCTGCCTGCGGACGATGTTCTCATCGATCTCTTGACTGACTCAGGTACGGGCGCCATGTCCACTCGGCAATGGGCGGCGATCATGCAAGGCGACGAGAGCTACGCCGGCAGCCGCAGCTTCGATCGCTTCCGCGAGTCCATCCAGGAGATCTTCGGCTACCACCACGTGATTCCCACGCATCAGGGCCGTGCGGCCGAGCGAATTCTGTTTAGCGTTGCCTGTAAGAAGGGCGATGTCATCCCCAACAACACGCACTTTGATACGACGCGAGCCAACATTGAATTCATTGGCGCCGAGGCTGTGGACCTGCCGATCGCGGAAGCGCGTCAGCCGGCGAAGTGGCATCCCTTCAAGGGCAACATGGACGTCGCCGCGCTGGAAGAATTGATCGGCCGCGTAGGACGGGAGCGCGTTCCCCTGGTGATGATCACGATCACCAATAACTCGGGCGGTGGTCAGCCGGTTTCGATGGAAAACGTTCGGGCGGTCAGCGCGGTGTGCCGCAAACACCGCATCCCGCTTTACTTTGACGCCTGCCGGTTCGCGGAAAATGCGTATTTCATCAAGCTGCGCGAGGACGGGTACGCCGATAAGACTCCGAAGCAGATCGCGCAGGAGATGTTTGCGCTGGGCGATGGCTGCACCATGTCGGCGAAGAAAGATGGCATGGCGAACATCGGCGGCTTCCTTTGCACCAACGACGGCGTCCTGGCGGCGCAGGAAAAGGACCTGCTGATTCTGACGGAGGGGTATCCGACGTACGGTGGCTTGGCAGGACGGGACCTCGAGGCCGTGGCCGTCGGCATACAGGAATCGCTCGAGGAAGACTATCTCCGCTACCGCATCGCTTCCACTGCCTACCTGGGTAATCATCTTGCCAACGTAGGCGTGCCGATCATCCAGCCGCCGGGCGGTCACGCTATCTACCTCGACGCGCGCGCGTTTCTGCCCCACATCCCGCCCGATCAGTTCCCCGGCGTGGCGCTGGCGGGCGAGCTATATCTGGAAGGTGGCATCCGGTCGGTGGAGATTGGCAGGCTGATGTTTGGCGCGGCTGCGACCATGGATCTGGTGCGGCTGGCGATTCCGCGTCGCGTATACACGCAAAGTCATGTGGATTATGTGATCGAGGTCGTGTCGGCGGTGTGGCAGCGGCGCGAGCAAATCCGCGGCATGAAGCTGACCTATCAGGCGCCATTCCTGCGACACTTCACCGCATACCTTGAGCCGGTCAGCGAGGTCGGCGAACCAGCGTGCGTGTAGGCATCAACGGAACTCCCGTGTTGCGGGAGGTGTTAGATCATTCTTACTGACCGCATGACGGCACGCTCCCGTTAAGGGTAGTTGCCGGCAGCGGTTGCAAATGCTGCTCGGTGAGTTGCGCATTCACCGCGGGCAGATCCTTCGTCATCAAATCCGACCACTGCTGTGTCAACTTCGTCAGATCCTGGCAATAGTCGTGATACGCAGTGTGCATCGCCTCGGTCGGCGCCGCGTCGGCCTGGTCCACAGCTTCTGAAAGGTAGGCGGATTCCGAGTTCATCAGGGCGAAGGTCGGTTTGGGTTTGCCGAAGCCGCCAAATCCGCGCTGCATCTCGCCCTGAACCTTCATCACCTTCGCATTGAAATCCTTCAACGCCTGCGAGGCTGCGTTCGCTTGATCATTCTTGTCGAGCGCCGATTGCCGCTCCGCAACTTCGCTGTGGAACTTTGCGGCCTGCTGGTGGAAGTCAAAGCTCTGCGTGACCAGGTTGTCGACCTTCTGGGCAAAGTCGAGTTGCTGTTGCAACTCGGCCTGAGTCACCTTGACGCGGGGATCCATCTCCACGATCAGCGGCTGCTTGTAGGTCTTGCCTTCGACGGTCAGGCGTACCTCATACTTGCCGGGCACAACGAACGGCCCTTGCGGCTCCGCATGCGTCCGCTCGTACAACGCTGAGATCGGATAGGTGTGCTGGATCGCATCCGGCGCGGCATAGCGCAGGTCCCAAACGTATCGGTTCATTCCCGCGTTTTTCGGCAAAGGCGTCGGATGAAACAGCCAGTAACCCGGCACAGGCGGCGGCTCCTCCGAGCGCATCGGCTCCGGCGTACTGGAAAGTTGGCGAACCAGCTGCCCATGCTGATCGTAGATCGCTAGCGTGACTTCGCTCGACTGCGATGGCGGGAGCCACGGGTTCTTGAAGTAGTAGTCGATAATCGCGCCTGTCGGCGGGTTGTCGCCGGCCGGCATCTCCGGCGGCAACGGAGTGTCCTGATTCATGTCGTTGCGCAGGCGGATCGCCGTCGCTGGACGAAACAGGTACACATTCGACTTCGCCACCTGCTCGTTGATCTGCCGCAGTGGCGACAAGTCGTCGAGCACCCAGAAGGCGCGCCCGTAGGTTGCCGCAACCAGGTCGTCACCGTGAACCACCATGTCGCGCACCGAGACAGTCGGCAGGTTCTGCTGCAATGTTCCCCACTGGGCGCCATCGTCGAAGGAAACAAACGGGCCGGTTTCCGTTCCCGCATAGAGCAGCCCCCTGCGCTTCGGATCCTCGCGCACAACTTTCACGAAGCTCAGGTCGGGAATGCCGGTGACGATCTCCTGCCAGCTCTTGCCGTAGTCGCTTGTACGGAAGATGTGGGGCTTGAAGTCGTTGCCCTGGTGATTGTCCACGGAGACGTAAGCCGTCGCCGCATCGAAGTGCGAAGCCTCGACCATCGTGACTTCCGAGAACTTCTGCAGTCCGGGAGACGAAACGTTTTGCCAGTTCGCGCCGCTGTCGGTCGTCACTTGAACGAGGCCGTTGTTGGTGCCGACCCAAATCACGCCTGCCTTCAACTCTGATGGAGCGATGGTCGTGATCGCGCGCCGGTCAGGAGGCCGCATCGTTTCCTGCTCTTCCTGCGCCTTCGGCTTCTTATTCTCAGCTTCCTTCGTCTTGGCTTCCTCG
>Ga0335078_10015793_pt1 | contig 11210 bp, 12 predicted proteins | sample Lox_Sample_32_FD_206711 | JGI IMG/M metagenome (GOLD analysis project Ga0335078, IMG submission 206711) | Soil microbial communities from Loxahatchee National Wildlife Refuge, Florida, United States - Lox_Sample_3.2 | ecosystem: Environmental > Terrestrial > Soil > Wetlands | place: USA...
CCGGCCGATCGACACCAATGTCGAGTTCTACACCGCACTGCTGCTCGAGGCGGTGGGCCTGCCGCGCGACGCCTTCACCCCGGTCTTCGCCCTGGCGCGCAGCGCCGGCTGGCTCGCCCATGCCCTGGAGCAGCAGAAAACCGGGCGGCTCATCCGTCCCGCCGCCGCTTATGTCGGTCCAAAACCGCAGGCGGCCTGAGCCAAGCCGGCGCGGTCATGCTATCCCTCTCCCGGGAGAGGGCGATGGGCAGGGTCCTCGACGGTTTCGAGCGCGGCTACGGTCTGTTGCGGTCGGCGGCGATCTATCACGGCAATCCGCTGAAGCGGCGGCGCGCCCGCGCCTTTTATCGCCGTTTCGTCGCGCCGGACGCGCTCTGTTTCGATATCGGCGCCCATCTCGGCGATCGCACGGCGCATTTCCTGGCGCTGGGCGCGCGCGTCATTGCCGTCGAGCCGCAGCCGGCGCCGCTGGCGGTGCTGCGCCGGCTTTTCGGCGCCAACCCGCGCGTCGTCATTCTCGACCTGGCGCTCGGCGCCGCAACCGGCGAGGCCGAGCTCGCCATCGATCCCAGGAACCCGACGGTGGCGACGCTCTCGCCGCGTTGGCGCGCGGAAGTAGCGCAAAGCGCCAGCTTCGCCGGCATCCGCTGGCGCGAGCACCGGCGCGTCGCCGTCGGCACGCTCGACGCGCTGATCGCCGCCTATGGCGTGCCGGCCTTCTGCAAGATCGATGTCGAGGGCTTCGAAGCGGAAGTCCTGGCCGGGCTGTCGCAAGCTATTCCGGCGCTTTCCTTCGAATATATTCCCGCGGCGCTGTCGGGCGCGCTCGCCGCGCTCGACCGGCTGGCGGCGCTCGGCGCCTATCGCTTCAACCGTTCCCCCGGCGAGAGCATGCGGCTGGTCGCCGGAACCTGGCGGAGCGCCGCCGAGATGGCCGCGGAGCTGCGCGCCCTGCCCGAGGCCGCCGGCTCGGGCGACGTCTATGCCTTGCGCGCGCCTTAGCCGCGAAGATGGACGATTCTTCATCTTCCCGCAGGCTCGGTGTAATACGCACTTGCTAATGCTGGGCGAGAAGGACGGGGAATGAGTCGGATCGCGCTGATGCTTGCTCTCCTGCTGGTGCCGGGCGCGGCACTGGCGCAAGGCGCCGACACGGGCGCTACGGTGGTCCCGCAGCACCACGCCGCCGCCATGCCGATGGAGCGGCTGTCGCGCGCCCAGGCCCGCCAGATGATCGCCGATCGCGGCTATTTCGAGTTGAGCGGCCTGACGCGCAACAAGAATGGCGGCTGGCGCTGCACAGCCTCGGCCGGCGCCGGCAAGCGGGTCATTGTCAGCTTGGACAAGAACGGCAATATCACTGAGATCGATGCGCCGGGAACCAGCCGGCAATAGGGGGAAGCGCGATGGCGTCCAGTCTACGGTTGTCAATGATGATCGCCGCAAGCTTGGCCTTCTCGGCCGCGGCGGTACAAGCCCAGACCACCTCCACCACCTACCACTACAAATCGGCACGGCGCCTCTATGACGACTGCGCTGCGCCGGCGATGCTGAAGAGCGGCGTTCCTACCGCCAACCGCGAGCGCTGCACCGGCTTTCTCACCCAGGCGCTCAACGCCTGGAACCTCACGCAGGAGAACGGCGTCTGCTCGGCCCATTCGGGAAAGGAGCTGCCTGACGCTTATGTCGCCTATTGGAAGAAGCGCGGCCTCGGCGTTTTGAAGGGCGAATTCCGTTCGGCCGAAGCCTCGGCCAACGATTTCCTCAACAGCCAGAAGCAGCGCTGTCCGGACCGCCCGCGCCAGGACGAGCACTGACGCCACAGCGGCATCGAGTCGCCGTGGAATCCCAACGGCTTCCCGGCTATTCTTCGGCCCCTCATCAGGTCCGGAGCGGTCTCATCGGTGGCTTCGCGCGGTCGTATCGTCGTTCTGCACTTCGTCGGTCAGATGCCACTGGCCGGGATCGCCTGGCAGGCGATGCACTACATTCTCGGGCTGGAGCGCCTTGGCTACGAGGCGTGGTATGTCGAGGACCACGGCGCCAACCCCTATGATCCGCGCTTCAACAGCGTGGTCATGGAGTGCGACTACAATGTCGCCTATCTCCGGCGCGTGATGGAGCGCTATGGGCTCGGCGGTCGCTGGGCCTATTGGGACGCGATCAACGACGTTTATCACGGCCTGTCGCGCGAGGAGGTGTTCCGCCTCTATCGCGAGAGCGACGCGCTGATCAACCTTTGCGGCGCGGTGCGCCTGCGCGACGAGCACATGGCCTGTCCGCGCCGCATCATGGTCGATACCGATCCCGTTTTCGAGCAGATCAAATACGCCAAGGCCGATCCCGGCGCGCGCAGCTATCTCGACGCGCATACGGATTTCTTCACCTATGGCGAGAATGTCGGCGGTCCCGACTGGATCGTGCCGCTGTGCGGCATCCCGTGGAAGCCGACGCGGCCGCCGGTGGTGCTGGAGGAATGGCCGACCGACGCCGAAGCGCCCGCCTGCTTCTCGACCATCGCCACCTGGGAAAACAAAGGCAAGAACATCGATTTCGAGGGCGAGACCTATGTCTGGTCGAAGCACGTCAATTTCCAGCGCTTCCTCGACCTGCCGCTGCGCCGGCCGCAATGCTTCACCATGGCGATGCTGCCGCCCGATCCGGCCGTCGAGGCCGAGGTCGGCGGCAAAGGCTGGCGCCTCGCCGATCCGCGGCCGATCTCCGCCAGCATGGAGGCCTATGGCGAGTTCATCTGCGGCTCGCGCGGCGAGTTCACCGTCGCCAAGGACATCTATGTCCGTCCCAACAGCGGCTGGTTCAGCGATCGCAGCGTCTGCTACCTCGCCGCCGGCCGGCCGGTGGTAACCATGAAAACCGGCTTCAGCCGCTTCTACCCCGTGGGCGACGGGCTCTTCGAGTTCAGCGACATGGAGGAGGCGCTCGCCGCCATCGACGCGGTCAACGCCGATTACCGCCGCCACAGCCGGGCGGCGCGTATGCTGGCCGCGGAATATTTCAGCAGCGACACCGTTGTCTCGGCGTTGATGGCCGAGGCGGGCCTGGGATGATCGGGGCGAAGGGCGGCGCCGGAATTCGGGCGAGAAACGCGTGGCGGCAGGATGGCGTCCCGGTCTGGGACCGGCTCTCCTGGGCGCTGCTCATTGCCGCCACGGCGCTGGTAATTCTCACTTTCACCGATTACGGCGTCACCTGGGACGAGGACGTGCACCGGTGGTACGGCGTCTTCGTGCTCGATTATTACCTGTCCTGCTTCCACGACCTGCGCGCGCTGCATTGGGGCGACCTCTACAATTACGGCGCCGCCTTCGACCTGGCCGCGGCGGCGCTCAACAAGATCTCGCCCTTCGGCATCTACGAGACGCGTCACCTCCTCAACGGCATAGTGGGCATCATCGGCATCGCCGGCACCTGGAAGCTCGGCCGCACGCTCATGGGGCCGCGCAGCGGCTTCCTCGCCGCGCTCTTCCTGCTGCTGACGCCCAATTACTACGGGCAGATGTTCAACAATCCGAAGGACGTGCCCTTCGCCGTCGGCATGGTCTGGTCGCTCTATTATCTCGTCCGCATCATTCCGGCGCTGCCGCTGCCGCCGGCGAAGCTGCTGCTGAAGCTCGGCCTCGCCGCGGGGCTTGCGCTGGGCGTGCGCGTCGGCGGGCTGCTGATCTTCGGCTATCTCGGCCTGGCACTGCTCATCGACGCCGTTTGGCGCGGGCTCGAGGCGCGCCGTCTCGGCGTCACCGTCGCCGCGGGCTCGGCAAGCCTCTGGCGCGTGCTGCTGCCCGTGGTCGTCGTCGCTTATCCGGTCATGCTCCTCTTCTGGCCCTGGGCGCAGCAAGCGCCGTTCACGCGGCCGCTGCAGACGCTCGCCTATTTCTCGCACGAGATCTTTCCCTTCCGCACGCTGTTCGACGGGCGCTATGTCCCGGCCAGCGACCTGCCCTGGGCGTATCTCCCGACCTATATCGCGCTCGCGCTGCCGGAGCTGATCCTCGTGCTGCTCGCCGCCGCACCCGTCGTCGCGCTCTGGCTGCTCTGGCGCCGCCGCTCTGCGCTGCCGCGCGCACCGACCGTGCAGCTCTTCATTCTGGGCTTCGCCGTCGTCTTTCCCGTCGCCTATGCCATCGCGATCAAGGCGGTGCTGTTCGACGGCATGCGTCACTTCATCTTCGTGCTGCCGCCGATCGCGGTCATCGCCGCCGTGCTCGCCGATCGCGGTCTCGCCGCCCTCGAGCGCGCACGCCTCGGCGGCTATGCCTATGGCGCGCTCGCGCTGTACGGGCTCTTCCACGTCAGCATCATGGCGCGCCTTCATCCCGACGAGTATGTCTATTACAACGGCTTCGTCGGCGGCGTCGAAGGCGCGGCGGGACTCTTCAAGCTCGACTACTGGGCCAATTCCTACGCCGAGGCGGTGGGCGGGCTCGAAGACTATCTGCGCGGCGAGTATGGCGCCGACTTCACGCATCACGATTTCACCGTCGCCGTGTGCGGACCGCCGGCCTCCGCCGCCTACTACTTTCCGAACAATTTCACCTACACCAGGAGCCGCGACAAGGCCGATTTCTTCATCGCCTTCACCAAGGATGATTGCGAGAAGTCGCTGCCGGGCAAGGTGATCTATCGCGTCGAGCGCCTCGGCACGCTGCTCTCGGAAGTGATCGACCGTCGCGACGTGCTGGCGCAGCAGCGCAACGCCCGCTTCGTCGCCGGCGGCCGGTAGCATCGCCTTGGAGCGGAGCGAATATGAAAGGCTGGCGGCGGCGGAAGAGCGGATGTGGTGGTTTCAGGGCCTCCACGCCAATCTTCTCCGGGTGCTGCGCGAAACCCGGGCGCCGCAGCGCATCCTCGATGCCGGCTGCGGCACGGGCGGGTTCATGAAGCGCCTCGCCGCCGCCTTTCCCGACGCCACGGTGCTCGGCCTCGATCTCGATGCCGTCGCCGCGCACTGCGCGCAGGCGAAGGGCGGCGGCATTGTCGCGATCGGCTCGATCGATCGCCTCCCCTTTGCCGATGGCGCCTTCGATGCCGCCGTCAGCGCCGACGTGCTCTGCCATCGCGGCGTCGACGAGCACTGCGCTCTCGCCGAGCTCGGCCGCTGCCTGCGGCCGGGCGGGCTTCTCGCGCTCAACCTGCCGGCCTATCGCTGGCTCTATTCCGGGCATGACCTCGCCGTCGACAATGCGCGGCGCTATGCCATGGACGAGCTGCGCCGGCTGCTCGCCGCGGCGGGCTTCGAGCGCGTGCGAATGCGCTACTGGAACAGCCTGCTGTTTCCGCTCATGCTGCTGCGGCGGAAGCTGTGGCGCGGCAGCGGGCGGGTGAGCGAGGTGGCGCTCGGCCCCGCACCGGTCGAGCGCAGCTTCGGCGCCGTGCTGGCGCTCGAGCGGCGCCTGCTCGCGGCCGGCCTAGCCCTCCCCTTCGGCGGCTCCATCCTAGCCACGGCGGTAAAGCCATGACCCAACCCGCGCTCGCGCTCAGCATCGTCATTCCCGTCTACAACGGGGCGCGCAGCATCCGCGAGCTGGTGGCGGCGCTCGAGACGCTTGTCGTGCCCGGCGGCCACGAGATCGTGCTGGTCAATGACTGCAGCCCGGATGACAGCCTCGCCATCTGCCGCGATCTCGTCGCACGCGCCAAGCTGCCGATGACCTTGGTCGACCTGTCGCGCAATTTCGGCGAGCACAATGCCGTCATGGCCGGGCTGCGCCACGCGCGCGGCGCGCATGTCATCACCATGGACGATGATCTGCAGAACCCGCCCTCCGAGGTGCTGCGTCTGCTCGACTACGCCCAGAGCAGCGGCAAGGATGCCGCCTACACCTTTTATGCGCAGAAGGAGCACGCCTCCTGGCGCAATCTCGGCAGCCGCTTCACCAACCGCGTCGCCGATCTGCTGCTCGACAAGCCCAAGGGGCTCTATCTCTCGAGCTTCCGCTGCATCAGCGCCTTCGTCGCGCGCGAGATCACGCGCTACGACGGCCCGTTCCCCTATGTCGACGGCCTCATCCTGCAGGTGACGCAATCGATCGGCAGCCTCGAGGTGCAGCACCTGCCGCGCGCCCATGGCGGCAGCAACTACACCTTCCGCCGGCTGGTGCGGCTCTGGCTCAACATGTTCGTCAATTTCTCGGTGATGCCGCTCCGCCTCGCCACCTTCGGCGGCTTCCTGCTCGGCGGCTGCGGGCTCGCCGGCGCGATCTGGGTCGCGCTGAACGCGCTGTTCTACACGACACCCCCCGGCTGGGCGTCGATCTCGGTCGCCGTGCTGCTGCTGTCGGGCGTGCAGCTCACCATGCTGGGGCTCATCGGCGAGTATCTCGGCCGGCTCTATCTCACCGCCAACCGCAAGCCGCAATCGATTGTCAAGGAGGTGGTGAAGAGCGACACCGCCGAACGGTTGCGCGCGCCGGAGGACAGGCCGAGCGGCCTGATGCTGCGGCGCTGATGCCCGCGCTGCTGCCTTATTACGCGTCGCTCCTGCTCGCCATCGTGGTCGGGGTTGTGGGGCAAGTGCTGCTCAAGACCGGCTCGACGCGCACAGGGAACGTCCCCGCCCAGTTCTTCGATCCCTACACGCTGATGGGACTCGTCGCCTATGCGCTCGCCGCGATCTTCTATATCGCCGCGATCAAGAAGATCCCGGTCAGCCTCGCCTATCCCACCGTCTCGCTCAGCTATGTCGCGGTCGCCATCATCGCCCATCGCGCCTGGGGCGAACCGCTGGGCTGGGCGCAGATCGCCGGCATCGCCTTGATCGCCGCCGGCATCCTGTTGCTGCATCAGGTTTGAGTCGGCGCCACTCGATCTTCTCTAGCTGGCGCTGAGCTCTCAGCCGTCAGCTCTCAGCCACAAATGGAAAACGCCCTCCCCCCTTGAGGGGGAGGGAGGGGTGGGGGGTGCCACAAGCTCCGAAGCTTGCCGCGAATGACATGACAGAGTCTTGGCGCGCTCCGCGCGTAACGCCCCTCCCTTCCCTCCCCCTCAAGGGGGAGGGGCATTCATTTCGAGTCCGGAAGCGGATCACGACGATGAGATCGATCGTGATCCATGCGCTGTAACTGACGCTCCGCCAGGGCCGAAAGTTCGAAGAGCTAGGGCGGCGATCCTCGAGCCGCCGTGCAACAAACCACTTAGGTCAACGAAGGTATTCCTATGAGCCTGTTACACCGCATCAGCAGACTGGCGATCTCTCCCCTCCCTGTTCCCGTGGCGTGGTACGCCCTTCCGCTTCGACTGATCATCGGGTTCGGCTTCATGCAGCATGGCTATGCGAAGCTCGCCCGCGGCCCGGAGGATTTCATCAATGTGCTGCATGCCATGGGCATTCCTTTCGACTTCCTGCTGGGCTGGGCGACGATCACCGTCGAGATCATCGGCGGGCTACTCATCCTGCTCGGCGCGCTTGTTCCGCTTGCGACGATGCCCATGCTCATCGTGCTGCTCGTCGCCATATTCACGGTTCATCTTCCGAACGGCTTCAGCTCGATCAAGCTCCTATCCTTTGACGCTACGGGCGCCCATTTTGGGCAACCGGGGTACGAGACCGACCTGCTCTACATCGCGGGGCTCATCGCGCTGTGCTTAGGGGGAGCGGGACCATTTTCCGTGGACGGAGTCTTGGGACGCTTCGTGCTTGGGCCAAGCGACCGCGATCCCGACCTGCTTTATAAGCACTCCCGGCCAGCAGGCCGACATAGGCAAACACAGGAGGACGCAGCATGGATCGAACGGTGATCGAAGTGCCCGGCATTTCCGAGACAATCCGCAAGGCGGGTGTGCCGCTGTCGCCGGTGATCAAGGCCAACGGTTTCGTCTTCGTCTCCGGCCTGCCGCCGATGAACCTCGCCACCGGCGCCTTCGCCAAGGGCGACATCGCCACCCAGACCGAGCTCTCGCTGAAGGCGGTGCAGCACGCGCTCGAAGCCGCCGGCTCGTCCATCGACAAGGTCTGCAAGGTGACGGTCTACGCGTCCAACGCGGCGCATTTCCGCACCATCAACGAGGTCTATGCCCGCACCTTCCGGACGGCGCCGCCGGCCCGCACCTTCGTCGCCGTGGGTTCCTGGCCGCTCGATTTCGACATCGAGATCGAATGCATCGCGCTCGCCTGAGCGCGATGCCGATGAGGGGAACGCCTTACCAGGTGAACTCGACGACGCTCACCTGGTCGTCCTTCATCGGCCAGTCGCGCGCCGCGATGCGCTCATGGTCGAACACCGCGATCACCGTCTGCTCAGGCTCGGCCGGGAGCGCGAGCTTGGCGAGCGACAGGCTGGGCACGCCCGGAGCGAGGCCCGGCGGCGGCTTGCCGTCGAGCAGAACGTGGTCGCGGCCGAGGCCGAAATAGCCGCGCGGCCGGCTCATATAGACCACAGCGCCGGCGGTGCGATCCTCTTTGGCGAGAAGCTGCGGGCGGAGATCGACATAGCGGCTGGAGCGCGGGAAAGCCGAGCGGTAGATATGGGTGACGGGGAGCCCAGGGGCGGCGACGATGAATTCGTAATGCCCCTTGGGCTCGAGCTTGAGCGGCCCCCATGCGCCATCGTCGCCGGTCACCTTGCGCAGCAGCGCGTTGCCCATCCGCTCGCCGGTCTTTGGCGAGACCTGGTAGACCTCGACCACGGCATTGGCGACGCCGATATTGGTCGGCGCCACATCCTCATAGCCGGTGACCTTGCCGTCGAGCACCACGGCGGCTTCGGGCAGCGAGAAGCGCCGGCGCGGCTCGCGGCCGGTGATGAAGTGGTACATGGCGGCGAAGGCGGCGGGGCTGAACGCCGTCTCGCGGTTGTCGGCATGCGGAATGATCAGATTGGCGGCGCCTTTGAGCTCCGGCCCTTTGTAGCCGGCGCCAGGGGCGGTCTCTTCGGGATCGATCGCGACCGGGCCGGGCTGGGCGTAGCGGTCGTTGGCGTCGCTGCGGAGGGTGAGGAAGCTCACGCCGGGCACCACTTCGCGCGGCGTCGAATTGAGGTCGCGCAGGAACGGCGAGTCGCCGTTGAACTCGCTGCCGATCAGCACCTTGTCGGAGACGATGATGCCGTGATTGAACGCGCCGCACAGCACGGCGATGGCGGTATGCGCCGCGCCCCCATCATTCTTCAGGTAATTGCGCACGATGTTGCCGCCGCGCCCTTGCGCGACCAGGACGACCTTAGGCGCATGCGTGCGTTTCTCCACGGCGGCAACTTCCGCGGCGAGCTGCTGCGTTGCCTCGCCGACGGTGGAATGGCCGGGCTCGGGCTGGTCGTAGACCTTGGTCGCCAGGGGATAGCGCAGATCGAGGGCGTCGAGCAGCGCGCGCGGATAGCCGTTCGATTCGAAGCGCCAGATCGTCGTCATCCACACGGCCGCCGTATCGCCATTGCCGGGAACGAAGATGATCGGCAGCGGCTTCTCCGCGGCGCTCGCCGCGCGCGGCGGCACCCCGGCGGCGAGCAGCGCGGCGAGCGCGGCGAAGATCAGAACGCGCCATTCGGAGCAGGTCATGCCAGCGCCTTCAGCGCCGCGATGGTCTCGGCCACCGCCGCCTCGGCGAGCTGTGGATAGAGCGGCAGGCTCAGCACCTCGTGCGCGGCCCGTTCGCTCTCGCCGAGCCCCGCGGCAGCGAGCGCCACGCGTCCGCGATAGGCGGGCTGAAGATGCACCGGTACGGGATAGTGGATGTTGGTGCCGATGCCGCGCGCCGTAAGAGCCGCGCGCAGCGGGTCGCGACGCGCCGAGCGCACGACATATTGATGAAAGACATGGCTCGCACCGACGCGGCGGCCGGGCAAGGTCAGCTTCAGCCCGGCAAGGCCCTGGTCATAGGCGGAGGCGATCGCCGCGCGGCGCCCATTGTCGGCCTCGAGCGCCGATAGCTTGACGCGCAGCACCGCCGCCTGGATCTCGTCGAGGCGCGAATTCATCCCGGCGAGATCGCTGACATAGCGCTCGCGCCAGCCATATTCGCGCAGCGCCCTGAGCCGCTCGGCGAGCCCCTCATCGGCGGTCGCCACCAGCCCGCCATCGCCGAGCGCGCCGAGATTCTTGGTGGGGTAGAAGCTGAAGGCGGCGAGATCGCCGAACGCACCGGTGCGCGCCGTGCCGAGCCGCGCGCCATGGCTCTGCGCACAATCCTCGATGACGCGCGCGCCATGCCGTCGCGCCAGCGGCAGGATGGCATCGAGATCGGCAGGAAGGCCGTAGAGATGCACCGGCACGATCGCGGCGATGCGCCCGGGCGGCGCGACCAGGACGCGTTCGAGGGCGGCCGGATCGAGGGTGCAGCTCGCCGGGTCGATGTCGAGAAGCAGCGGCCGCGCGCCGGCAAGCTCGATCGCGGCGACGGTGGCGACCGCGGTGTGCGAGACTGTCGCGACGTAATCTGCGGGCCCGACCTCGATCGCCTTCAGCGCCAGCACCAGCGCATCGGTGCCGCTGGCGACGGCGATGGCATGGCGCGCACCGATATAGGCGGCGAATTCGCGCTCGAACGCCGCGACCTCGTCGCCGAGGATATAACGTCCGCGCTCGAGCACGCGCTGGATCGCGGCGTCGATCGCCGCCCGCTGCGCCAGGTAAGCCGCTTTGGGATCGGTTTGCGGGATCATCGGTACTCGGCAAGGTTCCGGCGGAAATAATCGAGCGAGCGCGCGAGGCCGGTGGCGATGGAAATCTTCGGCGCCCAGCCCGTCGCGGCGCGGAAGGCGCTGTCATCGGCATAGTAGTCGCCGATGTCGATGCGCTTGCGCTCGGCCGGGAAGTCGCGCGTCTCGAAGCTGCCGCCGCCATTGGCGGCGATGAGCGCTTCCGCGAGCGCGCGCAGGCGCAGATGCTCGCCGCCGATGTTGAAGACGCGGCCCTTGGTGGCAGGGGCGACGGCGGCGAGCAGAAACGCCTCGGCCGCATCGTCGACATAGGTGAGGTCGCGCAGCTGGGCACCGTCCCAGAGCTCGAAGGCGCGGCCTTCGAGCACGGCGCGCAGCCACACGCCGACGAAGGTCTGGCGCGCATCGCGGATGCGCATGCGCGGCCCGTAGGTATTGGTGAGGCGGAGCGCCGCCGCGTGCAGGCCATACACGTCGTGGAACAGGATGTGATAGGCCTCGCCCGCCATCTTGTTGACGCCGTTGACGTCGACGGGATGCAGCGGGTGCCCTTCATCGACCGGCAAGCGGCGCGGCCGGCCATAGATCTGGCGCGTGCCG
>Ga0335078_10015794_pt1 | contig 11209 bp, 6 predicted proteins | sample Lox_Sample_32_FD_206711 | JGI IMG/M metagenome (GOLD analysis project Ga0335078, IMG submission 206711) | Soil microbial communities from Loxahatchee National Wildlife Refuge, Florida, United States - Lox_Sample_3.2 | ecosystem: Environmental > Terrestrial > Soil > Wetlands | place: USA: Florida...
GCCCATGTCGGTCTTCGGCGTCTTGAGCGACCGCGGCCGCGGCCACGTGGTCACCACCATTCTCATTGCCATGGTAGCCATGCTGTTTACCGCCATCAGCTATGGACGCATGGCGCGTGCCTATCCCAGCGCTGGTTCAGCGTTCACCTATGTCGGCCAGGAGATCAATCCCGCACTCGGCTACGTGACCGGATGGAGCATGGTCATGGATTACATGCTGAATCCCATGATCTGCATCATCTGGTGCAGCCAGCAGGCGCACGTATTTGCGCCGGGCATTCCCTACGCGGCATGGGCGGTTTTCTTTTTCCTGGTCTTTACCGGATTGAATATTCAGGGAGTGAAGACCTCCGCCCGCGTGAACACCGGCTTGGCGGTAGCCATGGGGGTAGTGATCACGATTTTCTTCGTCACTGCGGCACGCTATATCTTTGGCCATCCGCACGACGGCGCCGGCTTCTTCACCCGGCCGTTCTACGATCCGCAGACCTGGAACACAGGAGCGGTGTTGGGAGGAACATCGATTGCCGTGCTGACCTACATCGGATTCGATGGAATCTCCACGCTCTCCGAAGAAGCCGAGAATCCCCGCCGCAACATTCTTTATGCGACCGTGCTCACCTGTCTGGTGATCGGGATCTTGTCGGCCATCGAAGTGTACGCCGCGCAGCTGGTCTGGCCGGCATCCGAGCCCTTCAAAGATATCGACACCGCGTTCACCTTCGTTGCCGGACGCGCCTGGGCTCCCATGTTTGCCATTCTCGGATTCACGCTCCTGGTGGCTAATTTTGGCTCCGGCATGGGCGCCCAACTCGGTGCGGCGCGCCTGCTCTACGGCATGGGACGCAGCAAGGCGCTGCCGCAATCGTTCTTCGGCGCCATCGATCCCAAACGGCATGTGCCGCGCAACAACGTCATCTTCGTCGGAGTGATCGCCCTGATTGGGGCTTTTCTCATCAGCTACGGCCTGGGCGCGGAGATGCTGAACTTCGGTGCCCTGATCGCGTTCATGGGTGTGAATCTGGCCGCATTCATGCGCTACTTCGTACGCAGCAACCAAAAGAAGCTCACTAACTTTGTGCCGCCGGTCGCGGGATTCCTGATCTGCCTGCTGCTGTGGCTGAACCTGAGCCGCCCCGCGAAGATCGTCGGCGCCATTTGGATGGGGGTCGGCATCGCCTTCGGGGCTATCAAGACTCGCGGCTTCCGCGGCAACCTGATCGACTTCGAGCTTCCGCCGGAAGAAGCCTGACCATCACGAGGCATTTTCGAAGTATCGGCTGGGCGTCACCCCGAGCACCTTGCGGAACATGGCGATGAAGGCGCTGGGCGTGCTGTAACCGGCTTCCAGCGCCACATGCGTGATCTTTTCTCCCGCAGCCAGCAGCCGCAGCGACTGCACCAGTCGTAACTGCTGACGCCATTCTCCCAGCGTCATCTGCGTCTCCAGTTGAAAGAGCCTCTCAATCGTCCGCTTACTGGCGCCGGCGGTTTTGCAGAGCTCCTCTAACGGCCGCGCATCGCTGGGATTCCCTTTGAGAACCTCCGCGACGCGGCTAGCTCGCGCATCGACCGGATGCGGCAGTTGCAACGGCATCGCTTCCACCGTCTCCAACTGATCGACGATGACATCGACCAGGTGTGCCTGCCGGCGCACCCGCCGCCTGAGGGCGGGGAACTTGCAGGCGTGGAGAATAAGCTCCTTCAGGAACGGCGATACGTTCACCACGCGGCAAACGCGGGGCAAGCGCTCCACCAGCCGCGGCTTCAAGTACAGCGTCCGCATCGATACTGCTCCCGACATCTGAATACTATGGGGAGTGCCGCCAGGTATCCACACCGCCCGCTGCGGCGGCACGACCCAGATGCCGTCCCGTGTTTCCACTGTCATCACTCCCTGGCAGGCGTAGACGAGTTGGTCCTCGTAATGAAAATGGGGCGGGATGACGTGGCCGTCCTGGAAATCGTAGGTCAGCGTCGCCACCGGCGAGGGAAGTCTGGGGCACGCTTCCGGCGAGCAGTGTCGTATATTCGACATTTCTTGTCACAATAGCGAAAGAAGGCCACGACCGCAACCTGTAATTTTGTAGCCAACTCAAAATCGAGGGGAGGATTCGCATGCTCGGTGCCACCAATCTAGTCGCCTTTGTCCCCATCAACGACGCCGCCAAGGCGCGCGCCTTTTACGAGGACGTCTTGGGGCTGCGTTTCGTGAAAGACGACGGCTTTGCCCTGGTGTTCGACGCTAACGGAATCATGGTGCGGGTGGCGAAAGTCCCGGATTTCAAGCCGGCGCCGTTCACCATCCTGGGCTGGGAAGTCTCCAACATCGAGGACGCGGTCTGCGGCTTGGGAGCGAGAGGCGTACACTTTGAGGCGTTCGGCTTCCTTAAACAGGACGAATTGGGAATCTGGACCGCGCCCACCGGGGACAAAGTGGCCTGGTTCAAAGACCCGGACGGCAACGTGCTGTCGCTTTCGCAACATCTCAAAGCCTGAAGGCCGAATCGCAGATTGCGGAGGGAGCAGATATGGCGAGATCGCTGGTGCTTGGAACCATCCTCGGAGGCTTGGTGGCTTTCATCTGGAGCAGCATCTCGTGGGAAGTTCTGGGATGGCACGAGAAAACCATGCTCAGTTTTCAGAACCCCAATGAAGTCGCCGCCGTCGTTCTCACTGACACCGTCCGCGATGGAACCTATATTCTGCCCGGCGAACCACCGACCGTGGGCATGAGCCCGCAGGAAAAGAAACAGGCGGAAGCGACGCTCATGGAAAGCATGCAAAAGGGGCCCGTCATGGTGGCGGCAGTACGGCGCGGCGGATTTGGCCGCTTCAACCGCGCCCTCGCCCTGCAGGTGGCCAGCCTGATGGCTGCGGCCTTTCTGATGACGTGGCTCGCGCTGCAAACGCGTGAGTCGAGCTACGCGCGACGCGTACTGTTTTGCGCCGTGATCGGACTCACTGCCAGCGTTATGGTCGACCTTCCCAACTGGAACTGGTGGGGCTTCTCCGGCGCCTACACCGCCGTCAACCTGGCCGACTCCACCATCACCTGGCTGCTCGCCGGATTGGTGATCGCCAGGGTGGCCAGCCAGACGACAACGTGACGCTAAAGGTGAAAGCGCAGGCTTTCCGAGGCTCGAAAACCGTGCCCTTTCAAAGCCCTAAACCTCGATTCACCGATTTACCGCTCCTCCCCACTACTGCGGATCCACATTCCACCCGCTCACTTCGATCTCCGCTTTGCCCGTACCCAGATCGCTGGCGCGATAGCTGGCACTGACCTCGCGTTTTTCTCCCGGCAACACTGATATGTAGTTGTCCTCCCACAGCACCGGCAAAACCTCAGGGCCTTTTTTCCCGTTGGCCAGTTTGAGGCGAACGAAAAACGCCAGACTTTTCGTGGGATTCTCCAGAGTTACATGCGTGACCGAGCTGTCTCCGTGACCCTCACTGTGGCTGCTCACTTTCAGTTTCACCTTGGGCAGCTGAGAAAGCATGCTGTAGTCGGCATAGGTGAGCGTGGGTGTCAAATACCAGTTGGACTTGCTCCAGTCGAGCGTTTCTGCTTTGGTGGAGAGCCAATAGAAGTTCGAGCCCACCAGTTTCCCGGACGAATCCTGCAGCCGCAGCAGCAGAAAATAAGTGGGACTCAGGTTCGCCTGATCCGGCAGCGTCAGAATTTTATTGGTGCTGTCGGCCGGCGCATCCAGGGCGGTCTCTTGCGAAAACGCCTCAGTCATATCCAGGTTCAACAGTTTCACCGTCAGCTTCAGCGCTTTCGCATCCTGATACTGGCTGCTGACAACCCAGACCGACCGGTCGTCGTAACCATACACAGGGTGCAACCCCTCCACCGCCTTCTTCGCGCCAAAATAGCCACCGCCCGGACGGAGGTAGTAGTCGTACAAATGCCAGATCATGGAAGGCCAGGCATTGTTGAGCATCCACTGAATCACGCCGGTGGAAACATACTTGTTGCGGCTGAAGGCTTCATACATTGCGCGTACGCCTTCGTAAGTCATCAGCTGCGACTTGGCAGAGAAATCCTCCACGCTGGCCGCCTGCCCATAGCGCGCGTTGAGCGCGTCGGCAAAGACGTCCAGCTGCTCAAAGTGTCCGCCGCCCGCGTGGAAGCCCCACCAGTTGTCGATTGGCCACCAGTGTTCCTTGGGGAGCATCGCGTGAATGCTCTCAATCGGCGGCACCGCCGGGCCCATGCTGGTTTCCAGGTTCATACCGTAGGCGCCACCGCAACCACCGGGATTGCACTCCGAGTGCGCGGTCAGTGTCGCGACCGAATCCTGCTCCCAGTATCCCGGAGCCACATAGTCGTACGGGCCGGTCATCTTGGTGCCGCTCTCCCCGGTTACGGAGCTGAGTTGAGCGGTGGCGGAGGAGACAATCGGATTCGGCCACTGCAGCTCTTTCTCCACCTTGAGATACAGCTGTTCCACGTCCGGCGGCGGAGGATTGTCGCTGCCGTTGAGCCACGCCAGCACGCTGGCATGATGGCGCAACCGGTAGATCTGCGTGCGCAACGACTGCTCGGCGATAGTGAAATCCTGCGGCTTCCACTTCGCCCAGTGCTCCCACGGTGAGCAGCAGGTCCATCCGGCGATGATCAGAATTCCGCTGCGGTCGGCGACGTCGAAGAATTCGTCCGTCTCCAGATGATCCTCCAGCCGGATAGCATTTAATCCGATGTCGCGAACATAGCGAAATTCGTCTTCCAAACGCTGCGGACTCTGGCGCAGCATCATGTCCGGAGCCCACCCACCACCGCGAATGAGAATTTTCTTTCCGTTGATGGTGAACAGCCGCCCATGGTTGGCAGTCACTTCCGAAGTAATCTCGCGGATGCCAAAGTTTACCTCGCGATGATCGGAGACCTTTCCGCCGGTTTCGAATTCCACCGTCAGGCGATGAAGCGTCGGACTACCCATCTGGGCCGGCCACCACAGCTGCGGATTGGCGATATTCAGCTGGGGAAACTGTTCCGGCGCGAAGCTCACATCTCTCGCCTCGCCCGCCGCCAGGTCCACCGGTTGCGACACCTCGACATTTTCGATCCGTGCCTTGAGAGTGCCGCTGACCGCTCCATTGGTTGCGTTCTTTACCAGCGCAGTGACCGTCAGGTGCGCCTGAGCATTGGCCGGCGAGTCAACTTTCGAAATCACCGTGGGGAAACGCACCGCGACTGGACCGCTGCCGTTGATCTCAACCGCGCGAAACAGCCCCATATCTTTATCCGGGGGCATGGGGTTCCAGTCGACGAAAGTCAGCGCGAGATCGTTCTCCAGCGGGGAGAAAACCTCGACCGCCAGAACATTGTTTTCTCCGGGCAGCGCCGCGCTGCTGATGTCGAACTCGTGCGCCCGCCAGGTGCCGGCAATGTCCTCGTACTTGCCAATCTGCTTCCCGTTCAGCCAGATGTTGGCGCGGAAGTTGATGCCGCGAAAATTCAGCCAGATGGTTTTGCCGCGGAATGCGTGTGGCAGCATGAACTCCTTGCGATACCACCATGGCACCATGAACGGGCTGTCCTGCCGCATAGGTATGCCGGCGAAGTTGGCGCCGATGGGGTAGGTCGTGCCCGGAATCGACCGCAGATTCATGCCATAGTACGGGTCGGGATAAACCTTATGTTGCACCAGCGCCGCCAGCACCGTGCTGGGGACGCTGATCGCGTACCAGCCCTGGGGGTGAAACTTCGGCGTCGATAGGACTTCGCCGCTCTCCTCTACCTTGCAGGAAGATTGCAGCTCCCAGCCGTCTTTCAGAGCCAGCCCGAGTTCGGGCTTGGGCGCGGGGGTAGGCGGTTGCGCGACGGAAAAGATTGCGGACACGGCCACAAGCAACAGACACAGGAAGAGGCGGTTTTTCATTGAAGGTCCTTAATGCGGAGTTGGACGGTTAAGAATACGCCGTTGTTTGAATATCACGGTTATTGATTCGTTTCAATGGCCGGGTTCTGTGAAGCTTGAGAACCTCCCGCGTCTGGGCTCCCCAAGCCGCCCAGTCTCCCGGATATTGTTTCATTTATAATCATGAGTCCTCGTTTCTCTCCGGAGTGATAAGAAAATGATTCGATTTCTGCAAACCCCTGGGCCGATCAAGAAGGTGATACTTGGCGGTCTGCTGACCATCATTTGCGTGTTTATGGTCATTACGCTGGTACCCGGCTTCGGCAACAGCGACTTTCTCGGCGGAGGCGCGCCCGGCCAGGGAATCGTGGCCACGGTTGCCGGCAGCGAAGTCACCAGCCTCGAAGTCCAACAGCAGGCACGGCAGATGGTCGCCCAGCAGTTTCCGCGCGGCGGTGCTCAAGCCTCGATGCTTCTCCCATACTTTGCCTCCCAGGCCTTCGACCGCCTGGTCAGCGAGAAAGTCATTCTGGCCGAGGCCCGTCGTCTGGGTTTGCGCGCTACCGACGACGATGTGCGCGACGAATTGCAGTACGGCCGTTACGCTCCGGTGTTCTTCCCGAACGGGCAGTTCGTGGGCCAGGCGGCCTACGAAGGCAGGCTGCAACAGGCGGAGTTGACTCCCGCCACCTTCGAGGAACAAGTCAAGGATCAGATCCTTTACAGCAAGCTTCATGATCTGGTGACCGGCAGCGCCGCCGTTACCGACGCTGAAGTCCGCGAGAAATTTGAAAAAGACAATGCCAAGGTCAAGTTCGATTATGCGGTCATCTACAAGGATGACGTCCGCAAGTCGATTCATCCCACCGATTCCGAATTGAAGGCGTACTACGATCAGCACAAAAACGCCTATGCGAATTCGATTCCCGAGAAGCGCAAGATCAACTATGTCCTGGTCGATACCGCGAAATTGCAGGGCGATGTAAGTGTGAGTCAAGCGGAGCTGGCGGCTTACTACGATCAGCACCGTGACGAATATCGCGTGCCGCAACAGGTGAACGTCCGTCAGATCATCATCAAGACGCCACTCCCCGGTCCCGACAACAAAGTCGACCCCAAAGCCGTCGAGGAAGCCCGCAAAAAGGCCGATGACGTTCTGAAGCAATTGAAGGCAGGCGGGAATTTCGCCGACCTGGCCAAGAAATATTCCGAAGACCCCAGCGGTAAGAACGGCGGCTCGCAGGGTTGGGTACAACACTTCCCGGTGGACGCAGTGGACAAAATCGCCTACTCGTTGCCCAAGGGCGGAACCAGCGACGTGATCGATGCCGGCTACGCCTTCGTGATCCTGCACATCGACGACACGCAAGCGGCGCACGTCAAGACGCTGGACGAAGTCAAAGATCAGATCGAGCCCGTGCTCAAGGCGCAAAAGGCCGGCCAGATGGCGGATTCTCAAGCCACGGCCTTGCTGGCACAGGCTCGGGCAAATGGCCTGGCAAAGGCCGCAGCCGCCAAGGGCCTGCAGGTGGTGAATACGGATTTCATCTCTCGCACCGATTCGCTGCCTGGGGTGGGAAGTTCACAGCCGTTGATGACCGCGATCTTCGGTGCCGCGGACAAGGCGCCGCCCGACGAAGTGGCCGTTCCGCAGGGATACGTGTTGTATGAGCTGGTCGCGATCAAACCGCCGGCCACGCCGACCTTTGAAGAGATCCGCAGCCGCGTCGAAAACGACTTTCAGGAAGAACGTTCGACCACCCTGCTCGCGCAAAAGACGCAGGAGCTTTCCGACCGCGCCAAGGCCGATCACGACTTGAAAAAAGCCGCCAAGGAGCTGGGCGCCACCATGAAGACCAGCGATCTGGTCCCTCCGGATGGGCAGGTTCCCGATCTCGGCTCGATGACCGGACCGGCTGCCGTTGCTTTTTCTCTGAAGCCCGGCGACATCAGTGGTCCCATCGACACCAACACCATCGGCGCCGTGCTCGCCATCCTGGACCGGCAGGAGCCGACCGAGCAGGACTACGCAACCAAGAAAGATCAGATTCGGGATTCGTTGTTGCAAGCCAAGCAGGATGAATTGTTCGGTCTCTTCGTGACCAGCCTTCGTGAGCAGCTGCAGAAATCCGGCAAGATCAAGATCAATCAGCAGGAGTTGAGAAGCCTGACCCGGCAGCAGGGCGGGGAAGATCAGGGCGAGTAAATCTCAGAATGGAAGTACCCGCACAACATGTCCTTTCCTCGCTCGAGCGGAATTCTGCTTCATCCCACTTGTTTGCCCTCGCGCGGCGGTATTGGTGATTTTGGTCCCGCCGCTTACGAGTTCCTCGATTTTCTCGCTGCGGCGCGCCAGGGATTGTGGCAAGTGCTTCCGCTCGGGCCTCCGGCCAACGGAGATTCTCCGTATTCATCCACCTCCGCGTTTGCCGGCAATCCTCTCCTAATTAGTCTGGAACGGCTGGCGGAGCGCGGCTGGATCGACCGGTCGCGGCTGGACGGTCTCTCCGATGCCAGCGGCCCTATCGACTACGACCAAGTCCAATCCCGCAAGCTTCCGTTGCTGGCCGAGGCTAGCCGAAGCTTTCTGCGGTCCGCGCAGAGCGCACCGCGATCGCGCTTCGAGCGTTTCCGCTCAGACAATCAATGGTGGCTGGAAGATTTTGTTCTCTACGACGCGCTGCGCGCCCACTACTCGAAACAGCTATGGAAACTCTGGCCCGGCGACTTAGCCCGCCGCCAGCCCGAAGCTTTAGAGCTGGCCCGCGCCGAATTTGCTTCTGAGATTGCGATCCGCCGGGTCATCCAGTTCTTTTTCTGGGAGCAGTGGCGCGCGCTGCGCCTGGAATGCGCCAGGAAATCCATCCGGGTGGTTGGCGATATCGCTATCTTCGTCGACTACGACAGCGCCGACGTCTGGGCGAATCGCGAGCTTTTCCGTCTGCGCGATGATCTGGAACCAGAGGTGGTCTCCGGGGTTCCTCCGGACGCTTTCAGCGCCACCGGCCAACGCTGGGGCAATCCCCTGTACAAGTGGGATGTGATGCGCGCACGCGGCTTCAAGTGGTGGGTGCAGCGCCTGCGCTGGGCAACGCAGACCTGCGACTTCATGCGACTCGACCACTTCCGCGGCTTCGCACAGTTCTGGGAAATTCCTGCCTCAGAAGAAACCGCCGTCAAGGGACGTTGGGTTGATGGCCCGCGCGACGAACTCTTCGACAAACTGCACCAGGAGTTGGGAGGGCTGCCATTTTTTGCCGAGGATCTGGGCTACATCACTCCCGATGTCCACGCTTTGCGTGAAAAGCACAAGATCCCAGGAATGGCTGTGCTGCAATTCGGCTTCGGCGACGCCGGCGCTCACGTCTATCTGCCTCATCGCCTGACTCCGGATCGCGTAGTCTATACCGGCACGCACGATAACGACACCACGATCGGTTGGTGGAAAAGCGTCGGCGACTATGAGCGGCGTTCGGCCGAAGCTTATCTTGGGCCCGCGGAGGATGGAATCAACTGGGCCATGATCCGGGCAGCTCAGTGTTCCGCGGCCAGCCTGGCGGTTGCTCCTTTGCAGGATGTGCTCGGCCTGGGCAGCGAAGCGCGCTTTAACACTCCCAGCACCAAGGAAGGGAACTTTCGCTGGCGCTACACCAACGGAGCCTTAACCCGGCCTCTTGTGGAAAAGCTGGCGGCTCTCGCCGAGGTTACGGACCGTTTGCCGCAGCCCGTTGCGGTGCCTCCGGAAGAGGAATTTGTCGCCTGATTAACACGACGGACTGCCGGCATCCGAGGGGTTGCACCCTTCCGGCGAAGATATGAAATTCCTCTGTGTACCTCAGTGTCCTCTGTGGTAAAGGTCTTACACGTCGAGGGCACCAGCTGTTGATGGGCAGCGAACTCAACGGACGCTGAGCAAGTTAAGTCATGAAAACAGTAGGCACATCCAGATCGTTCTCTCCTTACCGGCTGTGGTCGATGCTGCCGCGAGTGGAGACCTCCACCCTGCCTGACTTGTTGATGTTTGCGGCCGGTATCTCTCTATTTTATGGCGTGCTGATGGTGGCGCGCACCTGGTTCGGTCCATTCACCGCATCGGTTGAAATTTCTCGCAGCCCGCTGGCCCTGCCTGCTTACGCTGGATTGTCGCTGCTTCGGATCACCAGCGCCTACGCGCTGAGCGTGACCTTCACTCTGGTGTACGGCTACGTTGCCGCTTACAACCCACGGGCCGAGCGTTTCATGATTCCTCTACTCGACGTTTTGCAATCCATCCCTGTGTTGAGCTTTCTGCCGGGAGTAATGCTGGCGATGGTGGCGCTTTTTCCCAGTCGCCAACTGGGCGTCGAACTGGGAGCGATTCTGCTTATCTTCACCGGCCAAGTCTGGAACATGGCTTTCAGCTTCTACGCATCGCTGAAGAGTATCCCCAATGAAATGCGCGAGGCAGCCCGCATTTATCGCTTCAGCTGGTGGCAGCGCTTCACTGAAGTGGAGGTACCATTCTCGGCGATTGGGCTGGTATGGAATTCGATGATGTCGGTGGCCGGCGGCTGGTTCGCGCTGATGGCGTGCGAGATGTTTGTGCTGGGTTCGCGCGACTTTCGTCTGCCGGGGCTCGGTTCCTATCTGCAAACCGCCGCCAGCGCCGGAGACACCCAATCGATATTGTGGGGAGTAGCCACAATGATTGCGGTGATCGTGCTGCTCGACCAGTTTGTATGGCGCCCGGTCATCGCCTGGGCGGAGAAGTTCAAGGTCGAGCAGGTGGAGAGTACGAATGTGCCAAAATCCTGGGTGCTCAATCTGCTGCAACATTCGCAGGCGCTGGCCCAGGTACGGCGAAAAGCGCTCGTACCGCTGCGCGAGTTGCTGCTCTCTCACTTTTCCCGCAAACATGAGGCATCGACGTCGATCGAAGCTCCGCAGCCGTGGAAAACCTGGGCGCTGCGATTCGTGGGCATTGCCGCCTTGGGCAGTATCGGATACGCGGTGGCGCGAGTTGCCGTGCTGCTCGTCGGATTGAATCACTCCGACTTGGCGGAAATCGGCCTTGGTCTTGGCGCTACCTTCCTGCGGGTTACTGCGGGCCTGGTGATCGGCGCTGCCTGGGCCATCCCTGTCGGCGTATGGATTGGCTTCAACCCGCGCTTCGCGCGTATCGCCCAACCCATCGCGCAGATCGCTGCTTCAGTTCCCGCCAACGCCTTTTTCCCCATCGTCCTTCTCGGCTTGGCGAAGCTGGGCGGCGGCATCGGGATCGCCTCCATCATCCTGATGTTGCTGGGTACCCAGTGGTACATCCTGTTCAATGTCATCGCCGGCGCAATGGCCATCCCCAC
>Ga0335078_10015795_pt1 | contig 11208 bp, 7 predicted proteins | sample Lox_Sample_32_FD_206711 | JGI IMG/M metagenome (GOLD analysis project Ga0335078, IMG submission 206711) | Soil microbial communities from Loxahatchee National Wildlife Refuge, Florida, United States - Lox_Sample_3.2 | ecosystem: Environmental > Terrestrial > Soil > Wetlands | place: USA: Florida...
TTGAGGGCTCCGTCTTCGATGTCGTAAAAGATGCCAATTCCGCCGCGCATCACCAGCTTTCCGCTGCCCAGCATGTCCCAGGCAAAGCCGAAGCGTGGAGCAAAGTTGTTGCGGTCGGGATAAATCAGCCCGCGATTGGGAGTGCCCGGGTCGCCCGGATAGAGAAAGTTCGGTGGAGCGTCGGGAAATACTTTGGACTGGTGTCCGGGATACCAGCCGATGATGTTGTTGTGCGGATCCTGTTGCGGCGAATTGTATTCGTAACGTAAGCCGTAGTTAAGCGTGAGCCGGTTGGTGACCTTCCACGCATCCTGGCCGAAAAAGAACAGGGAGTGGGTGCGGATGCCGTAGACTGCGTTGGAGTATTGGGCGTAGTTGTCCCAGAAGCCGCCAACGAAATCGGCCAGCACGTTGCCCGGAGAGCCGGAGCTGACTGGGCTGGCGGTGAAGGCGCCAAAGTCTCCAAAGAAAAAGCCGCCATTGTTGTAGAAGTCGTAGTCGAAGTTGTTGCGCACCCAGCGCAAATCGCCGCCAAACTTGAGATCGTGGCGTCCCTTGGTCCAGGAGAATGTGTCCTGGTATTGAAACGTGACGTCGTGAATCTTGGTGGGACCGTCGGGCGATGGCCCCAGCTCGAAGGCGCCGCTGACGGTGAGCGGCGGAGCTGCGGTGCCTTTGGGATCGTCGGGAGTGACGGTGGTAAATCCCAGCGACGCAGGCGAAGTGTGTTGCAGCGGAACCGCCGCTAAACTTGCCACGCGGTTGGAAGCGAAGCGGAGTTCGTTGAGCATGGTCGGCGAAAGAGTGTGCGTCCAGCTTAACGAGCCGGTCTGATAGCGGTAGGCGTCGGTGAAACCTGAGCCGACCGGCACGTCGCCGCCGGTGGAGGCGCCCTTGATGATTTCGAACGGATAGGAGTCGCTGGTATCGTCTATCAAATAGACACCCGAGAGCGTGTCGCGGGAAGAAAAGTTGTGATCGACGCGGGCGATGCCCTGATCGTCACGGATGCTCGCCACCGGAGCCGAGATGAAGGCGTTGCCCGGCCGGTTGGGCAGAGGAAGATAGTCGTTAATATAGTTCTTGATGACCGGGTCGACCGGAATCACGTTGCACACCACGCCGCCGGCGCAGGTGTAGGGGTTGCCGGTAGTGGGATTGTAGAGCTGTCCGGTGTCGTAACCAGTGGCCGGATCGATCTGTCCGGTGTACAGCTCATTGAAATTTCCCGTTCTCTCCGCCGGACTTAAGACGGTAAGCTCGGGCGCCACCTGGCCCTCGCGCCGCCGGTTTCCCTGATAGGAAGCGAAGAAGAAGGTTTTATTTTTCCGGATGGGACCGCCGATCGACCCGCCAAACAGGTTGCGTTTGAAGACAGGAACTTCCTGCAAAAGATAATCACTGGCATTGAGCGCGTTGTTGCGGAAGAACTCGAACAGGCTGCCGTGTAGATTATTGGTTCCGGATTTGATGACCTGATTGATAATCCCGCCGGAAGTGCGGCCGTATTCGGCCTCATAGTTGTTGGTCAGAATCTTGAACTCCTGCACCGCGTCCGGATTGGGATTCACCACGATGTTATTGCCGAGGAAGTCGTTGTTGTCGGCGCCATCGATGAGGAACGTCATCGATTCGGAACGCTGTCCGCTGACCGAGAAGGGATTGCCGGAGCCGTCATCCTGATCGGGAGCGAAAACGCCGGCTTGCAACAGGCCGAGCTGTAAGGTATCCCGTTCGACCAGCGGAAGGTCGAGAATGCGCTGGGTGGTCTCTACCTTGCCGAGGGTCGCGCTGACCGTGTCGACCTGGGTCACATCGCCCTGCACTTCGACCACCTGGCTGCTGGTGCCAATCTGCAGAACCACGTCCAGCCGGGCGTTCTGGTTAATCTGCAGGGTGATGCCCTTTTGCACATACTTGTCGAAGCCTTGCTGGCTGACGGCCAGTTCGTAGATGCCGATGGGCAGGAGGGTGAAGAGGTAATCGCCATCCTTGTCCGTCTTGGCATTGCGAGCCACGTTGGTGCCAACGTTCCTCAACGTGACCAGAGCACCGGGGATGACCGCGCCCGAGGGATCCTTCACTGTCCCGTTGATCTGCGCGGTTGCCTGTTGGCCGTAAGCATCGCCGGGGTGAACGCCCAGAACCGCTGCTAGACAAAACACCACAAACAATGGGTTGGACAAAGTTAACAAGCGCTTCATATCGAACCTCACTGGGTTTCTGACTGGGTTGATCAACTGCCCTTGTCAAGCCGGCAGTTCGAGGCTTGAAATCTATGATGCAGGCCTGCGGCCACAAGCGGTCCGCGGTAAGGGAAAACGAATTGGTGGTGTCGGACGCCTGGATATACGGAATTTGGAAACGGCAACACAAATTCCTGTAGCTTGACTGAAAGTCAGGAATTGTTTTGCTCAGAAAGTCAGGAGAAAAGTGCGGCTGACATAACAATCAAGACTGGATAACACTCCAGGGTGTAACGAGTTTCCGGATTCTCGAGGGTCCCGAGGAAAAGCGAGCGCAGAACAATGAATGTAAGCAGCAAGCCGAACCCACAGGCAAATCGCCCGCGCACCAGGCCCAGCAGTGCCGCGCCAACGTAAAGAAGATTGATCACGGCGAGCGTAATGCTCAAGACCAGCCATTGCGGCATTTCGTCGAACTCCCACCAGCGGGTGTTGCAGGGAAGAATTTCGGTACGTGGGCGAAGCCACATGTCGGCGATGCGTAAAAGAGGAAGCCATAGATAGTAGCGCAAGGGAGCATGCTGGATTCGCGCTGACGCCAGCGCGGCAAAACGCGCGTCCAGGTCCGGAGTCACGTGCACAGTCTGGTTATAGTCGGTCAGTAGTTGTGCAGTCTGGTCCTGCTGCTCGGGGGAATCGAAGGCCCGCGAAGGCAGATTGTCCACGTCCATGGGGCCGTTCGAGACAACCCAATAAATCTCCTCCGTCGAAACGTAGTCGGCGATCCAGGTCTTCACCCAGCGATTGAATCCCATGGGCACGAAGGCGCCGGGCGCGTTAGCGTAGCGCGGGGCGAGCGGTTCAAACTGACCGAGCGTGTGCAGATTCCGGAGCGTCCAGGGAAGCAGCGGTGCCAGAGAAAGGAGAGCCACGATCAAAGCCGCTTTGATCAGTCCGCGTACTTGCAGAGGGGACGAGGACTGTGATGCGGATGGTTTCCATAGCCACAAAATCTGGAACAGCAAAAAAAGTTCGATCGCGGCCAATAACAGTCCGCCATCTGGCCGGAGAAGGATTGCCGCGCCGACCGCCAATCCGCATCCGGCCCACGACCGCGTTCCCTGATCGTCAGGCCGGTTGAGTCCGACCAGAGCCAGATCGAGTGCCATTACCGTGAAAAAGATTTCCCAGGTTTCGGTGAGTGCGGCAGCGGCATAGTTGGCGAAGAATGGGCAGAGTCCGCTCAACAGAAACGCCGCCTTCGCTGCCCGCGGAGAGATTACGCGCTGTGCAATATCTGCGATGAGAAAACAGCTGGCGAGATCCACGAACATCTGCAACACCAGCGCTGCCCGGTAATGCTCCATGCCGAAAATGGCGAATACGGCCGCCAGGAATGCCGGGTAGCCGGGAAGGCGAATGTAGGTGGGGGTGATGCCGTTCGACCCGCTCAGTCCATAAATGCCGTGCTGCAGCCAGCTCTTGGCAATGTCTCCGTAGACGAATGTGTCGGCGGTGAGGGCCGGGAAGCGAAGAAGAAAGAGCAGACGCAGCGCCAGCGCCGCCAGAGTGGCGACCACGAAAAAGCGAAGATGTTGGCGCACCAGTTCGCGCACCATGGGAATATAGCATCCGGCCGATGACTTTGAATTCTCCGCGGAAATTTCGGTGGTGGATTTTCAGAGTGTGGAGTATCTTGAGCAGGCTGAGAGAGGATTGCGATGCCCACGAATCGTCCCGCGCTGAGTCGTCGTGAAATGTTGGAGGGCTGTGTCGCACTGGGTTCGGTGGCCATCGTTTCTTCGTCGCCGGCATCGGCGATGTTGAATGCGTTCGAGCAGCGTGAGACCCAACGTCACCGGCCGACTCCTCCCAACGAATTAGGCCCGTTCTACAAGAAAAATGCGCCCTCGGCTTCGGTGTTTCGCGCGCCTGGTGATCCCGGAATGCCGCTGACGGTTTCCGGGCAGGTTCTCAATACTCGCGGCGACGGCCTCCCGAACGCGGTAGTGGAGGTGTGGCAGACCGATCATCTCGGCCACTATGATCTCGATGGGTACAGATACCGCGGAAAACTGGGGCTCGACAAAACGGCCGGGTTCAAGCTGGACTCGGTGATGCCCGGACACTATCCGGCGAGAGTGTGCCAGCACGTACACTTTGCGGTCAACGCGCCCGGGCACAAGCCGCTCGTCACGCAACTGTATTTCGCCACTGATCCCGTGTTTGATGGCGATCCCGACCGCAATTTCACTCGCGACCCGCTGATCCACACCCGCGAACTGGTAAGGCCAGTTGTCCTGGTGGGAGATCCGCAGGAAATTCACGCCGCAGTTCGCTTCGAACTTTGCCTGGAGATCCTGTGACTCCGCGTTTCTCGCGCCTCCTGGCGATAGTGCTGTTGCTGGCTACGCCATCCATCGCACAGACCCTGAAGCTGGAAAAAAATCTGACCGTGCCGCCCGACGCCGAGGTGAAGTTTGCCACCATCACGCGGAAAGGCGACTTTGTGGCTGCCGCGTGCAAGGACGGTCGAGTACGCGTGTGGGCCTTTCCCTCGGGTGAGCCGAGGCATTCCTTTGATCTGACCGATCAACCCATCTCGGCCTTGAGTTTTTCCGACGACGGCAGCTTGCTCGCTGTGGGCGGCGAACGGGGGGCGGGGAAAATCTGGGGCATCCCTTCGGGAAAGTTGAAGCTGGAATTCACGGTGGGAACTGCGATCCGAGCGTTGGCAGTTTCTCCCGACCGGAGCCTGCTGGCAATCGCGCGAGCAGAAATGCCGGCTGAGTTGTGGGATCTGTCCGTGGGCAGACTGATTACGGAGTTGCCCGCAAAATTCAGCGGATCGCTGGCAGTCGCTTTTTCACCGGATGGGCAGCGCCTGGTCTCGGCCGACGGTGACACGGAGATCCGCTTCTACGAAGCCCAGACCGGCGCCCTGCGAGCTACCAACTCCGATATTCTACTGGAAACCTTTGCGGTCGCATTTTCTCCTGACAGCCAATTCCTGTACGTGGGCGGCGCCGATAAAACCATCAGCGCGATCGATCCGCTCAGTGGCAAGACTGTGCGCAAATTTCCCAAACAATCCTTCGTGGTGGGAGATCTGGGAGTCTCGCACGATGGCAAGTCGATGGTCGCCGCGTATTTCGACGCCAACGACTTCAGCAATCCGGCGCCAGTGTTGCTCTGGGATGTAGCCGCGGGAACGGTGCGATCGACCATCCAGCAAAAGGGTTTCACTGCAAACGGCGGTCAATTCCTGAACGACGGGCGATTGCTGCTGACCAGCTCTGCTACGGGAATGCTGCAGGTTTGGTCGGTGCACTGATCCGCTACATTGCGCCGTGCAGGGCGGACAGGAACGTCCGCCCTCCACATTTATAACCCGGCTCTCGTTTTCTGCTCTTGTCTCTCTGCTGAGAGATACGCACCGGTCAGAAGAAGAAGTCCGGAGAGAAACGCCCAAAACATCAGACTCACGGAAAGCGCGAAGGGTCCATAGACTTCCTGAAAATTCAATCGAGGCAACGCCAGAATGTAACAGTACTTGAGGATCTCCGAGAGCAATCCCATGATCACGGCGGCGGGCAGTACTGCGCGGGCGGGGACCTTGCCATTCGGCAGCAGCCAGTAGATCAGAAAGAAAATGGCGATGCTGGCGGCGATGGCGAACGTCCGCATAGTGAGAAGGCGCAGCAAGCGTACTCCGAACACAAAATGCCCGAAGGTAACCGTCTTGAGGAATCCCACATTGCCTGCGGTTAATCCCACCGAAAGCAGCGCCAGCACGGCGCAGGAAAAAGCCAGTCCCACGGAGATGAGCTGGTTCCCAAGGTAGGAACGGTTGTCCGGAAAACGCCAGATGCGATTCAGCGCGACTTCCAGAGGCAGAAAGATTCCCGTCGAGGTCACCAGCAAAATCAGCAGCGAAAATACCTGGGTGCGTTGCCGGGCCCCCACCAGCGCATTGAGATTGCGGATGACAAAGTCCTGTCCGGCGGGAAGATTGTCGCGCAAAAGCTGCACCACCACTTCGTACATGGCGGGCGAATGAAACACGCGGCGGATGAGCGTCAGCAACAGGAGCACGAACGGAAAAAACGAAAGAATGGCGTTGGCGGCGACGGAAAAGGCGAAAGTGTGGACCTCGGTGCGCAACAGATACTTGACGGTGGAATGCAGAAGTCGGAAATAGGAAGTTGACCCCGCGACCTGAATGCGGCGAGGAGCCGGACGAGGAGTCGCCAATTTGGGTGGTTCAGTCAATTTTGATCTAATCTTATCAGAGACTTGCGGTGGTTCCACGGATTCCGGCGACAAACCTTTTCAGGCGCAAGCGGAGGCGGTCGCGGGAAAAATGAAACCTCGGGTCATATTTTGTGATTTCATTTTCGCGCGAATTCTTCTCTTGCCAGAAGTGAGGTTCATGAATATTATTCTGTGCTCGTTGCCGGAATGGCAACGAGTTTGAATCGTTTTAGGTTGATGTTGCGTGTTCTGCCGTCGCAATCCGCGCCTTCACGACAGGCTCCCGAGCTTTGTGCCGTGCTTTCTTCCACGACCCAAAGCTCAGGAGCCTTTCTGTTGTTCACGGGGATGACAGTCGAGCAATATCCGCTTGTTGGACCACGTCCTTTGAGGGGGAAGCGAGGAAGCGCGCGCTTCGCTAAGGCCGTGGGATCTTAAAACTCAGCAGAGGCGAAAGGAGTTCTTTTGTGAGAGAGAAGGGCACAGTCAAGTGGTTTAACGGGGCCAAAGGGTACGGTTTTATCCAGCGGTCCACTGGGGAGGATGTCTTCGTTCATTTCTCCGCCATTCAGGAGAACGGGTACCGCACACTGAACGAAGGCGAAACCGTGGAGTTTGATCTGCTGAAGGGCCCGAAGGGGTTCCAGGCGGCTAACGTGGTGCGCGCCTAGCAGCCTCGCTTGCCGATTTTCGCCAACCCTCTCAGTAACCGCTGAGAGGGTTTGTTATTTCCCCTTGGTTTCCCGGCTTACCGCAGACCAGGTAGGTGCAGGCGCCTACGTCTGAGGCTTCGATAGCCGACTTGACCTTGCACGGCGTGCTGTCGGATGAGGACACTGCTGTAGGGTACTCTCGGGTTGGGGCGAACAAACGCTGCAAACTTGCGCTAACGCCTGATTTCAACAGTTGAGAGTTTCTGTTCTGTGGGCGAACCCGACGGCGGGCCGCTGGAGGGTAACCCACGCGACGATTGCAACTTGGCGTATTCGGCCTTGGCCTGCTTCAGAACGGGGATGTCGGAATCGGCGTCTTTCCAGAGGGTGAGGAAATCCTGATATTTGATCTTCGCCTTAGCGAAGTCGTGCGACAGAGCGTAAGCTCGGCCAAGTCCCAAGTGCGCGAGAGCACCAATGGGCTCATTTTGAACGATGCCTGGATGGTCAAGTATCTTCTGGAATTCCGCGCCGGCCGGAGATCCATTCTTAGCCGAGAGGAAGGCCTGGCCACGCACGTAAATTGGAAATAAACTAAGCCCCTGGTCCAAAGCCGTGATTCCAAGTTCGTATGGCTCGACCGGTGCCAGGATCTCGATTGCCTTCGTGGGCTCAACCTTACCGCTTTCGTTCCACAATTGTTCCGCGGCGCGGATAGTTGGCAGATAGTTCAACTGCAGAATCGTGTTTTGAGGGAACTGTTCGTTCAGTTCTCTAGCGACTCGCGATGATTCGGCGGAGTCACCAGCCAGACTCAGCGCGAGCGCCGACATCGCTTCAACATCTTTGGAGCGGGAGGCCGCGAGCGCCAGTTGTACGTTCCGTTTTGCTACCGCTAAATTCCCGGCCAGCGCTTCCCGGATGGCCGCTTCAGCTTCGTAAGCCGCTGCCGCTTCTTGCTTGTCCGCTTTCTTCGCGGCGTTGACAGCGCGACCTGTAAACTCCCGTGCCCGGGCAATCTGTCCAAAGTAAGCGGAGCTGTTGGCTTCATCATCGAGGGCGAAATCTCCCCAGGTGGGATTGGTCAACAAGGCCTCCGCCTCACGCTTCATGCCGGCAAGATCGTGTTGCAGGAATGCGAGGGTATAAAGCGTGCTATGGTAGCCGGGATCGTCAGATGCCTTGAGCCCGGAGAGCGCCATGGCCTTGGCTTCGTCGAACCGATTCAGGAAGATGTAAGTCCAGATTTCGTTCGAACTGCTCACCCCGTTTGTCTTCGGGCTCAGCTTGACCGACTTCCGCGTGAGGGTAAAGAGCTTGTCGAATTCTCCCAAATGGAGGCAGATAATCCCCAGATTTGCAGGCGGAGCATTGTCCCGTGGATAAATCTGCGCCCATAACTCATAGTCCTTTCGGGCGGCGATGAGATCGCCCGTGACCATTTGGTCGTAGTGGGACGAAATATAGAGCTTCTCCCGTTCGCTAACACGATCCCGAAGGGCGTACGCTTTGCGGAGATTTTCCGCGCCCCGTTGGGCTTCACCGATGTTAACGTACATCACGCCCAACTGCGCATACGCCATGGCGAAATTCGGATCCTGTTCGATGGCGTGCTGCATGATTTGAATGGGAGTCACGAAGTCATTCGTCCGCGCTTTCATGGCCAGGCTATAGGTGTGCAACGCATCGAGAGAGGAAGTGGTGACGTCGGCGGGTGGAACATCATATTTTTCCACCGACGCCAACGATTCGCCCAACTGGGTACGAATTTCGGTCGCCAACTTTCCCAAGGCGTCGAGCACTTGATTTTTGTCGCTTGCCTGTGCCTCGGTGCTGGCCAGCGTTTCTCCCGTTACGCAATTGACCGCTTTCAGGGTAAGGAGATATCGCGCACCAATCTGCGCGATGGACGGGTTGAGAACGGCGGCGCTTGCGGTGCGTTGGCATACCTCCTGCGCCAGTAGGGGGCTTAGCCGGGAGTCCTTCGGCTGAGTCATGAGTAAGAGCGTCTGGGCGATGCGCCTGTCGGACAGCAGGTTCAGAAACGGCGATTGCTCCAGTTGCGCGGAAAGTCCCTGCCGCAACGCCACGTCGAACACCGAGTCTCCCGTTTTATTGTCAAAGTCAGCAAGGACAATGGTGTCTTTCTCGGTCAGCCTGGGCCTTCGCTGAGATCGCCAGTACGACCCTATGGCCACTATGATTGCCACCACTATCGCCCCAACTGCAATCCACGACCGTGAAGCACGCGCCTTGCTCCTCTCGAGAGTTACTGTCGCCAGCGAGCGGCTCGCCACCACAATCTGCTCTTCTTCCTTCTCCGTTTTGGTCCCTAACTTGTTCTTCTTCTTTTCCCCCTCTATGGCCACCGCCCGCACAGTCTGCGCGAACCGATAACCCCGTCCGGGTACGGTGACGATGTAGCGCTTTTCCTCGACCGCTTCACCCAGCGCTTTCCGCAGCACGAAAATCTGCTGCGCCAGATTCGACTCCTCGACGAACGTTTCCGGCCAGACGGTCTTCATCAGGTCATCTTTCAAAACCACCTTTTCTGAGTTTTTGACCAGCATCAGCAGGATGTCGAACGTTTTCGGTTGGAGCAGGACGGGCCGGTCCTGGCGCAGCAGCAGGCGATGATCGGGGTCAATCCGGTAAGGGCCGAATTCGTAGAAGTGCCTTCCTTGGTTGACCATAACCGGTGTTGAGAATTCTTGAGATTTCTTGATGCCCTTCTTAAAGACTTCCGATGGCCGTCTATATCAGGATGTGTGCCGTGCAGGGAACGGGCCAACCTGGCCGCTGATGTGGCAAGCAATTTATCACGATTTCGGCGCTGGGCAAAGAGGCTGATAGCGGGAATCGGCCGGCCTAAAGGGATGGAAATCACCATACAGATCGACCAGTTCTTGATTATCCGGAGGCGGCGGTGTCCCCGAGTCTGGTGCGAGAAATGTGGCCGCGAGGTGGAGGCGGTCGGTTTGCCGGAAGCAGCGGTCCTTGCCGGGTTTGCGCATCCCATGCTACTCCCACACGCCGCGCTCGACGCCTGGCACATTTTCCCAGGCGAAGATGGAGAACCGCGTGTCTGTCTGGATTCGCTCAATTCGCGCTAGGCAAGCTCGGAATGTCCTTACGAGTAGGTGTTGTAGGAAAAACAATTAAAGGAGGATCACATGAAAGCAACTTCGAAAATCACCAGCAGTGTCTTATTCACAGCGATTCTGGCCTGCTTCATCCCGATGGGATCGGGATCGGCTGTAGCACAAGAACGGGTGTTTCGCGACGACAAAGCACAGGTTTTTAAGAACACGTGTCCAAGTGGAATCGGTTGTGCGGATTGGGGTGAGACGGTCAGCATCAATGAACCCGCCAGCCTATTACCGGTCGCTGTGATTTGGAGCGCCAGATACTTCGTGGACACGACCGACCTGTATTATGTTGGGCTCGACGTGAACGGCAAAGGCTGCGAAACCGATTTGTACGGGCCTACCAATCTGGACGACATTGCGACAAAACCCGCCGGCCATTTCTTAACCGTCACATTTCAGTGGGTTGTGGAACCGACTGACGGCGTGCTGATTGCAGGAACGAGCAACACCTTTGAGCTGTGCGGCGGGGGCGATGGTCACGTTGCAGGGGACGCCATCAACATCAGCCAGAACACTCTCAGTGTCGCTAACTACTGACACATCTTTGCGCTACCGTGCGCACGATCATGTCGAAGGGAACTCCGGCCAGCACCGGGTTTCACCGCGATAGCATGATCGTGAGCCGTTTGATGTAGACACCGGAGCCGCCTTTCACGAGGCGGCTCTTTTATTGCAGCAGAGTTTTCTTACAGTTCCCTGAGACGCGGAGACTCTCTCCGCCCCCCGCTACTACATCGGAGCAGACATTTGCTGATCCAACCCTACTATTCGCTTCTACTTAGCCGGTGACCTTTTCTTGACCTCCGCTTTACCTGCGGTGCATTGCCACTTTGCTTCATTTCAGGCGAAAGTTTCCCCACAGGGAGGAACTACTCATGTCAAGCGTGACCACTTACCGGGCAGGCAATCTGAGGAAACTCGAATTTGCGCCGGCCGCCCGAATTCAGGAGAGCTTCGTTGCCGGCA
>Ga0335078_10015796_pt1 | contig 11208 bp, 8 predicted proteins | sample Lox_Sample_32_FD_206711 | JGI IMG/M metagenome (GOLD analysis project Ga0335078, IMG submission 206711) | Soil microbial communities from Loxahatchee National Wildlife Refuge, Florida, United States - Lox_Sample_3.2 | ecosystem: Environmental > Terrestrial > Soil > Wetlands | place: USA: Florida...
GAGAGCGCCGTCAGCACCTCGGTTCCCAGGGCCTTAGCGCGAATATGCTCGACGAGATCGGTGACCACCTTGAGGTTCACATCGGCTTCCAGCAAGGCGACGCGGATCTCCCGCATCGCCTCGGCGATGTTCTCCTCGGTGAGCGTCCCCTGGCCGCGAAGGTTCTTGAAGACGCGCTGCAGTTTGTCGGTGAGGTTATCGAACATGATTCATTTCAAGTTTACCAAGGTCTTCAGTCGAGCCGCTGCAAGCGCGGCACCGGCCTCTACGCCGGCACGCAATGGGCCGGCGCAAATCTGATCCGCAGCGCGCTAAGCGCAGGCCGGGCGCGCAAGAACGGAGCTCCGCGCCGATCGCCGGATTCGCGCCCTGAGACCTCGACATCGCCATCAGGCTGGCTCCCGCCGCATGCATCGTGTTGTAGAGTGGAAGAACCGCCTGAATTCCATGCACCGGAGCCGAATCAACGGAGTAACGCGGTGACCCCGCACAACAGCCGATCTGGAGATCGGGGGCAGGGCGTTCCAAGATCGCATAGACGCGGTGCCGGACCCAGGAAAGGCGAGTTCGAACTATGAAACGACTGATCGAAGGACACAAGCGATTCCTGGCCGAGACCTTTCCCGCCCGCAAGGGCGAGTATCGCCTGCTGGCCGATTCGCAATCGCCGGAGTATCTCTTCATCACCTGCTCCGACTCGCGCGTGGTTCCCGACCTGATTCTCTCCACCGGCCCCGGCCACCTCTTTATCGCCCGGAACGCGGGCAACATCGTGCCGGTGGGCGCGGCAGACGTGGACGGATGCACGGCCACGATCGAGTACGCCGTGGAAGTGCTGCAAGTCAACCACGCCATCCTCTGCGGCCACTCCGACTGCGGCGCCCTCAAGGCCGCGCTGAACCGCAAAGAGCTGGAGCATCTGCCCAAGGCGCGGCGCTGGCTGCATCACGTGGAGGCGGCTTTCGCCCATCGCCAGCCGCTCGATCCGGCCGAAGGCGAGCACGCCGAGCTGGCCTCGCTCATTCGCGGCAACGTGGTGGCGCAACTGATGAACCTGCGCGAGCAGCCGTCGGTGGCGCGCGCCGTGATGGAAGGACGCCTTGACGTGCACGGCTGGTACTACGACATCCTCACCGGCCGGATCGAGCGCTATGACGTGAAGGAGCGGCGGTTCATGCCACTGGCGGAGTGAGTCCGGCGGGCGGACGGCGGGTTCCTCGGATTGATACGCCGAGATGCACCGCCGCACTATACAGTGCGCAACCGGAGGCGTGACATGGAAGACCTGAAAGATGTGCGCGGCCAATACCAATTCAGGACCACCCTGCTGCAGGGCAAGACGTACAAGCAGGCGTGGGGATGGTTGGGCATGCCCGACCGTGTGGAGGAGCACCGCTCCTCGTCATCGCAGAAGCGCGTTGCCGGCGGCACCGGCGACGACGCGGGACACCTGATTGGGAATCGCTTCGGCTCGCCCGGCGGGGTGGAGAACCTGAGCCTGCAGAACTGGAAGCAGAATCGCTACGGAACCTACAAGGATCTGGAGAATGCATGGGCCGGGAAGCGCCGGGCGGGCGTGGACATCTGGGTGCAAGTGACCGACATCAGCCGGCAGGGCGAATTGCGGCCTTTTATGCGGAACGTGCAGTGGAGGGAGCGGGAAAACGGCCGTGACACGTGGTTCGAGGTGGACTTTGCCAACCCGCATACGCCGGAAAGCCGTGAGAAACAGCACATCCCTCCAACCGAGCGGGGCGGCCAGGACGGCGTATTGATTCCCGTGGATTTTCAGCAGCGGCGGAGGATCTACTAACGGGGCGGGGCGCGCGCCGAGCGGCACATGGCAATGGCGGCGGCGATTTTTCCTCACTAAGAAGGAGAGAGGGAGGAAGACTGCAGGAATCCTCCTCCCATGCTTGAGAGTGTATGCGCCGTCCACCACCGGTGGCCCCGGCGCATTCCCGATGAACCTGCGTCTGCCTGCGGGCAGCCCCGTATGGCTCATGCGGGATCGGTCTCGGCCCGGCCGCCCGCGATTCCAGGAAGAGGAAATAGATCTGATCCGCGGGCGCTGCCGGAATTTTTGTTGTTCGCTCAGTAGAAACCAAGGCCGGATGAAAAGTTGCGCGCGGATGAGAGGAACCCTCAGCGCCTTTTCGGGAGGCATCGGGATCGGAGCGGTGCGGCGCTCACTTCAACCCGTGCCGGCCGGGCGATGAAGCGCGTCTTTGGCGGTGGGAGTTATCTCCCGTCCTGCCACTTGAACGCAGGATTGGTTTGCAGTCCTTTCAGCTCGGTCTTCACGGTCTCGGGGGTATCGGGCGAGGCGATGAGGAATTCGATGTAGTCGGCGGCCAGCGGGTCGGTTCGCTGAAAGGAACCCAGGGCCCAGCCCGCTGCACCGTACCCGACGGCCCTCCCGATGGCAGGAGTCCATTCCTTAGGCGGGTTCGCAGATTTGCGGGCTCTGTCTAAATCGTCCCAGTCCGGTCGCCATGCGAGCGCCGTCGCGATCTTCTGGACAGGTGCAAACTGACCGGTGGAAGTGAAGATCGACCACAGCATGTCAAGCCGCGTGCCGATATCCTCGACGTGGGTGAGGTCAAAAGGGTCAGGAAGAATGGGGTGTTTGGCGAACATCTTCCTGTCCTCCTCGCTCATCGTCTTCAGAACCGGGTCAATGTTATATCCGGCGTCAAGAAGTACGAGCAGCCCAAAGGCACGCGTGAAACCTGTCTGGGCCGCGATCCTCGCCATGAAATCGTCCGCCTCGGCGGGGTTTCCCTTGAGCGCAGCGCTGAAAGCTGCGGCTGTGGTCTCGAGAGCTCCTGTTTGAGAGCGCCATCTCGTGTCGGCTGCGTAGAACTGCAGTTCCGGAAAGAAGCGGGCGGGGTGGGGCTGCCCGTGGTAGTTCATCAAGAAGCTTTCCGATTCGTCCTCATTCTTGAACGCGCGCTTGCTGCCGGCTTCGAAACTTTCGATCTGGATTTTGGTGCGACTCAGCTTCTGGCGCCCGCCGGGAGTTTCGACTTCCGCATCGATGGTCGCGGTTCCGTCCTGGGCATCGGCGGGGACGCACCAACTGTCCGCGGAGGCACCGAGAGAGGCGGGAGCCGGAATCGGATTCCGGATGTTCGCCGCGCCCCATACCGCCGTAACAAAGTCGCCGCCTTCGGGCTTGACCTGTTTGATCCCTGCAAGAGGAGCAAGATCATGGCTGTCAGTGTGACCGGCAGATTCGACTCGGAAGGCAAGCTGTGTTTTCCCGAGAAAATTGTCGCGATCATCGCCTGTGGCGACGATTCCGACGCGAATGCATTCGCCGGGGTTGAGCAGCTTGAGATTCTGCGGCGGGTTCACGAGGTTGAGCATATGCGGCCACTGCTCCTGCACCACGGAGTCCGGGAACAGCAGGAGCTGTTTCTCGATCTTTGCAGGCCTGTTTTGATGGTCGACAGATTGCGCCAGCAGCGGGACGGCAAGCCAAGCAAGAATGAAGAGACCGAGGCTCCGCGCGAAACGAGCAACGGCAAGGGACCATCTGGGTTGCATGATGGCAGCCAGTATAACGCCGCCGCTCAATCCATCCTCTCCGGCGCTTTCCCGTGGCCGCCCGGCTTCCTGAACAGGCACACGCATGCGGCGCAGCTCAGCGTCGGGACGTCGCTCCGCCAAGGGACATCCACTCACGCGCGCATGGCCGCCTGCTGCCGCGGAGGTCCGCAATTCGCACGGAAGAAGCGGGACGCAAGATCGCCCCGCGCCGAGCCGACGATCGGCGCTTGCAGATCGGCGCGGTTCATTCCTCGCGGAGAGCGCGGATGGGATCGATGGACGCGGCGCGGCGTGCAGGGACATAGCAGGCCGCCAGGACGACAAGCAGCATGAGAACGGAAACCGCGGCGAACACGAGCGGATTACTCTCGCCGATGCCGTAGAGCAGGCTGGCCATGAGCCGGCGCAACAGAAAGGCCGCAGGGACGCCGGCCAGGATGCCGGCCAGCGCCAGGCGCGCGGACTGGCCGAGAATGAGGCGGAGAACGTCGCTGCGGAGCGCGCCCAGCGCCATGCGGACACCGATTTCGCGACTGCGCTGGGATACGGAGTACGCGGTGACTCCGTAGACGCCCACGGCGGCAAGCAGAACCGCGAGCACCGAGAAGATCCCCAGCAAAGAGAGGTCGAAACGCCGGAGAGAGCCGGAGTCGGCGACCAGGCCCGCCATCGATTCGACGTCGAAGATGGGCGTGGCGCCGCTGATTTGGGAGACGGCAGCGCGGATGGACGGGAGCAGCGAACCTTCCGCAAGATTGCTGCGGACGGCGAGGCTCATGTTGGCTTCGAGCAGCGGGCGAATGCTGTCGGGAATCTGCGTGTAGGGGTAGTAGGCCGTGGGTTCGATGTCGACGTCGAGGCCCCAGTGGCGGACGTCGGCGGCAACGCCGACAACGGTGCACCAGGGGCTGCCCTTGAAGTTGGGCTTGAGGCGTTTGCCGACGGGGCTCTCGCCGGGCCAGTACTTTTTTGCGAGCGACTGGCTGACGACGGCCACGAAGGGCGAAGCAGCGGTGTCGCCCGAGTCGAAGTCGCGGCCTTGCACGATGGGGATCTGGAGGGTGTGGAAGTAGCCTCCGCCGACGGCTCGATACCGGGTGACGATTTCGCCCTGGACGGGCGCAGGATTCTTGCCGTCGATGGTGATGGGCATGGAGGGATCGCCGCCGCTGAAGGGCAAATTGCGCGCGACGACCGCCGCGTCGACGCCGGGGATGGCGCGGACGCGGCCGGCGATTTGCTGATAGAACTCCGTCACTTGCCGGCCGGTGAGCGTGGCGGGAGCGGCGATGCGGAAGGTGAGGAGGTTTGCGGGATTGAACCCGGGACCGACGTTGCGGATGGACCAGAGGCTGGAGAGAGCCAGGCCGGTCCCGGCGAGAAGGATGCAGGCGAGGGCGGTTTCGACGATGACCAGCAGCCCGCGCTGGGCGGTAAAGCCTCGCCCTGGGGAGCCGGGGCGCTCGCGCAGGGCATCGTTCACGTTGATGCGCAAAGCGCTGACCGCGGGCGCCAGTCCGAAGAGAAATCCGACGGCTAACGACGCAAGCAGCGCGCAGCCCAGCACGGTGAGGTCGAAATGGACGCTGTCCATGCGCGGCACGCTGGGCGGATGGAGGGCAAGCACCAGGCGCAGCGCCGCAAATCCGACGCCAATCCCGGCCAGGCCGCCGGTGAGCGCGAGCAGAGCGCTCTCAGTGAGAAGCTGGCGCACGATGCGGAGAGGGGATGCGCCGAGCGAGGTGCGGACGGCGATCTCGCGCCGGCGGGCCGAGCCGCGGGCGAGAAGCAGATTGGCCACGTTGGCGCAGGCGATGAGCAGCACGAAGCCGACGCAGCTCATGAGCATCAGCAGAGCCGGCTCAACGTTGCCGGAGAATGCGCTGGTGATGGTCTCGAGATCGACGCCGAATCCCAGGTTGGCGGACGGGTCATCGCGGTGCAGGCGGGCGGCAACGGCGTTGAGCTCGAGCTGAGCCTGCTTCTGGCTCATGCCGGCAGGCAGGCGGACGAAGCCGAGAAGCCAGTGAATGTTCGACGAGGAGCCGACGCCGCCTTCGCGGCTCAGCTGCAACGGTGTCCACAGCAGATCTTTGCCGGCGTAGCCGTTGAAGCCTCGCGGCATGACACCCACCACCGTATAGGGCGCGCCGTCGAGCGCGATGGCCTTGCCGAGGAGGGCGGGATCGGATTGGTATCGATTCCTCCACAGGTCGTAGCTGATCACGACGGCGTGCGGACCGCCGGGTGCGTCTTCTTCCGCGGTGAAGAGGCGCCCCAGCATGGGATTCACGCCGAGCGCGGGCAGAAGATCGCGCGAGACCCTGACACCAGTGATGCGCTCAGGCTGCTGCCCGGCCGCGCTGAGATTGAACTGCCACGCAACTTGCCCGCCCATCTGCGCCAGCAGGCCGCCCTGCTGCTTCCAGTCCAGAAAGTCCTGGGTCGAGAAGTTATTCGTATTGCCGTTCGACTGGCGCTCAAAGACGATGAGCACACGCGAGGGATCTTTAATAGGCCAGGGCTCGAGGAGCACCGAGTGGATGACGCTGAACATGGCCGTGTTGACGCCGATGCCGAGGGAGAGAGTGAGAACGGCGGCAAAGGTGAAGCGGCGCGAGCTGGCCAGGGAACGAATGCCGTAGCGAATGTCCTGAAGCAGGGATTGCATGGCGACCTCTGAGGGGAAGGATACGGCTGCGCGCGTTAGCGGCTGCTGCATTAGACGGGGATGGTGACGAAAGGGGTCGCAACGGGGGTAAAACCGCTAGTGCGCGCCGGGCGGCGGTGCGCCGTGCCCGGCCGGCTTTTTGAACAGCCACGCGCAGGCGGCACAGATCAGCGCCAGGACGGCGGTCCAGCGGAAGACATCGACATAGGCTCGCATGGCCGCCTGCTGCTGCATGAGCCCGTAGATGAGGCCGAAGGAGCCCGGGCGCGCTCCGGGCGGGCCGATGTTGCGTCCCAGGTAGTGTGCGATCATCGCCGATTTTTGCTGCAGCACGGCGCCGGAGGGCGAGAGATTGGCGGCCAGGTAGGTCTGGTAGAGGTCGGCGCGGCGGATGAGCGCGGTGGTGGCCATGGCGATGCCGATGGATCCGCCGATATTGCGCAGCATGTTGAAGAGACCGGTGGCGTTGCCCATCTCCTGGTTGGGAACGGTGGAGGTGGCCAGCGTGGCCAGCGGCACAAACACAAAGCTGAGCGCGAAGCCGGTAAGGGTGATGGGCAGCAGCAGCGTGAAGGGACCGATGTCGAGATTGACCGTGCCAAAGATGTAGGCGCAAACCGTGAAGCCGAGGAATCCGAGGAAGAGCAGCCTGCGCGGGTCGAAGCGCGAGGCGAGAAAGCCGACGATCGGGGAGCCGACAAACGAGCCGATGCCGCGCGGGCCCACCACCAGGCCGGCGGTGAAGGCGGTGTAGCCGAGAATCTCCTGGTAGTAAAGCGGCAGAATGGCGATGGTGATGTAGATGCACATGCCCAGCATGGCGATCATCAGGCAGCCGGTGCGGAAGTTGCGGTCCTTCAGGACGTGCAAATCGACCAGGCCTTTGGGGTTGGTCCAGGAGCGCCAGATCCAGCCGGCCAGGGCGAGGATCAGCGCGGCCACGGCCCAGCGCACCCAGAGCGCGCCGAACCAGTCGTCCTCCTGTCCCTTGTCGAGGACCACCTGCAGGCAGCCGGTCCAAACCACCAGCAGGCCAAAGCCGAGGTTGTCGAACGGGCCCACCTTGGCATGCTTGATGTAAGGCGGATCGTGGACGAAGCGGCTGATCATGATCACCGCGAGGATGCCGACCGGAATGTTGATGTAAAACGCGTAGCGCCAGCTCCAGGTGTCGGTAAGCCAGCCGCCGAGCGTGGGTCCCAGCACCGGAGCCACCACAATGCCCAGGCCGTAGGCGGCCATGGACTTGGCGCGCTCGGCGGGCGGGAAGCTTTCCAGCAGAATGGACTGCGAGAGCGGCTGCAGCGCGCCGCCGCCTGCCCCCTGCAGAACCCGGGCCAGCAGGATGACGGCCAGCGAAGGGGCCGCGCCGCAAAAGAACGACGCAATGGTGAAGAGAACGACGCAGATGAGCAGAAACCGCTTGCGTCCGAAGCGGCGCGCAAACCAGTTGGAGGCGGGCAGGATGACGGCGTTGGCGACTAGGTAGCTGGTCAGCACCCAGGTGGCTTCGGAGTTCGATGCGGAGAGCGATCCGGCGATGTAAGGCAGCGCCACGGACGCGATGGCGGTGTCGAGCACCTCCATGAACGTGGGCAGCATCACCGATACCGTGACCAACCACGGATTAACGCCCTGCGTGAGGGGATAACGTGCCTGTGCGGGGTCCGTGGCCATCAGCGTGGGAACCTTTAGAGGGTAATTGATCCGAGCGATTGCCGCCAATGATCCGGGAAACGGCAGCCCCGGGTGGTCCGTCCAGACGGACACACGGCTCGGGCCCCGCCTTGACACAAACGGCCAATGCCTTGATGCTATTCAGTTCCGGTTGCTTTGCATTTTTCTCCCCCTGGAGGGCCTAGGGATTTGCGGGTACGGGTGTTTTATCACGACAAGTGCTTCGACGGAGCCTGCTCGGCGGCGTTGTTCACGCGGTTCCACCGCGAGCGGATCGCCGCGGGCGCGGACTACGAGTACCACGGCCTGGTGCACCGCGCCGGCGCGCTCTTCGATGAGAGCGCCTTCACCGGCGACGAGAACGCCATCGTCGACTTCAAGTACTCCGCTTCGCCGCGCATCACCTGGTGGTTCGATCACCATCTTTCCGCGTTCCTGACGCCGCAGGATCAGCAGCATTTCCTCGACTGCCAGAAGGACCCGGCCTGCGCCGCGCGCAAGTTCTTCAACCCCGATTACACTTCCTGCACCAGCTTTCTGGCGCACATCGCCTCCACGCGTTACGGATTCCCGACGGCTCCGGTCGCCGACCTGATTCACTGGGCCGACATCGTGGATGGCGCGCGCTACGAAAGCCCGCAGGCGGCCGTAGAGATGGCTGCGCCGGCCATGAAGCTTACCCTGATCATCGAGTCCACCCAGGACCCGGACTTCATTCCCCGGCTGATCCCCCTGCTCACCGAGATGCCCTTGGACGAAGTGCTGAATCAGCCCTTCGTCTGCACGCTGCTGCCGCCGCTGCTCGAGCGTCACCGGCACGCGCTCGAGCTCATCCGCAGCCGCGCCGAGGAGCGCAACGGCACCATCTTCTTCGACATCACCGACCACCCGCTGGAAGGATTCAACAAGTTCATCCCCTACTATCTCTACCCGGATGCAACCTACTCCATCGGCTTGTCGAAATCGAGCTTCCGCACCAAGGTGGCCGTCGGTTCGAATCCCTGGGCCAGAACGGACCCCGCCAAAATGGTGAACCTGGCTCAGATCTGCGAGCGCTACGGAGGCGGCGGGCACGCGCGCGTGGGGGCCATCAGCTTTCCGCCGGACAAGGAAGCCGAGGCGCGGGCCGCTGCGCAGGAGATTGTGGCGGAATTGCGGCGGAAGAATCCGCTCGGCTGAAGAGCAGCTCGCCCAACCGTCAGTGTTGCGAGAGCATGAACAGCATGAACGTCCCCACGAGGTGAATCACCACCAGCAGGCCGATGGCCGCACCCACGCTCATCCGCCGGCGCAGATTGAACACGGTGAACAGACCCTCGAGCGGGAACTGCGCCCAGAGGATGTACTGCGGCAGCTGGCTCGTGTAGTCCCCGTAAAGCCGGAACTCCGGCTTGAGGGCCAGCAGCACGTAGGGAAACACGATCTGCGCCATCCACTGCAGGTGAAGATGCGGCGAGGTGAAGATGTCGAAGAGCTTGGTCGCGCCGAAAGCCAGCGCGGTTCCGATAATCAGTGGCCAGATGGTGGAGGAGAAGGAAGGCGGCGCCCCGCGTTTCTCCAGGACCTCTTCTTCCGTTTCTTCGAACTCGGGCAGAGTCTGATCCTGCTCCGCATCCGGCGGAAGGTCATTGGCAGGGGGGATCATGCCAGGCGTATCGGACATAAACTATGCGCTCCGCACCCGGGACGCCGGGCGCGGAAAGTCTCCTCCATCTTCGGCCAGCAGGTTCGGGTATGCAAGCACTTTCTTAACCTCCACGAGGGCTGCGGCCGCACTATGCGGCACGATGATTGCAGCCAATCACCAGATGAGCAACTGGCGTACGATGCCGCTCAGCATCAGCAGTTCAAGAGACGCAAGATAATGATAATAAAATATTTGTCCAGTCACCGCGGGTAGCGTCACGCGGCGGCGCACCACCAGGAGCGCAATCAGGCCCTCTACGGGGAACTGAAGGTAAAGCACGGCCTCAGGAAGGACGCGGGCCAGGTTGTCGCTCATGTGGAGTCCGGTGCTCCGCGCCAGAAGAGTAAAGGGAAAAACCACAACCATCGCCCAGGGGTGAGCGCCCACCAGAAAGGCGTAGAACTGTGGGGCAAAGGGGGCCAGAACCAATCCCGCCACGATGGGCCAGAGTTTGAAGACGCGGCGCCAGATCTCCTTCCGGTGCTCGGCCTGGTACCACAAGCAATAAAGCGCCCGCTCGGCTTCAAGCTGGCAAAGGTGAGTGGGAAAGGAGCGCACCAGCGCGCGGAAGCGCGGCGGGTTGAATGCGGAAGTCGACGGAGGCTCCTGCGTCGTGCCCAGGAACCCTGGTCCAGCGTACGAAGACATGGAGATTTACAGAACATCTTAATCGCAACCTCGCCATCGGCAGGTGTGGATAACAAGGCAGTATCTGGAGTTTCGAGCTCTTCGGCGCTTCTTCGCGCGTGCGGTTGCGGCAGAATCGGAGCCATCGGGCTCATCGCAATGTGGGAACGCCTGCGCGGCTGCGACAAATTCGAAACTCTTCCCGTTGCTTGACGGGCAGACGGTCGAATTCCGCTACAACCGGTCAAGACCCGAGGAGTTCTATTATTGCGATCTTCTGAGAGACAAAGTCCGCAGGTGTATCCACACTGCTGATTCCTTTTCCCGCAGCGCTTTCCGGCTCTTGGATTTGGGTGGGGATTTCGAAATCCGGAAGGCGATTCAATTCAAGCTGCGCGCAGGCGCGGTGGGCCTTCCTGAAGGCTGAGAGCCGATGGCTGACGGCTACTCTCTCACAGCCCCAGCTCCGTGGCCCGCTTCTTCATCGCCTCAATGCAAAACGCGATGTGCGCGTCGAGATCCACGCCCAGCTCGGCCGCGCCCTGCACAATGTCCTGGCGGTTAACGCCTTTGGCAAAGGCTTTGTCCTTCATCTTCCTGCGCACACCGGCTACTTCAACGTCCGCGATCGCCTTGGTTGGCTTTACCAGCGCGCAGGCGGTCAGGAAACCGGCCAGTTCGTCGCAGGCAAAGAGCGCCTTGGCGAGATGCGTCACGCGCGGCACGCCGGAGTATTGGGCGTGGCCGAGGATGGCGGTCCGCAACTCCTCCGGCCAGCCCAGCCGTTCCAGCTCCTTAACGCCCGCAAACGGATGCTCTTCAGCCGTGGGGTGGCGTTCATAGTCGAAGTCGTGCAGGAGAGCGCTGGTCGAATAAAGCTCGAGGAAGCCGGCGCGCGCATCACCCTCCAGGCCCATGCGGCCGGCCTCCGCCTCGCCATACGCGGTCACGCACGCCTCGACGGCCAGCGCGTGCTTGCGCAGATTCTCGC
>Ga0335078_10015797_pt1 | contig 11208 bp, 12 predicted proteins | sample Lox_Sample_32_FD_206711 | JGI IMG/M metagenome (GOLD analysis project Ga0335078, IMG submission 206711) | Soil microbial communities from Loxahatchee National Wildlife Refuge, Florida, United States - Lox_Sample_3.2 | ecosystem: Environmental > Terrestrial > Soil > Wetlands | place: USA...
TTCAAATTACCAATTTATCAACGTACCCAATTACCAATTTTCCTTATTCCCCCATAACCTTGATGATCAGCCGCTTCGACCGCTGTCCATCGAACTCGGCGTAGAACACGCGCTGCCATGGACCGAGATCCAGTTTCCCATTTGTGATCGGTACGATCACTTCGTGGTGCACGAGCATCGATTTTAAGTGTGAGTCGCCGTTCGTTTCGCCCGTCTCGTGATGGTGATAGTTCTCGCGGAATGGCGCGAGTTTTTCCAGCCACGCGTCGATATCCTCGATCAAACCCGACTCGTTGTCGTTGACGTAAACGCCGGCGGTAATGTGCATAGCCGAAACGAGCACCATGCCTTCGCGCACGCCGCTCTTGCGCACGGCCGCGTCTACCTGCGGAGTTATGTGAATGTATTCGCGATGCTTGCTGGTGTTGAACGTCAGGTATTCGGTATGAACTTTCATAAACAGTCTTCCGGTTGGTCAGTGTACCAATGGGTCAGAAAAATAGAACAGCAGGTGATTTTCAGCAACTCTGCATCGAATGACGTGTTCATACAAGTGCACGTTCTTCAACATTGAATAGGTCACATCGAAACGCGCAGGAGGCGTTTATCGATAGGCGTGTCATTCACAATCTGGCTTTGATGTTTCCCTTCTAAGGAATCAGGAACAATAAAGGAGACGATATGCGTAAGCTCTTTGCAGTACTTGCGCTCGCGGTGGTGTGTGCACTTCCGATGCTGGCGCAGAACAGTGATAAGGCAGAAATCTTTGGCGGATATCAATATATGCGCTTCAATCCCGGCGACGGTTTCAGTGGCCTCAATTTCAATGGCTGGAACGCCTCGGCTACCTTCAACGTTAAGAGTTGGATCGGTGCTACCGCCGATTTCAGCGGCGGCTACAATTCGACGGCCGGCGTCGACTCCCGCCTCACGAACTTCCTCTTTGGCCCCACGGTTTCCTATCGCAAGAACGATCACTTCACGCCCTTCGCGCACGCTCTTTTCGGCTTCGCGCACGGCAGCGGAACGGTGAATAACTTTGCCGGCACATCCGACAACTCGTTCGCGATGGCTCTTGGCGGCGGCGTTGATGCCAGCATCACTCGCCACCTCTCTCTTCGTCTTGTTCAGGCCGACTGGCTCCGCACTGATTTCTCCAGCACCAGTCAGAACAACGCCCGCATCTCAACCGGTATTGTCTACCGGTTCTAGTTGGCGCGGCCTGTGCCGCATTGCGGGTGCAACCAGTCTGCGCCGCACTGTCGGTGGAGCAGGTCTTCAGACCTGCATTCATCTGAACGGGAAGAGCGGCTGTTGCCGCGGAGGTAAAAACAACAAAAGGCCGGCGGATTTTCCGTCGGCCTTTGTCTTGAAACTTGAAACCTGAAGCTATCTTAGCGACTGCTCCACTTCGGTGATCCAGTCTGGACGCTTCAACACCTCTCTCGGTTTCGGACCGTCCGCAGCGCCCACGATCCCATCGCGCTCCATCAGATCGATCAGGTGCGCGGCGCGTCCGTAGCCGATGCGCAAGCGCCGTTGCAGGAGCGACGTTGAAGCTTTGCCGAACTCGAGCACCAGACGAACCGCGTCTTCGTACAGTTCGTCGTGTTCGTCTTCGCCCGAGTCACCGCCGCCCGCTTCCGGTTTGCCGTTCTCGTCCTTCGGAGCCTCAAGGAATGCCTGCTGATACTGCGCCGTGCCTTGCGATTTCCAGAACTCGACGACGCCATGAATTTCCTTCTCGGTCACGAACGGCGCGTGCAAGCGCAGCACGCGTGACGAACCCGAAGGCAAATACAGCATGTCGCCGCGGCCGAGCAGCGCTTCGGCGCCGTTGCCGTCGAGAATGGTCCGTGAATCAACCTTCGTCGCGACGCGGAACGAAATACGCGCAGGGAAGTTTGCCTTGATTAATCCCGTGATCACGTCCACCGACGGACGCTGCGTCGCCAGCACGAGGTGAATGCCGACCGCGCGCGCCATCTGCGCCAGCCGCGTGATCGACTCCTCCACGTTCGACTGGTCGAGCATCATCAGGTCCGCTAACTCGTCGATGATGATGACGATGTATGGAATCGGTCCTTCCTGCTCGGTGCCGTCGTCGAACAGGTTCGGTGTGGTCGCGTCGAACAGCTTGTTGTACTGATCGATGTTGCGCACGCCGCGAGCCGCCAGCAGCTTCAGCCGCCGCTCCATCTCGCGCACCGCGTTGCGCAGCGCATTTGCCGCCAGTTTCGGCTCGGTAATGATCGGTACGTAAAGGTGAGGAATGCCGTCGTACATCCCAAGTTCTACGCGCTTCGGATCGACCAGAATCAGCCGCACTTGGTCCGGAGTCGATTTGTATAGCATTGACATAATGAACGCGTTGATCGCCACCGACTTGCCCGATCCCGTCGATCCCGCGATCAGCAGGTGCGGCATCGTCGCCATATCGGCAACGTTAATACGTCCGTTGATGTCCTTGCCGACTGCCAGCGTCAGCTTCGACTTGCCCGATGCGAACTCCTGTGACTCGATCAACTCCCGCAGCCAGATCGTCTCGCGCTCGCGGTTCGGAACCTGGATGCCGACCGTCGACTTGCCCGACATGCGCTCGATGAGGATCGATTCGGCCCGCAGCGCCAGGCACAAGTCGTCCGACAGCCCCGTTATACGGCTGTACTTGATGCCCGCCTCCGGCTTCATCTCGAACGTCGTCACGACCGGTCCCGGATTGATCTGCGTCACCTGGCCGTGTACGTCGAACTCGGCGCACTTCTCGGTGATGATCTTCGCCAGGTTCTTCAGATCCTCTTCGTCGATGGCAAACTGCCCGTCCGGGCGATTCAGGAGCGCTGTCGACGGCAGCTTATAGTTGCCCGCCATGCGCGGCATCGTGGTCTTGGTCTTCGTGCCTGTATCCGCGCGATTCGTGACGGTCGGCTCGAGTTCTGTAGCTTCAGCGGCGTGTTTCGAATCGGAAGCCGCGGGAGCGATGTCGAAGTCCTCCATCGAGCGCTCGATGCCCGTCTTCGGTGCTGGAATCGCGGCGGAGACATTCGCCGGAATTGGCGCAGGCCCAGCAACTGGACGCTCCGGCGGCGCTTGCTTCGCCGGAACCAGTTTGGTCGCGATGGTCGGTTTTGCCGCCCGGCGCTTCTCCAGTTCCTTCGCCGCGCGGACCTTCGCTCTCGCAGCCCGCCAATCCTGATAGCGCTGCCGCAACGCATAGAGGAACGCAAAACGCGTCGCCAGCCATGTCTTCAGCGTGCCGAATGAGAACGCTGTGCACAAATACAGCGCCACCGAGATCGCCGCCAGCGAAACGATGTATGCACCCGTGACGTTCAGGAAGTGCACCATCACGTCGGCGACGATGCGACCCAACAATCCTTCGATCGGCACGGCGTGCAACCAGCGCCAGTGCCACGAGAACAGCCCCAGCAGTCCGGAGAAGAACACGAACAGCGACATCGAGCCCAGGAATTTCGCCAGGTACGACTCGACCTTTCGCGAGCGCCACCACCGCATCCCCAGCACCACCAGGAACACGGGAATGATGAACACCGCGATCCCGAACATCTGCAGCGCGAAGTCGGCGAAGTATGCGCCGACGATGCCGATGAAGTTGTGGGTAGGCTTCCACGCCGGACGCGCCGACGCCGTGTTCAGCGACGGATCGAGCGGCGAGTACGAAACCAGTGCGAGGAAAAGCAGGAGCGCGGAGACGAGCAACAGGAACCCGATCAGCTCGTTGAGCCGCCGGTTCTTGGTCGGAGTAAATACCGCTGACAGGAACTTCATGAAGGCGTTGCCGTCCGGACGCAAAAGAACACCCTCAGCTCAACCCCACTGATCGAGCGCCAGAAACGAAAGAGGAATGCTCCCCGCGACAGCGGCCACGGAGACGCCAGAGCAACATTGATTATGCCATTTCCGGGCAGAAGGGGAAGTGGAAATTAAAACCAATGTTAACCACAAGGACACGAGTATCTGCTAGCCTGTTCAACCTGCTTTCGATAGAACGCGGTACAACCTCTTGCCTCTTCTTTTCAGGCAATCGGTCGAGTTTGAAGGCTTCCGATTAGTCGTGCAGAACCACACTGATCAGGGAACTGTGCACCTTCATGCCTTCTCCGTCATAGTCGATGAATCCTAGTTCCCGGAAGCGATTAAGGAAGAAGCTGACCCGCGACCGCGTCGTGCCGATCATATCTGCCAGAGTTTCCTGGCTCATCTTGGCAATCACCGGTACAGGTCTCGATTCCTGCCCAAAGTTGGCCATCAGCAAAAGCAGGCGCGCAAGCCGTTTCTCGCTCGAGTTAAAAAGGTGATCAACTAGGTCCGCTTCCATGCGGATATTGCGCGCGAGCACGTACGCGAGAAACCCTTCCGCGAATGCTGGTTCCTCATGGAGGATTTCCAACATTGCCGACTTGTCTACCCGAATGATGGAGCTACGCATTACCGAATGCGCGGTGGACATGCGCAACGGCTGACCCGCCAGGCAGCCTTCACCAAAAAAGCTCGCTTCCGGCAATATCGCAACCACTGCTTCCTTGCCGCGCTTGGACACCACCGTCAGCTTCACTTTACCCGTCTGGATGTAAAAGACGGCGTCTGCCGCATCGCCCTGCGAAAAAACGGGATCATCCGTTTTGTATTCCTGACTGCTTTTTCGACCCCCAAGTCTCTGTAGGAATATACGGGGATCGAAGGCAGCTTTCGATTCCGGCGGCGCGGCAGTCTCATCACCAGCGGGACGTTTAGTCGTCTTGGCTCGGATGGCGGAAATGGGGAAGCTCCCACTCGGAGAAAATGTGCGGGCGCTCGCCGAGTTCGCCAAGTATAGACGAAGGTGAGCTCTATTGCTCAGACGGTCTCCAGAAATATCGTTATGGTTAATAAATACCTTGTGCGCAATGGCTGCACAGAGCAGCCGGGACTGCGCAGGGACAATAGAAAAGGGCGAAAATTGAAGAAACTTGTTTTGTTAGTTGCTTTACTCAGTCTGGCTAATGTGGGCTGGGCGGAGTCGAATCGCGAATCATCGACCGATCGGCTCGATAATGCTGGCAAAGTCCTGCACGAGATTATGGCCGCTCCGGATAACGGAATTCCGGAGGAAGTGCTGGAACACGCCAAATGTATCGCAGTGGTTCCGCACATGATTAAAGGCGGATTCGTGTTCGGGGCGGAGAATGGCAGAGGCGTTGCCACTTGCCGCACGGCCAATGGATGGAGCGCTCCGGCGTTCTTCGCCATCACCGGCGGCAGTTGGGGATTACAGATCGGCGTCGAAGGCGTGGATCTGGTGATGATCATCCAGAACGACAAAGGCATGCAGCACCTGCTCGCCAGCAAGTTCCAACTGGGCGCCGACGCCTCCGCGGCAGCCGGACCGGTGGGACGCCATGCTTCCGCCGACACCGACTGGAAACTGGAGACGGAAGTTCTGACCTACTCTCGCGCCAAGGGAGCTTTCGCAGGACTCACGTTATCGGGCGCATCGATTCGGCGCGATGATGATTCCATGCGGGCGATTTACGGGCGTCACGTCACCACACGGGCCGCACTGACCGGTAAGGTCGAGGCACCAGCCTCCGCCAAAGCCTTCCTCAGCGCTGTCAGAGGCGCGAAGGAACAATCCGCCGACGCCGGTAAGTAATCGATTAACTTAACGCGCGGTGCACCCGAGTGCCACGTCGGGCTCGGGTGCCACTGAGCGCGAAGGCCCCAGGCGGCCCGATTCAACCAAACTTACCCATCCAACCAACCAGCGCTCCTCATCCGCGTGTCTTCCGCCAAACAGCGGCGAATACGGTTCGAGCGAATGACTTCGAACCCTGCGATCAGGCCAACGTCTCCAGGTGGATGGGAAGCGTTGCCCACAAAAAGAAGGGTCAACATGCCTTTGCTCCAGGTAATCGAAGTACTGATCGTGGTGGGAGTGCTCTTGTGGCTGGTGAATCGCTTCATCCCCATGCAAGGGTCCATCAAATCGATCTTAAACGCCGTCGTGGTGATTGCTGTCGTGTTCTGGCTCCTGAATGTCTTCGGGATCTTCCATTCGATCTCCAGGATCCACATCGGGAGGGGATGAGCCGGCGGAACGAAACCACTGACTCTGCGGTCCAACGATATTGTTACAACGTTACACGGCAGCTATCTGCCATAAGGAAATACTGTGAAGAACAAAACTCTTTTAGCTACAGCAAGCACGGCGCTCTTGTCCGTCATTCTCGTGATGGCCGTCCCAGCGTCCGCACTACAGGAGCAGCGAGACGAAAAGCAAGACCGTCCCGAACAGAAGCAACAGAATAAGCAAGCGCAAGCCAAGCCCGAACAGCAGCACGCCCAGCAAAAATCGCAGCCTGCGCAAAAACAGCAGCAACCGCAACACGCTCAACAGGCGCAACGTCCCGAGCAGAACAAACAGCCACAGCAGGCTAAGCAACAGTCGAGGCCCGAGCGGAACAAACAGCAGCAGCAGGCTCACGCGAGTCCGCATTCGACTCAGCAACAGCAGCATGTCCAGCAGGCTGCGTTCCAGCAGCATCGTACCGGTAACTGGCAGTCGGACCACCGCACCTGGCAACAACGCGGAGGTTACAACGGCTATCGCATCCCGGACGATCGTTTCCGTGGATACTTCGGTCCCGAACATGGCTTCCGCATCTACGGCTTGCCGTTCGAGACCTTGGGCGGTTATCCCCGCTTCCAGTATCAGGGTTACTGGATGAGTCTCGTTGATCCATGGCCGAACTCCTGGGCGAATAACTGGTACGACACCGACAATGTTTACGTCAACTACGTCGATAACGGCTACTACCTGTTTGACACTCGTTATCCCGGAGTTGGACTTGCGATCAGCATTTCGAATTGAAACCCGCGGTGCGGCTTCGAATGAGGCTGCACCGCCCCTGAATACATTGAGAAGGAGCACACCATGCTTGGAACAATCTTGATCGTAGTCTTGATTTTGGCGCTCTGCGGTGCACTGCCGAGATGGTCGCACAGCAGAGACTGGGGATATGCCCCGAGCAGAGGTCTGGGACTGGCACTCGTCATTGTTGTCGTCCTGCTGCTTCTCGGACGTATCTGATGAGACTGTCACGCAGGTCGTCGGGGGCGGGTGGCGCGGACGACGGATCCCCCATCCTATTCGCCATCGTTTGGCGAAAGGGTGGGGCGAGACTACGTTCACGTTTCAAAGACATTTGAGAACGACCGGCACATGCCAGATTCTCCTCTTCCTTTGGACGGTAACCGGGATTCCACCACCGCTCACGTCTTCCGATTACCCGATTACCGGACACTCTCCGCCGCGGGCGCGACCGGCTACCATCGAACAGCCACCGCCTTTAACCGTCCACCGTCCACTGTCCACCGCCCACTTCTTCCCATTTCGGGACTCATCTTCTTGACCTCGTCCTCCAGAATCCACTGTCAAGCAATTTATTTCTCATCGCCGTAACTCTCACGTTACCAATATTCTGCACGCCTGCGCCTGCTCCACCAATCCATCCCAACCTCGTAAAATAATACGTAGAGGGTTGCGAACAACACTCCGGTCGGTAGTGACTCGGAGTTGTTTTGTCTTCAGCTTTGAAAGTCGCACGCGAGTCGGAGTTCCTGGTGTGACTGACAAGCTGACGAACTGAAAACTGACGAACCAATGAACTTAATCACAGAGTTAACGTGCGCGACGAACATCAAGCCATCGCTGAAACCCGGGCCTTTATTCTAACTCCCGCGTTCTCAATATTTTGGCTGCTAAATCGTGCGTTTTCTAATGCTTGCGGAAAAATCTACCCCTAAACGATTGATTCCAAACTGCCAGGGAGGGAGGGGGTATGTTTCGACGGTCAGAACTAAGGTTAACGCTGACAGCAATAACCCGGAGCCTTTACGCTCGCCCCGCGAACTCGCGCGTTTCCGTCGACACCCTGACCTTTTCGCCCTGCTTGATGAACAGCGGCACGCGGATCTCGATCCCCGTTTCGAGCTTCGCCGGCTTGGTGACGGTTCCGCCTCCGGTGTCGCCGCGCACGCCCGGTTCGGTGTATTCGACGCTCAGCTCCACGTGCGTCGGCAGTTCGATCCCGATCGGGTTGCCGTTGTACTTGTGCAGCTCGATGATGCTGCCCTCGATCAGGAAGTCGAGCGCGTCGACGATCATGTCCTCCGACAAGGTCAGCGTCTCGAACGTCTCCTGGTCCATAAAATGCGATCCGTCACCGTCGGAGTACAGGTACGACGCGGGCACCTTCTGCAGGTCGGGCTCCTTGAATTTCTCGCTCGCTTTGAATGACCGGTCGAAGACGGCGCGCGTGACCAGATTGCGCATCTTCAGCCGCACCAGCGTCTGTGCTCCGCGCGCGCTCGGCGTGTTCACCTCGGCTTCCAGGCACACGTAGGGGGCGTTGTCGAACTCGAAAAATGTTTTGCGTTTTACGTCGATAGCATCGATCAAAGAGGCCATGATTTTTCCCGTTACAATTTTAACCGTTCGCGCTTGAGCCGCGCGCGCCCACCGATTATGCTTGTCGCCCTATGTTTCGCGATCCGCGCCGTCCGCTCTCCATCACCATCATCGGCTGGATTTACGTTGTGGTCGGTACGTTCGGCTTCGTTTATCACCTCAGCGAAGGCTTGCGACAGCCGTTCAACTACGGAACCATCGCGATTCCCTTGGTGAGCGCCATCGCGATCGTAGCCGGAATCTTCATGCTGCGCGGCGACGATTGGGCGCGCTGGCTGGCGCTGCTCTGGATGGCTGCGCATGTCGGCATCAGCGTCCTCGACGGCTGGCGTCCAGTGGCGATTCACGCGGTCATGCTCGCACTGATTGCGGTCTTCCTGCTGCGCCGCACGGCGACCGGCTACTTCCGTCCGTTGAAGCCTGCTTAACGTCTCGGTTAGTGCTTCACCATCCACAGCAGCACGAACGCGCCGACGATCAGCCGCCAGATGGCGAACGGCGCAAAGCCGTGCTTGCGCACCCAATGCATGAACCACGCGACCACGACATACGCCACGAGGAACGACACGACGAACCCGATCGCCAGCGTGATCCACTGTTCCGCGTTTGCCGGACCTGCTCCGATGGGAGGGACGCCTTTATGCGGCAACATGGTTTTGTATGCTTCGTAACAGGTGGCGACGATCATCGTTGGGATCGACAGGAAGAACGAGAACTCCAGCGCCGCGCTACGCGACATGTTCGCCACCTGGCCGGAGGCGATCGTCGACATCGACCTCGAGGTCCCAGGGAACACCGCTGACGTGATCTGCCACAGTCCGATCCACACGGCTTGTCCCAGTGACATCTGGTCCATGTCCTCGGTGCGCCGTCCTTCGGGCGCGACCACGCCGCGGTCATAGAGATAATCGACGACCCACATTACGATGCCGCCAATCACCAGCGACATCCCCATGATGTACAGGCTCTCCAAGTGCTTACCGATGACCTTGGTCAGCAGGAACGCCGGGCCTGCAGTGCAGACGAACGCGATTAACGTAAGCGATACGGGATGAGTGACGATGTTCCGGTCTCCGCGCTTGCCCTGCGGGAATGTCGAAAAGAATTGCGCAATACGCGAGCGGAAATAGATCGGCAGGCAGAGGATCGCGCCTAATTGGATCACGATCGAAAACATCTTCCAGTAGCCGTTGCCGAGATCGATCCCCAGTAACGCTTCCGAAATGCGCAGATGCGCGGTTGAGCTGACCGGCAAAAACTCAGTTAAACCTTCAACAATTCCCAGGATGACGGCAAGGATGTAGGAGTGCAAACTTCCCCCTGAATGTGGCGGTCGCGTGACCGGATGATCGGGTGCTCTGACTATAACATCCGGTGGTCAGGCTGCCTGTTGACTGCCAGGAAGTCTCATTCCTGGGAATTACCATAAGTTGGGATCTGCTGGTCCACCAGATATTCCAGCGCCTTGCAGCGATAGGCCCAGTCAGTCTCGCCATACTTGCTAACGGTCTGTTCGCAGTCGGCTTTGGCCTTCTCACGCGATTCGTCGATCTGCTTGGGCTTATTTTCCGTCTTGTAGATCTCGATCAACGCCGCGCGCCGTGTCGCCGCGTTGTACAGCGCCTCGCCAGCGTTGGGCGAACCCGGATGCTGGGCCGCATATTTCTCGTAGATGTCGGCTTCCTTGTCCGGACACTTCGACTCGCCCAGCCAGTCGTTGCATAACTTGTTCTCGATCAGGTGGAACGCAGCCCGGTCGGCCCACTGCGTGCCCGGGAACTTCTTCATCACCAGCCGCATGTAATCTTCGGTTATCTCGGGCCGGTCCATCACTTCACGATTACGAGCCGGGCGGGAGTTTACGTCTGCCGCCTCGATCTGCCATAGAATGTCCGCCGCCCGATAAAGTCCCTCGCCCGCCAGATCCGATTTCGGGAAGTAGTCGAAGACGCGATAGTAGAGCCGCCGCGCATCATCCGCCGCGCCTTTGCGCCCATTGCGCCGGCTGGCTTCGAGTTCCTGCGCCGCGGCCTCGCCAAACAGGATCTTCGGCCCGTCTGGCGTGTCGATGTGGATGATGCCCTTGTTCAAGATCCATCCTGTGATATCGCGCTCCTGCGTAACACTGGCCAGAACCTGCACCCAATTGCGACTCTGATCGAGCACCGTGACTTCGCGCCCCAACCCGATGTCGCCCAGCTTGGCGGAGGTCGCATCCGGCGCAATATAGATCTGCGCCGTGCGCACCATGATGCCGTGCTTGGTGTCGGAGGGCGGTTGTTGCGCGAGTGCCGCAACACTGAAGACGATCAGCGTGCAAGAAAGAAGAAAGCGGAGTTTCATTGAGGGACTGCCTCCACGGGCAACGCTCATTCTATTTGCGGAAGCCGTTGTGGTGAACCAGTGCGCGGGATAAAAGTTCCGGTTCCACGCTTCCGCCGCTGATGACCGCCACAGTTTTCGCCGATCGCGGCAGTTCCAGCGCGTGGAACATGAACGCCGCCGTGGTCACGGCGCCGCTGGGTTCGGCGACCAGTTTGGCAATCAGTGCCAGCCGGCGCATGGCTTCGAGCATCTCCGCGTCGCTGACAGTCATGATCGCGTTCACATACTTGCGGATGTGCTCAAAGTTGATCTCGCCGATGCTCTGTGTGCGCAGGCCGTCGGCAATTGTGCGCGACACTTCTTCGGCGGACAACTCCAGAATCGATCCCGAGCGCAAGCTCTGCTGCGCGTCA
>Ga0335078_10015798_pt1 | contig 11207 bp, 11 predicted proteins | sample Lox_Sample_32_FD_206711 | JGI IMG/M metagenome (GOLD analysis project Ga0335078, IMG submission 206711) | Soil microbial communities from Loxahatchee National Wildlife Refuge, Florida, United States - Lox_Sample_3.2 | ecosystem: Environmental > Terrestrial > Soil > Wetlands | place: USA...
GGTTCCCGAGATACGGTCGCCGCGGCAGGAGCCTCCCGGGATTTCCCGGGCTGGCGCTGCCGGTGACATCTCAATAGAGTTTCGGCGGTTATAGCGAAGGGGAAACACCCGGTCCCATTCCGAACCCGGAAGTTAAGCCCTTCAGCGCCGATGGTACTGCGCGGGGGACCGCGTGGGAGAGTAGGACGCCGCCGGACATGCTTGAAGAGGGTCGCTCCCGATGTGGTTGAGCGGCCCTCTTCGTTTGTCCGCGTAGGGTGGAGGCTGGAGGATGGTGAGCGTGGCTGAGGGAGCCAGGGCGCCCGGGGGCCGGGGAGCGAGTGGCGGGAACCCGAAGCCTTCGCGGAGCGCCAAGGGAGCCAGTGGATCGGGCGGCTACGGCCGCGGGCGGCCGGCGTCTGGCGGCGCCAGCCGGGACCGGCGTCCGGGCGCGGCCACCGGGGACGCCCGCCGCACGGCTCCGGGCGCGGCCGGCGACGGCCCCCGCCAGCCGGGCAGGAATCAGGCAGGACGCAACACCCGCACGCCAGCCGGCGGGGGAACAGGCGCGCAGGGGAACCAGGCACGTCGCGGTCCGGCCGTGCGCTCGGGCGAAGGAACGCGCCGGACGGGACGCCCGGCCGCCGGAGACAGCTCCCGCGAAAGCGGTCGCGCCTCCGCTGGCCGCGCCTCGGGCGGCGGCGCCCGCACCAGCGGAAGCCCTCGCGCCAACGTCAGCGGAAGCCCTCGCGCCAGCAGCCGGGCGGCGGCGGAGGGCGGCTCCCGCGGCACAGCCAGGGCCGCCTCGGCCGACGAGCCCCGCCGGCCCGCGCGGCCGGCCGGGGGCAGCGACTTCCGCCGCGGCTCCAGGGCCGCGGGAGGCGATTTCCGCGCCGCGAGCAGGACGGCCGCTGGCGGCGCCCGCCGGCCCGCCAGCGGCGACGGCGGCCCGGCAAGCCGGCGGGACCGGGAAGGTGACTACCGGCGGGACCGGGAAGGTGACCGCCGGCGGGACCGGGAAGGCGACCACCGGCGGGACCGGGAAGGCGACCACCGGCGGGACCGGGAAGGCGCGCCCGCGCGGACGCCGCGCGGCCGCGGAGGATCCTTCTCGCGCGACGGCGATCGTGACCGGCTAGGCGGGAGTGCAGCAGGCCGGAGTGCAGCAGAACGGGGCGCAGCAGAACGGACTGCGGGCCGGGGCGGCGGCCGGTGGCAGGACCGCCCGGGTGGCGGGCGCCCCCGCGCCGCGAGGGATGAGGCGCCGGCCCGCGGTCCCAGGGCCGCGGATGAGGCCAGGCCCCAGGTCCCCGACTCGATCCAGGCCCAGCAACTCGATCCCGAGGCCCGGGCCCAGCTGCACAGTCTCCCGAACGACCTGGCCGACAGCGTGGCCCGCTACCTGGTGGCCGCGGGCCTGGCCGAAGACCCGGAGCAGGGCTACGCCTACGCCCAGGCCGCCAAGCGACTGGCCGCCCGGGTCGGCGTGGTCAGGGAGGCCGTCGGCATCGCGGCGTACCAGACCGGGCGGTGGGCCGAGGCCCTGTCGGAGCTGCGGGCCGCGCGGCGGATGACCGGGCGTGACGATTACCTGCCGGTCATGGCCGACAGCGAGCGGGCCCTGGGCCGCCTGGACCGGGCGCTGGCGCTGGTACGCGAGGCCAGCGCCGCCGAACTCGACCGGGCCACCCAGATCGAGCTCCGCATCGTCGAGTCCGGCATTCGCAGGGACCAGGGGCTGCCCGAGGCCGCCATCGTGGCCTTGCAGGTCCCCGAATTGACCAGCGGCCGGCTGCGTCCCTGGTCCGCGCGGCTGTTCTACGCTTACGCGGACGCGCTGCTGGCGGCCGGGCGCGCCGACGAGGCCCGGGACGCGTTCGCCCGGGCCGCCGAGGCCGACGCCGAGGGCGAGACCGACGCGGCCGAGCGGCTCGACGAGCTCGACGGCATCGAGTTCGAAGACCTCGAAGACAGCGGCCTGCTTGAAGACAGCAGCCGTTCCGATGATCGTGTGGAGTTACCCCCCGGATTCCGGGGGGTAACTCGACACGATCCTGCGACGAGGCGGCACCGGGCCATGGGCCCGCCCGGATCAAGACGGTACGGTCACGTCATCTGGGTCACGGGCGGCGGCTGGAGCAGCCGACGCAACCCCGGCCGGGGGCCGGCGGGCTGGCCTGGACCGCGCCCGCGTTATCAGGCGCCGTCCGGCTCCGTCGTGCTGAGCCAGTGCAGGATGCCCTCGACGTTGGTGACGGCGCCGCTCATCCGGTCGAACTTCTGCGCGATGGCGGAATCGGCGTCCGGCTTGAGTGCCGCGTAGCGCTCCGCGGTGCGGTCCCGCACCATGGCGACGGCATGATCAAGGTCCAGGCCCGCCGTGCGCGCCCGGCGGGTCTCCTCCACCCAGACGGTGATCTCCTCCGCCGACCGGTCCAGCGTCTCGCTGACCGAAGTGACGGGCCCGTAGTGGCTGAACAGCAGCCGCGCAGGCTGCAGCGCGGCGAACTTGCGCACCGAGGCGAGCGCGGTCTGATGGTCGAAGTCGGGCGGCGGAGTGGCCGGCCGGACGTCTCCCGTATCCGGGAGATACACGCCCGCCGCGTCGCCGACGTACAGATCGCCGGTTTCGGAGTCGACCAGGCCGACGTGGTGCTTGGCGTGCCCGGGGGAGTAGTGGCTGTCCAGGCGCCGCCCGCCGCCGAGATCGATGGTGCCGATATCGTCGAGCGCCACGATGCGCTCGGCGGGCACCGGCACGAGCACGCCGAAGAGCCGCTCGAGCGCACTGCCGTAGACCAGCCGGGCGCTGGTCATAAGCCTGCTCGGATCGGCGAGGTGCCGCGCGCCCCGCTGGTGCACGACGATCTGGGCCGCCGGGAACATCGCGGCGATATCGCCGACGCCGCCCGCATGGTCCAGGTGGATATGCGTGACCACGACGGTAGCGAGATCCCCCGGGCCGATCCCGAGCTGGGCCAGCGCATCGCGGACCACCGGCGCGGACGGCGCCGTCCCGGTTTCCACCAGGCACGGCCGGTCGCCGCGGATCAGGTAGCCTGCCGTGATCCCGTCGTACCCGGCCATCCGGGTGTCGATCTGGAACACCTCGTGCCCGAGCGCGGTCGGCCCGATTCCGTCTGCCACGCGCTCATTGTCCCGCACCAGCGTTATCGCGGGTCAATCGGACGGGTCAATCGGACGGGCCGAACGTGCGCAGGACCAGGCCCGTGCGCGGTTTGGGGCCGAACGAGGTGGACTTGCGCGGCACTCTCTCTCCGTGCGCTGCGATCTGGACGACGGCCCCGAAGGAAGCCGGGTTGGAGATCACCGCCGTTCCCCCGGCCGGCGCGGCCGAGCCTGCCGGGCACTCAGCGACGTCCGTGGCCATCGCGTCACCTGAGACCGCCCGCACCGCGTCGGCCGCGTCGTGGTCGATGAGCACATCGCGCTCGCTGTCGGTGACGCCCCACAGGCGGCCGAGCAGCAACTGCTGCATGACCGACGCGTCCAGGGCCCGCCAGGGCGCGGAAACCCCGGCCGGCATCGAGGCCGCGAGCTGAACCGGGTCCGGGTGGCTCAGCAGGCGGAACACCGGCCCGCCGGCCAGCAGGAACGCCGTTCCGTCCCGTCCGGCCGCAGCCAGGCGCGCCGCGGCGTCGTCCAGGCTGAGGCCGGGCGGCAGATCCTGGACGGTGAACGCGGCCTTGGCCAGTTCGGCCGCGCGTTCCGGCGGCAGGCCGGGCAGCACCCGGTGAATGGCGCCCAGCCGAGGCGGGTAGGCCGCCGAGTCGACCAGGAACGCCAGCCCGTAGTCCCATGGCCCCGGGCCCAGGCCGGATGCCCGCATCTCGGCCTGCAGGTCCAGGTAGGCCGCATACCGGTGATGGCCGTCGGCGATGAGAGCCCGGCGCCCGGCCAGGTCGGCGGCGATCGCCGCCTGCTCGGCGGCCTCGCCGAGGCGCCACAGCCGGTGGGTTACGCCGTCCTCCGTGGTGACCGACACCAGCGGCGCACGCTCGGCCGCGGCCCGGTCCATGATGCCCGTGGCCGTGTCCGCGCCGTCACCCGGCTGCTCGCCGTCGTAGATCAGGAAGATCGGCTCCAGGTTGGCCTGCGTGGCCGCCATGAGTTCCCGCCGCCCGGCCACCAGGCCGGGCATGACCCCCTCGTGCGGCAGGATGCCCGCCGCTTCGGGCGAGCCCAGGCGGACCAGGCCGATGATGCCGCGCTGCAGCCAGGAACAATCCCCGTCGTCCCGCTCTGAGCGGTCTTGCTCATGAAAGCACTGCTCGTAGATGTACAGGGCGGCCATCCGGTCCCGGATGAGCACGCCCGCCGACAGCCACTCGCGGAGCAGGCTGGCCGCCGTATTGCTTGCGTCCGCATCCTCGCCTGGCAGGATGAGACGGACAACGTTGTGCGGATCCGCCGCCCGCAGGTGATCGCGAATGCTGCCGTTTATCACGTCGTACGGTGGTGATGTGACGTTTGCGATACCGCTCACCCGGTCACGGGCATAACGGATGCCGCGGAAGGGTGCCAGCACGAGACCGGAACCAGAGCCGGACGGAAGGGTCTGCACACCATGTCAAAAGGATCAGGCGCGAGCGGGGATTCCCGTCCGGAAGAAAACTTCCCTGGACCGCCCCATCCCGGAGGATCTGCGGATGATGTGCACGCCTGGTACCGGCGCGGCATGGAGCTTCTCGGCCGTGGCAGCCCCGCAGCCGCGGCCCAGGTCCTGCAGCGCGCCTCGACGGCCGAGCCTGGATCCCGGAGCGTCCGGGAGGCCCTGGCGCGAGCTCAGTTCGACGCCGGGCAGTACGCCGAGGCGGCGGACAATTTCCGGGTGATCGTGGAGGCGAGCCCGTCGGACGACTATGCGAACTTCGGGCTGGGGCTCGCCCTGGCCAGGGCCGGGAATCACGCCGCCGCGGCCGAGTATCTGGCGCTGGCCGCCGCGATGCGGCCTGACGCCGCGCACTACACCGAGGCCCTGCGCTCGGTCCGGGCCACGCTGCGCGCCAGGAGGGAGGGCGGCGCCGGATGACCGGCGGCCAGGCCCAGGGCGGCCAGGCACCAGGCGGCAAGGGACTACGCGGCAAGGGACTACGCGGCAGCCAGGAATCTCTCGACACCGCCTACGACGTCGCCCTGCTCGACCTGGACGGGGTCGTATACCTGGGCGGCGCCGCCATCCCCGGGGCCGCCGAGGCGCTGCGCAAGGCCGACGCGGCGGGCATGCGGCTGGCGTACGTGACGAACAACGCCTTCCGCACGCCGGCCGCCATCGCCGCGCTGCTGACGAGCTTCGGCGCCCCGGCCGCGCCGGAAGACGTGGTGACCTCGGCCCAGGCCGCCGCCCGGCTGCTGGCCGAACGTCTCCCGGCGGGCGCGCCGGTCCTGGTCATCGGCGGCAGCGGCCTGCGGATGGCGGTGCGGGAACGCGGTCTGCGCCCGGTCAGCACCGCCGCCGACCGGCCGCGGGCGGTGGTCCAGGGCTACTCGCCGGACGTCAGCTACTCGATGCTGGCCGAGGGCGGCCTCGCGGTGGCGGCCGGCGCGCTGTTCGTGGCGTCCAACGGCGACCTCACGCTGCCCAGCCGGCGCGGTCGCCAGCCGGGGAACGGGTCGCTCATCCAGGTGGTGGCGACCGCGACCGGGGTCCGGCCGATTGTGGCGGGCAAGCCCGAGCCGCCGCTGCACCGGGAATCGGTGCTGCGGACCGGCGCCAGGCGACCTCTCGTGGTCGGCGACCGGCTCGACACCGACATCGAGGGCGCCCACCGGGTCGGCGCCGACAGCATGCTCGTGCTGACCGGCGTGACCGGCCCGGCCGAGGCCGTGCTCGCGCCTGCGTCGCAGCGCCCCAGCTACCTGGCCGAGGACCTGGCCGGCCTGCTCGAGCCGCATCCGGCTGTCACGGAGCGAGGCGGCGCGTTCGGCTGCGGCGGCTGGACGGCGCGCCTGGACGCAGACCGGCTGGAACTCAGCGGTGACGGGGAGCGCATCGACGGCCTGCGCGCGCTGTGCGCCGCCGCGTGGGCTGACGCGGGCGTCAGCTCGGGAGCGGTGTGGTCCGCCATCGAGCAACTCGCAAGCCGAACGCATACCGCACTGTGACCACCCACCGTGTAAGCTATCCCGTATGCCAGGCCGCGCCATCCGCCATCACGGTGTCACCGCGATGATCACGCGCGCGCTCTGTCCTTCGTGTTGTCGCTGACAACGACTTATCGCTGACCGTTGTCGCCGTCGAGGCCGCTGAAGGCGGCTCCACACGAAGGAATTCCCGTTGTTCGCAGATATGTCTGCCGCCCCCGAGATCGCCAGGCTCGCCCAGGCCGTCCTGCTCCTGCCGGCTCAGGGCGGGCGCGCCCCGCAGGCGGCCGCCTCCCCGCCGACGCTCGGCACGCTGGCCCGCCACTTGCGGATGCTCGCGGCCACCCCGGAACGCTGGTGGGGCCTGGTCCGCTTCGAGCCGGGCCGTTCGGTAAGAATCAAGGTTGAAGATCAGCCGGAGTACGAGGCCTGGCTCGTGGTCCTGTCCCCCGGCGACCCCGGCCAGGACTGTGACTGCGACGTGGTCACGATCATCGCCGGTGAGGCGACCGAGGGGGCCCCGGGCAGCGCGGTGCTGCGTCCCGGCCCGACGCGGGTCCACGGCCAGCCGCACCGGCTGCAGGGTCACGGCGCGGGCTACTCGATCAGCCTGCATGCCCGGGCGACGCTCAGCCACTCACGAGCCTTTAGTTCATCGGTCCGCAATCTTGAGGTAATAGGCTGAACGGGCCGTGGCGGCACCTTCCGAACGTGCCGCCGGAGAGGACTCATCCGATGATCGAGGTACGGGGGCTCAGTAAACGATACGGCGCGAAGATCGCCGTCAACAATCTGTCGTTCGACGTGGAGCCGGGCAAGGTGACGGGCTTTCTCGGGCCGAACGGCGCGGGCAAGACCACCACCATGAGGCTGATTCTCGGCCTGGACTACCCGGATGCCGGCACTGTCGCCATCCACGGCAAGCAGTACGCTCACCTGGCGTACCCGATGCGCGAGGTGGGCGCGCTGCTCGACGCCAAGGCGGTGCACGGCGGCCGGTCCGCCTACAACCACCTGCTCTGCCTGGCCCAGACCAACAACCTGCCCAAGCGCCGGGTGGGCGAGGTGCTCGAGCTGGTCGGCCTGACCGAGGTGGCGCGCAAGCGCACTAAGGGGTTCTCGCTCGGCATGGGCCAGCGGCTCGGCATCGCCGGCACCCTGCTCGGCGACCCGGCGGTGCTCATGTTCGACGAGCCGGTCAACGGGCTGGACCCGGAGGGGATCTTGTGGATCCGCAACCTGATGAAGGCGCTGGCGGCCGAGGGCCGCACGATCTTCGTGTCCAGCCACCTGATGTCGGAGATGGAGAACACCGCGGACCACCTGATCGTGATCGGCCGCGGCCAGCTGCTCGCCGACTGCACCATGGACGAGTTCATCGCCCGCAGTTCCGGCCAGACCGTCCGGGTGGTCACGCCCCAGTCGGACCAGCTGATCAAGGCGGTGACCGGGGCCGGAGGCTCTGTCCATTCTGACGGGGCGGCCGCAGGCGCCGACGGCGCGCTGATCGTGTCCGGGCTGGTCGCGGCCCAGGTCGGTGACCTCGCGTTCGAGCATGGCGTGCGGCTGCACGAGCTGACCGTGGTCCGGGCCTCGCTCGAGGCCGCCTTCATGGAGCTGACCGCGGACAGCGTCGAATACCGTGCCGAGGGCCAGGGGGGCCAGGCGCCTGGCCCGGGCCAGCCGCCCGAGCCCGGGGAGGCGCCCACGCAGGAACAGCTCGCCACGCACGGACAGGGAGGGATCTGAGATGGCCACGACAACTCAGCCAGCCCGCCCGAAGGTCCTGCCCGAGCCGCACGGCCGGGCGGGTTTCGGCGGCACGCTGCGCTCGGAGTTCACCAAGATCCGTTCGGTCCGCTCGACCTACTGGACGCTGCTGGTGCTGCTGGCGGTCAGCATCGGGATCGGCGCGGCGATCTGCGCGGGTACCGCGGCCAACTGGTCGCAGACCTCGGCGGCCGACCGGGTCACCTTCGACGCCACCCAGGTCAGCGTGGCCGGGCTGTTCTACCTGGGGCAGCTCGTCATCGTCGTCCTCGGCGCCATCGTGCTCACCGCCGAGTATTCCACCGGCATGATCAGGACCTCGCTGACGGCGATGCCCAGGCGTGTCACCATATACGCCGCGAAAGGGCTGGTCTTCGCCGTCGTCGCCCTGGTGGTGACGCTGGCGGCGGCCTTCATCTCGTTCTTTCTCGGCCAGTCGCTGCTGGCCAGCACGCACGCGAGCGCCACGCTGTCACAGCCGGGCGTGCTGCGTGCGGTGGTCGGCAGCGCGCTGTACGTCACCCTGGTCGGCCTGTTCGCGTTCGCGGCCGGGGCGATCTTCCGGCACACCGCGGCCACCATCACCTCGATCATCGGGCTGCTGTTCGTGATCCCGATCCTGGCGCACCTGCTGCCGTCCAGCTGGTACCAGGACCTGGCGCGGTGGCTGCCGGACGCGGCGGGCACGGCCATCACGACCACGGTCGCGGGCCAGAATCCGCACTTGTTCTCCCCGTGGGGCCAGTTCTCCGTGTTCGCGATCTACACGGCGATCCTGCTCGTGGTGGGCGGGATCCTGTTCCGCAAGCGCGACGCCTGAGTCAATAGAGCCGGGGACGGCTACGGGAGCGTCAGGATCTCGTGGCCGTCCTCGGTGACGAGGATGGTGTGCTCGAACTGCGCGGTGCGCTTGCGGTCCTTGGTCACCGCCGTCCAGCCGTCCGGCCAGATGTCATAGTCGATCGTGCCGAGGGTGAGCATCGGCTCGATGGTGAACGTCATCCCCGGTTCCATGATCACGGTGGTGTGCGGGTCGTCGTAGTGCGGCACGATCAGCCCGGAATGGAACGTCCGGCCGATCCCGTGCCCGGTGAAGTCCCGCACCACCCCGTAGCCGAACCGCCGTGCGTACGACTCGATCACCCGGCCGACGGCGTTCAGCGGGCGGCCCGGCGCCACGGCGCGGATGCCGCGCATCATCGCCTCATGGGTGCGCTCGACCAGCAGCCGTGATTCCTCGTCCGCGTCGCCGGCCCAGAACGTGGCATTGGTGTCCCCGTGCACGCCTCCGATAAAAGCCGTGATGTCGATGTTGACGATGTCGCCGTCGTTGATCACCGTGTCGTCGGGGATGCCATGGCAGATCACCTCGTTCAGCGAGGTGCACAATGACTTCGGGTAACCGCGGTATCCGAGCGTGCTTGGGTAAGCACCGTGGCTGACGAGGAAGTCGTGGCCTACCTGATCCAGGTAGTCGGTCGTGACGCCAGGGGCTACATGTGCGCCCACTTCGGCCAGCGCCTGGGCGGCCAGCTTGCCCGCGACCCGCATCCGCGCGATGATCTCGGGCGTCTTGACGTCCGGTTCTCCGGTTCTGGGACGCTTTTTCCCCACGTACTCCGGCCGGACGATCTCCGCGGGGACCTGGCGGATCGGTGAAAGCCGGCCCGGGTGAAGCACTGTCGCCATGCTTTGCGAGTCTAATGTCCATGGATAGTGAACAGGGAAAGCGGTGGTGGTACAGCCTCAGGTACCACACCGTCGAGGACGACGACGGTCCCACCCCGGGCAAGGACCGGCTCGGGCCGTATCCGACCCGGGAAGCGGCCGCCCGCGCGCTGGAAACCGTGCAGGAGCGGAACAAGGAGTGGGACGCGAAAGACTGATCATCGCGCTCTCGCTATTACGCTAGGCACGTGAGCGATGAACTGCCGGCCGTGGCCGAGGCCCGGATGGCGGAAATCCGGCGCAGCGGCACGTGGGGTTCGGCGCTGACGTCCGATGAGTTCGCCGCGATCCGCAGCGTCGGCTTCGAGGCGGCCGGCCAGGTGCTCGGCGCCTGCGTCTACAACATCGGGTACACCGGCGGCTACAACTGCCCGGGTGCCTGGGGTTCCTGGGGCTACATCCCGGCCCGGACCACCACGCAGGTGTCGGGCCGCGGCGGCACCGGCTCGTTCGGGCCGCTGGTCCAGGCAATGTACGACGCGCGGCACAAGGCCCTGGACCGGATGACCACCGAATGCGAGGAACTGGGCGGGCACGGGGTGGTCGGCGTCCGGCTGACCATCGGCTCGTTCCCGGCCGGCGGCCTGGAGTTCAAGGCGATCGGCACGGCCGTCCGCGCGCCCGGCGTCGGTCCGGTGTCCGGCTGGCCGGCCCGGGGCGGCCACCGGAGGAGGCCGTTCACCTCCGATCTGTCCGGGCAGGATTTCGCCAAGCTGATCATGAAGGGCTGGGTGCCGGTGGGGCTCGCGCTCGGCATCTCCATCGGGTCCAGGCACGATGACTGGCTGACCGTCGGCCAGACCCGCTGGGGCTCGGGAAACGCCGAGGTCACCGGCTATACCGAGCTCGTCAACGACGCCAGGCACGACGCGCGCATGCAACTGGAGCGCGACGTCACCCGCCTTGGCGGCGAGGGCGTGGTGATCGCCGCCATGGAGATGCGCGTGCGGGAACGCGAGTGCCCGGTGCAGGAGGGCCGCCGCGACCACATCGTCGAGGCCACCACCATCGGCACCGCGATCGTCAGGTTCACCCCTCACGAGCACCGGCACAGCGGCCCCACGCTGGCCATCATGTCGCTCGACCCGCAGCGCCGCCAGGCCGCCAGGATCCGCATCTGACAGGAGAGACGATGACCGACCAGGGGATTCATGCCGGAGGCTCGGGGGGGCACGGGCCCGCCGCCGCAGGCGGCAAGGCCAGCAGCGTCGTCCCCCCCGAAGCCAGCATTGCGACCGAACTGGATGCCGCGGGCGTTCCGCACGATGCCATGCGCCGCCTGGCCGAGCTGCAGCCTGGCCGGCCCGGGTCGATCTTCACCTCCGACCTCTCGGTCAACGAGTTCCTGCTGGTCCGCGAGGCCGGGTTCCGGCCGCTCGGCCTGGTCCTGGGCAGCTCGATCTACCACGTCGGGCTGCAGATCGGCCGCTGGGGCAGCAACCAGGAGCTCGATGTGCTCTCCCAGGCCATGTACCACGCGCGCGAGCTGGCCATGAGCCGGATGGAGGCCGAGGCCGACGCGCTGCGCGCCGACGGCATCGTCGGCGTCCGGCTGGACGTGGAGATGAAGGAGTTCGGCTCGGACATCGCCGAGTTCATCGCGGTCGGCACGGCGGTCAAGGCCG
>Ga0335078_10015799_pt1 | contig 11207 bp, 13 predicted proteins | sample Lox_Sample_32_FD_206711 | JGI IMG/M metagenome (GOLD analysis project Ga0335078, IMG submission 206711) | Soil microbial communities from Loxahatchee National Wildlife Refuge, Florida, United States - Lox_Sample_3.2 | ecosystem: Environmental > Terrestrial > Soil > Wetlands | place: USA...
ATGGGGCACCTCGTCGGACTCGCTGAGCTCACGTTCCAGCCGCTGCCTGGCCACCGCCAGCCGGGTCCGCACCGTGCCAACGGATATCCCGCAGTCGCGTGCGATGTCCTCGATGGGGAGGTCGGCCAGGTAGTACAGGACGAGCACCTGCCGCTGCGGCAGCGGCAGCCGCATCAGCGCAACGCTCAGCGCGGTGGCGGCCAGCGGGTCGGCCTCAGCGGCGACGGAACGGCCCGCCAGCCGCGCGGACAACCGGATGGCCCGGCGTACCCGCCGGCTCGGCCCGTTACTCCTCGGGCTCGCCGTCGAAGACCGTCGGGATCGCGGGGTACCCACGCGACAACTGCAGCGCGTACGGCGGAAGCTCGGCGAGTGCCGCGCGGTGCCGTTCCCGCGCCGCCTGCACCGGCTCCCGGCCCACGATCTCGCCGTCGGCGACGAGCGGCACCATCAGCTGCCTGTCCAGCGGGCCCGCGTCCGGGGGGCTCAGGCTGATCCGTTCGGCCAGCGCCTCGCCGTGCTCGTCGCGGTGCCGCACCGCCCACTTGCGCCCGCCGCGCCCCGGCTTGCCTACCGACCGCTTCGCCACCGGCTCCAGCACCGCAGAAGAACCGTCAGTAACAGCGGAAGACGACCGGGCCACCAGCTTGTACACGAGCGCCGCCGTGGGCGCGCCGGACCCGGTCACCAGCGAGGTGCCGACCCCGTACCCGTCGACGGGCATCGCGGCGAGCGCCGCGATCGAGTACTCGTCCAGGTCGCCGGTCAGCACGATCCGGGTACGCGTGGCGCCAAGCGAGTCAAGCAGCCCCCGGACCTGCCTGGCCACCGCCGGCAGGTCACCGCTGTCGATCCGGATCGCGCCGAGGTCGGTGCCCGCCACCTCGATCGCCGTCCGCACCGCCCGCGACACGTCGTAGGTGTCCACGAGCAGCGTCGTCTCCTTCCCCAGAGCCGAGATCTGGGTCATGAACGCGTGCCGCTCGCTGTCGTGCACCAGGGTGAACGCGTGCGCGCTCGTTCCCGCGCTCGGGATGCCGTACTCGTAGCGCGCGCGCAGGTTCGAGGTGGACGCGAACCCGGCGATGTACGCGGCCCGCGCGCTGGCCACCGCGGCCCGCTCGTGGGTCCGCCGCGACCCCATCTCGATCAGCGGCCGGCCGCCGGCCGCCGTCACCATCCGGGATGCGGCGGACGCGATCGCGCAGTCGTGGTTGAGGATGGACAGCGTCACGGTCTCGAGCAGGACCGCCTCGGCGAACGTGCCCTCGACGACGAGAATCGGCGATCCGGGGAAGTAACAATCCCCCTCGGAGTAGCCCCAGATGTTTCCGCCGAAACGGTACGATTCCAGGTAGGCCAGCGTCGGTGAGTCCACGATGCCCGCGTCGCCGAGAAACTCCAGGTCGGCCGGGCCGAAGCGGAACCGCTCGATAGCGTCGAGCAGCCGCCCGGTGCCCGCCACCACGCCGTACCTTCGGCCGTGCGGCAGGTGCCTGGCGAACACCTCGAAAACGGCCCTGCGCTCGGCCGCTCCGCTCTGCAGCGATGCCTGCAGCATCGTGAGCTCGTAGTGGTCGGTGAGCAGGACGGTGCTTGAAGAGATCAGGGGCTGGTGGTTCACCGCATTCGTCACAGGTGGAAGACTAGACAGTGGGAGGTGGGTAGTAGTGAGTGCGGCGCCCGCTGAAGTGGATCTGCCTAAGTCCACAGACAAACCCTTGTCAGACCGGCCGTGGGTCACCATCGTATGGAACGATCCCGTCAACCTTATGTCGTACGTGACGTACGTGTTCCAGCACGTCTTCGGGTACCCGAAGAAGAAGGCCACCAAGCTCATGCTCGACGTGCACCACAAGGGCAGGGCGGTGGTCGCCGCCGGGGCCAGGGAGGCGATGGAGCACAACGTCGAGGTCCTGCACGGCTACGGCCTGTGGGCCACCGTCCGCCAGGACAATTAGGGCCACCCGACCAAGCGGATGGAACCGTTCCGGCCTACCCGAGGCGGCGGCGTGCGGGCCTGGCTCGCGGCCGCCGAGGCGTCGCTGTTGCGCAGCCTGGTCGGCCAGGTGATGACGCTGGTGGCCGCCGAGGACACCGAGAGCACCAGGGACGCCGACACAGACGACCTCGAGGCGCTGTTCGCAGAACCGCCAGCGAAGGCCCCTGAGAGTCCCGAGGACCCGGTGCTGGCCCGGCTGCTGCCCGACGGGTACACCGACGATCCCGAGGCGGCCGGGGAATTCCGCAAGTACACCGAGGCCGGCCTGCGCAGCGTCAAGCACAAGGCCGCCCTGGACATGCTGGCCACGCTGCCGCTTGCGGGCGGCCGCGTCCAGCTCTCAGGCGAGCAGGCAATCGCCTGGCTCAAGGCGCTGAACGACGTCAGGCTCGCCCTCGGCGTCCGCCTCGGCGTCACAGAGGATTTCGAGGAGCAGTGGGGGAAGCTGGCCCAGGACGACCCGCAGTGGACCGCGTTCGAGGTGTACGCCTGGCTGGGCGCGGTGCAGGAGTCGCTCGTCCAGGCGCTGGGCTGAGATCATAAGGCCCATGCTGACGATCCCGCGCGCGCTGCACGACCAGATCGTGGCCCACGCCCGCCGCGATCACCCGGACGAGGCGTGCGGCGTGCTGGCGGGCCCGGCGGGAAGCGACCGCCCGGAGCGGTTCATCCCGATGACCAACTCCGCGCGTTCACCGACCTTCTACGAATTCGACTCCACCGAGCTGTTCCGGGTATGGCGCGAGATGGAGGGCCGCGACGAGGAACCGGTGGTGATCTACCACTCGCACACCGCCACCGAGGCCTACCCGTCGCGCACCGACATCTCCTATGCCGGCGAGCCGAACGCCCACTACGTGCTCGTCTCGACCAGGGACGACGAGGCGACCGAGTTCCGCTCGTTCCGCATCACCGACGGCCATGTGACCGAGGAGCCGGTCACCGTAGTGGAATGATTCGGCCCGCCCGCGGGTTGGACGGCAAGGACTGGCCGCTAAAGGACTGGCCGCAAGACGAGTGGAGCGTTGTTCATGGCCATCGAGGTTCGCATCCCGACGATCCTGCGCACGTACACCGACGGGGCCAAGCAGGTCGAGGGGACCGGCGCCACGCTCGGCGAGCTGATCGTCGACCTGGAGCAGCGGCACGGCGGCCTGCGCGCCCGCTTGGTCGACGACGGCGGCCTGCGCCGCTTCGTCAACGTCTACCTGAACGACGAGGACGTCCGCTTCCTGGCCGGCCTGCAGACCCCGGTCAAGGACGGCGACACGGTGACCGTCCTGCCCGCGGTGGCCGGCGGGGCCAGCTAGCCGCCGTAATTTTTTATCCAGAACGATGGTGGTGTATGCGCTACGAGAACCTGCTTGATTCCCTGGGCCATACCCCTCTTGTCGGCCTTCCCAGGCTCTCGCCCTCGCCAGAGGTACGCCTGTGGGCCAAGCTGGAAGACCGGAACCCCACCGGCTCGGTCAAGGACCGCGCCGCGTTCTTCATGGTCGCGCAGGCGGAGAAGGACGGGCTGCTGCAGCCCGGCTCGGTGATCCTCGAGCCCACGTCGGGGAACACCGGCATCTCCCTGGCCATGGTGGCCAAGCTGCGCGGCTACCGGCTCATCGTGGTCTTGCCGCAGAACACCAGCGAGGAGCGCCGCCAGCTGCTGCGGATGTACGGTGCCGAGATCATCGACTCGCCCGCCGCCGGCGGCTCCAACGAGGCGGTCCGGGTGGCCAAACAGATCGCCGCGGAGAACCCGGGCTTGGTGATGCTCTACCAGTACGGCAACGAGGCCAACACGAGGGCGCACTACGAGACCACCGGCCCTGAGCTGCTCGCTGACCTGCCCGGCATCACCCACTTCGTCGCGGGTCTTGGCACCACGGGCACGCTCATGGGCGCCGGCCGCTACCTGCGCGAGCGCAAGCCCGACGTCAAGGTCGTCGCCGCCGAGCCCAGGTACGGCGAGCTCGTGTACGGCCTGCGCAACGTGGACGAGGGCTTCGTCCCTGAGCTCTACGATCCCTCGGTGCTGACCACCAGGTTCTCCGTCTCCTCGGTCGACGCGCTGCGCCGCACCCGCGAGCTTGTCGAAGCCGAGGGCATCTTCGCCGGCATCTCGGCCGGCGCCGCGCTGCACGCCGGCCTGGCCATGGCCGCCAAGGCGGTCGACGCCGGGGAGAATGCCGATATCGCGGTCCTGATCGCCGACGCGGGCTGGAAGTACCTCTCCACCGGCGCCTACGACGGCACCCTGGAAGAAGCCGAGTCCCGCCTGGAAGGCCAACTCTGGGCGTAAGCGTCCTGGCCAACAAGCAAACCGAGGACAACTCCCGTCATAATGGCGGTCATGCGATTGACTGTGATCGGGTGTGCCGGGAGCTTCCCAGGCCCGGACAGCCCGGCGTCCAGCTATCTGCTGGAGGCCGAGGGATTCCGGCTGGTTTTCGACCTGGGCAACGGCGCGCTCGGGGCGCTCCAGCGGCACACGGAGCTCTTCGGCGTGGACGCGATCTGCCTGTCGCACCTGCACTCCGACCACTGCATCGACCTGGGCACCTACTGGGTGGCGCGGCAGTATCCGCCCGAGGGCCCGCAGCCGCAGATCCCGGTCTACGGCCCGCCGGGCGCCGCGGAGCGGGTGTCGCCGAGCAGCGGACCCGGCTTCGTCGAGCTGAGCAGGGACCGGTTCGATTTCCGTGACCTGACCCCGGGAACGTTCGAGGTCGGGCCGTTCCGCATCACCGCCGACCACATGAACCACCCGGTCGAGACGTTCGGCTTCCGGGTGGAGTACCGGGACTGGCGGCTGGCCTACTCGGCCGACACCGGTGAGTCCGACGCCCTGATCCGGCTGGCCGACGGCGTGGACCTGTTCCTCTGCGAGGCGTCGTTCCTCGACGACCCGAACAACAAGCCGGGCATCCACCTCACCGCGCGGGAGGCAGGCGAGCACGCGACCCGGGCCGGAGCGGGGCGGCTCGTGCTCACCCACCTGGTGCCGTGGAACGACAACGAGCTGACGCTGGCCCAGGCGACCGAGACCTACGCGGGCCCGCTGTGCCTGGCGGCCTCGGGCCTGGTGCTGGAACCGGGCCGATAGGCTGGGCCTCATGTCGCGACCCGACGGCCGAGCCGTCACCGAACTCCGCCCGGTGCGTCTGACCCGGAACTGGCTCGATCACGCCGAGGGCTCCGTGCTGGTGGAATTCGGCCGCACCAGGGTGCTGTGCGCGGCGAGCGTGGCCGAGGAGGTGCCGCGCTGGCGGCGGGGCAGCGGCCTGGGCTGGGTGACCGCAGAGTACGCGATGCTGCCGCGGGCGACCAACACCCGCACCGACCGCGAGTCGGTCAAGGGCCGCCTCGGCGGCCGTACCCAGGAGATCTCCAGGCTCGTCGGCCGCTCGCTGCGGGCCTGCGTCGACTACAAGGCGCTCGGCGAGAACACCATCTTCCTGGACTGCGACGTGCTGCAGGCCGACGGCGGCACCCGCACCGCCGCGGTGACCGGCGGGTACGTGGCGCTGGCCGACGCGGTCGCCTGGCTAACCGGCCGGAAGAGAACCAGGGGCAACCCGCTGGTCACGTCGGTCGCCGCGGTCAGCGTCGGCGTCGTCGACGGAGAGGCCAGGCTCGACCTGTGCTACGCGGAGGACGCGGCCGCGCAGACCGACATGAACGTCGTGTGCACGGGCACCGGCGACTTCGTGGAAATCCAGGGCACGGCCGAACAGGAGCCGTTCAGCCGCGACCTGCTCGGCCAGCTTCTCGACCTCGCGGTGGCGGGCTGCGCCGAGCTGACCGCGCTGCAGCGCGAAGCCCTGACCTGATGCCGGTGCCCGCGGCTGCAGGTCCGGCGGCAGGCACCCTGGTCCTGGCCACGAGGAACGCGGGCAAGCTGCGCGAGCTCGCCAGGATCCTTGGCGCCCGGGTCGACCTGACCGGACTCCAGCAGTTTCCCGACGCCCCCGACGTGCCGGAAACAGGAGCCACCTTCGAGGCGAACGCGCTGCTGAAGGCGCGCGCCATCGCCGCGCACACGGGCCTGCCCGCGGTCGCCGACGACTCCGGTCTTTGCGTGGACGCGCTGAGCGGCATGCCCGGCGTGTTTTCCGCGCGCTGGGCAGGCGCCCACGGCGACGACAAGGCCAACCTCGACCTGGTCCTCGCCCAGGTCGCCGACGTGCCCGACAGCCGCCTAGGCGCCCAGTTCGTCTGCGCCGCCGCCCTGGTGGTGCCCGGCAAGGAGCCACGTGAGGTAGTGGTGACGGGAAGCCTGGAGGGCCGCCTTATCCGGGTGCCGCGCGGCACCGGCGGCTTCGGCTACGACCCCATCTTCCTGCCCGACGGGTTCACCCAGACCACGGCGGAGATGACGGCGGAGGAAAAGGACGCGATCAGCCACCGCGGCCGCGCCTTCCGCGCGCTGGTCCCGTACATCAGCCCTTGACCCCTGGGCCGGGCAGGCGTACGACGGAACCGGTACCAAGCTGGAGGTCGGCCAGTGATCAGCTACGACGGCAGGCGCTTCCGCCCGGAGGGCGCGACCGAGCCCGTGGTTACCTACCGGCAGGAGGGCGACCTGCTCTGGGCAGAGATCCCGCAGGGCAGCGGCGTCCGCCGCGGCAGCCTGGCAGGCCGGTGCGGGTCCGACGGCATGCTCGACTTTGCCTACTGCATGGTGCTCGACGACGGCGAGGTGGTCAGCGGCCGCTGCCACAGCACGCCGCTGCGCCGCCGTGGCGGCGGCATCCGCATCCGCGAGGAATGGGAGCGCTACGGCCCGAACGCGGGCACCGGCGTCTCTTACCTCGAGGAGGTCGACGCGGCGCCGATCCCCGGGCCCGGGCCTGGTTCGCCCGCCGCCCGGCCAGGGCGGTAGCGTTAGCCCCCCGGCCTTGGGAGGCTCGATGACGGAAATGACGGGCAACCGGCTCGCGCCAGGTGACGCGGCGCCCGACTTCACCCTGCCCGACGCTGACGGCAACGAGGTCTCGCTGTCGCAGTTCCGCGGCCAGCGCGTGATCGTCTACTTCTACCCGGCGGCGATGACCCCCGGCTGCACCAAGGAGGCCTGCGACTTCCGCGACAGCCTGGAGAGCCTGTCGCGCGCCGGTGTAGCAGTGATCGGCATCTCCCCGGACCCGCCGGCCAAGCTGGCCAGGTTCCGCGACAAGGAGGGCCTCACCTTCCCGCTGCTTTCGGACCCAAGCCACGCCGTTCACGAGGCCTACGGCGCCTACGGCGAGAAGAAGCTCTACGGCAAGACAACGGTGGGCGTGATCCGGTCCACGTTCGTCGTCGACCCGGACGGCCACGTCGCCAGGGCGATGTACGCCGTCAAGGCCACCGGCCACGTCGCCCGCCTGCGAACCGAACTTGGCCTATAAGGCGATACATTCGTATCCGGCTTAGCGGGCGTGGCGGAATGGCAGACGCGGCAGGTTTAGGTCCTGTTGATGGCAACATCGTGGGGGTTCAAATCCCCCCGCCCGCACCACCACCGCCACCTGGCCACCTAGAGTTCCTTGGCGAACTCCTGGTAGTGCCTGCTGATCCGTTCGCTGGTGCCGTAGAAGGCGTGCCGGCTCATATCCGCGCTGAACCGGCTCGCCGGCGGCGTGCGGCCGAGTGCCTCGGCCATCGCGCGGACGTGGTGGGGTGCGCAGCCGCAGCAGATGCCGAAGTAGTTGACTCCGAGCGCGGCCGCCGCCGTCGTGAACGCGCCCATCTCGTACCGGTTGACTACGAACGGATCCAGCGCGGTCGGGAACGGCCGCCCTTCCGGGATCAGGTCGCAATGCGGGTCGGTGAGCGATTGGAACGTCGGCTCGGCCGCTGTCGTGCGGTACGGCACGGGCAAGGCCGCGATGTAGCCGTCGCACGCGGCGCGGATCTCACCGAGCAGCGGCAGCATGGTGGCCGGACCGCGCTGGCAGTTCAGCCCGACCACATCGGCCCCGGCGTCTTGCAGGCGACGGCATGTCTCGCCGATCGGGCCGCCCCCGCTGACGATGGGCTGCTGGTGAATACCCAGTGTGACCACCGCGTCGAGGCCGTGCGCCTTGATCGCCTCCAGCGCGAGCAATGCCTCGCCTGGATAGTCGATGGTCTCGGCGATCACGAAGTCGACGCCGGCCTCGGCGGCCCACCCGACCTGCTCGGCGAACATGTCGCGGACGGCCTTATGCGTCGCGGGATCGTCCGGTTCGTAGACGTTGGTGTTGCAGATGTTGCCGGCCACCAGGGAGCCATGCTCGGCGCCGACCTCCTTGGCGATACGCAGCGCCTGCCGGTTCAGCGGCTCGAGGTCGCCCTCGCGGCCGATCACCGCAAGCTTCTCGCGGTGGGCGTAGTAGGTGAACGCCTCAACCACGTCAGACCCGGCGTGCACGTATTCCCGGTGCAGCCCGGCGACCATCTCGGGCGCCTCAAGCACCACCTCAGGCACGAACGCCCCGGCCTGCAGATAGCCGCGCCGCTCGAACTCGAACAAATATCCCTCGGCGCAGATCACCGGTCCGGCGGCGAGCCGATCGAGAAGCCTGCCCATGCGCGACACCTCCATGGTCCTATAGTCGGAACGACTGTACCGGGAAAATTAGCTGTAGGGATGCCTCGATGAAATCTTCCGCGCAGGTAGTCGTCATCGGCGGTGGCGTGGTGGGCGCCTCGGTCCTGTACCACCTCACCGAATTGGGCTGGACGGATGTGGTGCTCGTCGAGCGCAAGGAGCTCACCGCCGGCTCGACCTGGCACGCCGCAGGCGGCATGCACACGCTCAACGGTGACCCCAATGTCGCGAAGCTCCAGCAGTACACCGTCGGGCTGTACCGCGAGATCGAGCGGCGCTCCGGCCAGAACTGCTCCATCCACATGTCGGGCGGACTGACGCTGGCCGGCGACCGGGAGCGGATGGACTGGCTGCGGATGGCCCAGGCCCGCGGCCGCTACCTCGGCATGGAGATGGAGATCATCTCGGCGGCCGAGGCCAAGCAGATGTTCCCGCTCCTTGAGGAGAAGTACTTCATCGGCGCGCTCTTCGACCAGGCCGAGGGCCACGTCGACCCGACCGGGGTCACCCGGGCCTACGCCGCCTGCGCGCGGCAGGCCGGCGCCGAGATCTACCAGCACACCTGGGTGAGCGACCTTCGCCAGCGCCCTGACGGCACGTGGGACGTCATCACCGAGGGCGGCGAGATCCATGCCGAGCACGTCGTCAACGCCGGCGGTCTTTGGGCACGTGAGGTGGGCCGGATGATCGGCCTGGAACTGCCCGTGCTCGCGATGGAGCACATGTACTTGATCACCGAAGACATGGCCGAGGTGGCCGAGTACAACGCGGCCACAGGAAAAGAGCTGCCGATGGGCATGGACTTCGACGGCGAGCTCTACATCCGCCAGGAGGGCGGCGGGATGCTGCTCGGCACGTACGAGCAGGCGTGCGTGCCCTGGTCGCCGCGCCGGACGCCGTGGACCTTCGACCAGCAGTTGCTGACCCCCGATCTCGACCGGATCGCGCCGTCGCTTGAGATCGCGTTCAAGCACTATCCGGCGCTGGCCGATGCGGGCATCAAGAAGGTGGTCAACGGGCCGTTCACCTTCGCGCCGGACGGCAACCCGCTGGTCGGCCCGGTCCCCGGCGTGCGCAACTGCTGGGTGGCCTGCGCGGTGATGGCCGGCTTTTCGCAGGGCGGCGGCGTCGGCCTCACCCTCGCGCGCTGGATGGTCGACGGCGATCCGGGCGAAGATATCTGGGCGATGGACGTGGCCCGCTTCGGCAGCTGGGCGAACCTGGCCTATACCAATGCCAAGGTGCGGGAGAACTATAGCCGCAGGTTCCGTATCACCTTCCCCAACGAGGAGCTCCCGGCCGGCCGGCCGCTGCACACCACGCCCGTCTACGACCGGCTCACCGCCCGCAACGCGGTATGGGGCGCGGGCTTCGGGCTCGAGCATCCGCTCTGGTTCCAGCGGCCGGGGGAGGAGCCGCGCGAGGACGTGACGTTCCGCCGCTCCAACGCCTTCCCTGTCGTCGCTGAGGAGTGCACCACGGTGCGCGAACGCGTCGGGCTCACCGAGTGCTCCAACTTCGCCAAGTACCGCGTCACCGGCGCCGGCAGCGCCGAGTGGCTGCAGCGGCTGTTCACCAACCGGCTGCCGCGGCCCGGCCGGATCAACCTCACCGCCGCCCTGGATCCGGGCGGTCACATCGTCGGGGAGTTCTCCGTGGCGCGGGTCGGTCCAGACGATTTCTTCCTGTTCGGCTCGCAGATCGCCGAAGCGCATCATTCGCGCTGGTTCCTTGGCCACCTCGCCGATGGCGTGCGGTTCGACGTGCTGGCCTTGTCCCTCGTGGGCCTGTCGCTGGCCGGTCCGCGCGCCCGCGACGTGCTGCAATCGGTCACCGAGGTTTCCCTGGCCAGCGAGGATTACCCGTTCATGACGTTCCGCAGGATCGACATCGGGATGATCCCCGCCTACGTCGGCCGGATGACCTACACAGGGGATCTCGGCTACGAGATCTGGGTCGCACCGGAGTACCAGCGAGCGCTGTTCGATCTGCTGTGGCAGGCCGGGCAGCCGTGCGGCATCGGCCTGTTCGGGTTCCGGGCGCTGATGTCGCTGCGCATGGAGAAGATGTTCGGTACGTGGGCGCGCGAGTACCGGCCGATCTACACGCCGGTGCAGGCGCGAATGCACCGATCGCTCAAGCTCGATCATGACTTCGTCGGCCGCGCCGCGGTGGAGGCGGAGCTGGCGCGCGGCCCGGCCCGGACGCTCGGCTACTTCGAGATCACCCCCGATCCGGCGGAACCGGCCGACGTCGTCGGCGACGAGCCGGTCTGGCACGGCGGGACGGTGGTGGGCTGGGTGACGTCCGGCGCGTACGCGCATTACAGCCGGCGCTCACTGGCGTTCGGCTACGTGCCGAGCGAGCTTGCCGTGCCCGGCGCGATGTTCGAGGTGGAGATCATCGGCCAGCGCCGGCCGGCGATATTGCTGCCCGAACCTGTGCTCGACCCGGCGGGCCATCGCATGCGCGCCTGATCGGACGACGCTGATGGGCCGCCATCCTGACCTCGAACGACGGGCCGAGCTCCTGGACGAGGTGGTCGGCTACCTCGGCAGGAACGGCGTTGCCGGAGTGTCGCTGCGGCCGGTTGCCCGCGCACTGGGTGTATCGGTCAACGCGCTGGTGCACCACTTC
>Ga0335078_10015802_pt1 | contig 11206 bp, 12 predicted proteins | sample Lox_Sample_32_FD_206711 | JGI IMG/M metagenome (GOLD analysis project Ga0335078, IMG submission 206711) | Soil microbial communities from Loxahatchee National Wildlife Refuge, Florida, United States - Lox_Sample_3.2 | ecosystem: Environmental > Terrestrial > Soil > Wetlands | place: USA...
CTTAGCGCTATTTCATCGTGGAGGATTGTCTTGGCGCCACACGATCGGACGGCCCACACCGCGGCGCTGACCGGGCCGTCCGGCGATCGGCCGGGCAAGACCGTTCCGGGAAAGCCGCCGCGATCGGCGTCGCCAGGCGACAAGACGCTCACCAAGGGCCTGCAACTCTTGGAAGCCTTATCGGCCGGCGAGAGCTCGCGCGGCCTGTCGGAACTGGCGCACGAATTGTCGCTCACCAAGAGCAACGTCCATCGCCTGCTGCAAACTCTGACGCGATGCGGCTACGTCACTCGAGAGGCGAGCACCGAGCGCTATTTGCTGTCGTCGAGGCTCTGGCAGGTGGCGCGCCGCGGCCGCTCGTTCGAGACGCTGCGCAGCCTTGCCAGGCCGATTCTGCGCGATCTCGTCGAGGAGACCAATGAAAGCGCGGTGTTCGTTGTCGCCGAGCATGACGATCTGGTCGTGATCGACCAGGTTGAGACGGCAAATCCGGTACGCGTGGTGTTTTTCGGTATCGGCCAGTCGTTCCCGATCGGCCAGGTCGCCATGACGGGAAGAGGGCTGACCGCGCTGCAACTCATTGCGCTGGCAGCGCGGCCCGAGGCGGAGGCCCGCTCGACGCTGCGCAAGGTGCAAATGCAGCTCAAGAAGGGCAAAGCGTTCGTCGACGAGCAGCTCGCCGAGCTTTCGGCGATCCGCAAAAACGGCTGGACGGTGAACCGGGGCAAGTGGGTCTGCGGCGTCAACGCGGCAGCCGTACCGGTTTACGATTCCCGACATCGCTTGCTCGGCATCATGTCCTGCTTCGGCCCGGCCGACCGGCTCACCGAGCGTAAAATCGCCGGGATTCTCAAAGCCCTCGCGAGTAAAGCGGGCGAGCTTTCGCAGCGGCTGGGCGCCTGATCGGGGCGCGACGCCGGACCGTGCCGGCGCCAAAACCGCGGCGATTTTACGCCGTCGCCAGCCTGTCCGACGATGATATGATCCGACAATAAAAAGCCTTCACAACGGAAGGCACGAGGGGAGGAACGTCATGAATCTCATCACGCCTGGCGTGCGCTTGCGTACGGCATCCGTTGCCGGCGCCGCGGTCGCGCTGCTCGCGCTCACGTTCGGTGCGCGTGCCGCCGACGATCAAAGCTACGTCATGAAGCTCGGGCTCGCCACGATCAACGATGCGCAACACGAATGGTGCAAGCGGTTCGTGGCCATGGTCGAGAAGGATTCCGGAGGAAAGATCAAAGGCGAGATTTATCCGGCGAGCCAATTGGGACCGATACCGCGCGAAATCGAGGGCGTGCAGTTCGGCGCCATTCAAGGCTATATCGGCCCGCCCGAGTTTCTGGTCGGCGTCGACGACCGCTTCGAGGTACTCTCGGCGCCCGGCCTCGTCACCGACATGGCGCACGGCGTCCGCATCGCGAGCGATCCCGAATTGCAAAAGACCATGTTCAGCTTCGGCGCCGACAAGGGCATCCACGGCGTTGCATTGTTCGTTTCGCAGCCGTCTTCGATCGTGTCCCGCAGTCCGATCCGCCACCTTGCCGACATCAAAGGCAAGAAGCTGCGGGTGCTCGCCGCCGACATGCAACAGGAAATGCTCAAGCGGCTCGGCGCGTCGCCGATCGCGATGACGCTGGGCGACGTCCTGCCGGCAATTCAACAGGGCGCCATCGACGGCGCCGTGCTGGCGCTGACGGTCGATACGACGATGAAGTATTACGACGCGGCGAAATACATCACCCAGACCAACCAGCCCTTCATCTTCTCGATGGCTTTTCTCAGCAAGAAGTGGTTCGACGGGCTGCCCAAGAATCTACAGACCATACTCGACACCGACGCGGGCAAGGCGGCGGCCGAGGTCGACCCCTGGGAGGTCGATTTCTTCGCCAAGGAGAGCCAGATCTGGGCGCAACAGGGCGAGATCATCAATCTGCCGGCCAACGAGCAGGCGGAGATGATGACCACGCTTGAAGGCGTCGGCCAGGATGTCGCCAACCGCAAGCCCGAGCTCGCCAAGGCCTATGCGGTGTTCGCAGCGGTGGCCAAACGGACGAAAAAATAGTCGTTCGGAGCAGCCCGCCTTCGCCCAGGCTGCGGCGGCCAACCTGCGCAGCAGCACAAAGCAGGATGGTGGGCCCGGGAGGACTCGAACCTCCAACCAAGCGGTTATGAGCCGCTAGCTCTGACCATTGAGCTACGGGCCCCCAATCATCGCCGCGGAGAACAGCGGCGATGCCGAACGCCATTATATAGCGGAAGACGTTCCGTCCTGCCGGCTTAATAGAAACACCGCCTGCTCGCCGAACAGATTCCAGAACCACCACGGCATTTTCAGGCGCATGCGCCGGCCCCAGGCATTGAGCGCGACCGCCTGCTCCATTTTGGCGCCGGCGGCGTGGCAAAGCTCGCGGAAATCCTTGATGCTGCAGAAGTGGATGTTCGGCGTTTCGTACCAGGCATAGGGCAGATTGCGGGTATGCGGCATATGCCCGCCGAAGAACAGCTGCAGGCGGATGCGCCAGTGGCCGAAATTGGGAAACGAGACGATGGCGTGGCGGCCGATGCGCAACATGTGCTCGAGCACCACGCGCGGCCGGCGCGTCGCCTGCAAGGTCTGCGACAGGATGACGAAATCGAAGCCGTCGTCGGGATAGTCTTCCAGGTCGGTGTCGGCGTCGCCCTGCACCACGGCCAGTCCCTTGGCGACGCATTCGTTGACGCCTTCGCGCGACAGCTCGATGCCGCGGCCGTCGACGCCGCGGGTTTCCAGCAGCCGCAACAGCTCGCCGTCGCCGCAGCCGACGTCGAGCACGCGCGCGCCCGGCTGCACCATGTCGGCGACCGCCAGCAAGTCGACGCGCGAGCCGCCCGGGCCGCGCGCCGCCTCCGCCATGGTGAGATCGTATTTGACGCGTGACAGCATGGTCATCTCGCCGGCAACCCGCGCGCCTTGGCGGCGCCTTCGAGAAAGCCCCGCACGATCGCGAACAATTCCGGCTCATCGAGCAGAAAGGCGTCGTGGCCCTTATCGGTGGTGATTTCGGCGAACGACACGCGCGCGCCCGCGGCATTGAGCGCATGCACGATGGCGCGCGACTCCGGGGTCGGGAACAGCCAGTCGCTGGTGAACGAGATCACGCAGAACCGGGTCGGCGTGCCGCGGAAGGCGGCGGCCACCACGCCGTCGTAATCGGCGGCGAGATCGAAATAATCCATCGCGCGGGTCAGATAAAGATACGAATTGGCGTCGAACCGCTCGACGAAAGTGATGCCTTGGTGGCGCAGATAAGATTCCACCTGAAAGTCGGCATCGAACGAGAAAGTCGGATTATCGCGATCCTGAAAACGGCGGCCGAATTTGCGGTGCAGCGCCGCGTCGGACAAATAAGTGATATGCGCGCCCATGCGCGCGACCGCGAGGCCGCGCCGCGGATTGATGCCTTTGGCGAAATAACGCCCGCCGTTCCAGTCGGGGTCGGCCATCACCGCCTGGCGGCCGACCTCGTGGAAGGCGATGTTCTGCGCCGAATGGCGGGTCGCCGCCGCGATCGGCAGGGCCGCGAAGACGCGTTCCGGATAGCTCGCCGCCCATTGCAGCACTTGCATGCCGCCCATCGAGCCGCCGGCCACGGCAAACACCGAGCCGATGCCGAGATGATCGAGCAGCATCGCCTGCGCGCGCACCATGTCGCGCACGGTGATGACCGGAAAGTCCAAGCCCCACGGCAGGCCGGTCGCCGGATTGGTCGACGCCGGGCCCGACGAGCCCATGCAGCCGCCGACGACATTGGGGCAGATGACGAAATAGCGCTCGGTGTCGATCGGCTTGCCGGGGCCCACCATGGTCTCCCACCAGCCCGGCTTGCCGGTCACCGGATGATCGTTGACGACGTGCTGATCGCCGGTCAGCGCGTGGCAGACCAGAACCGCGTTGCTGCGGTCGGAATTGAGCGTGCCATAGGTCTGATAGGCGATCTGCAGCGGGGCGAAATCGAGCCCGGCGTCCAGCCGCAGCGGCTTGTCCGCGGCAAAGCGCACGACCGGCGAATGGGGCGCGTCGGCCTCGCGGGTGCGGTCGGCAAGATCAAGCGTGGCACCAAAGTCGGCCATTGACTAGTCCTTCGATCGGTCCCTGTGCCGCGCTTCCCGGCGTGGCTGAGCCATAGTCCAAATACGGTCAAAACGGTGTAAGTAGGCGGCCTGTGCCGGGAGTCAATGTTTTCTTTGCTTTCAGCCCTAACGGCACCTATCAATCGGGCTCGTTACGAGGCTAGACCATGGCGAAATCCCCGCGTCAGACGGACGTCCCGCTTGCCGATCTGCGGGCCGAGATCGACCGCATCGACGAGCAGATGCACGCGCTCCTGATCGAGCGCAGCCAGATTATCGATCGGCTGATCGCGGTGAAGAAAACCGAGGAGACCGGCTCGGCGTTCCGCCCGGCGCGCGAGGCCGACATGATGCGGCGGCTGGTGCGGCGCCATCGCGGCAATCTGCCCCTCGATACGGTGGAAAGCATCTGGCGCGTTATCATTGCGACCTTCACTTTTGTGCAGGCGCCATTCGCGGTCCACGCCGACCTGTCGGCCGGCGATGCGGCGATGCGCGATTCCGCGCGCTTTCATTTCGGCTTCACCGTGCCGTTCGTCCCGCATATGGGCGCGTCGAGCGTCGTCGAGGCGGTCACCGAATCCAAGGGCGACCTCGGCCTCATTCCGGCCTTCGCCGTCGCCGGCTCCGGGCCGTGGTGGACGGCGCTCGAATTTGCGACCGCGCCGAAAATCATCGCCCGGTTGCCGTTCGTCGAGCGCGCCGATCATCCGGCCGCCTTGCCGGTGTTCGTGGTGTCGCGTGCCGCCGCGGACGCCATGGTGACCGAGACCGAAGTCTGGAGCATGCGGGTGTCCGGCTGGAACGCCGCCGCGGTCAACGCGATTGCCGCTTTGGCCGATGTCATCGCCGTGCCTGACCGCGCCTTCGACGGCGCAGGCCTGCTCGTTTCCGTCGAGCGCGGCGGTATCGATGCCGTGATCGCGCCGCTTATCAAGATCGGCGTCACGATCCGCTCCTCGGCCCTCGTCGGCAGCCACGCAAGGCGCTATACGGTGCCGGCCGCCAAGGCTGCCTTGCCCGGGACCGGGATCCGATCAGATGAATCGCGCGGGGACACGGAGTAATCGATGACAGCGATGCGTCCACAGCCGCGGCCCGGCGTGCTCGATATCGAGGCCTATGTGCCCGGCAAGAGCAGCGCGCCGGGCGTGGCCAAAATATACAAGCTGTCGTCGAACGAGACGCCGCTCGGGCCGAGCCCGCGCGCCATCGCGGCCTACAAAGCCTGCGCGGACAGCCTCGAAGACTATCCGGACGGCGCGGCGGCCGATCTGCGCGAGGCCATCGGCCGCACCTTCGGTCTCGATCCCGACCGCATCGTCGCCGGCGCCGGCTCGGACGACTTGCTGCATTTGCTGGCCTACGCCTATCTGGTCGACGGCGACGAGGCGATCCACACCACGCATGGATTTCTCATCTATCCGATCGTAACGCTGGGCGCCGGCGCCAAGCCGGTGGTGGCGCCGGAAAAGGATTTTACCGCGGACGTGGATGCGATCCTCGCAGCGGTCACGACGAAGACCAAGATCGTCTTCCTCGCCAATCCGAACAACCCCACCGGCACGTGCCTGTCGTTCGACGAGGTCAAGCGGCTGCATCGCGGGCTTCCCGGCAACGTGCTGTTGGTGCTCGACGCCGCCTACGCCGATTATGTGCGGCGCAACGACTACGAGTCGGGTATCGAGCTTGTCGCCACCTCCGACAATGTCGTGATGACCCGCACGTTCTCCAAGATTCACGGCTTGGCGGCGCTGCGGCTGGGCTGGATGTTCGGGCCTGCGCCTATTGTCGACGCGGTCAACCGCATTCGCGGCCCGTTCAACGTCACCGGCCCGGCGATCGCCGCCGGCGTCGCCGCGATTGAAGATGTCGAGCATCAGGAGCGCGCGCGCGACCACAACACGCGCTGGCTCGATTGGCTCACCGTCGAAATCGGCAAGCTCGGGCTGAAAGTGACGCCGAGCGTCGCCAATTTCGTGCTGATCCATTTTCCGCAAACCAAAGGACGCACGGCGAAAGACGCCGATGCTTTTCTTACCGCGCGCGGCCTGATCCTGCGGCAGACCACCGCCTACAAGCTGCCCAATGCGCTGCGCATGACGGTCGGCTCCGAAGAGGCCAATTGTCTCGTGGTCGCGGCGCTGCAGGATTTTCTGGCAAGGCCGGTGTGACGCCGTGAACAGGTCCGGACCGCTGTTTGATCGCCTGGCGCTGATCGGCGTCGGCCTGATCGGCTCGTCGATCGCGCGCGCCGCGCGCGCCCAGGGCGCGGTGCGCGAAATCGTCGCCACGGCGCGCTCGGCGGCGACGCGGCGGCGCGTCGCCGAGCTCGGTCTCGCCGACCAGGTCGTCGAGAGCAATGCCGCAGCGGTCGCGGGCGCCGATCTGGTCATCGTCTGCGCGCCGGTCGGCGCCTGCGGCGACATCGCCCAAGAGATCGGCCCGCATCTGAAGCCGGGAGCGATCGTCTCCGACGTCGGCTCGGTCAAGGGAACAATCGTCCGCGACATGGCTCCCCACCTGCCGGCCGGCGTGCATTTCGTCCCGGCGCATCCGGTCGCCGGCACCGAGCATTCGGGGCCCGATGCCGGGTTCGCCGAGCTGTTCGTCGGCCGCTGGTGCATTCTCACCCCGCCGGACGGCAGCGACCCCGCCGCGGTCGAACGGCTCGCCGCGTTCTGGCGCCTGCTCGGCGCCAATGTCGAGACCATGCCGGCTGCGCATCACGACCTGGTGCTGGCGATCACCAGCCATCTGCCGCATCTGATTGCCTACACGATCGTCGGCACCGCCGACGAGCTGGCCGAGGTGACGCGCTCCGAAGTCCTCAAATTCTCCGCCGGCGGCTTTCGCGATTTCACCCGCATCGCCGCGTCCGACCCGACCATGTGGCGCGACGTGTTTCTTGCCAACAAGGACGCGGTTCTGGAGATGCTCGGCACCTTCAACGAAGACCTTTCGCAACTGACCCGCGCCATCCGCCGCGGCGACGGCGCCGCGTTATTCGAGCACTTTGCGCGCACGCGGGCGATCCGCCGCGGCATCGTCGAAATCGGACAGGATTCGCCGGCGCCGGATTTCGGACGCTCGCACGCCGAGCTTGCGCCGCTGCCGCGGCCCTATGCGGCTTCGGAAGACAATTAATATCAGCGCGCCTTGATGGTGAGCGCCTCGTCGACGGCGGCGCGCAGCACGGCAAGCGTGAAAGGCTTGGCAATCACGTCGTGAACGATGGCGTCGAGCCCGTGCGCCCGCTCGCGCTGATCGGCATAGCCGGTCATCAAGAGAATGGTCAGTTCCGGATAGTCGCGCGCCACGGCAAGCGACAGCGCGATGCCGTCCATCACCGGCATGCGAATGTCGGTGAGGAGGAGATCGAAGCGGCCGCCTTCCCGCTTGAGCAGATCGAGCGCGGCGCTGCCGTCAAGCGCCGTGGCGACGTCGTGACCGGCGCCTTCGAGCGCGCGCGCACACATGGCGCACAAAGCCTCTTCGTCTTCGGCGATGAGTATGCGAGCCATGCTCAATGCGTCCCGGTCAGAATGTCGTAACGATTGACGAAGCGGACCAATACGTCGTGGGAATCCGGCGGCGGCGAAGCCAATCGAGTCTGGAACGCCAAGGCATGGCCCGGCGCCACCACGCTTTCCGACGGCACCGCCGACCACGAATAGATTTCCTGGCGGGCGGCATTGCGAACGGCAAAGCGCAGGTGCGGCACGGTTTCGGTCTTGCCCGTCACATTGATGATTTTGCCGCCGACGACAAGAATGGGCACGCCGTCGTGCTGTTCCGTGGACGTGGTCAGCCCGCCGAAATCGAGCCCACGCACGTTCACCGGCAGACCGAGCCAGGCGTAGAACGAGGCGGTCTGCGGCATCGCCCGGACGAAATCGCCGCGCCAACCGACGACAATCGCGTCAATGACGATCAAGGCCAGCATGGCCGATTGCAGCCGCGACAGCGGCCATTGCCAGCGAGCGCGCTTGCCCGGCCGCGGATAGCGTCGGGCGGCAACGCTTTCGATGTCCTCCGGCGCCTCCTCCTGCGCTGCCGACGGCTCGGCCTCGATACCGATGGGCAGTCGATCCTCTCCCGGCTCGATCGGCGCGGTCGGCGGAGATTCCACCTGGACGGCGGCATCGCCCGCGGCGGCGGCATTGTCGGCGCTTGCCAATTCCTGAGCGGGCTGTCGTGACGCATCCGTCGCCGGCGCAGACTCCTGACCCAGCGATTCGACCGGGGCAGCCCCGCCAAAGGCCATCCGGTCCGCCTCGGCGAACCGCGCAGCCTTTTGCTCGGCGGCAGCAGCCTCCTCCGCGACGGGATGCGCATTGCGATCCGGCGCCAGAGCCTCGGCTGCCGCCAGAAGCTTGTCTTTGTGCTGGATTTCGGCGTGCCAAACCGTACGACACCGCACGCAACGCACCCGGCGGCCGTCAGGCCGCAGGCTTGCCACCTCGACATCGTAAGATGTAGCGCAGTTCGGGCAGACGATCAGCATGGGGCCAATATCGGCGAATCAGGGCGCGGTCACTTTGCCGAAAGGCTAGCAGACGATCCGTTAACGGATTGGAAACCAAATCGGGCTCCGCCTGGGCCGATCCGAGGGGTGCTAAATTGCCGCCGCAGGAGGGTCTACGCTTGCAGACTGGCTATCCGCCCCAGCCGGATATAGGCCTTGATCGGGTGGGCCTTGACCGGGGGATCGCGTGATCCGCTTCGAGAATGTCGGCTTGCGCTACGGGCTTGGCCCGGAGGTATTGCGCGATCTGAGCTTCCGCATCGAGCGTCGTTCCTTTCAGTTCCTCACCGGCCCGTCCGGCGCCGGCAAGACGTCGCTCCTGCGCATGCTGTTCTTGTCGCTCAAGCCGACCCGCGGGCTGATTTCCATGTTCGATCTGGACACCGCCGCCTTGACGAAGGACGCTCGGGCGACGCTGCGCCGCCGTATCGGAATCGTGTTCCAGGACTTTCGGCTGCTCGATCATCTGACGACTTACGAAAATGTCGCCCTGCCGTTGCGGGTGCTCGGCCAGGACGAGACCGGCTACCGCGCCGAAGTCGTCGAGCTGTTGCAGTGGGTCGGTCTTGGCGAGCGCATAGCGGCGCTGCCGCCGGTGCTGTCCGGAGGTGAAAAACAGCGGGCCGCGATCGCGCGCGCCGTCATCGCCCGGCCGGAGCTTTTGCTCGCCGACGAGCCGACCGGCAACGTCGATCCGAACCTGGGTCAACGCTTGCTGCGGCTGTTCGTCGAGCTCAACAAGTCGGGTACCTCCGTCGTGATCGCCACTCACGACATCGCGTTGATGGACGAATACGACGCTCGCCGACTGGTCCTGCACGAAGGCCGTTTGCATGTCTACGATTGAGCCCGTCAAGACCAGGGCCGAACCCTGGGACGCTTACACCGGGGCGCCGGCGCCCGTCGTCACGCGGCAGGCCGTAACGCCGATCGTGCCGGGCGGCTCGATCGCCGGACGCTCGCTGACGGCGGTCGTCGCCATCATGACCTTTCTCGCCGCGGTGACGGCCGGAGCTGTGACGATGGCGGTCGGCTCCGCAAGCGACTGGCAGTCGGCAGTCAGCCGCGAGGCGACCATCCAGGTCAGGCCGCTGACCGGCCGCAATATCGACGCCGATACGCGCGCGGCGGTGGCGCTCGCGCGTGCCACTGCGGGCATCGCCGAGGTTCGCGCCTATAGCAAAGAGGAATCCGAACGGCTGGTCGAACCGTGGCTTGGCTCGGGCCTCGACCTAAGTGAATTGCCGATTCCGCGCATGATCGTGATCAAGCTCGTCCCCGGAGCGGCCGCCGACTTCTCCGCGCTGCGAGCGGCTCTTGCCGCACAGGTTCCAGCCGCCAGCCTCGACGATCATCGCGACTGGATCGACCGCATGCGCGACATGGCGGAAGCTGCCATCGTTGCCGGTATCGCCATCCTCGTGCTGGTCGTCATCGTCACCGTGCTGTCGGTCACTTTCGCCACCCGCGGCGCCATGGCCAGCAACCGGCCCATTGTCGAGGTCCTGCATTATGTCGGCGCCACCGACGGTTTCATCGCCCGCCAATTCCAGCGCCATTTCCTCGTTCTCGGGCTCAAAGGCGGCGGCATCGGCGGCGGCATCGCTTTGATGTTCTTCGGATTTCTGGATGCGGCAAATGCCTTTCTATCGACCACCGCAGCCGGACGGGAAGCCGGCATCCTGTTCGGTAACCTTTCGGTCGGCGCCGGCGGCTACCTCACGATTGTCGGCCTGATCGTGCTCATGGCGGCAGTAACGGCTTGGACCTCCCGGCGCACCGTCAACCAGACCCTTCAAGCCATCGAGTAAGTTCAAACTACGGCCGGAATCACCGATATACTCGCGTCGGCACTTTTGATTCCGGCACTGCTGTTCCAGCGAGGGACGCGCGCCAAAATGCTCAGCCTCAAGAGCGCGGTCAGAACGCGGCGTATCCGATCACTGGCGTTCAAGCTCGCGGCGCTCGGCGCGCTTCTGCTGCTATTGGGGTTCTTCGGATTCGTCTGGCTTCTGCCTAGTCGTCAGATCGTGCTCGACAACAGCGCCGACGGCATTGTGGTTTTGACCGGCGGCACCGAACGGATCAGCGATGCGCTGAAATTGCTTGCCACCGGGCGCGGCAAGCGGCTTCTGATTACCGGCGTCAACCCGGACACCACGACAACTGATATCGCGCGCGAGGTCGTCAACTACAACAGGCTCCTGGCCTGTTGCGTCGATCTCGATTACTCCGCGCTGAATACCTATGGCAATGCGGTGCAGACGCGACGATGGGCGCTCGCGCACGACTTCCACTCGCTCATCGTCGTCACCTCCTCGTATCACATGCCGCGCGCGCTCGCCGAGCTGGCGCATCAACTGCCGGACGCCGCGCTCATTCCGTTCCCGGTGGTATCCGACCGGCTACGCATCGAGCCGTGGTGGTCGAGCGGCGATACCACGAGGCTGGTGCTGTCCGAATATCTCAAATACCTTGCCGCCAAGGTCCGTATGCGGTTCGACTCCTTTGTCACGAGCCGGCTGTCGGCATCGACAGTTCGCCTTGCCTGAGCGCCGCCCTTCC
>Ga0335078_10015803_pt1 | contig 11205 bp, 8 predicted proteins | sample Lox_Sample_32_FD_206711 | JGI IMG/M metagenome (GOLD analysis project Ga0335078, IMG submission 206711) | Soil microbial communities from Loxahatchee National Wildlife Refuge, Florida, United States - Lox_Sample_3.2 | ecosystem: Environmental > Terrestrial > Soil > Wetlands | place: USA: Florida...
TGACGACGATGACCTTCTCGATGCTGGCCGTTTCCTTCAGCGCCTCGTCGGCCATATTTTTGAGGGGGATGCTCTTGCCGGCGCGAAGCGAAGTGTTGGAAGTGATGAGCAGACGGCAGGCGGCGTCATTGATGCGCCCGGCCAACGCCTCCGCGCTGAAGCCGCCGAACACAACCGAATGGATCGCGCCGATGCGCGCGCAGGCGAGCATGGCAATGGGCAACTCGGGAATCATCGGCAGATAGATGGAAACGCGGTCGCCCTTTTTGATGCCGAAGGATTTCAGCACGTTGGCGAACTTGCAGACCTGCTGATGCAATTGCGCGTAAGTCAGTTTGACCACATCGTTTTCCGGTTCGCCCTGCCAGAGAAGGGCAATCTTGTCGCGCGTTTTGGTTTTCAAATGGCGGTCCAGGCAATTGACGCTGACGTTGAGCTGGCCGTCTTCAAACCAGGTGTGCTCCACTTTTTTCGCAGCGGTGTCCCAGATATATTTGCGGCCTTTTGTCGGCTTTTTGATCCATTCGAGCGTGTTCGCCTGTTCGAGCCAGAACCCGTCCGGGTCTTTAATCGAGCGCTCGTACATTTTCTGGTATTGCGCGGCGTTGATGTAGGCGCGCCGGATGACATCCTTGCCGGGCGGAAAAGTCCGGGTCTCCTGCATCAGTGAACTGGTTGAAACGGTCTGAGTCTGCGCGGTCATTATGTGCTCCTTTCTGGTTTTGGTTTAATCACTTTTTTAGTCAACCCGGCCGGACTTGCCGCCCGCCCAGATGACGGGGCCTCAAGACCATGCAACCGGAATACCTTATTAATCACAGTTTCAAGCGTCGTTCGCAACTCCGGTTCGACGGCATTGCGTTGTTCTGTCGCAACGGGCAGAACCCGGTCGCGCAGGCCGCCGGCCCATTCCATGCTGGCCAACATGACGCCACCCATGCCGAGGGCATAATCGTATTCATCGTTCACGCCACAGAACGTCCGCCAGGCCAGGGCCCAGCCCCGGACCGTGTTCTCGACATGATAACCGCCGCCGCCGGCAACGAGAATAGGACAGTTCAGGCGCAGAAGGCGCTCGGCGATTTCGACGACGACGTTGTTCGTCATGCGCAGATGCGTCAGCGGGTCGCCGGCCAGAATGTCCAGGCCCAGTTCCAGCACGAGCATGTCTGGGTGGAAGGCGGTCGCCAGCGGTATCACCACCGAATCAAAGGCCGTCAGAAACGCTTCGTCGTAAGTTTCGGCAGGCAGGGGAACATTAACATTGTAACCGCGACCGTCGCCTTCGCCGATTTCATCTTCAAAACCGCCCCATGGGTATAGCGTCCTACCGCTCTCGTGCAGCGAAATGGTCATGACATCCTTGCGCCGGTAAAATGCGGCCTGCACGCCATCGCCATGATGCGCGTCTAGGTCAAGATACAAAACCCGTTTGCCGGCGTCGGCGAGTTTCATGCAGACGAGGGCCACATCGTTGAGGTAACAAAATCCCCCCGCCCGGTCTGCCATTGCGTGGTGAAAGCCACCCAGCAGGTTGAAGGCGATGTCCGCCTTTCTTTGCAGCAATAAATCAGCGGCGGCAAAACCCGCGCCGCAGGCCCAGTCGCCGCATTCAAACATGTTCTTGAACACTGGCGTATCCACTCCGCCAATGCCCATGCCCAATCCTTCCACCGTCAGGTCGCCGTCGGCGGCATGCTGTAATTCGTGGAGATAGGGCGCGGTGTGAAATTGTTTGAGTTCCGCCAGAGTCGCCCGCCGCGGCGGAATTTCAAAACGGTTTTCGTCGCCCAGCAATCCGAATGATTTCAGGCGCAAACGGGTAAGCCCGGCGCGCTGGGTTTTGAAAGGACAATCCGGCGGGTAACTCAATGCCTCGACCTCCGGTGAGTAAAGAAAGGCCAGTTTACGGTCGCTCATGGTCAAAACTTCGCCTGGTGGCGGATAGGATGGTAATGCGGCCCGGCGCGCGAGGCGCGAAAAACAAATTCCCGGCAGGGAGCCGGTCAGGCCTCTGGGTTTTGTCTGTCTCAATATGTTTGCGTCTTGAGATCATCGCCATCCTGTCCGGTTTCGTTTCCCGTCCGGGAACCGTTTCCGGCGACCAGTTGTGATGCCATTTCGCCCGGCGGTGAGTTTATTTCCGCCGACAAACCCGGGAATGAACCGTAGAGCGGCATAGACCCGCACGGCCCGGCTTCAGAGCGGTGGCCCACTCCCGCAGCGCAGGACTGGTCCGCTTAATCGGTTGCAAGGCCGAACCGGCGCACCCGTCAGGTTTATTGAACCAAGCTAATAACTTGGGCCTGAAGTGGCTTAACCGTTTTTGCCAATTATTTGATGTTTTTTGGGCGAGCGTTTCAAGCGGCCACTCGGCCGAATCAGTGCCGCGCTTCGCGCGCTTTGCGGCGCGCCGCGATACCCAGGGGTTCGATGTGAACGAGCACGTCGCTGACGCGCGGAATTTCGGCGCGGATTTTGTCCTTGGCTTCGTGCGCCAATTCATGCGAGTGCAAGACGGTCATTTGCGGGTCCACTTCGATGTGCATCTCGGCATAGAGTTGATACCCCATTTTGCGCACGAAACATTTTTCCACGCGCGCGATGCGCGGAATGGTCTCGGCGACGTGCCGGATCCGCTCGATGATCCGGCGGTCCGGCGCCTTGTCCATCAATTCACCGGCGGACGGAACCAGCAGGCGCCAGCCGTTCCACGCAATCACCGCTGCCGCAAAAACGGCCGCAATGTCGTCCGCGGAACGAACCCCGTAAAAAATCGAAATGCCGATGCCAATGGCGGCAGCCAGGGACGTAATGGCGTCGCTGCGATGATGCCAGGCGTCCGCGTGAACGGCGGTACTTTGAACTGAGGAGGCTTCACGCAAAATAAAGCGGAACAGACCTTCTTTCACTACCACGACGCCAAGCAAAACGAAAAGCGTGAACGATTTCGGCGCCGGCCGCGATTCCGAGAGTCCGTGAACGGCCTCGATGGCGATCCACCCCGCGGCGAGCAACAGCATCGTCGCCACCGCGGCAGAGGCCAGCGGCTCGGCTTTGCCGTGGCCGTAGGGATGGTCCTCGTCCGCCGGTTCCGCAGCCACGACAAGGCCGCGCCACACGATGAGCGAACTGAACACGTCGGCAAAGGACTCCACGGCGTCGGCAACCAGGGCGTGGGAATGGCCGATGAGGCCCGCGGCCAGTTTGGCCGCCGACAGGACGGTGTTCGTAGCCAGGCCGAAGAACGTGGCGCGCAAGCTGCGTTGGAGACGGGACAAAGGCACAATCAATTTTTGATAGATGATTTATGATTGATGATTTTGAAAAGTTGGGCGCAGTTAAATCATAAATCGTAAATTAAAGGAGGTGGCAGAACATGCCGTCACGAAGTTTCGGTTCGAACCATGTGCTTTTAGGAGGCAGGATGCCGCCGGCGTCCGCGATCGCCATCAAATCCCCGATGTTTACCGGGAACAGTGAAAACGCGCAGGCGGCTTCGCCATGATTGACAAGCTTTTCCAATTCCGCCTTCCCGCGGATACCTCCGACAAAATGGATGCGATTGTCCTTGCGCGGATCGCTAATGCCGAAAACCGGCTCAAACACGTGTTTCTGGAGCAGGGTCACGTCTAGTTTTTCCAGCGGGTCATTAGTCGCCAGGAACTTCTGGCGGAAGATCAACGTATGCCACTTGCCACCCATGTAAAGGCAAACATCGTGGCTGCGGGCAGGGCGGGCCGCGCCGTTTGAATCAATGGCAAAGACGGCGCTGAGGATTTCCAGCACCTGGTCCGGGGTCCAGCCATTCAAATCCTTCAGCACGCGGTTGTAGGGCAGAATCTGCATCCGGTCATGTGGAAAAATCACGGTGAGGTATTGACCACTGTGACCTGCGCCTTTGCGGCTCTGAAAAACGCGCGCCGCCGCCGCGCTGCGATGGTGGCCGTCGGCGATGTAGAGCGCCGGAATCTTCGCGAACTCGGTTTCGATGAACTGAATCTCTTTCGCGTCCTGAACCGTCCATGAGGTGTGCCGCACACCGTCGTTGGCAGTGAAATCAATCTCCGGATTTTCAGAGGTTTTCCTGACGATGAATTCGTCAACCACCCGGGGAACGCGACAGGCCAGGGAAGCCGGGCCGGTTTGCGCATTCAGTGCCTCGATATGCCGGACACGGTCGTCTTCCTTGTCCGGCCGCGTGAGTTCATGTTTCCTGATGACGCCGCAAAGGTATTCCTCACAATCCGCCCCGGCAACCAGACCGGTCTGCGCGCAATGGTCCATGATTTGCCGATACAGATAAAAGCACGGTTGAGAGTCCTGCCGCAACGCGCCGTCATGGATGAGCTTCTGAAAATTTTCCCGCCCTTTCGCGTAAACCTCCGACGTGTAAGCGTTCGTCCCCGGCGGCAAATCAATCTCCGGTCGGCTGACATGGAGAAAGCTCCAGGGATTCCAGCCGGCCATTTCGTGCGCTTCGGCCGACGACATCACATCGTAGGGCAGTTCGCAAATGCGCGCGGCCAATTCGGGTTTGGGTCGCAACGCGGCGAAGGGTTTGATGGTCGCCATGCGGCGGGAAGATACGAACGGCGCCGGGCAAAGGCACGCAGAAATTGAATCGGGAAATCCCGCCTTTTTGCAGGACGCACCGAAGATTTTCCCCAAGCGTTACCGAATGGGACCGGACAGCGTGACACTCTGTTCGATGGACGGAATCTTAAATAACACGGATGGTTTGCCACTATGAGATTTTTGGCGCGGTGCCTTCGGACCCGGCTTTCCCCGCCCGGTCTTTTGTCTCTGGCGCCGCGCCAAGCACCTTTACTACACCCCGGTCCGCATCCACTTCGAGCCATTGGCCGGTCCGGATGATTTTTGTGGCCGAACCCACGTTCGTTACTGCCGGCAGGCCATATTCCCGCGCGACGATGCTGCCGTGCGAGAGAATCCCGCCTTGTTCCACGACCAGGCCGGCAGCGGTGATGAAATACGGGGACCACGCCGGATCAGTAAACGGGGCGACGAGGATTTCACCGGGGAGAACCTGCTCGTGATTATTGGCTTTCAGAATAACGCGGGCGGGACCGGTAACGACGCCGGGAGAGACCGGGACGCCTTCCAGAAGTTTTGCGTCCGCGTTCACCACCGACCAGGCAGGCGCGCTGGGACCGAACTTGCCGATGACGAGCGGCGGCGGGTAAAGTTTCAGGTTTTTTTCATATTCACGCCGGCGCATTTCAATGCGCTCACGCCAGTTGAACGAGGCACCACTCGTCGCGACCGGCTCAATCTCGGAAATTTCCAGAAAGAAAATGTCGTCGTGGCAGGACAGGATGCCCTGCTTCTGAAGACGTTGGCCGAGGGTCAGCAGCAGGCGGCGCGCGAATGCGAACTGTCGGACGCCCTGGTTCTTTATCTCCTCGCGAAAGACGGCCAGTTTTTGCGCCCGGCGCAGCGACCAGCAAAAAATCCAGCGTTTGATCGGATTTTTCAGTCGTTGGCGGCATTGTTCCGTCAACTGTTCCCGCTCGCCGGCGAGTTGCCGTTGATTCTCCAGCGGATCGGAGTGGCCGATGGCGTGAAGATAACCGCGCACGATTCCCAGAACGTAATCAGGCGTCTCCGCCCAGCGGGCATTGAACAATTCGAGTTCACCGCGGCAGTGGTGCCCGTGTTCGATCATAAAGGCATCCCAGGCTGCCAGAAATTTCCGGCCGGGTCCGGTGAGCTGCAGTCGGGCGCAAACCTGCGGCCACTCGTTTTCGGAACCCACCGCCGTCTCGGTTTCGCGGTCGGCGTGGGCGAGCACCGCCAGCCGCCAGAGGGCGAGGCCCGCTTCCGCCGTCGGCATGCCGCCCAACGCAGAAAACAGCCGGTAGGCGAGCGCAAGCTCCGGCTCGCCCAGCCAATCGCGGCAGGCTTTGTCGAACACCGGCAATACCATTGCCGGCGCCGCTAAGTAGAGCAAATCCACATCCTTAAAAGGTTCCCGGATGATCTCGACGCAAAGACGAATCAGCTCCGGCACGGGCATCGCTTCAACGTCCCGGCGGACCAGTTCGTCGGTTCGAGCTCTAAATTGGGCCATCCACGCTTCGCCCTGTTGAGGTAAATGCGTGAGCAAATCGAAGAGGATGCGGGGCCAGGAAAGAATGTATTTCGGCCAATTGAAGTCGAGGTCCGGGAGATCTTCCGGCGGAATTGCGTGCGTGTGGTCATAGGCCTCGGCTGGTCCACCCCCAATCGCCTGGAACAGGTTGGTAGCGCCCTCCTGCAGGAAAGCAAATGGCCTGAGCGCCGCCATGGCGGTGTTGGCATTGAAATACAGTCTGCCCGCGACCAGGCCAAGCAGCGGAGCGCGCCGGACATCGGCCCCCAGCAAGCGAAAGACAGAACGGAACGCGGTACCTTCCGATAACGAATGTATCAAGGACCAGGTGATGGGCACCGTCACGTCGGGCGCGATTTCGCCGCTGTTGAAATTGCTCCAGACCTGCCGGTCTTCCCAGGTTTTGACCGGCGGTTGGCTGGTAATCGGACGCGACTGTAACAGAAACAGTTCGTGACCGCGCCGCGCCCACTCGATGTCTTGTGGCGCCCCGAAAAGACGCTCCACTTTCAATCCGAGTTCCGCCAATCGCGCCGCCATTTCATCGTCCAGCACCGGAGATTTTGCGTTTTCGGCAGCGAGTAATTCTTCGCGGACCCCATTTTCGCCAGCGACGATTTGCTTTTCTTTGAAGCCGGTTTCACGCCGGATTATCTTCAATCCCGAACGTGACACGACGATGCGGTCGGGTGTTACCTTGCCCAGAACTACGGCTTCGCCTAATCCGAACGCGGCTTCGATGAGGACGGAAGCACCACCCGCCGGATTTTTTGTAAACATCACGCCGGCAGCATCGGCGGCAATCAGTTGCTGGACGATGACAGCCATCTGCGCGCGACCCGTTGCGATACCCTTCCGCATCCGGTAGGAGATGGCGCGCTCGGAGAACCACGAAAGCCAGCAGCGTTTCACTGCCGCCATCACCGCGTCGCCGCCACGCACATTGAGAAACGAATCATACTGGCCGGCGAACGCCGTTTCCGGGAGATCTTCAACCGTCGCGCTCGAACGCACAGCCCGGGCACCGTCCGGTTCAAGTCCCACGGCCGCCACAACGGCATCCACCACATCACCGGGCGCCGCGATGGTGCTTAACCGCTGTCTTACGTCTTCCGCGGCAGCGCGCAACGCTGCTGGATCTTTGGGATCGCATCTTTCTGAAATGGCGATCCAATCCGCAATCCGGGGATCGGATTGCATGAACCGCTCGCCGGCATCGGTCGTGACGACAAATCCGGGCGGGACGGGCAACCCCGCGGCGATCATTTCCCCGAGATGCACCGCCTTGCCGCCGACGCGAGACAAGTCTTTGAGACGGGCCGCGCCCAACGGCATCGTGAATGCGCCGGCCGGGCTCGTCCGTTTCATGGTCTTCATAATCCGCGGCTGCGACATCGGCCACAGCAAATCGCTACCTCAAGCGCGAGCATAGAACGATATTGGCAGGCAAAAATTTGTTCGAGAGATCCAACGCTCGCGTTCCGGTTCCATTTGTTCTCATCCGGTTTCCTTTGATTTGGCCGGCAATGGCACCGACCTGTCTGAATTGACAGGCGAAACCACCGAACATCACGTTTCGCGGGCACTGACGACCGTTGGACACGCAACCCGTGGCACGTCCTTATTGGGATGGCTTGGCGTTCCAGATGGCCATAGTATCGGGCGAACCCTGGCTGCGGATGCCGTTGTCGGTAAGAATATCATCGGTTGCGGCAAGCATTTCGGCGCGCGGAAATATCATGGTTTCGCTGACACGTTCGGCATACTCAACGGTGATGAATTGGCCCCGGGCATCCCGCAGTACAGCGACCAGATGGGCCAGGTTTTTGACGGGAATACCGTTGACCTTCTTGACCACCTGGCAGAAGGGGTCCGAGTAACCCTCATCCAGTTTGTGCGGAAGGAAGGGAGACGAAACGACGACCAGTTCTTCGCCGGCGAAGGCCGGCTTGTCATTGATGCGCGCTATCAAAGGACTGCCGCGGTAGCTCAGCCAACTCAACCAACGATCGCCCCGGCTGCCGGTGGTAAGGCCGCGGACAAATTGCTTGGTGGCGGTGGAAAAAACCAGCGGGCCATAGACGAAATAGGAAGGATAGCCATTCTCCAGATTTGGAATGGCCGTCGGATACGCCGCTGAGACCGGAAGTTCAATCTGCACTGCTTTTCCCGCCCGCACCACCGTCAACGGGAGTTTCCCGTTTTGAGCAACCTGCTGGACCAGATATTGGAAGCGGACACGCAGATTGCTTCCCAGTTTGATCATGCCCTGATCGTCTACCGGGGTGTCGCCGATTCGGGTAATGACATCCCATTCCTTCAACGGATACGACGGATCGGCATCGTAGGGCTTATGCACCACGATTCCCTCCACGGACTTGTCGAGCTTGAGGAACGAGCGGAGCGCGGGGTTTTCCAGTGTTTGCAGTTCGTCGAACATCGCGGGTTTGCCGTCGTAATGGCCATCGGCGATGTCCCGCAGGAACAGTTCAATCTCTTCACACGGGATGATGTAACCGATGTTCTCGGCTTCGTTGAGATGGCTGAACGCCAGCCCGATCATCTTGTCGCCCACCACGGCCGGCCCGCCGCTGTTGCCGGGGTTGATGGCGGCGTCAATTTGAATCCGCAATCCGCTCACCGGGAAATTGTATTCGGTGAACTCGGTGCGGGAGACAATACCTTTGGTGATGGAAAGGCTGGTGCCGCCTTCCGGGTAGCCATAAACCATGACAGCGTCCTTGATGTCCGGCAACGTTTTTGCGCGCGCCAGCGGCGGATGCGTATCAAAAAACGTTTCGTCATCCAGCTTGAGCAAAGCCAGATCAATCCCCGGCGCGATGAACGCCACCGAGGCCGAAACCTTGTCGCCGGCCTGATTGGCCTGCACCTGCACCTGGCTGGCATAGAGCACCATGTGCGCGCACGTGAGAATCCGTTTGCCCTCTATTACAACGCCGCTCCCGGTGATGTCGCTCGGCGATTCCTTGGTCCAAGGCCGGTAAAAATCCGGATACCGCACGGTGGAGAACACTTTCACGACTGAATTCGCCACGGCGTCAGACCTGGGTTTCGTGGTGGCAGACGCGGAAGCAGCGGTGGCGGCGGTGGCCGTGTCGGAATCTGCCGCTACAACGCGGGACGCGGCGGACAGCAGGACAAAGTTTAACATCAGCAACAGGGCCGTGACGGGGCGGTGACAAAGCGGGTTCAGGTTCATGCGGACCAAAGACAACGCCAATCGCTCTGGAAAGCCAAGCCCATTTTCGTTCATCGCTCGGGCGCAAGGCGAAATTCCCTGGAAATAGTGCTTGCCGCAGGTGTTTTCATGACTATACTGCGCGTCCCTGATTGAGGAATTTATGGCACAAGTTTGTGAATTGACCGGCAAAGGCCCGCGCAAAGGGAGCATCATCTGGCGCAGTGGCAAGCCCAAGAAACAAGGCGGCATCGGCACGCACATCACCGCCATCACCAAGCGGCGTTTCCTGCCGAATTTGCAGCGCGTGAAGGCTGTGCTGCCGAGCGGCGAAGTGCGTTATATGCGTGTTGCCGCCAGCGCCATCAAAAAGGGCCTTGTCCTCAAAGCGCCCAAGCGGAATTGGAAGAAACCGGAAGCGGCGCCGGCCTGATTTTCCGGCGGGAATGAAGAATTGAACATGGAGGATGGCGCAAAAAAGCCGTCCTCTTTCTGTTTCCCCGCTCTATCCTCTATCCACCATCATCGTCTTCTATTTTCCCGTCAGTCCTGCTTCGCGCTTGAGTTTGTCCACATTGGCTCTTTCAACAAATGTAACCAGATCATGCCAGACCGGGCTGAATCCGAACCCGCCATTCTTCATTTCGTCGATCGCCTGTTCCTTCGACCAGCCGCAGACAACGATTCGATACATCGCGCACATCATGCCGGTGCGGTCTGCGCCGCGTTCGCAGTGGACGAACGCCGGCAGGTTGTTGGTGTCTGTGACCACCTTGAGGAATCGCACCACGTCTTCTTCGTCTCCGTGCCACGGTTCGGTTTCAAACCGGACGCTCTGCAGACCTGTGCCGGCCACCTTGTCCTTGTCCGAGTGCCACGCCCGCAGATTGATGACGGTTTTGATGCCCATCGCTTTCAAATGTGCCATGCCTTCGACCGTCGGTTGCGCGCCGCGATAAAGGTTCGTCGTAACTTCAAAACAGTTTTTGATACCAGCCACCTTGATGGGTTGTGCCCAGTGGGCGGGATGATGGGCAGATTCCTGGGCGGCGGTCGCGAGCGCGAGCGCGAGTAGAACCGCTATCACAGCAAACCGGGAAATTTTCCGGAGACCAATCATTTCACCTGCCCTTAAACCGGTGCATCTGTGCGCGTTTCAGTTCGAGTTCGGATTCGCGGCGTTTCAATTCCTCGCGTTTGTCGTACTGTTGTTTGCCCTTGCCGACGGCCAACACCACTTTCACTTTCCCGTTTTTCCAGTAGAAGGCGAGGGGAACCAGCGCATTGCCTCTGATTGCGGCCAATCCGAATAATTTCCGGATTTCCGATTTGTGCAGCAGGAGTTTGCGTGGCGCTTTGGGCTGATGATTCTGGAGGTTGCCGTGCGAGTATTCGTCAATGTGCGCGTTGTACAGCCAGACCTCGTCTTTTTCCACGCGGGCGAAGGCGTCGTTGATCTGCCCTTTGCCGGCGCGCAGCGATTTGACCTCCGTGCCGCGCAACACGATGCCCGCCTCGAAGGTTTCGAGAATGTGGTAATCGCGCCGCGCTTTGTGGTTGGTCACGATGTCGGCCATGACCGCATTTTAACCGCGGATGACGCGGATTTCACGGATTAAAATAGCCGGAGGAATTGTAGGAGCCGAGGTGACGAGGCTCTGAAAAGGTTCGGTGCTGATTTCCTTTTGAAGTGAGCCTCCTCACGTCGGCTCCTACGAAAAGAGATCTTTACCGTTTCCGGCGTTTCTTGGGTTGCGGGCGGACCAACTCGACCGGCTCCGGCAGTTCCCAGCCGATTTTTTCTTCGAGGATTTCGCGCAACGCGATGTCCGCTGCGCCGAGATTGGTGGTGTCGTTTACCAGCGGCCGGCTCAGGCCGCCGCCGCCGGAA
>Ga0335078_10015804_pt1 | contig 11204 bp, 13 predicted proteins | sample Lox_Sample_32_FD_206711 | JGI IMG/M metagenome (GOLD analysis project Ga0335078, IMG submission 206711) | Soil microbial communities from Loxahatchee National Wildlife Refuge, Florida, United States - Lox_Sample_3.2 | ecosystem: Environmental > Terrestrial > Soil > Wetlands | place: USA...
TGAATGAGGAAATGAAGGACCATCGCCGCACCACGCTCAGTCTTTCAGATGCTCCGGCGAAGCGCAATGCGATGCGTGACCTCGCCTCGGATCAATCCTCCAGCAGCTCTCGCAGCCGCCGCAGTGCCTCGGCAATCGCCGCGCGCTCGGCCTTCGTCGCCCGCTCCAGCGCATCTTCGAGCGGCCCGCGAGACAAGCGCGGAATCTGCTCGCGCACGAAGTCGGCAACAATCATCGTCGGAAAGATGCGGCTCGTGCGGCCATCTTCGGGATCGGGCCGGCGCTCGACCATGCCGCGCTTTTCCAGGCGATCCACGATGCCGCTTACGGTCGAGTGCGCCAGGCTCACTTCGCGGCTCAGATCCTTCAGGCTGACGCCGTGCTGCCGCACGACCACCCGCATCACGGACATCTGCGGAGACGTCAACTCGCCTCTGGCCACTTCGGAATCGAGCGGTTTGCGCAGCGCGCGACGAATGGCGCTCAGATCCTGCTCCATTCGTTCCGCCAATGCCGTGACAGACGATGCCTTACCCGCTCTCTTGCTCATCTCCACCCACTTCGACCCTCGGCCTCAGTCCCTTAGTCCCTTAGTCCCTTGATCCCTTGGTCCCTTGACCCCTGCTTACAGTACTCCCGGGATCAACGCCTTCACGCGCCGCCGATACACCGGATAGGCCTCGGGGAAGGTTTGCATCATCAGCCGCTCCTCCTGGCTCATCTTGGCCATCATGCCAAAAAGAACGGCCAAGAAGCCCAGTACGTGCCGCCATTCTCCGCCGGCCAGCGCCGTGCCCAGCAAGGCCAGCGCAATGCCCGTGTAGATGGGGTGCCGCGCCAGGGCGTAGGGCCCGGTGGTAATCAGCTCGTGGTCCTGCTTCACCGTGGCTCGGCCGCTCCAGTTGCCGCCCAGCGCGACCCGTGCCCAGATGGCGAAGGCGCAGCCGGCAACAGTCAGCGCGAGCCCGGCCGCGGCGAACCAGGGAAGATTCGGAGCCACGCGCGTCCCCAGCCACCCGGATTCGAGCCATCGGCCGCCCATCAACGTGAATCCCAGCGCGAACACCAGAAGTTGAAAGACCCGCGAGCCGGCCGATTGCGAGCGCACCGTTCGCTTGGTCGTCATCAGGCCAACCAGCCACACCAGCCCCAGCGCCGCCCACGGCCATCCGACCAGAGATTTCAAGTCGATCGTCACTGCCACCTCCAATTTTCGTCGTATACGACGCGTCGTATACGACATACAATGCCAAAGACACTGCTGCCCTGTCAAGAGGCCGGCGAGCCCTTGACCATCAGCTATCACACGAAAGCTACGATCGCCTCGGGTGTGGGAACGTATGCGATCACGGCTGCCGTCTCCGGCGCCGCAGCGGGCGACTATGCCGTAACGGTGGTTCCCGGCACACTCACGGTGACAAAAGCGCCGCTCATGGTCCATGTAAAAAACGCGACCAGAGCCTACGGCACTCCGAATCCCAAGTTTTCCGGAACAGTCACGGGATTGTTGAATGGCGACAAGGTCACCGTCACCTACAGCACCACGGCGACGATCACCTCGCCCGCCGGGACCTATCCGATCAAAGCGAAGGTCTCGGGAACCCGTTCCGTGAACTACCTGCCCACGATCAAGAATGGAACTCTGACGGTTACGCCGGCATCCTAGCGTCCTGAGTCAGCGGGGTTGCCCCACCCTTTTCGCCCGGTATTGGCGAAAGGGTGGGATTCCTAATCCGCCAGAGGAAGTTTCCTATCGCGGCCTGAGCGTCTGATATTTGGCGATCGTGTATCCCAGCGCGGCGCCGAGCCAGACGTCCGATGGGAAGTGCGCCGACTCGGTGATGCGCGAGCAGCTGATCGCGGTTGCCAGCGTGTACGAGAGCACGGGAATCCACGGTTTGCCGCGATGCCGGTAGCGCTCGGCCACCACCGTGGCCACCGACCACACCGCCGTCGCGTGTCCTGAAGGAAAGCTGCTGCCCTTGAGCGGAGACTTGCCGCCATTGAAGAACGTATCTTCGAAGTTGCCGTTCGGCGGCACGTCCGCGGGACGCTCGCGCCGTGTCACGGCCTTCATGGCGAGGTTGATCACGACGCTGTCGCCATAGGCCTCAGTCGCCAGCAATGCCGTGTTCACCTCGCGATCGTCGTGCCGGATGTAGCCCGCGGCCATCAGGCCCGCCGGCAGGGCAATCACCTCGCCGGTGGTGATCATCGGGTCGAAGACGTCGTTGACATCGTCCCAGTTCTTCTGGTGATTGCGAAAATACGGCATGACATGCGGATCGGCGTAGATCAGCCCCACCGTTCCGCCCACCACGATCGCCGTCGGCAGCAGGTGATGCCCCTTGGCGACTTTGATCGGAAAGGTCCACAGATCCTTCTGGTCATGGAGAAAGTCGCGCGGCAGGCTCCGCCAGGTGGCCTCGCGCTGCGGCACACCCGTCGTCGTGTCGACCGGAGGCTTCTGCATCAGCCATGCATCGTCAGGCAGGCCCTCATCCTTGGAAGCCGCTGCCACGAGAGCGTGGCCGGGCTCATCGGGGAGTGAGGCATAGTCCTGGGCACGCAATTGGTGCGCGGCGAATAGGCATGCAAAAGAGGTTAGCCCGATCAGAGAGAGCCTGGCGTATGTAAACATCTCATGAAATTGAGATGCAGGTTTGTTGCGCGCCGTGCATGCGTTCGGTGCTCCATCCATTTCGTCCGGCGCAGCGGACGAAATGGATGGGATGACAAACTGGTTCGGAGAGCCGCCTAATGCAGAATCTGTATCTCGTCGATCCGCTGCTGCCACGCCTCAGCGCCGGTCTGGCGCACGTCTCCTCCCGTGGGCGACGGAAGCCGCTGCCACGAGAGCGTGTCCGGGCCCATCGGGCAGGGCGTCGACGTCCTGGGCGTCATTGCACAAACGATTCAAAGCCGCTGAGCCTGGCCTGAGCGAAGCCGCCGCGGAGGTTCGCGACGTCTTCAAAGCCGCTGCCCTTCAGGGCGCAGGCAGCGAGATAGCCGCGCTGACCCTTTTGGCAGTAGATGAGAATTCTGCGATCGCGCGGCAGTTCGCCGAGCCTGTCGCGGAGTTCGCCGAGTGGAATGTGCGCGGCGTTCCGCAGCATGCCGGTCTCAGCCACCTCGTTCTTCTCGCGCACATCCAGAAGAAATTCGCCGTTCGGCTTCCAGTCCTCGGGAGAGACAGTTGCCACGTCGCCGCGGGCAATATGATCGGCAACGAACCCCGCGATATTCACAGGATCGTTGGCCGTGCCAAACGGCGGTGAGTAGGCCAGGTCCAGGCTCTCGAGGTCGAAGACGCTCATTCTGCCGGCGATCGCTGTCGCCAGGACGTCGGTGCGCTTGTCCACGCCCTCTTCGCCCACGATTTGCGCGCCGAGCAGGCGCCCGCTTCCATCTTCGGCAATGATCTTGATCATCATCGCTTTTGAGCCCGGATAATAGCCGGCATGATTCGGGTCAACCGTGACGCTGGTGAAAAAGCTGAACCCGGCTTTCGCTGCCTGCGCACTGTTCAAGCCGGTGAATCCTGCTGTCATGTGCAGGACGCGGACGATCGAAGTTCCCAGTGCGCCGGGATACAGAAAGTGCCCGCCTGCCGCATTGGCCCCGGCGATGCGCCCCTGGCGATTGGCCGGCCCGGCCAGGGGAATGCGCGTGCGCGCGCCGGTGAGCATGTGTGTTGTTTCGGCGGCATCGCCCACGGCATAGATGTCCGGGTCGGTGGATTCCATGCGCGCATTGACCCTGACGCCGCCAGTAGCGCCGATCTCCAGCCCTGCTCGTCTGGCCAGGTCAACCTCGGCGCGAATGCCGACGCTCAGCAGGATCAGTTCCGCCGGCACCGACGTGCCATCGGCCAGTTCCACGCTTCGGCTGCTGAAGGACTTTGCTTCCGCCCCCGTCAGCATGGCGAAATCCTCGCCGCGAACGCTGTTCTCAAGATGCAAAGCCAGGTCGTGGTCGAGCAGCGGGAGAATGTGAGGGAGCTTTTCGATCACGGTAATCTGCATGCCCCGGCGATGAAACGCTTCGGCCATCTCCAGGCCGATGAACCCGCCACCGATGATGGCGGCCGTCCGCGGCTTTTGAGAGTCAACGAAGGCGATGATGCGATCCATGTCGGGAACATCGCGGAGCGTGAAGACGTTGGGCAGGTCGGCGCCGGGAATCGGGGGCACGATCGGCTTTGCGCCCTGGCTAAGGATGAGCCTGTCGTAAGGGAAATCCACCTCGGAACCGTCGGCGCGACGGACTCGAATCGTCTTGCCCGGCCGATCGATGGAGCGGACCTCGTGGTTCACGTGGGCATGAACGCGCGAGCGAGCCCACATTTTTTCCGGTGTCATGATCAGGAGCTTGGAACGGTCCTGGATTTCGCGAGCAATGTGGTAGGGCAGGCCGCAATTGGCAAACGAGATATACGGGCCGCGTTCGAAGATGTGAATCTCCGCCGATTCATCCACGCGGCGGGCGCGGGCAGCGGCGGATGCTCCGCCCGCCACGCCGCCGACAATCGCGATTCTGCGTGCAGTCTTCATGTCTTGCTCCTAAGTGCAGCCATGCTGGCAATTTTCTCGCCCGCCGTTCCAGGGCATCCTGGCGAGCAACAGAGCCATTCCGCATGTGCCGGTGATGCCGGCGAAGAGGAGTCCGCAGCCGAGAAAAGCGGCAGGATGGCAAACCAGGGATTCACGGTGAGTGCCAATGCCGCGCCGATGGCCGACAGCGAGCCGACGACAATCTGAACCTGCCGCATGATCGGAAGGACCCGGCTGCTTCCGCGGTGAACCGGAAGTCCGGCGTCGATCCAGCCCTGCGTCCCTCCCTCGACCAGGACGCAGTCATCGCATCCGGCGCGCTGAAACCGCTCGATGGCCGTTCTGGCCCGCTCGCCTGCCTGGCAAAGGACGTAGATGGGCGAGCCGGATTCGTGCCGCGCCAGGACAGCTTCAACGTTCAGTTCATTGAGCGGCATCAGTCTTGCGCCCGGCACATGGGCGCTGGCATATTCTGGAGGTGTGCGAACGTCCAGCAGCTCATGCAGATCCGCGGTACTGAGAATCGCCGCGAGCGCCGCCGGAGAAACGGTTGTGAGCTTGACTTCAATCATATTCATATGTGAATATATGATCATTCAGTGATATATGTCAAGAACAAAATCAACCCGGGACTTGACCGACGCCGAACTGGAGAAGGTAGCGGGACAATTCCGCCTGCTGGGAGAACCGATGCGCCTGAAGATTCTGCAGACGGTGTGCGCGCGGTCACTGACAGTCGGTGAGATTGTGGCCGCGACCGGCGCAACCCAATCGAATATCTCGAAGCACCTTTCGCTGCTGGCATCGGCGGGAATTATCACCCGCCACAAGGACGGCCAGTTTGTCTGTTACAAAGCCGGTAATGCGCTGACCATGAAACTCTGCGAGCTGGTGCATCAGGAGCTTCTAGAGCAAAAGCGGGGTTGAAGTGTCCTGTTTGAGAGCGCCCAAGATCGCCTCTGGCCGACGATCGCGTCGATTGACACGGGTGGCGGCTTGCCGCAGGCAGATTATCGTGCGGTAAATCGAAAGAGGAAATCGGGCGCTCACTGTACCGGCCGCGCTTTGCCGTTCCGCAGGCTCTGGTCGATGATCGACTTCACCTTGCGGTCGGCCTCGCGCGCGATGCGGCCCTGCTCTTCGCCGAGGCGGCCCTGCTGCTCGCCCAGCTTGCCTTGCTGCTCGCCGAGCTTTCCCTGCTCCTCACCGAGTTTGCCCTGGATGTCGCCGATCTTGCCCTGAATATCGCCCAGGCGGCCCTGCAGGTCGCCGATCTTCGATTGCAGATCGGAGAGGTCGTCCTGTGTCACAGCGCCGCCTTTCTTGGCCTGCAGCTTGGCCAGGGCCTCGTTCAGCTCGGCCATCTCCTTGGAGACGTCGGGAGTGGGCACGCTGGCCTCTTCCTGCTTGCGGCCCAGTTCCTCCTGCTGCTTGCCAAGCTCCTCCTGCTGTTTGCCCAGCTCTTCCTGCTGGCGGCCCAGCTCATCCATCGGCTTGTACATGGCCGCGATCTGGTTCACGATCGCCGGGTCATCCACCAGATACGATTTGCCGTCGTGCCGGAACCAGAGAAACGGGCCATGCGCCGCGCGCCGGGCTCTCTCGATCTGCTCGCGAATGTTTCCCGACCAGTTTCCGGAGAAGTTCATGTGCTGCTCGTCGGGTCCCAGGATCAGCGCAAAGGATTCGCCGTCGGAATCGTAGGAGTAGGCGTAGCTTTCGCCCACTCCGCTGCTCGAATTGCTCTGGCTCTCCGATGCCCCGCTTTGCGCGGTTGCGGTCGCCGAGCTTTGTCCCGGCCGCGGGAAGGCGCCCCAGTCCCTCACTGGCGGCAAAGGAGCCGTCACTGGAGCAAAAGACGCGACCGGCGGCGCCGGCATCGCGCCCACGGCCGTGGGCGGAATCGGAGCGACGGACGCTACGGGAGCCTCCGCACCCGCAAGCACCGGAGTGGTTGGGCTTACCGGGTCCGAACACACGGACCCGGGGCATCCGGCTGAAGGCGGTGCCGCATCCTGCGCAACCTCCGGCTTCGAAACGCCGGCGGTCGACGCAGTCGCCAGTTGCGGGGCCGTCGCGGCATCCTGCCCTGCCGCGGCCTGCACGCGAATGAGAGCCGTGGACGCGAACAAAGCGGCCGGAACCATCAGCACCGCAGCCAGCGCGCGGCTGCGGCTGGAAGAAAAGGCCTGGCGGAAACTCGATTCGTTGAGCAGCCGCTCGATGCGTTGGGAAAGTGAACTGGCGCGTGCCATGGCGACTCCGATAAGCGTTGGGCGGGGCATTCCCGCGAATTCGAGAAGGATCTGCGCGTAGGATGAGCGGCTCTTGGCCTCACCGAGCGCAGCGCCATCGCTGACGGCTTCGCCCAGGTCGGAGAGCCTCCGCTGAATCCACCACCCCAGCGGGCTGAACCAGAACACCGACGCATAGAGTCCAGCGAGCAGTTGCAGGTAGAAGTCGCCCTGGCGTATGTGGGAGCGTTCGTGGGCCAGCACAATGCGAAGCTTCTCCACGTCCCACTCGTCGTAGTTGGAGGGCAGAACGATTCCGGAGCCGATGGTGACCGGCGAGGAGACCGCATGGCTGGAGCGCAGCCTGAGGTTGTGCGCAGGCGCAAAGTCGACCGGCTCGGCATCGAGCCAGAGGCTGACAGCGGAGGTCAGCCCGTAGATGAGGCGAAGCATGAGCACTCCGCAGACGGCCAGGTAGACGGCCCAGGCCAGCGCCTGCACTGTCAGCACAAGGGAACGAGGCTCCTGCGCCGCGAAGTGCTCAGCGGCGGGCGGGGGCGGCGTTTGAATCGTGCTTCTCGGACCGGTGGCGAGCGAAGGGGCAGCCGCCGCCATGGGAACCGCCGCGGACGATTCGGATGCGATTGCGGAATCGGAACGGTCGGACGCGACCGGCACCGGGTTGAGCGAGGATGTCGAGGTAGGCGCCAGGCTCATGGCGACGGGTGCTGGATTTGCGGCCGCAGGCCACCCATGCGCCGGCAGCGCCAGCGTTATGCCCGCGGGCAAAACCGGCCAGCGCAGCGCCAGAGGCAGCAGCAGAGGCATGAGTACGGCAGAAGCCAGCACCAGCACCCACGCGGTCTTTTGCGCCCGCACGTCGCGCATGCCGGTCAGGCGCAAGCCCGTCCACACGGCGGCGGCCACAAGCAGCCCCCGCAAGGCAATCTCAAGCAACGGAGGAATCACGATTTCGCCTCCTGACTGGAGTCAACAGTTCCCTTCCCGGCAGCACCGGCATGGCGCGAGGCGCCGTTCTGCGCCGCGGCAATGCGATCGGCCAGCCGCTGCAGTTCGTCGCGGCCGAGCATTTTGGAGTCCACCATGCCCACCAGCAACGCCTCGACCGAGCCCTCGCAGAACCAGTCCACAATGCGCTTGACGGCGCGGCCGGCCACGCGCTGCCGCGACTCCGCCGGCCGGTAGAGAAACGTGCGATTGTCGACGGAATGCCGCACATAGCCCTTTTCTTCCAGGCGGCGCAGAACCGTGCGGACGGTCGAATCCTTGAGCGACCTGTCAATGCCGGGCCGGGCCAGCTCTTCGCGCACCTGCTCGGCGGTGACCGCTCCCGCTCGCCACACGACGGAAAGAGTCTCCCGCTCCAGATCGCCCAGTTCCGCCGGGTCATGGCGAGCCGGCTTAGTGTTACGCTCCATAATGTTACTGACTGTAACACATCAGGGCCAGCGAGCGAGATGAGAACGGAATATTTGTGACGAACGGCGTCCGGCTATTCGCGGGGTAAAAGGTTCAGGAAGATGTTTGTTGATTCTGCGCCAAGCCCAATGCAGACAAGCCGACACTTCCGGATTGCCGGTGACACAGCAGGATTCGCTTTGGCCCGACCCGACGACCGAATTATTCTTCGGCAACCTATTTAAGTAGCCTCTGGCCAATCGTCTGTAGGGGTCGGCTCTGACCCGTCGCTGGAGCCAAAGTGCTCGCCCAGCGTGCTTTCAATCATCGCCTCGAAATTGCGAACGAGATGGCGGCAGATCATGCACGTCTGGTAATGGGAATGCTCTTCGATTGGCTCGTCAGAAGCCAGTAATTCACAGAGACGGCGCTGGAATTCTTCGCAGGTGAGCCGGTTTGCTTCCGGCATCGGCGCTCCGGGTTCGTCCATGGTTGGTTATCACTCGATTCACTGGGGTGCTGTTGGCAAACCGGGCGGACCAATCCGGTCACGGCTCCAAACTTCCGGATTGCTGGTGATACACTCCGGGCCCCATTTTTCAGGTCAGACATCCGCGACAGGCGGTTGCTCGGGCACCAACGACACCCCCAGGGAAAGGGGATTCCCTATGGGTATACACTTTCGGAAAACCAAGCAGAACGTTGGGAACACCATGCATCGTCTTTTCAGCTGGGTCCTCTTAGCTGCGCCTTTTTTCTTCGCGCTGCCCACTCTTGCGCAACAAGGCGTTGTGGCGTCCGATGCCGACCTGGCTGCAACGACAGCCCGTGGGCGGCTGCTTTATGAATACGACCAAGCTGCCTGGCACGCCAGCGATGCGGTCCTGGCCCTACATCCGCCCAAAGAAACACTCGGGCAGTATATCGCTCAGAAACGAGATGCGAGGTGGGTGGTCGTATTCGGACACTTGAATGATGCGCGGGATGCATTTCTGATCTCTGCACAGGCCACGCAAGGGTCTTCACCGACAGAATTCACCGCCGAAGTTTTCGATACCCCGCATAACGATGCCGCATTTTTCCAGCCGCTGCCAAGGCTATCGAGTTGGCGGAAAGGGCATTTCAGGGGCCAAGAATTACCTATAACGCAGCCGTCCTTCCCGCGCCCGGTGGTCAGTTGTTTGTGTATCTTTTGCCCGCGCAAACCAAGGCTGACGAGTACCCGTTGGGAGCGGACGTACGTTTTTTGATGGCGTCGGATGGCTCTTCAATCATTGAAACGCACCAAATGCACAAGGGCCTGATTGTCAATCGCGGTGGAGTTCCTCCCGGCGCCACCGTGGTGGCCGGAAACCACTCTCATGTCCTTAGCGACGTTCCAGAGGACTCGGATGTGTTCTACGTTCTGACCCGAAAGCCGCCAATGTCCGAGTTTGTCGGCACCCAGACGGCGATTTACGAGGTTAAAGCAGATGGCGCTATACGCGTCGTGGAGAAAATGAAGAAGCGCAAGTAAGGATCGCCAGTCGGGCGATCAACACCGCCGAGATGGGCTTCTTGGTGAATGGTCGGCAACTCGGAAGTTTCGCCGATCTTTGTCGCGCGGATGCTCTGTCTCAGATTTGTGCTACCGGATTCTGGCCACGCGCCCGACGGTCGGGAACTTCTGGAACTGCAGCATGTCGTGCCCGGGCACGACGCGGTCCGCCGAGCCGGCGAGTGAGATCATGCGCGCCTGGGCCGCCACATTGGCGGCGTGATCGGCGTCGCTGAAGGTAGCGCTGGGCAACCGGGCCGACAGGTTGAGATAGAAATAGGCGTTGTCCGAGGCCAGCACGTACGGCGGATCGCCGTCGACACGCAGATACTGCGAACAATAAGTATGGCGCGCGCCGGTGTAGGCGCGAATGCCGGGGAAGACCTCCTGATCGTCGCCGTCGACCAGCCGAACACGGCCCTCGGTGTTGAGTTTCACCAGCGCTTTGACGTCTTCGGGATCGATGCCGCCGTGGTTGCCGCCCGGCTGCCAGGCGTCCGAAGTGTAATATCGGTACTCCTCGCGCTGAATCCAGATCGTCGCCCTGGGAAACAAGTCGATGCCGCCCATGTGGTCCCAGTGGGCGTGGCTGATGACGATGTCGGTCACATCCTCGGGCTTCACTCCAGCGGTTGCCACTGCCTGGTCGGGCCGCAGGTAGTCCTTCATCGGAAACTCTTTGAGAAAGGTATCGCGATGAAAGCCGCTGTCGAAGAGGATGGTCCGGCCGCCGCCGCGGATTAGCCAGACCACCATGGCGATATCGACCTTCTCATTGGCCGGTCCACCCACCACCAGTTCGTTGACCGGCACGTCCGGCGAGGTGGCATAGCGGATCGCCTGGATGGAGTAATCCGGCCGCGAAGAAGAACCGAGCAGCAATGCGCAAAAAACGGCAAGTCCGAGCTGCTTCATGGTGGAATTTCTCTTATGCGGCATCTGTGTCTGGCACTTCGGCGAAGTCAAGGGCCGGTGGATCCGGCCCTGTCAGATTCTTGCGGGGCGCCCATGGTTTCAGGTCATCGTGTGCTTGTGCCCTGAGTCTGAGGTCCCTAACAGAATTGACGCTGTCACTCTGAGTGAGAACGGGGCCCCCAAACGCTCTTCGGTTTTGGGGTGGTGAGCGAAGGATCCGCGGTTGCCTTTTCGCTCTTTCCGATGGCAACTGCAGACTCACCACACTAGAGGGTGACTTTGATCGTCTTCGTGGTGACCGAGCCGGTCGCGGGGATCTGCTTCAGGCTCAGGACGCTGCTGCCCGAGCTGCGCAAACTGTATCCGCCGGATGCCGCGGTTCCCGTCGATGCGGAGACCGAATAACTGGCCCCCACCGTGTCGTGAACCGCGGTGCCCGTCTGCGGCAGGGTCCACGAGTAGGGAATGGTAACAACGCATGTCGCCGATGAAGCGGATCCGGTCCCGGCGGAATACCCTTCCTCGTTGTAGTCGATGTTCGTCTCT
>Ga0335078_10015805_pt1 | contig 11204 bp, 9 predicted proteins | sample Lox_Sample_32_FD_206711 | JGI IMG/M metagenome (GOLD analysis project Ga0335078, IMG submission 206711) | Soil microbial communities from Loxahatchee National Wildlife Refuge, Florida, United States - Lox_Sample_3.2 | ecosystem: Environmental > Terrestrial > Soil > Wetlands | place: USA: Florida...
CACTTCACGCGGCGGTCGAATTCACCACACCTGGAATGTGCTGGCGAAGATCGAGGGGGCCTCGCAGCGCGACCAGATCATCCTGCTCAGCGCCCACCTCGATCACCTTGGGACCAGGAATGGCAAAGTTTATCCGGGCGCGGACGACGACGCGTCGGGCACGGTCGCAGTGATGGAGTTGGCCCGGACGTTAGCTAAAGAGCCGCCGCCCAGGCGCACTGTGGTGTTCGCGTTGTGGGGCAGCGAAGAGGCCGGACTGCTGGGTGCGCGCTATTTTCTGAAACATCCGACCTTCGATTTGCACCGCATCGTTGCTAACCTGGAGTTCGAGATGATCGGGCGCGCCGACCCCATGTTGAAGCCGGAGCAACTTTGGCTAACCGGTTGGGAGCGCACCAATCTCGGGCCTGAATTGGCGAGACATGGCGCGCAGTTGGTCGGCGACCCGCATCCGCAGCAGAATTTCTTTACACGCTCCGACAATTACGCGCTGGCGCGCGACGGCATTATCGCGCAGACCGTATCCAGCTACGGCTTGCACAAGGATTATCATCAGCCCACCGACACGCCAAATCGGATTAACTGGCAGCACTTGGACAGCGCCATCGGGTCGATGATTGCCCCGATCGATTGGCTGGCCAACAGCAGCTTTGCACCGCAGTGGAATGCCGGTCAGCGCCCATAAGTAGCGTACTGGCTCGTCTTCGCGCCGGCTCCCGAAACCGCAAGATTCCCAAAGTGGTTCTCCCGCCTTCGGCTGCGCAAAAAGCCAATCTCCCTGCCCGTTCAGCCGATATATGATTCAAAGGGAATTGGTGTTCCCTGTCTTCCGACCCTCAGTTGGGAAGTGGAATGGCTGTTTTGACCGAAGCCGTGGAGATCGGAATACAGGCGTGCACCACCGAGCCGCATGCCAGTGCACTTCCCCCCGTCCTTCTGCCTGAGCCTGCAGGCGGCCCGTCCAACGAAAACCGCCAGCCGCCAAATCCCAAACTCCCGGACAGCCGCTGGCTCATCATCCGGCTGGCATTGTCCTTCGCGCTGCTGATTGGCATTATGCTCTGCCAGGGCGCGTGGGTCAGCCGTCGCGCCCTGAGCGCCGACCTGCAATTGCGGGGAGCGCTTTCCAGGCAAACAGCAAAGTTGGAATTGACACATGAGGCGCTGCTGCTTTCCGCCAGCAACAATCGCATGGTCATGCAAATCCTGGCACAGAGGAGTGCCACGCCGGAGTTACTGGCCCGTAGGAGCCGAAACTCGCAACAGATTGTGGCGATTATGTCCCAGTTGGAGACCGAGTGCGATAGCGATAAAGAGAAGGAATTGGTTCGAGCGGTTGAGCAGAAACGGCTGCCTTATGTGAACAGTTACCAGCGCGCGCTTCGGGTTCTTTTGGAAGAAAAGGACCAGAGAAGTGCGCAAAGCATAATGTTCGAGGAGGCCATGCCGGCGCTGTTCGCCTATCGTGAGGTCTGGAACGAGCTGGCCAGCTTCGAATTGCAGAGCGTGACCGCCTTGGCGGAACAGCGCACCCAATATGACAGGGCCACGCGGCGCATCGGTCTGACGCTGCAGGCACTTGCCGCCTTGTTGGCCGCGATCATCGCCACGTTTACCACCAATGCTATGGCGCGAGACCTGAAGCTGCGCTTCCGCATGCAGCGCAAACTGATGGCTTTGAATGCCGAGCTGGAACAGCGCGTAGCCCGTCGCACAGAAGAACTAGGCCGTGCCGAGCAGCAGTTGCGCGAGTCGCTGGCGGAAACTCAGAGCTATGCGAGAGAAATCGAGGATGTCAACGAACTGGCCAAGCTTCTGCAGTGCTGCCTCACCCTCGAAGAAGCGCACCAGCAATCTTCTCGCGTGCTGGCAGCATTCTTTCCTGCCGGCGCGGTATTGATGCTGAACTCATCGCGGAATCAACTTGAGGTCGCACTCAGTTGGGGCGAGGCCTCCAGCCGCGAAGGCCCGTTTTCCCCGGAGAGTTGTTGGGGTCTGCGTAAAGGTGACCTTCATCTGGCCGGACCGCACTGCCAGAATCCAGTTTGCGGCCACTGCGATGCAAACGCCAAGCGCTGCCACATCTGCATTCCCATGATCGCGCAAGGCGCTCCGCTGGGTGTTCTCACCATCGACGACGACAGTGCCTGCAATGGCCACCGCGAGTCTCCCGCGTTCCAGCGCAAGCTGAAACTCGCGCACACGCTGGCAGAACAGATTTCTCTGGCTTTTGCCAATCTTGCTTTGCGCGAGACGTTGAAGTATCAGTCGGTCCGCGATCCGCTGACCGGGCTGTTCAATCGGCGCCACATGGAAGAGATGCTCGATCGCGAGCTGCGCCGAGCCGCGCGCAAGGCCATGCCGGTCGCCGTTCTGATGATCGATATCGATCAGTTCAAGCGCTTCAACGACACCTTCGGACACGAGGCGGGAGATCTGGTACTGCGGGAATTCGGCTCGCTGCTTAAAATGCATATCCGCGGCGGCGATGTCGCCTGTCGCTATGGCGGAGAGGAATTTCTGCTGATCATGGCCGAGACCGACGTCAGCGACGCACGCCAGCGCGCGGAATCCTTGCGGGCGCAGGTGGCCACCCTGCCTATCCGCCATCGCGGTGAGACGCTGCGCCAGCTCACCGTTTCCATCGGAGTCGCCGTTTTCCCAGCCAACGCAAGCTCAGCGGCACAACTCATCAGCGCCGCCGACGGCGCCCTCTCCCGCGCCAAACATCAAGGACGCGACCGGGTGGCTGTAGCCGAATAAGGTACCGCTACTGACTACTGCTTACTGGCAATTACTGGCTACTGGCTACTGAGCACTGCTCCTTCCAATTCCTGCGACAGGCTCTCCCATTCGCTCATGATGGTTTCGAGTTCCGCACGGCGCTGGGCCAGCAGAGCGGTCCACTTGGCGGTCTCTTCCACGCTGACGAAGGACTGCAACTCACGTTCGCATTCGGCAATGTCATGTTCCAGCCCGGCAATACTTTGTTCCACCTGCTGCTGCCGGTCCTGCAGTTGCTTTAGTTTCATCGGATTGACGCGCTTTTTCGACTGCGGCTTCGGTGGCCTGTACCCGGGCACATCCGACAATGTGGGAGTGGGGCTTCCGGTGCCGTTGCCGCCCGCAGCTGCTCCGCCGGCCTGTTCTCGCTGCTTGCGCCATAGATAATCCTCGTAATTGCCCGGAAAAACTTCGATGCGTCCGCCGCCGATCTCGAAGACGCGCGTCGCCAGTTTGTCAATGAAGTAACGATCATGCGAAACGAAAACCACGGTGCCGTTGTATTTTTCCAGCGCCTCCAGCAGCACGTCCTTGGCTCGCATATCGAGGTGGTTGGTCGGCTCGTCCAGCAACAGGAAGTTCGAAGGATGCAGCAGCATGCGCGCCAGCGCATAACGATTGCGCTCGCCGCCGGAGAGCACGCCGATCGGCTTGAAGACGTCGTCTTCGGAGAACAGGAAGCAGCCCAGGACGCCACGCAGCTCAACCGTCGATTTCTGCGGCGCGACCTCGGAAAGATCGTCCAGCAGGCGCCGCGACGGGTCGAGTTCCTTATATTGGTCCTGCGCAAAGTAGTCCGGTTCGACGTTGTAGCCGAGCTTGAGCTCGCCCTCGGTTAGTGGCTCAATGCCGGTCAGCAGCTTGATCAGCGTTGATTTCCCTGCCCCATTCACGCCCACCAGCGCAATGCGATCGCCGCGCTGGATAGTGAAATTCACGTCGCGAAAGACTTCCTTCTCGCCATAGCTCTTGGCTACGTCCGTGCACTCAACGACCAGGCGGCCGCTGGGATGCGGCTGCGGGAAGGTGAAGTGGATGGTCTTCTCTTCCGGCGGAATCTCGATGCGATCGATCTTCTCCAGCTCCTTAATGCGGCTCTGCACCTGCTTGGCCTTGGTTGCCTGGTAGCGGAAGCGGTTGATGAATGCCTCGAGCTGCTCGATGCGCTCGCGCTGGTTCTTGTAAGCGGCAACCAGCGAATCCCGGCGCTCTTGCTTTTGCTGCAGGTACTTTTCGTAGTTGCCGCTGTAAAAGTGGACGTGCTTGTTCCAGATTTCGGCGATGCGATCGACGGTGACGTCGAGAAAATACCGGTCGTGCGAAATCAGCACATACGCGAAGGGATACTCCAGCAAGTACTGCTCCAGCCAATTGCGGGTTTCGAGGTCGAGATGGTTGGTGGGCTCGTCCAGCAGCAGCAGGTTTGGCTTCGCGAGCAGCAGTTTGCCGAGCGCGATGCGCATCTGCCAGCCGCCGGAGAACTCTTCGGTGTAGCGCGTCCAATCTTCCTTGCGAAAGCCCAGGCCGTCGAGGACGGTTCCGACTTGTGAATCGAGCGCGTAGCCGTCCTTCACGCGGAACTCGCCCGAGATGCGCTCATAACGATCGGCAACCTGTGCGTACTCACTGGACGTGTGGTCCAACTCTCCCATCTTGTGCTCCAGCTCTTCCATTTCCTGCTCGAGCGCGCGCAGGTTGGAGAAGACGGACATGCACTCGTCGAAAACGGTGCGGCCGGAGAGTTGTAGGCCGTCTTGTGGGAGGTACCCAAAGGTCGTGTTCTTTGCGGCGACCATCGAGCCGTAATCGAGCGACTCCAGTCCGCCCAGGATTTTCAGCAGCGTGGATTTGCCGGTGCCGTTCGCGCCTACAAGCCCGACGCGCTCATTGGGAGTGACGAGCCAATCGAGGTTTTCGAAGAGAAGTTTGGGGCCGAAGCGTTTACCGGCAGAGGAAAGTTGGATCATGATGGAACGAGCGGAGCTTACTTGATCGTGTTGATGGTCAGCTTGGCCGTTCGACTGAACGTAGCAAACCACGGTCTTTCACGATTCTTGAACTCGCGTAGTATTCGACTTTTCAAGTTGATCATCGCGACGACCCACTCATCCTGATCTTCCGCACTATTGTGAGCGGTTGCCAAAATTGCTATCTCCGTCTTCTTTATCTCCTCGCGATGCGTATTCTTCATCTCGTGATCCCTAGTCACGAGCATCCAGCCATTTCTGTGACAAAATCGTATGACCTCGGGGTCCTCTACATTTCGTCGGACCTGGCCACGTTCGTCTCGAAACCACTCAGGAAAACGCTGCACGGTAAATCGGCGGTCCTCAGACGCACAGCCACGGACTCGGCTGAAAATCCCTCGTCGAGAAAAAGAACGCACTCCTCACGCCGCTTTTTGACGTATATCAATGTGGGTTAGGGCTTGCTGCACGATCGTGTCACCCAAGCCAAATTCTGCTGCAATCTCGCCAACGCCCTGCCCGGCCCGTTTTTGACCCAGAATCGTATTGACCAGGATCCGTGTGCCCGCGACCACCAAACGCCCAGACATGATGTTAGGGTTCATAGATACAGGACGGCTCTTGTGGTCAGTTGCCGCAAACCGCCATGGAAATATGAATCTGCCAGCTTCGATCCGCTCTGAGAACAGATTGGCTACTTCTTCGACCAATTGCTGGCCCGGGCATTTCCCGAGGGAGGTGATAGTGCGCGGATTCTTACCACTTGCAGGTTTGTCATACACGAGATCGCGCAGGCATTCCTTGATCGCGTCCGCACGCTGAAGAGGATGCTGCGACCTGAACAGCCTACGTGCATTCGCCATAGAACGACGAAGGAATTGCAAGGAGAAATCGAATCTCTCACGGAGGAGAAAGACGCGGTACGCTTCCTCGAGGTCGCGGTAGGAGAGAAGGTGCGTTGCTCCGTAGCGTGCGGACGCCTTTAAGATGGGTTCTCTGCCTTCATACCACGAGGCGAGCGTCCGGCGCGGGATGGCCAGAAAGGCAGCGGCTTCCGGGATGGTGTACGTAGGCAGCGTACGAATGTCCTGCCCACGTTGCCGAACTGGTTTATTCCTCAACATTCAACTCACTGCGCACTTGACTTAGTGCGAATACCGCAACCTCTAGTTGCTCTTCTTCTGCCCCTTCAGGATCCTCTCGTCGATCGGCTTGCGGCCGGCGAAGCCCTCCTGCATCCCGTGCCAGTGGGTGATCTTCTTCTCGCCCAGCTTCCAGCACAGCAGAATCGTCTCTTCGCCCACCACACACGGAAAGTCGAGCAGGCCGATCTCGAGGTCCTTCACCTGAACCCCGGTAGCGTCGATTTCGGCGACCGCGTCTTTGGCCTTCTGCAGCGCCTTGTCCCGTTCGGCCTTGCGGCGTGCCACTTTGACGATGTCCACAAGCGTCCCGCCATTCACGAAAATGCGATTCGCGAGCGCCTGCTGCTCGCCATCCACTTCTTCGATCAAAGCCTTCGCCGCCATGGCGGAGCGCAGCAGCGATTCCAACACGGGCAACAGGGTTTCGGCTTCGGCAACAGTGAAAGTGCGGGCCATATCGATCTCACCACTTTCCAGGCTGGTCAGAGTTCGCGCCGTAAGGCGCTGCAAAACCCGGCGACGGTGCGCCCGCAGGTCTGACCAATACCGCGGGATGCGCCGCAGGAACTTCTCACGAGGACGTTTGCGGATAATCACTGTATCTCTAACATCCTATCAAGAGCCGCGCGCGCCCACATCTTTACATTATCTTTTACTTTGATCTGGTTAACGATATTGCCGTCCACTAAATTCTCCAGCGCCCAGCACAGGTGCTGGGGCGAGATGCGAAACATGGTCGTGCACAGGCACCCGGAATTGTCCAGCGTGATGACGCGCTTCCCAGGATTCTCTTTGGCCAGGCGGTTGACCAGATGGATTTCCGTTCCGATGGCGAACGCAGAGCCCGCCGGCGCTTGCTCCACTCGCCGAATGATGTGGTCGGTCGAGCCGATTCCATCCGCCTTCTGGCATACTTCCCAGCGGCATTCGGGATGAACAATGACCTGCATGCCGGGATACGTGGAGCGCACGCTATCCAGATGTTCGGGCAGGAAGCGCTGATGTACCGAACAGTGTCCCTTCCATAGGATGATCTTGGCTTTCCGCAGACGATCGGCAGTCAGGCCGCCCTGCAGCATGTACGGGTCCCAGACCACCATTTCGTCAAGCGGAATGCCGCGCGCGAACCCGGTGTTGCGGCCCAGGTGCTGGTCGGGAAGGAAAAAGATCTTCTCGTTGCGGCCGAACCCCCAGTCGAACGCACCCTTGGCGTTCGATGAGGTGCACACCAGCCCGCCGCGCTCCCCGCAGAACGCCTTGATAGCGGCGGTCGAATTCATGTAGGTGATGGGCGTGATGCCGTTGCCTTCATCGTCGGTCAGCCCAAGATTCACAAACTGCTCCCAGGCATCTTCCACCTGGCCGATCTCGGCCATATCGGCCATCGAGCAGCCGGCGTTCAGGTCGGGGAGTAGCACGGCCTGGTCCGGGCGCGCGAGAATGTCGGCGCTTTCTGCCATGAAGTGCACGCCGCAAAAGACAATGTAACGGCCTTTGGCCTGCGCCGCCATTTGCGACAGGCGATAAGAGTCGCCCCGGTGGTCTGCAAAGCGTACTACTTCATCGCGTTGGTAATGGTGACCAAGAATCACACACTCCTTCCCTAACTCCTTCTTAGCGGCAGCAATACGCATATCCATGGAGCGATCGGGGAGAACGAGGTAATTCTCGAGCGAGCAGGAAACTGCTGCTGTGACGGGTGCTGTAGCCATCTTCTGTCTCTGCCTTCAGTCCCAGCAGCACGATTCCGTTGTGGTGGGAAGCACGCTCTGGAACGGGGATGTTGAAAGCTGACTCGCGGCTCCAGCAGGTCCACTTGTCCGCCGAAGCGGGCCCGACCTGCGGGGATGTTGAAGCTGCGGGTTGATGCTTCTGTAATCTCAGTTCATTGGATGACCGGGCCGCCGCGTTCGTTACAAAAAAGAGAACCGCGCCAGCCGACGCGGTGCGACTCAAGCCATCGAGCACCTACATTGTTACTCGATGATGAAGAATTAGCAAGCGCAGCTGATAACAGGGCCGTCTCGGGTTGTCGATAGGGGTGGAATACGGAAATTTGGTCCCCCGATTGTCGATACACGCGTATATACATCTGTGATATGCTGCCAAGAACATGGAGGTGGTCATGCGCTCTCGGAAAATTGTGAAATGGGGCAACAGCATGGCTGTCCGCATACCCAAAGTTGTACTGCGAGATGCTGGGCTGCGCGAAGGCGATACGCTGGTTTTTGCTACTAAGAACGGCGCTCTGGTCGCCAAGCCTGTGAAGAAAAAGCCGGTTTTGGAAGAGCTGGTTGCACGGATTACGCCTGAAAATGTACATGAAGAGGTCAATTGGGGTCCGGCAAGAGGGAAGGAATTTTGGTAAGACGCACTTACATACCCGATGCAGGTGACCTGGTTTGGGCGACCTTCGATCCCCAAGCCGGCCATGAGCAATCCGGCAGACGTCCTGCCATTGTGATGACACCGAGCATTTATAACGAAAGAGCCGGTCTGGCTCTGACTTGCCCCATCACGTCGAAGGTCAAAGACTATCCCTTCGAAATTGCAGTGACCGGCGTGCGCATCAAAGGGGTGATTTTAGCCGATCAGGTGCGTAGCATGGATTGGCGAGCTCGCCAATTCGCGTTCATCGAACGCGCTCACGCGGATGTGCTAGATGACGTGAGACAAACAATCGGCGCACTCTTGAGATTGGACTAGGAATCTCCGCTGAACGCCAGCACTTGCGCTATCCCCCAATATGCACCATTGTTCTCGACGCGGGCACGAAGCCTGGCTCGCCGATATGGTGCCGCGCTTCTTTGTGATCGACTGCCTCGCGAATGAAATCAGACAGTTCCTCGTCGCTGGCGCCATCCTGCATGAGCGCTGCAAGGTCATGCTCGCGAACGGAGAAGAGGCAGGTGCGGATCTTGCCATCCGAGGTGACGCGCACGCGGCTGCAATGGCCACAGAAGGGATTCGAGACGGGAGCGATGATGCCGATCTCGCCCACCCCGTCTGCGAAGACATACCGCCGGGCGGTTTCGCTGCGTCGGTGCTCCACCTCCTGCAGCGGCATGAACTCGGACATGCGCTGCAGAATTTCGTCGAGTGTCACGACAATTTCGGGTGACCACACGCGGTCTTCCTCCAGGGGCATGAACTCGATGAAACGGACCACCACGCCTGCCTCGCGCGCGAAACGACCGAAGGCGGTGATCTGGTCGTCGTTGAAACCGCGCAGCAGCACGCAATTGATCTTCACCGGATTGAGACCGGCGCATTGAGCGGCGCGGACTCCGGCCAGCACCTGCTCGTACCCGTTCGGCACGCGAGTGATGCGGGCGAAGCGCTCGGCATCGACGGCGTCCATGGATACCGTGACGCGCGAGAGTCCGGCGTCGGCAAGCGGTTGCGCCATGCCGCCCAGCAGGTGGCCGTTGGTGGTGAGTGCGATGTCCAGCGGCCCGCCTTCAACGGTGCTCATCCTGGCAAGCTCGCGAACCATCTCGACGATGCCTTTGCGCAACAGCGGCTCGCCGCCGGTCAGGCGGACCTTTGTGATCCCTAGGCCGACGAACACGCGCGCGATGCGCAGATAGTCCGCGATCGGCATCTCCGGAAACTGCGGGCCATCGCTGCCGGAGCGGCAGTAGACGCAACGGTAGTTGCAGCGATCGGTGATCGAGATCCGCAGATCGCTGATGCGGCGGCCGTGTTTGTCGTGGAGGAGCATGCAGCAATCAGCCGTCAGATTGGTGCCCCACGTTCGCCCATCCTTTGGGCTAACGTGGGCCCAGGTTAGCGCCCAAGAGAAGGACGCGAACCTGGGGCGCCGACTTTCCGGCGCTTTAATTCATTTCAAGTGTGCAGGGAAAGAGAAGACACAGGCGCACGGACGCACGCCGCGGATCGTTTCCTTTCCAAGCACGGGAGGCGGGGACGTTTCCCTCCACACCCTCGGCCCCGCGGTTCTTCTTGCGCATTCTTATCCAGCATCGTGGCAAGCACAGCGGGACGCCGCCGCCGCAGCCATCGGTATGCCGTTAGGCCGCGGAGGTCGGAAACACTTACTCAATTATAGATGCAATGCGCCGGAGGGTGGGCTCTTCGCCGTTCGCTATTCGCCAGAGTTCGGCGAAAACATAAAAACGGAGGCGCAGGCTGAAGACCGACCTGGAAACAGCTCCCTCTTGCGGATGGCGACGCGAAAAGCGAAGAGCGGCTTTTCTTACATCCCTTCGTAATTCGGGCCGCCGCCGCCCTCAGGTGGGACCCAGGTGATGATCTCGTACGGATCCATGATGTCGCAGGTCTTGCAGTGGACGCAGTTGGAAGGGTTCAGGTGGATTTCCATCCCGCTAGGAGTGTCTGGCGCCTCCACCATTTCGTAAACATTGGCCGGGCAGAAGTTCTTGCAGGGATTGCCGAACTCCTTCACGCAGCGCTCGTTGCAAATGGTGGTGTCGTGAATGACGAGGTGGGCGGGCTGGTCTTCCTCGTGCTTCGTGCCTGAGTGGTAAAGATCGGTGAGCTTATCAAAGGTCAGCTTGCCATCGCCTTTGGCCGGGCCGAGCAGGTGCGCTCTGGCTCCGCCACCCTTCGGCAACTTGTTAAGGCGCTGCATCCGGCGATGTCCGGATTCTGTGGCGTACCGGTCATGCAGGCCGCGCCCGCCGGTGAACTGTTGAATTCCGGCATGAAACATTCCCGACAGGAAGCCACTTTCGAATCCCTGATGAAAGTTGCGGACCGGCCACAACTCGGACTTGATCCAACTCTTTTCCACCCGCTCCTGAAACCCTTCCAGAACCGGCAAGGAGAAATCTTGCTTGAGCATCGCGTCGTACGCGGTTTCCGCCGCCAGCATGCCGCTCTTGATCGCCAGATGAATGCCTTTCAGCCGCTGCGAGTTGAGAAAGCCGGCGGAGTCGCCGAGCACCATCCAGCCGTCGCCTGCCAGCGGCGGAATGCTCCACCATCCGCCATAGGGCAACGATTTGGCGCCGTAGCGAACCATCTTTCCGCCCTGCAGGAGCTTGGCAATGAAAGGGTGCTGCTTGAAATCCTGCAGAACGTGCTGGGGATCGATGCGTGGGTCGCGATAGTCGAGGCCGGTGACGAAGCCAAGCGAGACGGTATTGTCTTTGGCGCCGTAAATCCACGCTCCACCGTACTCGCTAAACGTGAGCGGCCAGCCCATGGTGTAGATAACTTCCCCGGGAGCCACGCGCCCGGCCGGCAACTCCCACAGCTCTTTGACCCCTACGCCGTAGGTTTGCGGATTGCGTTCGCGGTCGAGCTGAAAACGTTCGATGAG
>Ga0335078_10015806_pt1 | contig 11204 bp, 13 predicted proteins | sample Lox_Sample_32_FD_206711 | JGI IMG/M metagenome (GOLD analysis project Ga0335078, IMG submission 206711) | Soil microbial communities from Loxahatchee National Wildlife Refuge, Florida, United States - Lox_Sample_3.2 | ecosystem: Environmental > Terrestrial > Soil > Wetlands | place: USA...
CGGCGACCCAGGAGAATAACCCGATCGCCTTTTTGGAATTTAGTCGCCTTCCTGGGTTGCACGGCCAGATCAAACCTTTATTTGCGGGCAGATAGCGTCTTTATCGTCGGCTAGTTCGCCTAGTTTATGCGTCATAGTTCTGGTTGTCGGCTCGGGCTGATGCTTGCCGTGACCGGCGCTTCCGGACTTGGCCCGGATTTGTGCGCATCCGGCGAGGCGGGGTCCAGCGGTCGTGATGGCGTGCGGCGGGCCCGGTCGTGCCGGCACCTGCCGTAGATGAGAACCGGAGCATGACGTTGCGGCAGATCCGGGTCACCCGGGAGGGACAGTTCATCGACCGGTTCAGCAAGGCCATCGATCAGTTGTCCGCGGCCGGCGGCGATGATCGTCAGGAAGTCATCGGAACTTGCTACGGAAGTAGCGCGTCAGCTACAATTGTCGTCATGAGTGCCATACCTGCGCGGGATCTGCGCAACCACACCGCAGAGGTGCTCCGTCGCGTGGAGGCCGGCGAGGAGATCGAGGTCCTGCGGGACAACCGCCCGGTGGCGAAGATCATCCCGCTCTCCTGGCGGCGGCGGTGGCTGCCGGCATCAGAGATCGCCAGCGAGCTGATGAGGCTGGGCCCCGACACCACGGGCCTGGCCGCAGAGCTCAGAGAGTCCCTGGGCGAGACGACTGATGACCTGCCATGGTGACCGCGCGCCGAGCGCTTGCCGACACGTCAGTCTTCATTGGCCTGGAAGCCGAGCGCTTCGACGCGAGCCGGTTCGCCGGCTTTGAGTGGGGCATCTCGGCGATCACCCTCGGCGAGCTGAGGCTCGGCGTGCTGCAGGCCACCGATCCGGAGTCAGCCTCGCGGCGGCTGTCGACGTATCAGCTCGCCCAGCGGTTCGAGGCGCTGGCCGTGGATGAATCGGTTTCCGATGCCTGGGCACTGCTGGTCTCCCGGCTGCGCGCTGTGGGCCGCAAGGCTCCCATCAACGACAGCTGGATCGCGGCCACGGCCATCGCCCATGGTATTCCCGTCGTGACCCAGGATGACGACTACGACGCTATGCCCGACGTTCAGGTCATCAAGATCTGACAGCCACCAGCCCAGTCGTAGCGGTCCGCCGTACACCAGGTCGCCGAACACCGCCACGTCGGCCGGAACAAGGCCACCGATCGGAGGCGCCAGGCCAGGGCGGTCCAGGGAAACCGGCGGCCCGCCGCCGCCACGCCGCCACGACAGCGAGCACCGCGCGGCGAATCGGGCTGATCGCCCCGCCTTGGGTTCCCGTCCCGCCGCGCCGGTACAGTGGGACCGAATGCCCCGGGGCGACCCGGCGGGCCAGGCCCGCCGCCGCAGTCGAGGACAGCCCCGGCACCGGCGTCAGCCGCTGGCCCGCGGCATCGGCGCGCTGACGGTCCAGGCCCACCAGGAAATCCTCGCCGGCCAGTTGCGCCGCCGCGATCCCAGTCAGCAGCTCCCCGGCACTGAAGCCCCGGTCCCGCTGCTTGATCGGCCCGGTCGCGGCATCGATCGCCCCAATCACGTCCAGCCGGCCGCACATCTCAGTGACCGCCGCAAGCCCGGCGCTCGCTGTCAGCCCCACATCCGGCGCGCCTACCCGGGCCTGCGACCGCTCCCCGCTCCTGCCACGTATCCTGCTCACCAGATAGGTGCCTCTCCACCTGAGGTGATCGTTACTTCGCAGCGATCATCATCCCAGGCCAGAGCGGCACCTATCGGCACCTGCAGGCCGTGTCACCAGCCTTACTCGCCGATTCGGGTCAGAAGAGACAACGGGCAAGCTTTCAGTGTCTGTCCTGCGGCGGACCGGTGGCCTCAGACTCAGTAGTCGGAGCACTGGGTGTTGGCCTGAGCCTGCCGGAGCTGGGGTGAGGCTCCCATCCCGTCGGCGTTGCCACGCCTTCCGCCCAGATCGCGTCGGTGAGGTCCGCGTAGGTGAATTTCGCCAATTCCAGATTCGCGCCGGTCAGGTCCGCCCAGCGGAGGCTAGCGTCACTAAGGTCTGCACGGCGAAGGTTCGCGCCGTCCAAATGCGCCCAGGTGAGGTCAGCTGCAAAGAGATTCGCGCTGGTCGTGCCGGAGGCTGTTACCTGCCTGTATCACGCGTGATACAGTCAGGTCATGGCTGAGGTAGCAGTGCGGGATCTGCGGAATCATGGTGGGGAGATCCTCAACCGGGTCGCGGGAGGTGAGACGCTGACGGTGACCCGTGATGGTGATCCAGTGGCTGAACTCCGTCCGCTGCCCAGGCGCCCGCTGCAGGCGGCCCGCCTGCTTGAGCGATGGCGCGCCCTGCCAGCCGTGGATCCGGCGCGGCTTCGCGCTGATATCGATGATCTCCTGGATCCGGCGCTGTGACCGGGGAGCCGGCAGCGCCGGGGCTGGCCCGGCACCCGCGCGGGGTCTTGGACACGAGTACGGTGATCATGCTCTCGCGGATCACTGATTCTGCGGCGCTTCCGGCGGAGCCGCTGATTACCGCGGTGACGCTCGCTGAACTCACGGCCGTCCCGTTGGTGGCTGCAACCGACCAGGAACGGGCTGCGCGGCAGGCGCATGTCCAGCAGGCCGAGGCTGATTTCGATCCGCTGCCGTTCGATGCTGCGGCTGCGCGGGCATTCGGCCGGGTAGCCGCCTCGCTGCGCCGTGCGGGCCGCAAGCCTGCTGCTCGCGCGTACGACGCGATGATCGCAGCGATCGCACTCTCCAGACAGCTGCCGATCTATACGTGCAATCCAGATGATTTTGCCAAGGTTGACGATCTGACAGTCGTTCCGGTTGCAGTCCCGCCGCCCATCTGATCAGGCGGTGTGGTGAGGACGACGTTCATGAGGGCCTTCCTGGCGTCGTGGCGCAATCCGGCGAACTCGGCGTCTGCGCCAGAGTGCCGAGGCGCTCGCGGACCGGGCTGACGGCCTGCATAAAGTACCGCACGGAAAGTCCGCTACCCCTGCGGACACGGCGGATTGCTGGACCGAAGGTGGTCGATGCCGCATGTGGATTCCGACGCGGGCCCTGTGGCGGTCCGATCCAGAGAGAGCGGGCGCCGCATGATGCCATCCCATCACCCCTAGCAGCGGTCCGTGCCCGCCAGTGCATATCGCAGCCTGCAGGCTACTGCTCATTGACGCTCGATCGCCCCCGTTCACGCTCGATCGCCGGATCATTCCGGCAGTCGCCTGCCACAGGCTGCGCTGCCGGCCACAGAGAACGCCCATCGCGACCTGGGCGACCCGAGCCGACAGCGAAGCGCGGACTGTCCGGTTCCGGCTGACTCTCAGGTGGGGGTTCCAGGAGGGGATTTGAGCAGCGGCGTTGCCTCGGCGAGATAGCCAGCGCGCCGTTGCCGTAGTGCATGGGCCGCCATGCGGATCAAGTCGATGGTCACTCCGGCGGCACCGCTCGGGTCGTGCACCTTCAGCTTCACGTCAAGGCTCACCCGGGTTTCGCCCCATGCCTGGGCCTCGACGTTAATGTGCGCTACCTTGTGCGACTTCAGGTGCGGCAGGTAGCCGATGGGAGCCATTTCCACCCGGTCCGCTGCGGGCCTTCCGGCGGCTAGGGCGTTGAGTTTGGACTGCAGCTTGGTGTTGCTGTTCTCGGCCAGGTTGCGGAAGTCCTCGGTACCGCCGAGATTGACTTGATAGGAACTGATCAAGGTGAGTCCGCGCTCCTCGACCAACTGCAGCAAGGCGTGATGCACTACTGATGTGCCGAACTGGCTGGCCAGATCGTCACCCAGCAAGGGCAACCCAGCCGCGGCAAATCGATCCAGCCACCGCCAATCGCGGGCTACTGCGTCGGAGGTGGTGTTGATGAACGCCGCCCCTGCCCGCAACGCCGCCTCCGCATACGCGTGGGCCGTCTCTTGCCGACCGCTGGGAGCGGCGTACAGCACGACCTCAGCCCCGTCAAACTCCCCGGCCACACGGTCCGCCTCGGTAGCATCGGTGAGGCCGCGGCGCACGATGGCTCCCGTGGGCGGCAGTTCGTCGACGAGCCGCGGAAAGTTGTTGGGCGGCAAGAGGATTGCCTCGGCGAGGTCTTTCCCGATCTTGCACGGGGAGGTGGCGAAGGCCGCCACGACCTCGATGTCACCCACGCCCAGTCCGTCAAGCACGGGGCGGCGGATCCCGGCCAGGCTTCCTGTGGAGCGGTACAGCGCTATCCCTTGCACCAGCGCAGATATGTTGTTGCCGACCCCGACGACTGCGACTTTAGCCCGTTTGATCACAGGCAGAAGGCTACGTGGACCTCGGCGGAGCCGCGCCCGGTCGCGGCGTGCAGAACGGCAATCTCTGCGCATATCTGCGAGTCTCTTGTCACCCTTCAGAACGACAGCGATCGGGTGGCGGCGCGGAACGCGGCGAGCACGGCGGCGATGTGATCCTCGGCGAGCCGCAGCCCGGTGTTGATCCCGGGGGATGCCATCGGGCCTAGGTAGGCGCGGCGATGGTGGCCTTGGCGGCGACCTGCGGCGGGCGGGTTGATCGCGCGCTCGAACGGCCTGGCTGCCGGCGGCGCGCAGCGCAGGCCCAGAAGCGGAAACCTGGTGCTATCCGGGAAAATGGTAAGCTATGCGTTATGCATGGTGCGCCGTGCGCAGTTTTCATAGTCCGATCGCCCGGCGAGCGTCGAGGTTCTTATCGGGCGGGAATACCTCCTCCTGGCTACTCGGCTGAAGGCGGCTGATCTTGGAAACCACCGTCATCGCCATCGTGCTCGGGCTTGTGATCTCAGCTGCATGTCTCGGCATACCTCAACTGGTGCGCATCCGGAACCAGCAGCCCGACGATGACTCGCAGGGCTATCTGAAGCAGACTGGCCGGTCGTCAGGGGAAGTCGCCCAGGAGAACGCTGCGGTGCTGGCCGAGGAGGAGAACGCTGACGAGTTACGGCGGGCGAGCGGCACATCCGGTCCTTCGGTCGAGGGCGAAAGGGGTTCACGCTGACGGCCTGGTCTGAGCATGAATATCGCAGCGACCCGTAACCAGCCAACTGGCGCTTATTGTCCTGGTCGATCTTCCGTGCAGAACGGTTGGCTGGGCGAGGAGGGCGTGCCTTAGCCAGAGCTCAGGGCAGGCTCGCCTGGGTGGTGGCAGCCGCGTGGTCAAAGGATTGGCGTCGCATGGTTCTGGGTCGTCGTCGCGGCCTTGGCCGTGGGGATGCCGGTCACGGCGTGGCGGCTGGGCCGTGCAGCTGTTCGCGGCTTGCCAGCAAGTAGTTCACGCCTTGCACGCCGAGGAAGGCGGTCACGGCGGCAATCAGGATGGGTGAGGTCTGCAGTGCCGCTACGCGGGTCAGGAACGCAGCCATCAGTACCATCGAGAACGGCGCTGAGCGATCCCAAGACCGCCGGGAGCAGGCAGCTGAAAGCCAGTCCTAGCGGGACGCCATGGATGGCCTGGTGTGTTCTGGTGACCGCTGTCGGCCGTCGTACGCTGCTGCCCGGTACGAGACACCACGGAGGACACGATGCCGACCGCACCGAGCGACGCGGCCGCTTCGCTGCCCGGTAGGCCGCCCGTCGTTGACCTGGCCACCTGGCAGGCCGCCCGTGACGAGCTGCTGGTCCGCGAGAAGGCCCACACCCGCGAGGGCGACGCCATCGCCGCGGCTCGCCGCCGACTGCCGATGGTGGAGTTCGACCCGGCGGTCGAGGTCACCGGCCCGGACGGCCCCGTCCCGTTCCTGGACCTGTTCCAGGGCGGCGACGAGCTCGTGGTCTATAAGCACATGTGGTGGGACGGCGCGCCGCACCAGGGACAGTGCGAGGGCTGCACCACCGCGGCTTGGGTCCTGAAGGACGCCGTCTACCTCAACGCCCGCGGCGTCTCGTTCGCCATCTTGACGACGGGTCGCTGGCAGGAGGTGGCCCCCTATGTCGAGTTCATGGGCTACACCCAGCCCTGGTACTCCGTGCGCGGCCTGGCCGAGCCGGTCGGCGGCGACATGGGGTACATCACCTGCTTCCTGCGCGACGGCGACCGCGCGTTCCTCACCTACTCCACGACAGGCCGCGGCAACGAGGCGGTCATGGGGGCCTTCGGCCTGCTCGACATGACGCCCTACGGCCGCGGCGAGGCGTGGCAGGACAACCCCGAGGGCTGGCCCGAGGGGCACGGCCCGTGCTGGTACTGGCGCTCGGACTCACGCGGGAACGCCACCTGGGGCCCGACCAGCCGCCCCGTGCCACAGTGGACCCGCCCCGGCGCGACCCCCGTGCAGACCCTAGGCCGCCACGGCTAACGCACAGGGTGTGACCAAAATCGGCCACTCTCGTATCGCCATACAGAACGACAGCGACCGGCGCCGGCGGCCCGGCAGCCGACATCTTCGCTTGCGGCCCATCTTCCTGCGAAGGACTCGGAGATCGCGCACCGCGACACTCAGGACATCCAGCTATGGGCGTGCGTCGGTCGGCACCGCCTGGAGAGGGGGAGTTCTCCGGTGCTCATTCACTCCGCCGAGCTGCACCCCGGCGTAGCGTCCCCGTCTTGCCTATACCCGGGCGCGATCACGAGGTCGATCCCGTGACCCGCCGAGACCGAGCCGTAGGACCTGGTTAAGCCGGTGGCCATGGGATAATGATGATCGCTGATCCGGTGGTTTACCCCGGTGGCTGGTTGGACTCCTCATTCACTCACGGTCTCGCGGGCCTGACTCCCGTCACCAAGCGTTCCCGGTCGAACATCCGAGCAACGACCCGCGACGCACCAAGATCAATTAGCAGCAGCACGACGGCGAAAAGAATTGCCACCAGGAATGTCGGGCGGATCACCCCGACCGCCAGCAGCAGGAAGAGGCCAATCAGCGGAACGCTCGCGAGCATCCCCAGTTGCTGAGCCACCCGGGTTTCGCTCGCCCTGACCGAGATCGCCATTCCGACCACGATGGACCAGCCGGCCAGCAGGGGAGTGAAGAGAAAAAGAGCGAGCAGGATCGGACCCTGGTGAAAAAGCGCAGAGGCTACGACGGAATTAGCGAACAGCCGGACGGCAGCGAGAAAGAGCCCGAACATCGTGTAGGACAGTGCCAAGGTGGGGATCATCACGGCTGCGGCTTTGCCCAAGATGAACTCTTGTCTGCGAATGGGCGTGGTGAGCACGGGCTCAAGCGTTCCCTGTTCACGCTCGCCGACAACGGAATACGCGGCGAGCGTCGAGGGCATGATGACCGGAATGATGAGAAAGAAGATGAGAGAGATACTTATTGCATTATCCAAGGCTGAGCTCGCAGCGGATGCCGAGGTGAGGAAAATCGTGAGTACGGGATTGAGCAGGAAAATGCATGGCAGGATTGACATGGTCACGACGATGGAACGCCTGCGCCGATAGTCGCGCAGTTCCTTGCGGACAACGGCCCAGATGCGCGTGGCATCGAGAGCTGTCATTGCCTGCGGGCCTCGACATCTTCGTCGATCAGTTCGAGATACACGTCCTCGAGCGAATGCTGCACCTCTCCGATGGAGAGAACATCGGCGCCGGCGCCGACTAGGCTCCGGATCACCCCGGGTGCAGCGGTTCTGGGATCGGTAACCGAAAGCTCATAGGTCCCGGGAGCTTCGGATTGCCAGCCCTCGACGGCGGGGACGGAGGAAAAGAGGTGCCCAGGGTCATTGAGCGGCGCGAGGGTCGTGACGAGGAGTCTCTTTTTGAAGAGCTGCTCTCGGAGTTCCGCGGGGCGGCCGATGGAGCGCAGCGTGGTATTCAGGATGGCCACCCGGTCACAGAGCCTTTCGGCTTCCTCAAGGCGATGAGTCGTGAGAAAGATCGTCACTCCTCTCTCACGGAGCCCATTGACTAGGTCATGTGCCTCGCGAGCAGCCACCGGGTCGAGGCCCGACGTCGGTTCGTCAAGGAACATGATCTTCGGGTCGCTCAGCAGCGTCCGTGCCAATCCGACCCGTTGGCGCAGTCCTTTGGAAAGTCCGCCGCAGAGGTCCCCCGCTCGATCACTGAGGTTGACGGCCTCGAGTGCATCCTTGATCCGTTTCCCGGACCGTTGAATACCGTAGAGGCCGGCGAAAAAATCCAGGTTCTCAGCCACCGTCTGGCGTAGATAGAGCCCCGGTGCTTCCGGCATGACGGAGATGCTCCTGCGGATCTCCACCCCATTCTCCGGCTTGAGCGGGATACCCGCCACCGTAGCTGAGCCCGAAGTCGGCGCAATCAACGTGCCGAGCGTGCGGACGGTGGTGGTCTTGCCGGCACCATTGGGTCCGAGGAAACCGAACACCTCGCCGTAGGCGACCTGGAAGGAGACGTCGGAGAAGGCGGTCCGTTCGCCGAAGCGCTTGGTCAGCCGGTTGACGACCAAGGCGCTCCGGTCCCTCGTGCCCCCGAGCACTGGTGAGTCGTCGGTCGCGTCAGTTTGAGCACTCGACCGAGAAGCACTGGCCAGCAGCGGCCTGTCTCCGGCTTCGATACCAGCCGGATTCCTCCGCAGCTTCATTCGAGGCTCCAACTGTGGCCCACTGCCCGTCACTCGCCCTCGTCAGGCTACCTCTTGGCACCCATCCTGAATGTCGGGCCGTTCCGAGTACCCGTAATACAGACCGAGCGACCGTCACGATCTAGCGCTTGCCACCGCGGTGCCGAACAGTCCGTCTCGGGCGGCCTTGGCAGCTGCTCACGTGATGTCTCCGCATACCATCCGAAACCGGACGTGGTCATCTGGGTGTCAGTGGAATGGATGCCACATCCACTGCGTATTCTGGGACATCCGCCACATCCATCAAGATCATCTCCGGGGCGGACCGCGCCGGACCGCAAGGCGGGCCATCAGGATCTGGCTCCGCGACCCAGTCCCGCGATCTACGGGACAGGCCTTGGTCCCGCCGTCATGGCTGGTGCTTCTTGATTCGTGAGCGGTGCGGTGACCCGTCCGCTGAGCAGGACGGCCGCGACGTCGGCCTGGTGCCGCCGCCAGCCCCGGAGGCCGCATCGGCGATCACATGCCCGCCGACCTGGCCGCCAGCCGGCCCGGCAGGATGACGATCGACCGGCGGCGGACCGGACACCGGGGGACACCGTCGCGCCGGGCATCCGCAGTGCCAGGACGCCGTTCCGCACCCGGCAGGCCCTCGCCAGCCAGCAGCACGCCCCGGCGCCCGCCCGACGGGCCAGCCCTCCTCAATCCACGGGCGCACGATTCCACGCCGAGACTGGCGTGCTCCGATCACTGACGGCAACGAGCAGAGCCGGCGAGCGCAACGCGACGGGCTTGACCGGGTACCACGTGGTCTACGGCACCGCCCGGATCACCGAGGGAGGAGCCGCCGACCTGTCCCAGAAGCTCGGTCACACCTCTCTCGGCCCCGGCGTGCGGTTCCCGCCGGTCGATTCCCCCCGCCAGGCGGCGTTACCGGGCGTGCTCGTCCCGGTCGCGGCGGAGCATGGTGAGCGCGGCTGGTCCGGCGGGTTCGATGGCGGTGAAGCGGAAGCTGGCGGGGGTTCCGGTGGTGAACAGCCGGTCGCCTTGCCCGGCCATGATGGGGAAGGTGATGATCCGGTATTCGTCGATCAGGTCGGCTTCGGCCAGTGCGTGCACCAGGCTCAGGCTGCCGATGACGACGATGTCGCGTGCCGCGCGCTCACTGGTGACCCAGGCCAGAGGGTCGCCGCTGATGGCCTCGGAGTTGGGCCAGACGGCCGGGTCGATGCCGGTGCGGGTGGCGACGCGCTTGGGTACGGCGTTCATCAGGTCTGCGTAGTCGCCGTTGCGGCTGGGCCAGAGTTGGGCGAAGTGCTCCCAGGTGCGTCGGCCGTAGAGCTGGACGCCGTGTTCCATTCGCGGGCCGAGGCGAAACTTGTCGCCGCTGACCGGTTCTGGCCCGTACCGGAATGCCCAGCCGCCGTGGCCGGTGCCCCACCGCCCGTCGGGGTCGGAGACTACCAAGTCGAGGGTGGAGAACTGGATGACGATGACGTCGCCCATCGCGATTTCCTTCCTGCTGCGCGGCTCCGCCGCGGCCGCTCTCACTTGGCATATACCTGGGTCAGGCGGCTGACTCATCGCTTCCGGCGCGGGATGTTCCGTGCGCGGCCAGGCGTAGGCTCGCCGTCATGGCCGGGGCGAGGGCAGCGCGGGACGGGGACGAGCGGCATGAGGCGTTCCGCGGTGACCTGCTGGCGCACTGCTACCGGATGCTCGGCTCGGTCGAGGAGGCCGAGGACCTGGTTCAGGAAACCCTGCTGCGGGCCTGGCGGGCGGCCGGCCGGTATGACCCCCAGCGGGCGTCGCTGCGCACATGGCTGCACCGGATCGCCACCAACGTCTGCCTGACCGCCCTGGAAGGCCGCGCCCGGCGGCCGTTGCCGAGCGGCCTGGGCACCGCCGGCGACGACCCGCAGGTGCCGCTGGTGCCCGACCTGGACATCCCGTGGCTGCAGCCGTTCCCAGACGCCCGGCTCGGTGACCCGGCGGATGCCGTCCAGCAGCGGGCGGGACTGCGGCTGGCCCTGGTCGCGGCGCTGCAGCTCCTGCCACCGCGGCAGCGCGCGGCGCTGATCCTGCGCGAGGTGCTCCAGCTGCCGGCTGCTGAGGTGGCACTGGCTCTGGGCAGCAGCGTGGCATCGGTGAACAGCAGCCTGCAGCGGGCCCGGGCCACGCTGAAGGCCTGCGGGCCGGCGCTTGAGGAGCTACGCGAGCCCGCCGAGCCCGGTGAACGCGCCGTCGTCGAGCGGTACCTGGCAGCGTTCGAAACAGCAGACGTGCCCGGTCTGACCCGGCTGCTGGCCGACGACGTGGTACTCGAGATGCCGCCGGTGCCGCTCTGGCTCGCCGGCCCGGCCCACTACCGCGAGTTCATCGAGCGGGTCTTCGCTATGCGCGGGACCGGCTGGCGCCTCCTGCCCGTGCAGGCTAACGGCAGCCCTGCGCTGGCGGCCTACGCCCCCGACCCGGTAACTGCGGGAGTCCGGGCCCACTCGCTGCAGGTATTCACGGTAAGAGGCGGCCTTATCCGGAACTGCGTGACCTTCGCCGACCCGAAAGTGCTCGGCCTATTCGGACTCCCCGCCGCGGCGTGAGTTCCCGCCAGGCGTAGTGCCCGTAAGCCCGTCCCGACTGGGTGACGGGACCCAAGGCGGGCAGGCGAGCCTAGTCGAGGCGCTGCGGCCGTTCACTGGCTTGTGAGTAGCCGTGCACGGTCATGAAATGCTCGTTGCAGTGCCGACGCCTAAGA
>Ga0335078_10015807_pt1 | contig 11204 bp, 8 predicted proteins | sample Lox_Sample_32_FD_206711 | JGI IMG/M metagenome (GOLD analysis project Ga0335078, IMG submission 206711) | Soil microbial communities from Loxahatchee National Wildlife Refuge, Florida, United States - Lox_Sample_3.2 | ecosystem: Environmental > Terrestrial > Soil > Wetlands | place: USA: Florida...
GAAAATCGTAATCCAGTTCGGGAAAACCATGCAAACGCTCCGGACCTTGTTGCGCCGACAAACAGCATCGTGCAATCTTAGTTCAGCCCCTGCTAAGATGCGGACCGAACCAAGTTCCTGGTTAGGAGCGAATCAAAAGGGTCGCTAAAATTTTCGGGATTCGGCGACAGAGCGATCGAATGGCGGCGAGGAGGCTGCCGCGGCGGCAACCGCCCGCGGACGCAGGCCGTGACGGGACTGCAGGCACCACAGTTGGCGCGATTTTTCCCCGGTCGGGCGGATCAACTTTGCCGGTCTGACGCAAACAGCCGTTCGAGCAGCCGTTTTGCCAACACGCCAGCCACGCGGCGGCGGTAGTGGCCGGGGGTAAACGTCGTCTTCATCGCCATGATCTGATCGCGCACCAGCGCCTCAAGCCCGGCGAAGACGCGCGCATCGAGCGGGCCGCCGCACAGGGCGGCGGTGCCGGCAAGCCGCACCGGCCGCGGATTGGTTCCGGTGAAGGCGACGCGCAGATCGGTCAAGCGGTCGCCCTCGCGGATCAGCGCCACAGCGACGCCGGCGACCGGGTATTCGATCGAGCGGCGAATACGGATCTTGTCGTAGGCCGAGCGCAGGCCGGGCGCGTTGTCGGCGCGTACCGCAGTAATGATCTCGCCCGGGCGCAACGACAGGAAATGCTTGCCGTCGCCGCGGGTTTCCGTCACCGGCTCGTCCTGGCGTGCATAGCCGATATAGAGGTCGGCGAGCGGCAGCGTCCGCGGTCCCGCCGGGCCGGCCACATCGATCTCGGCGTCGAGCGTGAGCAGCGCCGGCGCGAGATCGCCGCTGAAGGTGGCAAAGCATACCCCGCGGCTCTTCGGGGCGACGTGGCACATTTGGCCGGTGGTCTTCAGGCAATGCCGGTTCGCCTCGCGCCACCATTCGCTCTGGTTATAGAAAATGCAGCGGGTATCGAGCGCAAGATTGCCGCCAACCGTTCCCATGTTGCGGTGGGTCGGACCGGCGATCTGGCCAGCCGCCTGCGCCACCACGGGATAGTGCTGCAGCACACCAGGATCGGCGGCGAGTTCGGAAAGCGTTACGGCGGCGCCGATCTCGATGGCACCCGCGTCAACCCTGATGCCGCGCAGTTCGGTCACGTTATTGATATCGATCAGCACCCGCGGAGCCACGATCCCGCGCCGGATGTTCACCATCAGGTCAGTGCCGCCGCCAAGAAGACGGCTGTCAGCATGCGTGCCGCGCAGCTTTATGAGTTCGGCGAGCGTCCGGGGCCGGGCCAGATCGAACGCCGGCAACGCATCCATCACTAAGCGCCGTTGCTCTTGCGGCCGCGCGCCCGCTTCTCGAGGGCGGCGAAAACGCGATCTGGCGTTACCGGCAAATCGTTAAAGCGGAGCCCGGTGGCATCGGCGATCGCGTTGGTGAGTGCCGGCAAAAATGCGGCAAGCGAACCTTCGCCCGCTTCCTTGGCGCCGAACGGTCCGTGCGGATCGTTGCTCTCGACGATACCGACTTCGATCGGCGGCGAGTCCTGGATCGTCGGTACGCGATAATCGAGCATGTTGGCGGTAACCAAGAGACCGTCATGGTAGGCGGTCTCCTCGCTCATGGCCTGGCCCATACCCATCCACACCGAGCCTTGCACCTGGCCTTCGACCGAAAGCTTGTTCAGCGCCTTACCGCAATCATGTGCGACCCAGACCCGGTCGACGGTGACGACACCGGTCTCCTCGTCGACGCTGACTTCGACGACCTGAGCCGAATAGCTGTAGCCCATGGTGCCGCCGATCGCAGCGCCACGATATTTCTTGCCGCCGTGAGATTCCGGGATTGTTGAATAATTGCCGGTCACGGTAATCGTGCCGGTATCTTTCAACGCTTCGGTGACGACCTCGTTGAAGGTCAGTCCCTTGTCCTGGGCGCCCGCACGGTAGAGTTCGCCGAGGCACTCGATCTCGTCGGGCTTAGCGTCAAGCTTCCGCGCCGCCGCAGCGATTAACACCGCTTTGAGATTATTTGCTGCATCGATCGCGGCATTGCCGACCAGAAAAGTAACCCGCGAGGAATAGGAACCGTTGTCCTTCGGAACCACCTCGCTGTCGCCGGTGACGACACGAAGCCGCGCAAGGTCGAGTCCAAGGACTTCCGCCACTGATTGGGCGAGCAAAGTCGTCGAGCCCTGGCCAATATCGGCCGCGCCCGAAAGCACGACAATCGACCCGTCAAAATCTAGCTTGATCTTGACCGTAGCGTGCGGCTCGCCGGTCCAATTGACCGGTTTCGAAGCGCCGCTGATGTAATGCGAGCAGGCCATACCAAGACCTTTACTTACATGCCCGGTGCCCTTTGACATGTTGCCCCGGCGCGCTTTCCAGCCACTCTCGCGCTCGACCCAATCGAGGCATTCGGGCAACCCGTAGCTGTTCACCATGAGATCGTTGTCGGTGAACATCGGCACGCTGGGCAACAGATTGGCGCGGCGCACGGCAAACGGATCGAGCTCCAGTGCGCGTGCCATGTCATCGAGCAAGCTTTCGAAAGCAAAGCGCACGTCGACGGTGCCGTGGCCCCGAAAGGCGCCGCAAGGCGGCGTGTTGGTAAGCACTCGCTTGCCAATGTATTTCACATTGTGCAGGTCGTAGATCGCATAGAGCATTGAGCCGGCATAGAGGATGGTGACGACGCCATAGCCCGAATGGGCGCCGCCGCGCATAATCGCTTCGCACTCGACGCCGGTTATGCGGCCGTCCTTGCGCATACCGATCCTGAGACGGACATCCGTTTCCGGCCGGCCGCGATGGGTGATGAATGTCTCCTCGCGGTTGACGGCGATGCGCACGCAGCCACTGGCCTTGCGCGCGAGCAGCGCGGCAATCAGTTCGACATTGAGCGTCTCGGTGCGGCAGCCGAACCCGCCGCCGACATGCGGCTTGATCACGCGGATGCGCGACATATCCATGCCGAGTATCTGCGACAGCATGAGATGCACGTAGTACGGCACCTGTGTCGAAGCATGTACGGTAATGCGCTCACGCTCCGCATCGTAGTCGGCAAGCGCGGCGTGCATTTCCATCTGGTTCTGGCAAACTTCGGGGCAATTATAGACACCTTCGCGCACCAGGTCCGCGTCGCCGAAAGCGGCCGCAACATCGCCGAGCTCGAAGAAAACATCGCGCTCGATATTCTTAGGGCGATGGTGGTGCAGATCGACGGCATCGGGTGCCATCGCGGCGCCCGCAGTATGGTAGGCCGGTAGCGCGCGAACTTTCAGTTTAATCAGGTGAACGGCTTGCTTTGCCGTTGCCTCGTCGATCGCGGCGACCGCAGCGACCGGCTCGCCGCAATAGCGCACCTTGTCGCGCGCCAGCGGATACTCAGTGCGGGCAATCGGAAGGACGCCGAAACCTTTGTCGCAATCGGCACCGGTGACGATCGCCTTCACGCCCGGCAGCTTCGCCGCTTCGGAGACGTCCACCTCGAGGATTTCGGCGTGCGAGTAAGGGCTGCGAAAGATGCGTCCAGCCAGCATTCCCGGCACTAAGAAATCGGCGGTGAATTTGGCCCGTCCGGAAACTTTCTCTGGTCCGTCGACCAACGGTACGTAGTCGCCGATTGTGTGCGCGGGTACCATTTCGTTCATTGCAGTCTTTCCGTCCCTCTATCCATTTCATTTTTTTAATTGTTGCCCGGCTATGGCGGCGAGCCGGCCGCGTGTAGATCGGCGGCATATTTCACCGCTTCGATGATCTTCACGTAGCCGGTGCAACGGCAGATGTTGCTGCCGAGTGCCTCGCGAATTTCATCTTCGCTTGGACGCGGAACGCGCCGCAACAGGCCAGCTGACGCCATAATGAATCCCGGCGTGCAATAGCCGCACTGCGAACCGAGCTTCTCATGGAAGCCGCGCTGCACCGCCGACAAACGCCCGTCAGTCACAAGCGACTCGACGGTGTCCACGCGCTGCCCATCAACCACAGCCGCGAGCGTGAGGCATGACAAGCGCGGCTGATCGTCAACGAGCACAGTACAAGCGCCGCACTCGCCGCCATCGCATCCCGTTTTCGTTCCGGTAAGGCCGACGGCTTCCCGCAAATAATCCAGTAGCAACAAGTTTTCAGAAATCGCATCGCTGCGAGCGCGGCCGTTGAGCGTGAGCTGAAGAATACGCGTCATGCAGGCCTTTGATCGCTTTTCTTATTGAAGCGGAGTCTCATACCAGCAAGCGCAGTACTGTTCAAATCGGGCACGCCATAAGCGCTCATCTCCCCAGCACCGCCGTATCGCTCGTCGTCCACCCTCATTCTCGCGATCCTTGAGGGCAAGCGTCCTCGCACCAACAGATGGCGCTAGACGCCGAAACTTGATTGGCAAACTCTTTGACCCGCGATTCCAACTCTAAGTGTCACCGAAGCGTGCCGTGGCGAGAACTCCCGCGCCGGCGTCGACCAGGGAGTCCAGCGATCCCGAAGGCGCGCGCAAGCTCTGACGAGTTTACGCCGAAGCCCAACTCCAATAGACGGCGCTCAAATTAGTGCCTAATTTTTCATCACGCTTTTCCAACTATATTTATGGCGCTGCTCAAGCAATGGGCGGCACGCTCGCGCGATTCGGATTCAAAATGGGCGCGACTCGCATCGGTTGCGAGCCTTGCACGCAAATTTCGCCTTGATAACAATGGTTTAGCGCACGTCATTGATTGGCACGCTCCTTGCGATTTGTGCCGAGCGTAACGGCCTTACGCCGGTTGCGCGCGTCTAACAGAGGAAAACGCGATGCTTAACTCGATAGGCGCGGTCGCTAGGCGACCGCGAGGTCGCCGCTGGCTCGCCGCCGCGGCGGGTCTTGCTTTTGGCCTAACGGCGGCGCTGCCCGCTCAGGCCGAGGACACAATCAAGGTCGGAATTCTCCATTCGCTATCCGGAACCATGGCCATCAGCGAAACTACGCTGAAGGACGTGATGCTGATGCTCATTGACGAGCAGAACAAGAAGGGCGGTGTGCTCGGCAAGAAGCTTGAAGCAGTCGTCGTCGATCCGGCCTCGAACTGGCCGCTCTTTGCAGAAAAGGCCCGCGAGCTGATCAGCAAGGACAAAGTCGCCGTTGTGTTCGGCTGTTGGACATCAGTGTCGCGCAAATCGGTGCTGCCGGTATTCAAGGAGCTCAACAGCATCCTGTTCTATCCGGTGCAATACGAAGGTGAAGAGAGCGAGCGCAACGTGTTCTACACCGGCGCCGCGCCGAACCAGCAGGCGATCCCGGCCGTCGACTACCTGATGAGCAAGGACGGCGGATCGGTCAAGCGATGGGTGCTGGAAGGCACCGACTACGTCTATCCTCGCACCACCAACAAAATCCTCGAAGCCTACCTCAAGCAAAAAGGCGTAAAGGACGAGGACATCACGATCAACTACACGCCGTTCGGCTTCTCCGACTGGCAGACCGAAGTCTCGAAGATCAAGGCGTTCGGCTCGGCCGGCAAGAAGACGGCGGTGGTGTCGACCATCAACGGCGACGCCAACGTCCCGTTCTATAAGGAGCTCGGCAACCAGGGCATCAAGGCAACCGACATCCCGGTGGTGGCTTTCTCGGTCGGCGAAGAAGAACTCGCCGGTCTCGATACCAAGCCGCTGGTCGGGCACCTCGCCGCCTGGAATTATTTCGAGTCGATCAAGACGCCGGCGAACGAAGCCTTCATCAAAGAGTGGCATGCGTTCATCAAGAACCCGAAGCGCACCACCAACGACCCGATGGAAGCGCATTACATCGGCTTCAACATGTGGGTGAAGGCGGTCGAAAAGGCCAAATCGACCGACCCCGACAAGGTGATTGCGGCACTGCCGGGCATCCAGGCGCCGAATCTCACCGGCGGCATCTCGACGCTGCTGCCGAACCATCACATCACCAAGCCGGTCTATATCGGCGAAATCAGAGCTGACGGCCAGTTCGACGTGGTGTGGAAGACCAAGGGCCTGGTCCCCGGCGATGCGTGGTCGGATTATCTGCCCGGATCGAAAGATCTCGAATCCGACTGGGTGACGCTCAAGTGCGGCAATTATAATAAAGTGACCAAAAAGTGCGGCGGCGCCTAGTAACGTCGACACTGTAACCGTGAGCTCGCGGGAAGGCGGCGTATCGCCTTCCCGCACCAAGGCCGGGAACTAGCGATGCGCTTCAGCCGAGCTTGCCTCGTTGGTCTGCTACTGGCCTTCAGCTTTGGGCTGAGCGGCGTAACAGCGCGTGCCGCGACCCTCGCTGACGCGCTCACCCATTTTACGGCAGACGATTTCGACGAGACCCTCACCGGAATCGGTGAAGTCGCTGCCAGCGGCAGCCCGCGCGCCGCGACGATCATCCGCGCCTTGCAGAACGGCGCGCTGATGTTCAGCGCCGAGGCCAAGAAGGTCTACATTAAAGACGATTCCGGTAAGCTGACTGATCCAGCTACCGGAGCGCCGATTTCCGGCCAGGCGCCAGCCGATCTTGACAACGTCCGCCTCAACAATCGCCTGCGGGGAGCGATCGACGCCGCGCTGGGCGGACTGACGTTGCTCGCTAGCGATCCCAAAGCCCGATACGACGCGGCGCAGGCCGTGTTTAAGTCGCGCGAGCAGAGCGCGCTGCCGGCGCTGGAGACCGCCATTGCCAAGGAGCAGGATCCCCGCATCAAGCGGGCGCTCGTGGAGGCGCGAGCTGCGGTCATTCTGACCGGCGAAAAGGCCAACGATGAGGACAAGCTGGCGGCGGTAGAGGTCGTCCGCCAGCGCGGCGACCAGGACGCGCTTGGGCTGCTCTCCAGTCTGCCGGCTGATACCTCGGCACCGGTCCTAAAAAGCGCCGCTGCCGCCATCGGCGCGATCAACAATCGTCTGGTGCTGTGGGAAGCCGTACAGAATGCCTGGTATGGAATCTCTCTTGGCTCGGTCCTGCTGCTCGCCGCCATCGGGCTCGCCATCACCTTCGGGGTCATGGGCGTCATCAACATGGCGCATGGCGAGATGGTCATGCTGGGCGCCTATGTCACGTTCGTCGTACAGGAGGTGATACGCCAGAATAATCCCGCGCTGTTCGATTATTCTCTGGCTATCGCCATTCCGCTTTCCTTCCTGGTCGCCGGCTGCGTTGGCATCATCATCGAGCGCACTATCATCCGCTTCCTGTATGGACGGCCGCTGGAGACGCTGCTGGCCACCTGGGGACTTTCGCTGATCCTGCAACAAGCCGTGCGCTCCGCATTTGGTCCGAACAATCGCGAGGTCGGCAATCCTTCATGGATGAGCGGCGCATTCGATTTGGGCGGCATTACCATCACCTATAATCGCCTATGGATTATTTGTTTTGCTCTCGCGGTGTTCATCGCGCTGCTGGCGCTGCTGCGCTACACGCGCTTTGGCCTCGAGATGCGGGCGGTAACGCAAAATCGTCCGATGGCCGCTTCGATGGGCATCCGCACCGCCCGCGTTGATGCGCTCACTTTCGGCCTGGGTTCCGGGATCGCCGGCATGGCCGGCGTAGCGCTGTCGCAGATCGATAACGTCAGCCCCAATCTCGGCCAAGGTTACATCATCGACAGCTTTATGGTTGTGGTATTCGGTGGCGTCGGTAATCTTTGGGGCACGCTCGTGGGCTCTTTCGTGCTCGGCATCGCCAACAAGTTCCTCGAACCTTATGCCGGGGCGGTCCTCGCCAAGATAGCAATTCTCGTGCTCATCATTCTCTTCATCCAGAAACGGCCGCGTGGCATGTTCGCGCTGAAGGGCCGGGCGGTCGAAGCATGATGGCGCACATTCTCATTCGCTCCATCGATCGCGGCGCTACGATCTTCCTGATCATTGTTGCAGCGATCGCCATCGGCGTGCCCATTCTCAATCTGGCGCTGCCGCCCTCTTCCGACTTTCACATTCCACTCTATCTGGTCGCGCTGTTCGGCAAATATACCTGTTATGCGTTGCTGGCGCTGTCGATCGATCTGATCTGGGGATTTTGCGGCATTCTCTCGCTCGGTCACGGCGCCTTTTTCGCGCTCGGCGGGTACGCGATGGGCATGTATCTGATGCGCCAGATCGGGACCCGCGGCGTCTATGCCGATCCAATCCTGCCAGACTTCATGGTGTTCCTGAACTGGAAGGAATTGCCAGTCTACTGGTACGGATTCCAGTTTTTCCCCTACGCGCTGCTGATGGTCGTGTTGGTGCCCGGCGTGCTCGCCTTCGTGTTTGGCTGGTTTGCTTTTCGCAGCCGCGTTACCGGCGTCTATCTCTCGATCATCACCCAGGCGCTCACCTTTGCGCTGATGCTCGGCTTCTTCCGCAACAACTTCGGCTTCGGCGGCAACAACGGCCTGACCGATTTCAAGGACTTGCTCGGTTTCAACGTGCAGTCCGAAGCAACTCGCAACGCTTTGTTCTCGATCTCGTGCGTGGCGCTGATTATCGCTTTTCTTTTGTGTCGGGCCATCGTCACCTCGAAATTCGGCAAGGTGCTGATCGCCATCCGCGACGCCGAAGCGCGCACGCGTTTTCTCGGCTACCGCGTCGAATCCTACAAACTCCTGGTGTTCACGCTGTCGGCATGTATGGCGGGCGTCGCGGGCGCGCTGTACGTACCGCAAGTCGGCATCATCAACCCGAGCGAATTTGCACCGGGCAATTCCATCGAGGCGGTGATCTGGGTGGCGGTCGGCGGCAGGGGCACGCTCACGGGCGCAGCGCTCGGAGCCGTGCTGGTCAATTACGCCAAGACGTATTTCACCTCGGGCTTTCTCGCCCCCTATTGGCTGTTCATGTTGGGCGCGCTCTTCATCGGAGTCACGTTGTTGTTGCCGCGCGGCATCGTCGGTACGTTGTATCACTGGACGGCACTGCGCCGTGATCGGGCCTCGGCTGCGGCCGAGGAAGGCGTGACCGATCCGCTGCCGGCGGAATAGGCATCAGGCCATGGAACCGCTTACTACCTCCTTGCTGTATCTAAACGGCGTCACCGTCTCGTTTGACGGCTTCAGGGCGCTGAACAATCTGTCTTTTGCCATCGAGTCCGGCGAGATGCGGGCCATCATTGGACCGAACGGCGCCGGCAAGACCACGATGATGGACGTGGTCACAGGCAAAACCCGTCCGGATCTCGGCGACGTGCTGTTCGATGGCTCGTACAATCTCACCAAGCTCGACGAGGCGGAGATCGCGGAGCTCGGTATCGGCCGCAAGTTTCAGAAGCCGACGGTATTTGAAAGCCACACCGTCAACGACAACCTCGAACTTGCGCTCAAATCCGATCGCCGCGCCCGCGCCGCCCTATGGTGGCAGGAAACTCCGCCGGAGCGGCGGCGCATCGACGAATTGCTGCAGATTATCCGCCTGACTGCCGTGCGTGATCGCCTTGCCGCCAGCCTGTCGCACGGGCAACGGCAATGGCTCGAAATCGGCATGCTGCTGGCGCAGGAACCGAAACTGCTGCTGGTCGACGAGCCGGTCGCCGGCATGACCGACGTGGAAACCCAGCAGACCGCCGAATTGCTGAAAGAGATCAACCGCGAGCGCACCGTCGTTGTCGTCGAGCATGACATGGCTTTCGTGCGCGAGCTTGGCGTCAAAGTCACCTGCCTGCACGAAGGCTCGGTGCTGGCCGAAGGCACCATCGATCAGGTCTCGGCCAACGAGCGAGTGGTCGAAGTTTATTTGGGCCGTTAGGAACAGGGTGATGCTCGAGGTCAACGCCATCGATCTTCACTATGGCGCCGCACAGGCGCTGCGCACCGTTTCGCTCAAGGCCGAGCCAGGCAAGGTGACATGCGTGCTGGGCCGAAACGGGGTCGGTAAGACCAGCCTGCTGGACGCACTCGCTGGCCAGCACTCAGTGACCCGAGGCACGATTACCTGGGAGGGCCAGGACATCACGACACTGCGGCCGCCGGAACGCGCGCGGCGCGGCATCTCTTATGTGCCGCAGGGCCGTGAAATCTTTCCGCTGTTGACGGTCGAGGAAAACCTGCGCACCGGCTTTGCACCGCTCAGGCGCGATGAACGCGGTATTCCGGACGACGTCTTTACGCTGTTTCCGATCCTCAACGACATGCTACGCCGTCGCGGCGGCGATCTGTCGGGCGGCCAGCAGCAGCAACTTGCCATCGGGCGGGCGCTGGTGATGCGGCCGCGGCTGCTGCTGCTCGACGAGCCGACCGAAGGTATTCAGCCTTCGATCATCAAGGATATCGGCCGCGCCATTTCGTATTTGCGCTCGCTTGGCAAGATCGCCATCGTGCTGGTCGAACAATATCTCGACTTTGCCCGCGAACTCGGCGACCATTTCGCCGTCATGGAGCGTGGTGCCATCGTCTATTCCTGCGATCGCGACAATCTCGACGAAGGCGCGCTGCAACGGGCGATGGCGATTTGATTTCGATTGAGTGATTTTAGTTGCGGGGGAGCGAACGTGTTGGCGAGAACGCCGGCCGACAGTGAGATTTTCGCCGGCAATCGCGCAATCGGGCGCGTGACGCTTGCGGTAGCGGCTCACGACGGCGAGACCCGCCGCCGTAAAGTGCATGAAGCCGGGGCCTTGCGGGTGCGTTTCCCGAATGCTGCCGACAAAGCGGTGCTCGAGGCTGTCATTGTCAACACTGCGGGCGGGATGGCGGGCGGCGACCGCTTCGACATCGATGTAGCCGTCGAGGCCGGCGCGCGCCTGACCGTGACAACGGCGGCCGCGGAGAAGGTGTATCGCTCGCTCGGGCCTGGCACAGAGGTCAGCGTAAAGCTCGATGTTGGATCTGGCGGCGCGCTCGCGTGGCTACCGCAGGAAACCATTCTTTTCGATCGGGTGCGGCTCCGCCGCATGATCGACGTTGACCTCGCGCATGATGCCGATCTCATTCTCGCCGAGGCGGTGGTGTTTGGTCGCTCGGCCATGGGCGAAACCGTGCTTCAAGGACACCTTTTCGATCACTGGCGGGTACGGGTCGGCGGTGCACTGGTTTTCGCCGAAACGTTGCGTCTTGACGGTTTCGTCGCGCAGCATCTGGCGCAGCGTGCGGTTGCCAGCGAAGGCGTCGCCATTGCCAGCGTCATCAAAGTTCCCGCCGACGAGTCCGGCGCCGCGGCGGTTCGTGACATCGCAAAAGACTTCGTCGGCGAAGTCGGCGTATCGGCGTGGAACAATCTCCTTGTCGCTCGCCTGGTTGCGCGCGACGGTGCTGCCTTGCATCG
>Ga0335078_10015808_pt1 | contig 11203 bp, 7 predicted proteins | sample Lox_Sample_32_FD_206711 | JGI IMG/M metagenome (GOLD analysis project Ga0335078, IMG submission 206711) | Soil microbial communities from Loxahatchee National Wildlife Refuge, Florida, United States - Lox_Sample_3.2 | ecosystem: Environmental > Terrestrial > Soil > Wetlands | place: USA: Florida...
TTGATGGTGTCGTTCGGCTGCACCGGCGGCCAGCACCGCTCGGTCTACCTGGCGGAGGCTCTGGCCCGGCATTTCCGCGGCCGGCCGGGCCTCGACGTGTTAGTGCGTCACGTTGAAATGGATAAGCTGGATCGGTGAACTTAGCAAGGGATGGAGCAACCGTGAATCACACAAGCCAGTACTATGTGGACAAAGTCGCTGTTGTGACCGGAGGCGCGTCGGGCATTGGCCTGGCCCTGGCGGAGACAATGCTCTCCTACGGGGCGAAGCAAGTCGTCCTCGCCGACTTCAACGACGAGAACCTCAAACGAGAGGCCGCGCGGCTGAACTCGGCCTATGACGGCAAGGTGCTCGGGGTCCACTGCAACGTCACCAGGGAAGAAGATGTCCAGGAAATGGTTCAAAAGGCCGTCGAGTTCGGCGGGCGTATCGATATCCTCTTCAACAATGCGGGTGCCGGGCTGGGCGGGGCCTTCGACAGACAGACCAATCAGGACTGGGAGAAGGCCTTCGCCCTGAACTTCTATGGCGCGCTTTACGGCATCCGGGCCGTCCTGCCCATCATGCGCAAGCAAGGCGGCGGGCATATCGTTAACACGATTTCCGGCATCGCGTTTGCGCCGATGGCCTACCAGACCATGTACGCAGCCACGAAGGCGGCGCTGAACGGGTTGGCGCTCGCCCTCCGATATGAGTTGTGGGACGAGAACATTCGTGTGACCTCCGCCACGCCGGGTACGGTAGCCACGGCCATCTGGCAAGGCAAAGGTGCGCCTCCGGGCGCCCAATCGGCGCAACAGTCCGCCGAGAACATCCTCGCCGGCGTGGCAGAGAACGAGCGCCTGGTTCTCGGCGACGAACACGATGTTATAGGCGCGAAGAACTGCTTCAGCCCCGATGCCGCCGCGCAGATGGACGATTACCTCCTAAATGTCGCCCGCAGGCGGCGCAGCGGCGAATGGACGGTGTGATAGGCCATACGCGATGAAGGCAATGATTCTGGCCGCCGGCCTGGGCACGCGGTTGCGCCCTCTGACCAACGATCGGCCCAAGGCGCTCGTTGAGGTGGCCGGACGCACGTTGCTCGAGATTGCCGTCGCGCGTCTGCGGGAATGTGGAGTAAGTGAGGTCATAGTCAATGTGCACCATTTTGCCGGGATGGTAACTGACTATCTGCGCGAGAAGAATAACTTCGGAATGCGGATTGAGATATCCGAAGAGAGCAGCCTGCTCGATACGGGCGGCGGCTTAAAAAAGGCCGCCTGGTTCTTTGAAGAGGATCCGGCGGCGCCGTTCATCCTGCACAATGTTGACGTGATCAGCACCATCGATCTGCGGCGGATGCTCGACTTCCACACCGAGCGCCAGGCGCTGGCCACGCTGGCGGTGCAGCAGCGCCAGAGTTCCCGCTATCTTTTGTTTGACGAGCAAATGCGCCTTTGCGGGCGCCGTCTGGTCAACGAGCACAAGACGGAACTGGCGAGGCCGTCGCCGCATTTGCAGGAGCTGGCGTTCTCCGGAATCCACGTCATCTCGCCACGCCTCCTGGAGTCGATGAGCGAAGCAGGGGCGTTCTCTATCGTCCAGTCTTACTTGCGGCTGGCTGGCGAAGGAGAGAGGGTCCTGGCTTTTCGCGCCGACGGCGCTTACTGGCGCGATCTGGGCACGCCGGAAAGCGTCGCGCGCGCCGTTGAGGAAGCCCGCACTCCGGAGAACAGAACCTGAATCCGGTGGAACTCCGTAGCCTGTTTCTGCGTCTCCTGCAGTAATATGACACTCATACGTCTTGTTTCCGCGTTACTCCTCTCCGCCTTGGCCTTCGGCCAGGCAGCCCCCGATAACGAAAAGATCTGGCAGGACTTCATCGGCTGGGTCAAGGCACAACCCTTAGGCAACCTCGGCGGCGACAAGTACCGCGCCAGCCTCATCAGCGGCGGATTCACCGCCGCGCAGGCTGATGAGCGCCTCGCCGTCGTCGGCAAGCTCTACCCTCAGCGCCGCGACCAACTCGCCCCCATCTTCTTCGACAAGCTCTACACCACTCCTGGCCAAACCCGCTTCACTTACGAGCCCAACGCTTTCCTGGTCCAGGCCGCCAAACGCCTCAAGCCCGGAAAGGCCCTGGACATCGCCATGGGACAGGGCCGCAACGCCGTGTACCTGGCCGCGCACGGTTGGGATGTGACCGGATACGATCTGGCCGACGAAGGCATGAAGGTCGCCAATGACAACGCCACTAAGATCGGCGTCAAGATCAAGACCGTCCACGCCGCGTTCGACACGTTCGACTACGGCAGGGAACAGTGGGATCTGATTTACTTCGTCTACACCGACGCCCCCATCGTCGATCCCAAGTTCGCCGATCAGATGATCGCGGCGCTCAAGCCCGGCGGTTACCTGCTCATCGAGCGGCCTTTCCTCGATCTCGATCTCAGCACCCCCGACCCGGAATGGAACGCTCCGCTCATCGAACAGGACAAGCCCAACGCCCTGATCAAGGCCTACGCGAATCTGCGCGTCCTGCAATATGAGGACACCCACGAGATCGCCGAGTGGCAGCAGACCAAAACCGACCGCCTCCAGAAGCAGGTCCGCATCGTCCGCATTCTGGCCAAGAAGGTGTAGTCTCCAACGCCGGCGTCCACGCCGGGCGGCTCAGTCGCCCGGCTGCTTCGTGTGCGGCTGAATGCCGCGCGCGATCAAACCCAGCCCTCCCACCAGCAGCACCAGCATCACGATTGTGTTGAACAGGCTCGTCGGCCGGAAACAGATGTGCAGGTTTGCCAGCACTCCCGCAAGAATTAACAGCGCGCCGGCGATCGTCAGGATCCACCCCACAATGCTCCGGCCGCGCCAGAACAGCAGCCCAATGCCGAATAGCATGGGCACAAGGGTGATGCCGAACGCATTTTCTCCGTAGAAATTCCAGTAGGATCCTACCACCGTCACCTGATTGATCAGCAGGTATCCGCCCACGCACGCCATGATGCAGCCCAACAGAAAATGGCCCAGCCCTCGATGTGTCCCCCCCCCGGCGTCTTTGCAGGTACGGTTCTCCATGCGCCGAAGTACAGTGCGGAAACTCTCGATCATAGCGGCCGGTCCCCGCCTCAACCCCCGGCGCCCTGTGCCGCCGCCAGGATCTGCGTCCAATCCAGAGTCGCCGCCAGTTGCTGGCCAATCTCGACGAGCACCGGGATCGCGTCAATGTCGGCCTCATCGATATCGCGCGGCAGCAGCGGGTTGATGATCTTCAGGATGCCTGGCCACTGGCGGTTCACCGCCTCATCCACCCAGTCCTCCGAGCTGTCCACCAGCGTGCTGGTGGTCCACCCGATCGTGCCGATCAGCCCCGTCGGCGGATCGTCGGAGGCCGGAAAGTATCCGGTCCCCAGCGACACCACGCGCGTGTCGGCGGGCGTGAAGTCGTCGTACTCGAAGGCCTCCACCGACGCCTGGTAGGCCGGGTTAGCCGTTCCGCCCACGCCGCCGTCAAAGAACCGCAGCGTCTGGCCATCGACGCCCTCGATCCGCCAGTGATCGAAATAGGTGGGCGCGCAAGCCGACGCCACGGCCGCGTCGATCAGCTTCACCGAGCCCGTCGTTCGGGCGTTCTTGGGATTGTCTTTGACGAAGAACCAGTTGTGCCCGTTCATGGCGGTGGCGGAGATCATGATGCCGAGCGGGCTGTCGTTCATCACCCACAACGCAGCCGGCCCGAGAAAGGAGACCAGCACGTCGCGGAGGTTCTCCGGATCGAACATGAAGCCCGCGACGGCGCGCTTCACGGTCGCCGCGGCGCCGGTCGGAGTGAAGATCTCTTTGGCGCGATCGGTGTACACCTTCAGAGCGTCGTCGGCGGGGATCCCGGCCGCGACAGCCGCCGTGAGAAGCGCGCCCGTCGAAGTGCCTGCGCAGAAGTCGATGTGGTCGCGGGTGACGCCACCCAATTGTTCTTCGAGTTTCACCAGGCAGCAACAAGGGATGATTCCCCGAATGCCGCCGCCGCGGATGGATAGAGCGTAACGCATGGAACTCCCCTCCTCAGCTACAGGATAGGCTCGCGGGCATCACCGTGTCCCTGGCTCTGTCGCCACCACCGTGACCGGCCCAAGCAAGCCGGATGGCAACAGCGGAGAGCTCGCCTTGTACGGCTTCACATCGGCGAAAGCGATCTTCGAAGCCTTCGGCTGCTCATCTCCGATAAGCCGGTTCACCCATGCATTCACAACCATCACCTTGAGCTCGTTCGCACCGGGTTTCAGCATCGACGTTACATCGAGACGGTAAGGGGCATGCCATACTTCCCCAACCTCTTTGCCGTTCACCGTCAATACCGCCAGGTTCTTCACGTCCCCGAGGTCGAGCCACAGCCGCGCCTCCGTCCGAAACCACTCCGGCGACGCCTGCAATGTCGTGGTGTACGTCGCGGCTCCGGAAAAGTACCTCACACCGGGATCCGCGCTCTTGCTCCAGTCGGACAGCCGATCCATGGTCGTCGAAGCGGGGGCTCCGCGGCCGGCCTCAAAGCCGACCGTCCAGGGTCCGCTCACGGTCGCCAAGCTTGTCTCCGAAACCGGGGCCACGACGTGAGACGTCTCGGATGCGCTCCTGACGAACACGACGAACACGGTGCCCCAGGGTTCCAGCCGAAGCGGCACCGTCGTGCGCCCATCGGCAATCTTGAACGACGCCGGCTCCGACGTTGCCGTCTCGGCATGCCACAGCTCCGGCTGCTTTCCACTTACTCGAAACGTTGCTTCGATCGACGCTCCCTGGTCGCTCCGGTTATCGACGAGGTAGATATCGCCGTCCGTCAGCTTGCGATGGACAAACTCCACATCCGTTTTCGCGCAATCGAAGTCGGGCTTAACGTCCAAGGCAGCGAAGGCCTCGCCCAGGCTCTGCCCCGAGTACACGCTCCCCTGGCCCACCTTGTGAACGCCTGCCCCATCGCCAAATAACTCCGACGCCAGCTTCCGGAACTCGGATTGATCGTCCGCCTCGCTCGGATCGTCCGTGGGCTTCGGCCCTGCTATGACTGCTCCGGCTTCGACCAGCCTGTAAATGGCGCGAAGGACGGGCAGCGACATGTGGCGGCTATACGGATCGAGTCCCAGCACCTTATACTGCATGCCGCTCTTAGTCACGATCTGTCCGTTCGCGACGCTAAGCTCGTGGATCAGACCATCGGCATTGATGTAGTCGAACCCATACCCCGCCGGCACTTCCGGCCCCTTCTTGTCGAAGATTGCCGTGAGGTTCGAGTCTTCGCCGTAGAAGTAGATGACATCGGCGCCGAACCGTCCTTGCTGGAGCAAATAACTTGATCTCGCCAGATAGTCGATCCAGGGCCGCGCCTGCTCCGCCCACGTCTCGTTCCGGTTGAACCATTGTCCGAACGGCCCCAGCGTCAACCCCGGAGCCTTCCCGATCAACGGCTGATGAGCCGACTCGTGGATCACGAAGCGATTGACTCCCGCCAGCATCTCCGCGTCCGCCGTTGGCTTCAGCGTCGCCGGGGACCACGCCCACGACGCCACTCCCGACGCCGTCATCGATTCCGCCGCCACCAGGTTCTGCCCGTAGATGTGAGCCACCGAGGCGGATTCGCGAATGTCCGCGTTGGCCCCGTATTGCACCTTGTTCACGCCCGGTAGCTGCGTCCACATGGCACTCATCGGAACTTCGTTGAACTTCTTCACCTCCATGCCATCGGCGACGAACGCGCGCCCGCTCTCGTGCGATTCTCCGTAATGCCCCATGCCGCGCTCATGCAGCGTAGCCTCGAGCTGGCCATAGTGCTCATTGGCGATCAGGTCCGCGATCGTCTTCCGAAAATCCCAAAGAAATCGATCGCTCGCCTCCGCGCTCTCCACGATGCGTCCCGTCAACACGGGCAGCCACGGCTTCGGGTCGTAGCCGCGCAGCGTCTGGAATTGCTCCAGCATGTTATCGGTCCAGTTCTGCGAGCCGGCCTCCCAGCTATCGTTAATTACATACCGGATACCTTTCTTGCCTGTCCATTCGGCGCCGACCGTGTCCTTGTAACTGTCCAGATACTTCTCGAAGTAATTTTTGACAAATCGCCTGTCAAGTTTATCGACTTCCAGGCCCGTGGCTTCCGGTGTGGCAGGATGGTTTGTGATCCCAAGCAGCGAATAGCCGAACCGCAGAACCACCCACCTGCCCTCCGGCGGAGTCCAGTCCAGCGTGCCGTCCGCCTGCATCTTACCGGTCAAATCGATAACACCGGACTTCTGGATCGCACTCGCCGCATCCATCTCCCGAGTTGCGTACTGGTACAGGTCGCCCTCCGGCACAAACGCGGCCTTCTCCTCGAAGCGATTGACCCGGGCCTCCGTCCGCAGAACCATTTCAGCTACCTGGTATGTCTTGGCCTTCTTCGACGGATCGATGCCGAACGAACGAGGATTCGATCCCGCCGCCCACGAAGGCACCGGAGGAGGCGGCGTCGGTTTGAAAGTAACTCTGAAGTATCTTGCTTTCACCGGAGCAAAACAAATCGTATGTTCCGGCGCCTCGCCGCCCGGCAAACTCGCCACCTCCCTGAAATGTCGCCCGTCGTCGCTCGCCTCGAGCGTTCTCTCCGGAGCGCCGACTCCGGTCAGCGACGCCTCCAGTTCTCCCGGGTCCTTGGTCACATAGGTGATCGAGCGAATGGTCCGCACCGCCGGGTATTCAAACTGGATCCACGCCACCGCCCCCGCCTTCGGGATCGGCACGCCGGTGTATTTAGCCAGGTCCCCGTCGCTCAGCATGGCGCCGTCGAGCTTCCCTCCGCTTGCCGTGATCTTCGCCGTCGCCGAGTCCTCCGGCGGCGCCGGAAACGCCACCACCGCCGCGTCCGCATAGAGCTGCATTCCGCCCGCCCGCTCAGACGGTCCCACCGCGATGTTCTGAAAAGGACCGGTGATCACCGGCGGCTGCGCCAGCTTGCCCGTGAATGGCCGTCCGCCCTCCACCACGGTCTCGCTCCACACATACTTCTTCATCCCGTGCGAGGCCGGCACCCACGGCCCGCCCGACTCGCTCCATCCCGGAGACCCCGCAATCGCCATCTCCATTCCAAGTTGATCGCCAAGGCCGATGGCGTATTTGAATGCGTCCTTCCATTCCGGCGTCATGTACGCCAGGCGCTTCTCCACTACTTTCGGTGTCGCCAGTGCCGCGTCGAAGTTCTGGAACCCGGCGATCCCCACGCGATGCATCCACTCGAGGTCGAGCTTGATGCCTTCCTTGGTGATGTTCCCGTTCATCCAGTGCCACCACACCAGCGGCCGCGCGCCGTCGGGCGGATCGTCAAACCCCTTCTTGAGTAACTTGCCGTTACTCTGCCCCATCGCCATCCCGGCGACAAACAGAAGGCCCGAAGCGGCCGTAAGAATTCGATTCCACTTACTCATATAGATCACCTGTCTCCTCACGCCCCCACCCCGAACTGCCGAACCGCATCCAAAGTGTCCGCCTCGCTCTTATCCGTCCGATACCGCTTCACGCGCGCGAAACGCAGAGCCAGGCCGCTCGGGTAGTGCGGACTCACCTGCACATCGTTAAACGCAATCTCAACGATCAGCTTCGGCTCGACGTACACCGTGTAGGCGTCGCGCGCGATCTCCAGCTTCAGCAGTTGTTCGGTCTGCCAGGCCAGCATTTCATCGGTAAGCCCCTTGAACGTCTTGCCCAGCATCGCGAAGCCGCCCTTCGCGGTATCGCGCGCGCCCAGGTGCAGGTTGCTCAGCCAGCCGTGCCGCCGCCCATGGCCCCATTCCGCGGCCAGAACCGCCAGGTCCAGCGTGCGCGCCCGCTTCACCTTGAGCCAGCTCTGGCCCCGCGACCCGGCCGCGTAAAGCGCGTCCAGGGCCTTCGCCATAATACCCTCGTGCCCGCGCTCCAGCGCTTCGCGCAGAAAATCGGAGGCGCGGCCCGGATCGTCCGTGACCGTGTGCGGCACTGTCTGCGCCGTCAGCTCCTCTAGCGCCGAGAACCGCCGTGCCTGCGGCTCGTCGATCGTTGCCTGTCCGTCGAGGTACAGCAGATCGAACCAGAACGGAGTCAGCGGAAGCTCCTCCCGCATGCGATCCAGATCCAGCTTGCGACCGAATCGCCGCATGGTCACCTGAAACGGCTGCGGCCGCCCCGCGGTCGTCAGGCTCAGCGCTTCGCCGTCGAGAATCACATCCCGCCCCGGTAGCGCGCGCGCTGCCTCCACAATCTCCGGCACCGCCGCCGTGACGTCGTTCAGCGCCCGCGAGAACACCATCACGTCATCGCCCGAGCGGTGGACCTGAATGCGCGCCCCGTCGAACTTGTACTCGAAAGCGGCTTCGCCCAAGTCCCCCAGCGCGCCCGGGACGTCGTCCGCGGTCGCCGCCAGCATCGGCTGCACCGGCCGGAACAATCGCACGTCGAATTGTTCGAGCCCCCCGGCGCCCCCCTCGAGCGCGGCCCGCGCGACGCGGCCGATATCGCCCGCCAGCATCGCCCCGCGCCGCACGCGCTCTGGCAACAACCGCGCCGCCTTGGCCAGCGCCTCGATCAGGATGCCTTCGAGCGCGCCCTGCCGTATTTCGCCCATGAGCAGGCCCGTCAGGAAGCGCTGCTCGGCCTCGGTGGCGCGCCCGAAAAGGCCCCGAAGCAGGTCGCGCCTGCGGCCCTCCGATCCCGCACCCCGCACCTTTGAGAGCGCGTCCAGGCCGGCATCCACTTCGAGGATTTCCAGGCTCGGCTCAACCGCGGGAGCGGCTCCGGCCTCCCGGATCGTGGCCCACCCCACGCCGATCCGCCCCTGCCGTGCGCCTCCGCCAAGAAAAGCGACTACGGCCTCGATCTCATCCCCTGCAAGTCGGCCGAGCAGCGCGGCCAGAAGATCGATCTTGACCAACCGGCGGCTCGTTTCCGCGACCCGTGCGGATGTGGCAACCAAGGTCGAGAGCAGCACGCCACCAGCATACCCGACCCGTCGCCCGCAGGCGGAGTATATTGGAACCGGATCGAGGATACGACCGCACTGGCGGTCTGGAAGGAGGTCGCGATGAAGGACATGACGCGCAGGGCCCTGCTGCAAGGCAGCCTGGCGGCGCCTGCCGTGACGGCGGCGACGGAAATGCTGGCGGGCGAAGCCGTACAAAACCAGACGCCAACGCCGGCGCCGGACACCCCCGCCTCGGGCGGTCCCCGTGAGCGGCTGCTGCTCGACTTCGGTTGGCGATTTCATCTGGGTCACGCGTCCAATGCGGCGCACGACTTTGGTTTCCACGGAAACTTCTCCAAGAGCGGCAACTTCGGCGCGGTCGGCACACAGTTGCTCGACGACGGGGACTGGAAGCCGGTGGACCTTCCTCACGACTGGGCCGTCGAGCTGCCATTCCAGAACGACCCCGCCCTCGCCAGCAAGGGGTTCTACCCACTGGGGCGCAGCTATCCCGCCACCAGCGTCGGCTGGTATCGCCGCATATTCGAGCTGCCGGCCTCCGATGCAGGCAGGCGCATCACCCTCGAGTTCGACGGCGCGTATCGCGAAGCCCTTGTCGTCGTCAATGGCTTCTACATCGGCCGGCACACCGGCGGATACGATCCGTTCGGCTTCGATGTCACCGACTTCGTCCTGCCCGGAGGCCGAAACGCGCTGGTGGTGCGTGTGGATGCAACGCAGAGCGATGGCTGGTTCTACGAAGGCGCCGGCATCTACCGTCACATCTGGCTGGTGAAGACCGCGCCGGTCCACGTCAAGAAATGGGGCACCTTCGTGCGCTCCGAGGTGCGCCCCGGCCGCGCCGCCGTGAAGATTCGAACCGAGGTGGAGAACCACGGCCAGCGTGCTGAGAACGCGCGCATCAGCTCCCGGATCTTCGATCCCGCCGGGATGCTGGTGGGCGAAGCCGCGACCAAGCCGGCTTCCATCCCTCAACTCGAAGAGCGCACCTACGAGCAGGAGATCGCGGTGAAGGAGCCGGCCCTGTGGTCGCTCGAGAAACGCAACCTGTACAAACTGGTCACCGAGGTCGATACAGGCGGCGCCATCAGCGACCGCTACGAAACCACTTTCGGAATCCGCACCTGCGCCTTCGACCCCGAGAGGGGATTCCTGCTGAACGGCGAACCGGTCAAGCTCAAGGGAACCTGTAACCACCAGGATCACGCGGGCGTTGGCGTGGCGTTGCCGGATGCGGTGCAGACCTTCCGCGTTCGCAAGCTGCAGGAGATGGGCTGCAATGCCCTGCGCACCTCGCACAACCCGCCGACTCCGGAACTGCTCGACGCCGCCGACCGGCTCGGCATGCTCGTATTCGACGAGACGCGCATGATGTCGTCGAACCCCGAAGGCCTGAGCCAGTACCGCAACCTGGTCCGCCGCGATCGCAATCATCCCAGCGTTTTCCTGTGGTCGATGGGCAATGAGGAGTCCACTGCCGCCACCGAGAGAGGATTCCTCATCCTCACCGCCATGAAAGCCGTTTCCACCGAGGAGGACGGTTCGCGGCTGGTCTCCGTCGCGCCGCTGGGCGGCAGCAACATGGGCAAGTTCGGCTTCGCGGCGTGCGACGTGCAGGGTTACAACTACGCCGATCCCGAGGCGGACGCGTTTCATAAGGCCAATCCTAAAGTCCTCGTGATGGGGACCGAGCAGGTCAGCGCCGTGGCCACGCGCGGCATCTACGTAATGGATCCGAAGCACGGCTACGTGGGGTCGTATGATCCCTACACCACCACCGGCCGCGCGTCCTGCGAAGGCTGGTGGAGCTTCTGCAACGCGCGTCCGTGGCTGGCCGGCGGCTTCATCTGGACCGGATTCGATTACCGCGGCGAGCCATCGCCCTACGGCTGGCCCAACATCAGCTCGCAATACGGCATCATCGACACCTGCGGATTTCCCAAGGACAGTTTCTTCTATTTCCAGGCGTGGTGGACCGACAAACCCGTGCTGCATTTGTTCCCGCACTGGAACTGGGCGGGTCTCGAGGGCCAGGAAATTGCGGTCTGGGTGTATTCGAACCTCGATCGCGTGGAGTTATTCCACAACGGGCGCAGCCTGGGCGCGAAGGACATGAAGAAGGACTCGCACCTGGCGTGGAACGTGAAGTACGCACCAGGCACGATCGAGGCGCGCGGCTACAAGGACGGCAAACAGGTGATGACGGCGAAGCGCGAGACCGTGGGTCCGGCCGCGCAACTCGCACTC
>Ga0335078_10015809_pt1 | contig 11203 bp, 10 predicted proteins | sample Lox_Sample_32_FD_206711 | JGI IMG/M metagenome (GOLD analysis project Ga0335078, IMG submission 206711) | Soil microbial communities from Loxahatchee National Wildlife Refuge, Florida, United States - Lox_Sample_3.2 | ecosystem: Environmental > Terrestrial > Soil > Wetlands | place: USA...
GGAATGCCGGACTTGCGGCGTACGGCCTCGGTCCGGTTTCCACGCTCGCCGGGCAATAGAATTTCATCGAAGCCCGCTTGCCGCGGCAGGGCTTTGAGGATCGCCGCCAGCTCATCGGCATCGGCGATGAAATCGCCCATAAGGCGGAAGGCGGCGATGTCGACGACGAACATCGCGGTATTGCCGGTATTGCGGGTGCGCTTTTCCGGACCGAGCGTGCGCGCCTGGATCGGCGCCGCCGCCAGCACGCTGGCCAGCAGCTCGAACATCAAAGCCAGACCTGAGCCTTTGGGCCCCCCGAGCGGCAGCAGGATCTCGGCGGTTTTCGGATCGGTGGTCGGCTCGCCATCGGCGGTCAGCACGGTGCCGGGAGGGAGCGGCGTGCCAGTGGCGCGCGACTGCAAAATCTTGCCGTTCGAAATCGTCGAGGTCGCCATGTCGAGCACGATCGGGCCCTGGCCGCTCGGCACCGCAATCGCGATCGGGCTCGTCCCCATGCTCGCTACCCGCGCGCCGTGATAGGCCATCAAAGCCGGACCGGCGCCCATCAATATGGCGGCACAGCCGCGCTCTGCGATCCACCGGGCATAGCGTCCGATCGCGCCGGTATGCGTCGTCTCGCGAATGAGGCCGAAGCTCACCCCGGCCTGCTTGGCCCGCTCGACGGCGATGGCAGCCGCTTGCATCACCGCAACCGGGCCGAAGCCGTGGCCGCAATCGAGCACGAAGGTCGCGGCGTGGTCGTGCGTCAGACGCGGCTGCGCTTTGGTGTCGATCTCGCCGTTGTCGAGAAGCTTCACATAGCGCGGCAGCCGCGACACGCCGTGGCCGTCGCTGCCGCGCAAATTGGCCCAGACCAGACCTTCGGCGACGACCGCAGCATCGTCGTCGCGCGCGCCATGCGCGACCAGCACGCCGCGGATGAAGCGGCCAAGTTCGTCATGGCCGACCAGAATCCTTCCAGCGCTCATCCGCGCCTCATTTCGATGCTGGGAAATAGACTTCGAGCCAATTGCGCAACAGCGACCAGACGCGCTTGGAATTTTCCGCAAACAGAAAGTGATCGAGCCCGCTGAACAGGTGCAGCTCGCTGGGCTGGCCGGCGCGTTTGAACATTTCCATCGATTGCTCGGTCGGCGTCACCGAATCGTTGGCGGCATGGATCAGCAATAGCGGGCGCGGCGCTATCTTACCGACGACCTCCTCGGCGCGGAAATCGAACATGCTCTGCGCCGTCTCGGCCGGAAACATCTCCACCGAATTCGGCGCCAGCATGCCGACCCTCTGCCGCTCGAGATTCTCGCGTACGTGATTGGGAATCGGCACGATGTCGTAGCGCGGCACCATTAGCGATTTGCCTGTTCGGGCGCGGTAAGCGCGGCCCTCTTCGAGCATTTTGGTGAATTTCGCCCAGGCCTCAGGGGTCGGATGCTGGCCGCGGAACTTGCGCTCGCCATGACCCCAGCCGCCGTTGGAGATGACGGCGGCGACCCGCGGATTGGTGCCGCCGGCATAGACCGCCACCGCGCCGCCGAAGCTCGAACCGATGACGCCGATGCGGTCGGAATCGACGGCGGGATGACGGCTGAGAAAGTCGAGCGCGTTACCCAAATCCTCGACCTGTTCCAGGCAGATGACGCGGCCGAACTCGCCCTCGCTTTTGCCGCAGCCGCGCATGTCGAAGCGCAGCGTGACATAGCCGAATTCGCTCAAGATACGCGTCGGCTGCAGCACGTTCGAGCTCTCGCTGTTCGAGCCGAAGCCGTGCAGCACCAGGAAGGCAGCGCGCCGCTCCGAGGCAAGCAAGCCCTCCGGCACGCCCAAGGCGCCGTGCAGGCGCAAGCCCGCCGATTGAAAACTCACCACTTGTTCTTTCATGATGTCCCTGACGAATGAATTCCAGTTATGCACGCTACGGCTAATCTCGGTGCATATCGAACGTGCGCACGCCTTCCAGTCGATCCGGAAGTTCGAGTACCTCGGGATTTTCCAGCGTATGCCGGGCGTTTTGATAGCCGCTTTTCCAATGTTCTTCCATGGTGCGGCGGGAAAATTCAAAGTCCTTGGCGATGCCTTCGTACTGTTTGGCGCGATAGATCAGATGCACGATGTTGCAGACCTTGTCATCGGTTTCCAGGGCGAGGAGCTTGGCCTCGTCGGAATTTTTCAACTCGGGAGGAAGCCGTTCAAGAAGGCTCGCACAGGCTATGCGAAGCTTCTGCGCTCTCTTGTATTGGTCGGTCGCCGCGCGGTTGCGGCTCGAATAGATGATTTCCTTTTGGCGGACCTCGACCTCGATCAGGTCTTTCGGCAGCTCGCCGCGGGAGCTCCACAGGTCGACCTGGAACGCCAGCGTATCGCGCCGCGGCCGGCTGTCGAGCACCCACTGCAGCGGTGTATTGGAGATCAGCCCGCCGTCCCAATAATATTCCCCGTCGACTTCGGTCGCCGGAAAGCCGGGCGGCAGCGAGCCGCTCGCCATGGTGTGCTCGACGCCGATCTTATGCGTGGTGGTGTCGAAATAGGCGAAATTGCCGCTGCGGATATCCACGGCGCCGACGCTAAAGCGCATTTCACCCCGATTGATGCGGTCGAAATCGACCAGCCGCTCCAGCGTCGCCCGCAACGGCGAGTTGTCGTAGTAGCTCGCCTTCACCGCATGGCCGGCCGGCCACAGCGCCGCGGGCGGCACGCGCGGATAGAAGAAATTGGGCGCGCCGAACATCAGGATGTTCAAGGCGCGAAACTGGTTGACCAGTTGATGGTTGAATTCGTCGCGCGTTTCAATCGATTTGACATAGGGAATTCCCAGCGGCGACGCGCTCACGGTCTCCCAGAAGTCGCGCAGGCGCTCGACGCGCTTTTCCGCCGGATTGCCGGCAATGATCGCCGAGTTGATCGCCCCGATCGAGATGCCCGCGACCCAATGGGGATGCAGGTCCGCTTCGGCCAGAGCCTGATAGACCCCGCCCTGGTAGGCACCGAGCGCCCCGCCGCCTTGCAGCAGTAACGCAATCTGCTCAAATGGCGTGCGTCTGTGCGGCAAACCGGCGACTCCGTTGAATACGCCGCAAGCCTACGGTGCTTACCTCGACTCCGGCAAGTCGTTGTTGGCGGCAGCCGGCGATGGCCAGCGCTCGTGCGTCAGCGGCACGACGAGCTTTACGGCAAGCCCCTTGCGCGAAAAGCTGCGCGTCACCTCGCCATTGAGCTGCCGCGCGATGACAAGATCGATAAGCCGCGAACCGAAGCCGGTCTTGCGCGGCCGCCGCGCGGGCGGACCGTTCTTTTCCACCCAGTCGAGCGTCAAGGTCACGCCGCGCTGGGTACGGCCAACCGACCAGCGCAGATCAAGCAGACCCTTGGAGCGCGACAGGCTGCCATGCTTGGTCGCGTTGGCGGCAAGCTCGTGCAACGCCGCGCTGAGATTGAAAACCGGGTCGGGTTCGAGATCGATATTCGGGCCGTCGAACGCCGCGCGGTCGACATAAGGTCCGAGCACGACATAGAGCAGATCGACTAGCGGAATCGATTGCCAGCCGCCTTCGGTGATCAAGCGGTGGGCATTGGCCATAGCCAGCACCCGTGCCTGATACTTGCTGGCGAGATCGGGAATGTTCTTTGACGTCCGTGCCGTCTGCGAAAACAGCGCCAGGAGCTGGGAGAACAGATTACCGGACCGGTGGCGCATATCGCGGATCATCAGTTCGTGACGCTGCGCAAGTTGCCGGCGCTGAATGGCACCGGCGAGCAGATTGCCCACTGCGTTTACGAACGAGCAGTCCTGTGCGGTGAAGGTGCGCCGCTTGGTGGTCGCGACACCAAGGATGCCATAGGCGCGGCCATCTTGGCCGGCGATGGTCACATGCATGCCGCTGAGGCAGTTATGGTCTTTCAGATATTGCGGAACGATGAACCTCGTCTCGGTGGCGAAATCGTCGATCACAATTGGCGTGCTGGAATCCAAAGTGACCTTGGCATAGGTTCCGGGATCTGTCGTCGTCAGCACCGATCCGACCATAGCCGCCTGCCAGCCGAAGCCGGCGCGCAGGAGAAGCTCGCTGCCGCCAGGCAGCAGTTCCAGGATTTTAACGAAGTCGACCGACAGCGTAAGCGCGATAGTGCTGACGACATCGTTGAGCAGCCGTTCGAGGTTGGGCTCGGCAAGAGCGCGCTCGCCAAGCTGCGCCAGCGCTTCCTGCTGCCTGGCGCGGCTGCGCAGCTCGTTTTCGAGACTGACGTTCCCGGTAACGTTATAGCACAGACCGAACATCGTCTGCGGCGCACCGGGGGCGACCGTGCCGGTCGCTTCGAGCCAACGCTCATCGCACCCGTCCCGATGCGCCACGCGGTAGCGTGCGCGGAAGGCTGCGCCGGTGCGCAGCGAGTCCTTCAGCGCAGCTTCGACACTCGACCCATCCTCGCGATGAATATTGCCGATGAAGGAGGCCCAGTTGCCGCCGAAGGAGCCGGACGGCACGCCGTAAATCGATTCCAGATTGCCCGACCACGTGACCTTGTCGAGGGCGAGATCCCACGACCAGACGCCAATCTGCGCCGCTTCAAGAGCGGCGCGCACCGTGCCGCAATCGCCAAAGAATTCGTCCCCAGGAGTTTCCAAACTTTGCGTCGGCTCGGGCTTCTCTGCCCTATTGGTCCCAGGCATGGTCACGCCTTCACGCTTTGATTGTCGCTAGCCCCGTAAAGATCGTCATTGGCCGCGGCAAAGAAAAGAGGCTGGTACGCCCTCGCGGTTCCAGCCTCTGCATTCCTCCAAACGCTCGCAGCCGGCGGCGCTATAGCGATAACCTGGGGACGCCGTTCGTTCGAGGTTCCTGCGGCGGCATGACGCGCGGCTGTCCTTGATTATCCTGGCCGGCGAAGCGGCGGCTATAGTCGACCGAGGCTTGTCCTTCAATGTTGGGCAGTACGACGACTTTGGTGCCGATGCCGACGCGGCTGTACAGATCGATCACATCGGCATTGAGCAAGCGAATGCAGCCGCTCGACATGTGCTTACCGATCGACGACGGATCGTTGGTACCGTGAATGCGGTAATCGGTATTGCCGAGATACATGGCGCGGGCGCCGAGCGGATTGCCGGGACCGCCGGCGACGAAGCGCGGCAGATACGGCTGCCGGGCGACCATTTCAGCCGGCGGAATCCAATCCGGCCACTCGGCCTTGCGCACGATAGTTTCGGTACCCGACCAGGTGAAGCCCTGCCGGCCGACGCCGATGCCGTATCGCAAGGCCTTGCCGCCGCCCAGCGTCAGATAGAGATAGGTGTGAGGGGTATCGATAATGATGGTGCCGGGTGGCTCGCGGGTCGGATAGTCCACCACCTGGCGGCGCAGGGATGACGCAAGCTCGCCGTCGGCGCCAACATCGCTTGGCTGATCGGCCTGCGGTGCAAATAACGGCAGCGCTACCAATGTCTGCGCCGAGACCGAAGCAAGCGGCAGCCCAACCATGCCTGCGAATAAGGCGGCAAAAAAAATCGGCGTCCGACGATTTGCCGGCATGGTTTACTCCCGCGCTGAAAACTGTTTCTCAATCGCAACAATTATCGGCCAAGTGGAAAGTTCCGCGATACGCACAAAAGCACGAACGAACAAAGAAACGCCTAGCGAGAAAGCGCTGCTTTCACGCCCACCCGCAAAGCGGTGTTAACTTTGTTTGTTGATGAGACGCGCGATACCTGAATCGGAGGCTAAAGCGTCGGCTGGCGTTCGGTCGGCTTGTGCTCGCGCTGCCGCGCCTTGCGCCCGAAGAATAAGGCCTGGCTGATCACCGCGGAGACCACGGCGACTTGGAACGGCTTGGCAATCAGAAAGGCCGGCTCCGGTCGCTGCCCGGTCAAAAACCGCTCCGGATAGGCGGTGATGAAAACCACGGGCACTTCGAACGAGCCGAGCAACTCATTCACGGCATCGAGGCCAGAACTGCCGTCGGCCAGCTGAATGTCGGCGAGAATGAGGCCGGGTCGCTTTTGCCTTGCCAGCGCCAGCGCCTCGCTGTGCGTACGCGCGACACCAATGACGTGGTGGCCGAGGCTTTCAACCAGGGCCTCGATGTCCATCGCGATGAACGTCTCGTCCTCAATGATGAGAACGTCCGTGGCAATTTCGGCGGCGAGCTCGCGGCCGGACTCCTCGACCAGGCCGCGAAGCGTCTGCAGGTCGCAATCGAGCACCTCCGCCGCGTCCTCCTCGGAAAAGCCCTCCAGCGCCACCAAAAGAAAGGCCTGGCGCGGCCGCGGCGTGATCTGGGTGAGATGCTGCTCCGGCGGCAAAATGACCTCGTGCGTTTCCGCCGTGCCGTTCACTGCCACGGAATTCCAGATTTTGGTGAACAGCCGATACAGGGCGACCCGGACATTCGGCCCGGCCTGAAGGATTTTCGGGCTGGCGATCAGCGACTCGACGGTGGCGGCCACATAGGCGTCGCCCGAGGCCTGACTGCCCGTCAAAGCACGGGCATAGCGGCGCAGCGATGGCAGGTGCTGGAGTACGGCTTGCGACGTGGACACGAGACCCCTCCCTTCCACAACACTGAGGTTACTGGCAAAAACGACGCAGCGCAAAAAAGGTTCCCTCCGGATCAGTCCGGACGGAACCACGGGGCCTGTCAGTGCGTTAGCGCATGTCGAAGGACCCCAGGGATGGGTCAACGATGGGCGAACGGGGAAAAAACGACGCGATGAAACACCGCAAAACCAACCTCGAACCGTTGGAGCCGGTCGCGGAGAAGTCGGAGAACCAAGAACCGATGGCCAGGCCAGCCGCCACACCCCACAAACCCGCCGCACGCCTGGGTCGCGAAGTGCAGGCCCGAATCGGTCAGCAGCTGCGTGCGATGTACAACGATGTGGTCAATCAAGGCGTGCCCGAACACCTGGCTGACCTGGTTCGCCGTTTAAGCGACCAGGACCAGGAATGAAATGAAGGGGCAGCATGAAGCTCGACCCTGCGATCCGTGATCAAGTCCTCGGCACCGTGCCAAGCTTGCGCGCGTTTGCCATTTCGCTGTGCGGTAATATCGACCGTGCCGACGATCTGGTGCAGGAGACGCTGTTGCGCGCTCTTGCACATATCGACTCATTCCAGCCGGGCACCAACATGCCGGCTTGGCTGTTCACCATTTTGCGGAACCTGTTCCGCTCCGAATACCGCAAACGTCGGCGCGAGGTAGAAGATGCCGACGGGCATTATGCCGAGACGCTGAAATCTCATCCTGAGCAGACCGGCCGGGTCGAGTTCGAGGAATTCCGCGCCGCGCTGGCGAAACTGCCGTCCGACCAGCGCGAGGCCCTGATCCTGGTCGGCGCGTCCGGCTTCTCCTATGACGACGCCGCCGCGATCTGCGGCTGCGCGGTGGGCACCATCAAGAGCCGCGTCAACCGTGCGCGTACACGCCTTGCCGATCTGTTGGCGATCGACGGCGTCGATGATTTCGGTCCCGACCGCGCCACCCGCGCCGTCCTCGCCGGCGGCGGAAGAAATTGAGCGTCACATATGTGACGGCAACCACAGCGCCAGGATCGGGAACGAGATCAGGATCACCAGCCGAATGAGGTCGGTGACGATAAACGGCAGCACCCCGAGAAAGATCGTGGAAAAGCTTACGTCCTGAACCACGGTCTTGATGACGAATACATTCATGCCGACCGGCGGATGAATGAGCCCGAGCTCAACCGTCATCACGATGATGATGCCGAACCAGATCGGATCGAAGCCGAGCTGCGTGATCACCGGAAAGATGATCGGGATCGTGAGGATGATCATGGCAAGCGAGTCCATGAGGCAGCCGAGCACGATGTACATCAGCATGATCAGCGCCAGCACGCCGTAGCGACCGAGGCCGAGACCGGTGAGGAATTCGGTCACCTTCTGCGGCGTCTGCGTCACGGTGAGGAAATAGCCGAACAGCAGCGCGCCGATCAGGACCGTGAGCACGGCAGCGGCGGTACGCACGGCCTGAAGCAGCGAGCGGCGGATCTCGGTTCGCGACAGCTTGCCGCGAGCCACGCCGATGATGAGCGCGCCGGAAGCGCCGACGCCGCCCGCCTCCGTCGGCGTGAACAGGCCTCCATAGAGGCCGCCGACGACCAGAAAGAACAAGAGCAGCGTCGCCCAGATGTCGCGCAGCCCGGCGCGGCGCTCCGCCCAGCTGTGGCGCGGCGTGGACGGAAGGAATTTCGGGCGCACTTTGCCGATGATTACCACCGTCATCATGTCCATGGTCGCGGCGATCAGCCCGGGAATAATGCCGGCGATGAACAGCTTCCCGATATCCTGCTCGGTGATGATGCCGTAGACGGCAAGCACGGTGGACGGCGGCAACATGGCGCCGAGCGTGCCACCGGCGGCGATGACGCCGGTGGCGAAGCTCTGCGGATAGTCGTAGCGCCGCATTTCCGGATAAGCGACGGTCGCGAAGGTCGCCGCGGTGGCGACAGAGGAGCCCGAGATCGCGGCGAAGCCGGCGCAGGCGGCGATGGTGGCGATGCCCAGCCCGCCTTTGAAGTGACCGACGAAAGCATTGGCGGCGCGAAACAGCTCGCGGCTCATCCCCGAATTGGACACAAAGGCGCCCATCAACAAAAACATCGGAATGACGCCGAAGGTGTAATCGGTCACCGTGCGCATCGATGTCAGCCCGACGCTTTTCAACGCCGCGGTGCCGCCGACCAGATAGGAAAACCCGGTGACGCCGACAAGCCCCATCGCCATGCCGACTGGCACGCGCAACAGCATCAATATGAACAGGCTTAGGAAGCCGATGACCGCGACTGCGTCTGGATTCACTGAAACCTCGCGCGATATCGCGTCATTCGACCGGCTTGTACTGATACTTGCCGCCGAGCAGATCGGGCTGGAAGATCAGCCGATAGGTGCGAACGGCGATCAATAACACCGCCGAAACGTCGCCGAGCCAAGCGACCAGGAAGAACGGCCACACCGGCAGCCGCAAATCGAAAGTGAGCACATTGTCGGCGTAGGTATCGCGGACTTTGTCGAACAGCGTGTAGGTCTGCACCGTCACCACGAACAACAGCACCAGCGTCGCGAATACGTCGATCACCCGCTGCATGCGGTCGCCGACATTGGCGTAGACGAGATCGACCGTGATGTGATTGCCGCGGTAGGACGTTGCCGCAATTCCCCAGAAGACCAGGATGCCGAGCAACAGCCTGCCGAAGTCGTAGCTGTCGGGAATCTGCACGCTGAAAAAATAGCGCAGCATCACCGATACGAAAATATCGAGCGCCACGACGCCGGCAAAAAAGGCGGCAATCAGCTCGATGCCGTCGATGAAACGGTCCATCGCGTTGCCCTGCCGCGCCGGCGCCACGGCCGCGTCACGATCGGCTTCTGACATGGACATTGCCCCTACGGCGACGGCGGCGAGACGCGCCCGCCGCCGCCCCTTCCAATGATCGCGCTGTCAGAAGCCGGCGTTGTACTGTGTCAGCGATGCTTCCAGGCCCTTGTAGATGGCATCGGGATCGCCGCCTGCCTTCTTCACGCCGTCAGCCCATTTCTGCTTAAGCGGCTCAGCCGACTTTTTCCACTCGGCGAGTTGATCGTCGGTGATCTTATAGACCTCGTGGCCAGGCGTCTGTTTCATCTTCTCCAGGCCGGCGTGCTCGAAATCGGCCCACGGATCGGCAAAGCGCGCTGCCCATTGCGACGTGCAGTGTTCGTCGATCACCTTTTGCTGCGACGCCGACATGGCTGCGTAGGTGTTTTTGTTCATGATCCACACGAACATCACCGAGCCGAGCGGCGCGTCCATGTCGTATTTGGTCACCTTGTCGATGCCGAACAAGAACATCGAGCCCCAGGGGAAAGTGACGGCGTCGGCGACGCCCTTGGCGAGAACATCGCGCACTTCCGGCGCGCTGGATTCGACATTGGTGCCGCCGAGCTGCGTCACCCACGCCGCGATTGTGCCCTGGGCGGGTCTTACCTTCATGCCCTTGATATCTGCCGGCACCACGATCTTTTTGTTGGTCGAATGCCACGCCAGCGGATCAAGCACGAAGGCGAAGCAATAGTGCACGTCCTTCATTTCGGTCGCCGCGTATTGGCGGTACCAGGCGTCGACCGCGAGATTGCCGCCCTTGGCCTTGCCGACGAGGAAAGGCAGCTCGCCAGCGGCGATGATCGGGAACCGGCCCGGCTGATAGCCCGGATTGACGTACGCGAAATCGGCAATGCCGTCGCGCGCCATGTCGTAATGGTCGAACGCCTTGCCGAGCTGCTGCGACGGATAAATCTGGTATTTGATCGTTCCGTTGGAAGCCTTCTCGATATCGTCGGCCCAGTCCTGGATCGCCTTCTGCAGTGGATGCGACGGCGGCACCCAGTGCGACAATTTCAGAGTGAACGTCTTGTCCTGGGCCGAAGCGGCACGAATACCGATGCCGAGCGCTAAGCCAAGCAAGACAAAAACGCAAAGTTTTATGAGGCGCATCCCCAATCCCCCTATGTCGCCGCTTTACGAAGCGGCGTTAGTTTCAAAGCGAAGTTTCGCATTTAATCGCAGAAATGGCCCGCTGTAAAAGCAATTTCAACTCGATCGATAAAATTGTTCGCAACCGCTTGGCGATGGCTACACGCTGATTTCGTTCCGCCGGCGGCGCGGCTCGTCTTTTAACCGGGCAGCAGCGACGGCGAGGTTATGGCGTCCCCGACAAACCGGGAGAGAGCGCGTCAGCGCCGGACCCGGTAGTTCGGGGACGTCAAAATGTTGGCTCGCGTCGCGGCGTTCTGCCTTGCCGTATCTATCCTCGTCTGGCCGGCCGGTGCCGGCAGCGATACAGATACGTTCTGGAGCACGCCGTCGGCGGCCGTGCTGGCATCGGCGACGGCGGGGATGCCCGCGCCCGAGGCTGTACCGCCACCTCTCGCGCTCGCACCACCGCCCGTCGCACTGACCCAGCAACGCGTCGCGACTCCGCCGGCAGCCAACCCTGCCGACCGAAATGAGCGGCCGCTGCAAAATGATCGGCACCTGATCATTGAAAATCAAACCGCGTCGCTCGATCCGGTTGTACCGAACATCGCACCGATCACGCCGTCGCCGCCGATCGCACAGCCGTTCGGCCTTACCGCCACGCCGGTATCGTTCGGGCAGATTTTGACGAAGTGGAGCGGCGTGGAGGCTAAGATTCGTGCCGACGACGACGTCCTGG
>Ga0335078_10015810_pt1 | contig 11203 bp, 11 predicted proteins | sample Lox_Sample_32_FD_206711 | JGI IMG/M metagenome (GOLD analysis project Ga0335078, IMG submission 206711) | Soil microbial communities from Loxahatchee National Wildlife Refuge, Florida, United States - Lox_Sample_3.2 | ecosystem: Environmental > Terrestrial > Soil > Wetlands | place: USA...
ACCGATATCTGGTCCACAGGCGTTGTAGCGGTCGGTCTCTTGCTGGTGTGGTTAGGCCGAATGTATCGAGTTTCCTGGTTGCGGGATGCCGATCCTATCGCCGCCTTGTTTGTTGCGGGAGTTGTCGTCTACGTCAGTTCGCGCTTGGCGAGCCGAACCATTGATGCCCTCCTGGATGCGGCTCCTCCCGGTATTCGCGCCAACATTGTTGCTGCCGTCTCCCGCGTCGATGGCTTACTAGAGGTAGATCGGGTCCGTATTCGCCGGGCAGGGAACCGCTATTTCGCGGATTTGTCCGTCGGCTTGGCCCGCAACGTCACGTTCCAGCGTTCCGAGCAGGTCGCCCATGCCGTCACGGAGGCAGTCCATGAAGTCCTACCTGACGCCGACGTCGTCGTTCATTCCATCCCCCGCGCGACTCATCAGGAAAATATCTTTGATCGAGTACGCGGCGTAGCTTTACGCCACAACTTCAACGTGCACGACGTCAGCATTCAGGATCTTCGCGGGCGGCTGTACGTCGAACAACATCTCGAGCTCGACGAAAGCCTGAGCTTAAAAGAAGCTCACGATCGAGTCACTCTTCTCGAATCCGAGATTCGGCACGAAGTGCCGGAGATTTCCTCCATCCTGACGCACATCGAAAGCGAGCCGGCCACCATCGAAGCCGGTGATGAGGTTGCGCATGATTCCAAGCTGGAAAAGAAACTCAAGTCGATCGTGAAGAACTTTCCCGAGGTCTTGGATCTTCACGAAGTTGAAGTCAAACGGGTGCGCGGGCGAATCTATGTGTCCTGCCATTGCACATTTTCCGATGATTTGCCGCTCGCGCGAGTCCACGATATTCAGACCGAGCTCGAGATTCGTTTCAAGCAGGCGGCGCCGGAGTTGTTCCGCGTCCTGATCCATCCGGAGCCCAGTACGGATAATCGCCGCTGATCTTAGAAGGAAAAGGAAACCTGTAGATCGATGCGGCGGCTCGCGCCCGAAGAAGAGTACGGACCGCCAGCCAGCGCAATCGACTGTGCGAAGAACGGCGAACTGAGGTCGCCAATAGGACTGGACAGGTTCACGCGATTCAACACGTTCCGAGCGGAAACTGAAAAAGTCAGGTTGTAGCGGCGACCGGTATTTCCGCCGCCCATGATTCCTGCCATTCCTCCGCCACGCCCCGCTCCGGATAAGCCGCCTGGCCCCAATCCCCCACCCGGAGGTCCACCACCGTGCCCTCCGCCGCCATAATGGGGACCGCCGGAGGCGCCTCCGCTCTTGGTTTCGCGTCCAAAACCGAACGTCTTGCTCAGACGCAGATTCAGTGTGAAGAGAGTCGGGCCGGTTTGTGAATTCACCGGCACCAGCCCCTGGCCGGCTATCGGGGCAATGTCATACGTGCCCAGCGGAGTACATACCGTGTTCGCGCCCACTGTCGTTTTGACCGGGCACACCGCGGTTGACGCCAGCGCCGGGCGGTCGTTAAAAATCGAATCGCCGTTCAGGTCCTGCCCGAGCGTCAGGTCATAGGGCATGCCGGAACTGATCATCATGAACGGACTCAAACGCAATGCATAAGGCATGGCTAACGTGCCGCCGAAGAAAACCCGGTGGCGCACGCCAAATGCTGCTCGGCCATAATCGGCCATCGGATCGTACTGGTTGGTCAGGAAATTCGGAGTGCTGGTTGCTCCGCCGGAGAAAAATCCAGCCGCGCCTCCCGACCCGCCGCCTGTGCCCAAGTCGCTGTTTGCATAGTTGAGGGTGTAATACCCGAATAACGAAACTCTGGCGCCAGCACTGATCCTTACATTGGCGATGAGTTGGTTCTGGCGAAACACTCCTTCCGACTCGTACTGGTAAATGTTGTCGGTGCCGCCAAGGGGGCGAACACCCGTGCCCGGTCCGGTATAGGTGCCGGGCAATGGGGCGTTAATGTTGCGCAGGAACAACTGGTGTTCACCGTCCGAATTTAAATATGTAACCGCAATCGTCGCCGCCTTCGTAATCTGGCGCTCGAGGCTGACCGCCGATTGCATGATCATCGGCGCGCGCAATGTTGGAGAAATCCGATAGATCGTCGGCGAAGTTTGGGCTGCCGTGCCGAACGATGGCGGAATGTTGTTCAGATAGAAAGTCGGATTGGTGATGATGAATTGCTGCTGCGTAATCCCGTTCAGCCGCTCGGCCTGTTGGACCAGGTTGTAGGAGAAGCGGTCATAGAAGATTCCGAATCCGGCCCGAAGCACCGTTTTTGGCGAGGGATTGTTGCTGCGGCCGAGACCCCACGCGACCGACAGACGCGGCGCCCAATCTCCATGATCGTGAATTTCGTTTTGTGTTTCGAAGCGCAGGCCGTAGCTGAAGGTCAGATTGGGTCGGACACGCCAATCATCTTGCCCATAGATTCCCGCATCGACTACTCCAACGCTTACCAGCGGCTGGCCGCGTGTTTGCGAGAATTGGCTGGCGCCACAGGGAAGTAGACCGGCGGGGCAGCTGTTCCCGTTAACCACGAAATTCTGGTACGCCGTGATTGACGGAAACGTAAATACCCCGTTGAAGTTTTCCTGCGAAGTAATGGAATCGGTTGTGCCGCGCAGCCGCGTTCCGAACTTGATGAAATGTTTGCCATGGGCCACGGAGGTGTTGTTCTGCAGTTCGTAACGGTCTTCATGTTCGACCGGACTGCCACTCTGATTGCCGCCGCCAGTGAATGCGCCCAAAACCGAAATCGTTGGAGTGAAGTTTGGCGTGATCTGGGTGGTGTTGTCGCGGTTGAATTGAAACTTGGTTTCGTTGATGATACTGCTGCTTAAAACCTGCGTATCACTGATCTGAAGGGTGTGTTCGTCCTCGCGGGTGTTGAAGGCCTGGCTGGGCAGCGAGAATTCCCCAATGCCTTCATTATCCTCGGTCTCGTGGAAAAACTGGTACCGAACGGTAAGCGTGTTGTTCTTACTGATCTGATAATCGACCCGCGGCCCAACATTCAGCCGAGTGCGCGGATTCGCAAGGGCATCCACGAACTGCGTCGGTACGCCGCCCGGACTCAGTATCGTGGCATTCACCACGTTCGAATCATTGATCTGCCGGCCCTCGACATTGAAGAAGAACGAGGCCTTCTTGCTTATCGGTCCGCCGATGCTGCCGTGAAACAGTTCCGAATGGTACGGCGGAACGTCGGGCGTGAACGGGTTCAGCGAGTTGAATTCGGAGTCATTACCATCAATGAAGAAGTCGCCGTGATACTTATCCGTGCCCGGTTTGGTGAAGATTTCGATCCGGCCATAGCCCAGCTTGTCGTACTCGGAAGAAAACGGATTCTGATTGATACGGATTTCGCGAATGGAGGACTTGGGCGGAAGCTGGCCACCGGTAAAACCGTCGATATAAATCTGACCACCGTTCGGCCCCGCCGAAGGACCTGCCAGAGCTTCCAGATCCTGTTGCAGTTCGTCAGGGTCATCCGGGAGCGCGTCCAGGTCGGCTCCTTTGAGGACAAGCGCGCTCGCATTGTCCGACGCAGTGGTGTTCACGCTCGTGATCTGGTCCTGCACATCAAGCTTTTCGTGCTGAACCTCAATTTCCAGCGCGATATCGAATTGCTGAACTTGGCCGCCGCGCACGGTGACATTTTGTGCCGTGGATATCGCAAAACCTTTCGCGGTCGTGTTCACGGTATAGGAACCTGGCGCAAGGCCATTGATTTCGTAAGCGCCGCGGCTGTCGCTAACCCCGCTAGCTTTGTTCCCCTTGGAACTGATGGCGGTGACGTTGGCATTCGGAATGACTGCTCCGGAAGGATCGGTGACTCGCCCTCGTAAAGTGCCGGGCGAGCCTTGCGCGATGGCATAGCCCACCAGCAGAAGTGAGGCAAGAAATTTGACGATTCGAGTCATCTGGAGCGCAAACCTCAGTGTACCGTCCGGCCCCAGCAGCACCCGGTAAAATTTTGGGTTCCCCCCGTAAAGTTTTGTAAGCAAAAGAAGATTCCGCAGGGATCACAACTACAGAAAACAAAAGGCGCCGCGTTGTGGCAGCGCCAGGGGAAGTGTCAGTTGGATTGTGCTTATTTGTGCTGTGTAGAGGATGCGATGTCCACGTCATCAGCTAGCAGAAACACACCGGACGTGTCGCGCGCTTTTTTCATTTTTCCGTTAGAGGCGTCCGTTTCTTGCGCTTCGACCTCTCCCGCCGGATGAATCGTCCCGGTAGCGGTTACGATGTCGCCTTTGTGAAACATTTTCGCGGACAGATTGGGATTGTTCTTGCTCTTGACGATCAGCAGACGATGGTTCTTGTCCGAGCCGACCCAGAAATTCCCCGCCTTGTCCGCATCTTGAACCATCACGTTCTGCAACACGACCTTCTTACCTACCCAGCTGGTCGGATCCTGGTTATAGATCTTGCCGGGATCAACCAGCACCGTCGGCTGGGCATTGTCATTCTGGCCCGCGTTGTTCGTGCTGTAAGGTTGATTGTTCTGCATTCCGTTTGCCGGAGCATTTTGCGATGCATTCGGGTCCGTTCCCATCTGCGCAACGGCCACCGTCCCCAGCAGGAGCGCGATCGCGAGTCCGTAAGTCACTCTGCAGCTTACGTTCATACGTCCTCCTTTTCCGCGTTCTTTGATGAGGAAAACTCAGTTCTGTGTTGTAGGTAAAGCAAACGGCGAACCTCCAGCAGGAACTCTGACCTGTCGACGTGTGTCGCTGAATGCCCACCTCAAGCAGCAGTGTCTGTGGTCGGGTCAGGTAAGTAGCAGTAGGATAGCGCGCTCAAGGCATAGAGCGCATCATCGAGGACCTGTCCCTCTTCTTGATGGTCGCCGGGATCAAGGAACAGGTCGCGAGCCCGAGATACGATTGCCGCCCGCGCTTCCGCGATCCGCTGTAATAGCTTGCTGCGATCGCTTTCAAACAGAGCACCTAGCACCTATGTACAAATCTCGCCAGTTCTTTGGATCTTGTGGCGCGCGTGTATGCATAGCATTCTCCAGTCTGCCGAGCATGCCCCACGCGAGGCTACCAGTATCTCTCATGGAGTCGGGGAAAAGATGCGCCAAGAAGCGTCACAACAACTTAGCGAACATGGTTTCTTGCGGGTGGGCCTAGGTCGTCAAGAAGAACTGCGAAGGCTGCAGCAACCTCGACTGCCTTCATCCGCCATTGCCAGGCTTCATAATTGATGACCTCCGCCTCGGGCGGCTCGCGGAAGTCATAGATTGCCTGGGGCCGAAAGCGTTCGAGGGCCAAATTGAATGGGCTCAGCGCCAGGTTCTGCGACTGGTGTGCATCCACCATGCGGCGCTTTATCTTCAGTTCTGAGGGCTTGACCCGCAGCCTGACAGATCGGCCGTTGCGCTTCACAAAGCTCTGCGCATGTCCTCCGGATGTTGTTTGATGGTAGAGCGGCATTTCCCACACTGGCAGGTCAAGGCTGCGGCCCAGAAGATAGCCCAAAAGCGCGCAAGAGTCATGGTCGGGATGTCCGCCTTCATACGCATGGGTGAGAACGGCCTCGATGCGGTGCTGATTCGCGAGCTTCTCCACCTCGGTCAAAGCTCCTCGGAGATTGAGATAGAGTTCCTGGTCCGGAAAATCCAAGAACGCTACCTTCTTCACGCCGGCGATTTCGGCCGCTTCTCTCGCCTCTTGATGCCGCACGTGTACGTATTCTTCGCGTGATCCGTAGGCCTTCCAGAAAAACTCATCCTTTGGACCACCATCCGTGCAGAAAACTAGGAGTGGATCTTGCATTCGTTGCAGAAGCATCCCGGCGCCGATGGCTTCATCGTCCGGGTGAGCAACGATGATCATCGTGCAGTTCAGCAGTTCTGTGATTTGCTGCCTCGCCAACCGTTCCTCCAAATTGCGACAGCACTGGCTTGGCCGCGCGTGCTACATGCTCGTACCACTCCAGGTATTTTCTCGTCATTCGTTCAACCGAGAACCGTTCGAGGGCCGTTTTGCGGCAGTACGAGGGATCGATTTCACTTATCTTGCCGATAGCATCGACCATCTCTTCTTCAGAATCGACGAGAAGACCCGTGTTGCCGTGCTCAATAATCTCCGGCAGAGCACCCGAACGAAACGCAATCACCGGAGTTCCACACGCGAGCGCCTCCATGCTTACCAGCGAACTGGTCTCCGGTGCAGAACTTGGCACAAGCAAACACCTGGCGCTCCGCAGCAGTTCATTCTTCTCGAGATATCCAACGGATCCCACGAATTTCGCGGCTCCATTCAATGCCGGCCGGACTTCCTGTTCGAAATAGGCCAAGTGCTCGGGAAATCCCGCGACGCTGCCTGCAAGCACCACCGGTACTCCGGCTCGCCGCGCCGATTGAATGCCGATGTGGGTCCCTTTCTCCGGGCAGATGCGGCCTAAGATTACTGCATGTTTGCGCTGCTCGGCCGGAAGCGGCTGTAACGCGGGGATGCGCACCCCATTGGTGATGGTTCGCACAATTAGCGTAGATCGCGGCGCCATCATTCGCTGGCTGGCCGAAACGCAGTTGATGAAAGTTTCGCGCCGCGGAATCTTGTAAATCCATTGTGGATACCAACTCGGCGGCAGATGCAGGGTCACCAGAATCGGCGCATCACTGTCTGGGATGAATTCATAAAAGTCATACCCGTGCATGTGCACCAGATCGAACGCACCAGTAGCGAGTGCTTCGCGGATCTTCGCAACGTGCGCCTGATAACGAAAAGCGTAGTAGTCCTTCTCGATTTTCTTCGGCTGCTGAGGCGTACCGAACAGTGTTCCGCTGATCCGCGAGGTTTCGGCTGCAACTATGAGAGACTCATGCCCAGCAGCAGTAGCCGCCCGATCGAGTTGCCACAATACCTGCTCCGCGCCTCCGTTGGAATCGTCCGCAACGTGAGCCAATGCAAAGGCAATATTCAGGATTCGCACGGTTGTTGGTTGGATGTTAGGAACTCACGTTCGTTTGCCCCTTGTGAATTTGTAGGGTAACAGCAATCCTTTCTGTCACTTCTCGTAATCCAAAGCAGGGCAGAGCCTTCGGGCGGGCTCAACACTCACTTGTCAGCAAGCCTTCCAATCACGAGCAATCTCCCTGCCGGTGCAAACCAAAGCACCGCGTGCGTGCAGGTTCTGCGCAATTTAGAGTCGATTGTTGCGGAATGGTGGGACCTTTTCCGTACTTGTCCCGACGCTACACCGTTTCAATCACCGGCATGGTTGTTGCCCTGGTGGAAGCGCTTCGGATGCGGCCAGCCTATCGTGATTACTGTCCGATATCACACAAAGTTGGCGGGATTAGGTCTGTTTTACATCTATCCGCATGGCACTGAGCCGAAGTTGTTTTTCATCGGCAAGGCCGTCAGCGACTATCTTGATCTGCTGGTTACGCCGGGTCAGAATCGCACCCAAGTATCACAGATGATTCTGGATCGCGCATTACACCAGATTGCAGGCTGGCAATCTGCAGAGTTCGACCGTCTTCCTCCGAGTTCTTCGCTTCTGCAAGTCCAGGGGCCGGCCTGTGTGAAAGATGGTGTCTGTCCGGAAATCGTCTTGAGCGGTCGAAGTCTTACAGAGTTTGTTACCAGAAAAAGCACACTCATCAATCTTCGCAATCGCATTCGCCGAGCCAATAAAGCAGGGAAGGTCGAATTCTTCACCGCCGATGAGCAGAATTACGACTCTTTGATGGATGCCCTGGTTGAACTCCATTCAAAACGCATGCGTGCAGTGGGCCTGCTCGGGATGTTCTCTGATCCACAAATGACAAGGTTTCTTCGCGATGCCGGCTGCCAGCTTCTCCAGGCAGAAATGCTCCGTTTGCATGGCATGCGGCTCAATGGCACGACTATTGCCGTCCTCTTCGAAATGCTCCATGGCAACCGGGCATATCTCTACAATTTTGGCTTCGATCCAGCCTATGCGGCGATCGGCCCGGCCACACAGCTGATTGCCTATGCCATGGAGACCGCCGCAGGCGAGGGGGCTCAGATCTACGATTTCCTTCAGGGTGACGAAACCTACAAATTCAATACCTGGGGAGCCCAGCCGCGTTATACCTATCGAGTTGCCTGCCAACCGGCAACGAATACGCAAGCGGCATAACTTCAGTGCCAACCGGTGGGCCAATTGCCGCATCAACTGCAACGACACCTATTGGGAGAACTGATCATGCGATCCAAGCGGGAACCCGAAGACGAACGCTCCCCAGAACGGAAGGGCGACCTCGAGGCGCGACTTGACGACTTGGGTACGGATCCAGCACAAGTGGGCCCTGCGAGTGCCGGCCAGTCCGGCAGCTTACAAGGACTTTCTGAAACTGAGGATGTTACGGAAGAATCCACCGAAGAGTTGGCCGAATCCGGGCAGGACCTGGAAGCCAGTACGGTGGACGGCTTGGAAGATGCGGATGACCATCCGGAACGCCCCACCCACACCCACGAGGAATACGGCAATCCTGAGGGTGTCCCGCCGAAACGGCGAGACGATCAGGCTGCCTAGCACACCTTCGAAACTTGGAGGGCCGCACCATGCCCAAAGACGCTGAACGGCTCATCGATCAGGACCACGATCCAAACCGTCGCCGCGATCCTGAAGACCGTGCCACGGCAGACGAGCAGCAACTTCGCGACAAAACACTGGACAAGACCCTCGCCGACTCTTTTCCGACCAGTGATCCGCCATCTTCAATTCCAGATCCTGGCGCCGGAGAAACGGTGGGCGAAGCTGCAGAGGACGCTTCGAGAAAGCTCTTTGCCGGTCTCAGGCCGGGAAGCTGGGTTGCACTGTCGGTCGACCAGACTCAGATTCTGGCCACGGCACCGACCCGCGACGAAGCGGAAAAGAATGCTAGAGCTCAGGGACACGGAAGCATGAGTTTGGTCGAAGTTCCGGCGGATTCGGACGCGCCGCCCCAGAGCCCCGGGCGGGCTGCGTAATTACTCGCCCATGACTTTGACGATCAGCCGCTTATCGCGTTGGCCGTCGAACTCCGCATAAAAAATCCTTTGCCACGGACCCAAGTCCAGCTTTCCTGCCGTGATCGGCACAATCACCTCATGGTGGATCAATAGCGATTTCAGATGGGAATCGCCGTTGTCCTCTCCAGTCTTGTGGTGCCGGTAATTCGGATTGGATGGCGCCACCTTCTCCAGCCAGCTATCGATGTCTTCGATTAGACCTGCCTCGTCGTCATTGACGTACACCCCCGCCGTGATGTGCATGGCTGAAACCAGCACCATGCCTTCCTTCACGCCGCTCTTCTTCACCAATGCCTCGACCTGGGGCGTGATGTGAATGTATGCCCGATGGGTCTTGGTATGAAACTGCATGTATTCGGTAAGGACCTTCATGAGAGCTGCTCCAGGTTCCGATTCCTTTGGCAGTGTAATAGGAAATAATCGCTTTCAGCTTCCTCTGCAAACTTCAGTGACACGCGACACCAATTCTTCGGTGGCGGCAAACACCAATGGGTACTCACCAACGTCACTCACTATCCCGTTTCAATCATGCGAAACTGGCCATTAAGTTCGTGTTGGGAGGCGCGCTTCGTCGTGTTGCATTTGGATTATGTGTCTTGTGTGCTTACGGTCATTTCCACCATCCTCGTAGGAAAGAAATGTTGGGAAGGTTGGATTCTTGCAGGAATTAATAGTGCCATCATATGCGTGATCGGTTATCAAACCGCCCAGATGGGATTCATTCCGGCAAATTTGTTTTGCCTGGTGCTGTACGGGGTTAACCTGCGCTCTTGGCGCCGCGGCGAAGCTTAAACCTTGAAAAGGGTGGTGCACGCAAGCGGGTTTCGCTCGCGTTCGGCTGTCACCAACCGAGTCTAGACGAGCCTCTTACCTGCCTGCGCTGCGGTTCTCATCGGCGCGTGAGAACACCGTTCCATGAGCGTACGCATCGCCTTTGAAGCCGTGTGGCCATGATTTCCCATCCATACTCACACCTGCACGATCGCTGCCCGGATCCCGAAATCGTTCATCCAGCTTCAGGGTTCCGGTCTGCTGATCAAAGTTGATCACATAGAGGCGGTGTTCTCCGTATTCCCCTGAATTCAAAATGATTCTGCGGTTCGTACGATCGGCCGCAATCCAGTGTGGCTTCTGCTTGTCATCGAACTGAAGCCGGGATACTTCACGAATATTCGTTAGATCGGAGATGTCATAGCTCGCGAGCGCGTGAGCTGAAAACAAAGTCTGGACCCAATACTTGCCGATTCGCAGCGGCACGGCGCAGGTTTCGCCCTCAAAGGTTTCGACATGTTGGACGCGGGGCTGAGCATCCGCAAGCCCCTTCATCTCGTACAAGCCGCAGGAAAACGTATGCACCAGGACAGTGCTGCCGTCGGCGAGCAACTTGGGTTCCCCGGGATTGAGTTCCTCGGATCGGGCGCCATGTGGAAGCACGATGGTCCGTAGCAGTTTCAGGTCCGAGAGGCGCCACACCTGCACCGTTCGAGTCGAAGGTTCGTCTCGATGCATGGCGGTGTTCGTGCTGACCACCCGGTCCAGTTTCGGCACAACCACCAGGCTATAGGGGCGGATCAGTTCACCTTTTGTTGCGGGGTCCATGGCGCTGCTGGCCCGAATCAACTGTCCGTGCTCGTCAAATTCAACCAGCCCGCCTCCATCCGACTTCAGTTCGTGTCCGCCACGATATTGGAAGGTAGCGAGGACGGTTCCATTTGCCAGCCGAACATACGTATGCGGATGCATGTAGCCGTCAAGATCGCCGAACGAAGTTGCTAAGCGAGGATGAAGGGGATCTCGAAGATCGAAGAGCATCGTGCGTCCGCTGTTGAACGCATTGGCCAGCAAAAAGCCGCCCGCCGGCATTTCGAGTTCCGTGTGATGAGGTGTTCCAGGCGGGCCCGGCACCGCAACCGAAGCGACAGGTTGACCGTAGTGCGGTGAGGCAGGATTCGCATCGAGCACCGCCAGAAAGTCACTGTCTTTCTTCGCGTCATCGCCGGCCCATACAAAAAGATAAGAGTTGGCCTGACCAAATGCCGCCGCGGACAGCACGAACCACAGAAAGACGAACCTTAACCATTGCATAGCCGGAGATTGTCGCCGCGTGCTGGCAGTCTGTCAATGAAAGCCACGACGGAATAGTGAATCAGTGTGAGTTGCATCCTGAGCAAGCCGCTTTTGCGCAGCAAGGATCCGGGCGCGCGCGCAAAAGATGAATTGCTTCAAACTATCGCAGG
>Ga0335078_10015811_pt1 | contig 11203 bp, 22 predicted proteins | sample Lox_Sample_32_FD_206711 | JGI IMG/M metagenome (GOLD analysis project Ga0335078, IMG submission 206711) | Soil microbial communities from Loxahatchee National Wildlife Refuge, Florida, United States - Lox_Sample_3.2 | ecosystem: Environmental > Terrestrial > Soil > Wetlands | place: USA...
TCCGGAGCCTTTGGCGCGCAGCATATCGCCGGTAGACACGTGGGGCACGTGGAGGCACTGTTGCAGCAACTTGGCCTGCGTGCCTTTTCCCGAACCTGGGGAACCAAACAAAACGATCGCGTTCACAGAACCTAGAAGGTACTCCTTCGGCCGCGAATTCTTCCCGACCGCGGGGTGAATCCTTCGTAATGCCGCATGATCAACTGGGCCTCGATCTGGTTGATCGTATCCATCGCCACACCGACTACAATCAGCAGCGAGGTGCCGCCGAAGTAAAATTGCACATTCATGCCGTCCAGCAGGAAGCGGGGGAACACGCGATCGATCCAGTTGCCGAGCACCGGCAAATGATTGAGCTTGATGCCGGAAATCATGATGTCGGGAATCAGGCAGAGGATCGAAAGGTAAATGCCGCCGACGACCGTAATCTTGGTGAGGATCTGGTTCATGTAGTCGGCGGTGTTGCGGCCGGGACGGATTCCCGGAATGAAGCCGCCGTACTTACGCATGTTGTCGGCGGCTTCATTGGGATTGAAAATGATCGAAACGTAAAAGAAACAGAAGAAGATGATACCGGCTACGAACAGGACGTAATAGAGCGGCTCGCCATGCTGGATGCTGCGCAGCGTGGTAGAAAGCCAGGTCATGTTTTTCACGGCAGGAACCGTGGCGAGGGTTTGCGGGAAGGCCAGGATCGAAGACGCGAAGATGACCGGGATGACCCCCCCGGCATTGACCTTGAGCGGCATGTGAGTCGACTGCCCGCCCATGACGCGGCGGCCGACGACGCGCTTCGCGTATTGCACGGGGATGCGGCGCTCGCCGCGCTCGACCAGCACGATGAAGGCGACGACCGCGATCATCATCACGATCAAGGTGATGACGGTGAGCGGACCCCACTCGTGGGTTTCAAAGGTGTTGGTGTAGATGTTGCCAATGGCACGCGGCAAGCCGACGACGATGCCCGCGAAAATGATGAGGGACATGCCGTTGCCGATGCCGCGGTCGCTGATCTGTTCGCCCAGCCACATGATGAAGGCGCTGCCGGTGGTGAGCGAGACAATGGTCAGCAGCACGAAGCCGAACCCGGGATTGATGACGATTCCGCCCTGCATGGCCATGAGGCCTTGCGCGATGCCGAGCGACTGCAGGACGGAGAGGATGATGGTGAGATAGCGGGTCCACTGCGTGATCTTGCGGCGGCCGAGTTCGCCCTCTTTCTGCAGCTTCTCAAGGGTCGGCACAACCACGGTCAGCAACTGCAGGATGATCGACGCGGTGATGTACGGCATGATGCCGAGGGCAAAGATGGTGAGGCGGCGGACATTGCCTCCGGTGAACAGATCAAAGAAGCCGAAGATCGAGCCCTGGGCCGAACCGAAGAAATCTTCCCATTTTTGGGTGTTGATGCCGGGAGTCGGGATCTGGCTGCCGAGACGGTAAACCGCGAGCAGCGCCAGCGTAAAAAAGAGCCGCTTGCGGAGATCGGGGACGCGAAACATGTTCGCGAACGCTTCTAAAAACTTGCTCATGATACCCTTCGCTCGGGCCGCTACTGGGCGGCGGCGCCGATGACTTGAGCCGTCCCTCCGGCCTTCTGAATCTTCTCCACGGCCGACTTGGAAAACTGGTGGGCTTCCACCGCGATTTTGCGCGTCAGTTCACCGGAGCCGAGAACCTTGAGGCCATCGCCCGGCTTCTTGATGACCCCGAGTTCGAGCAAGCGATCGGGACCGAACGTGTCGCCGTCCAGTTTCTCGAGCCGCCCCAGGTTGACGATGGCGTACTGTTTCTTAAAGATGTTGGTGAATCCGCGCTTGGGCAAGCGGCGGTGCACCGGCATCTGGCCGCCTTCAAACCCGCGCTTCTGGCTGAACCCGGTACCGGCATGCTGGCCTTTGCTGCCGCGAGTGGCGGTTTTGCCGTGGCCCGAACCCATGCCGCGCCCGATGCGTTTCCGGCTTTTCTTCTGGCCCGCCGGCGGTCTCAATACGCTCAGATTCATTGCTTGCGAGTCTCCTAAACCCTATTCAACCACTTCCAACAAATGGGGGACCTTCTTGACCATGCCGCGGAAGACCGGAGAATCGGGGCGTTCCACCACCTGGTTCAGCTTGCGCAGGCCGAGGCCCTTGACGACCTTCTTGTGTTTTTCCGGCGTGCAGATGGGGCTGCGCACCAGCTTGATTTTGATTGTTCCCGGCATTAGAGTTTCTCCAACGCGAGGCCGCGAGTTTCCGCCACCGCGGCCTTATCGCGCAACGATTCGAGCGCCACGATGGTGGCCTTCACGACGTTGTGCGGATTGCGGCGGCCGATCGATTTGGTGAGCACGTTGGGAATGCCGCAGGCGGAAATCACGGCGCGCACGGCGCCGCCCGCGATCACGCCGGTGCCTTCGGGGGCCGGCTTCAACAGCACCTGGGAGCTGGCGAAACAGCCGAGCACCTGGTGGGGGATGGTGGTATCGAGCACATTCACCTTGCGGAGGCTTTTCTTGGCGGCCTCGATGCCCTTGCGAATAGCGGACGGCACTTCTTTAGCCTTGCCGACGCCGTAGCCGACGACCTTGGCGGAGGGATCGCCGATCACGACCAGCGCCGAGAAGCTGAGATTCTTGCCGCCCTTGACGACCTTGGTGACGCGGTTGATCGAAACCACCTGCTCTTTCAGGTTGAGCGGCCCCGGATCGATTCGTTTGACGATAGCCATCGGTTAGAACTCCAGTCCCGCGGCGCGAGCCGCGTCGGCCAGCGCCTTCACACGGCCGTGATATTGGTATCCGCCGCGATCGAAAACCACCTTGGTGATGCCCTTCTGCCTGGCGCGCTCGGCGACGAGTTTGCCGATGGCCTTGGCTGCCGCGACATTGCCGCCGACGGCTTTTTTTGAGGCCTTCGCGCCCTTGGCGGGCTTAGCGTCGTTCTTGTCGACCGACGAAGCCGCCACCAGGGTGCGGCCTTCGGCATCGTCGATGACCTGGGCGTAAATATGGGCGACACTGCGAAACACGGCCAGGCGCGGCCGCTCGGCGGTTCCACGCAGCTTGCGCCGGATGCGCTCGTGGATGCGGGCGCGGATTTCCTTCTTTTCGGTCTTATGAATCATTTTGCACTCGCCCCGGTCTTGCCGACCTTCTTGCGCAGCGCTTCGCCGGTATAGCGCACGCCCTTGTTCTTGTAGGGATCGGGCTTGCGGAGCGCGCGGATATTGGCCGCCACCTGGCCGATCAATTGGCGGTCCGAACCGCTCAGAACCAGGTGCGTCTGCTTGTCGATTTTCAGGTCGACGCCGTCCGGCAGCAGAAACTCGATGGGATGGGAGTAGCCGAGTGTAAACGTGGCAATCTTACCTTTGACGTCGGCGCGGTAACCGATGCCGACGATATCCAATTCCCGCGTGAACCCGCCCGAGACGCCCTGAACCGCGTTGGCGGCCAGCGCGCGCGTCAAGCCGTGGAGGGCGGCATGCTCATCGGAGGCGCGCTTGACTTCGAGCTTTCCGTCGGCCTGGACTATGCTGATGCCCGGAGGAATCGGCACCGCGAGTTTCCCTTTGGGCCCGGTCACTTCCAATTGCGCGCCGATCTGGACTTTGACGCCGCCCGGCAGCGGAATCGGTTTTTTTCCAATTCGAGACATAGATAGAACCTCTTACCAGACGCGGCAGAGAATCTCGCCGCCCACGTGCTCCTTATGCGCGTCGCGCCCGGTCATGACGCCGCGCGGCGTGGTCAGAATGTTAATGCCGAGGCCGCCGAGGACTCGGGGGATCTCGGTCTGGCCGACGTAGACGCGGCAACCGGGACGGGAGACGCGCTCGATGGCCGAAATCACCGGCGCGTTGTCGTTGCCGTACTTGAGATAAATCTTGATGGTCCGTTTCGGGCCTTCTTCGGCGACCTTGAAGTTGGCGATGTAGCCTTCTTCCTTGAGAATGCGCGCGATTTCGGTTTTGAGCTTGGAAGCGGGCACATCCACCTTGGGATGCCGGGCCTGGATCGCGTTGCGCACGCGGGTCAGCATGTCGGCAATGGGATCGGTATACATGATTGTTCTGCTTCGCCTCCTACCAACTGGCCTTGGTGACTCCGGGGATCTCGCCGTTCAGAGCGAGCTGGCGGAAACACAGACGGCAAACGCCGAATTTGCGCAAAAAGCCGCGCGGGCGGCCGCAGCGCCAGCAACGGTTGCGGTGGCGGCAGCGCAGCTTGGGCTTTTTATTTTTCCGGGCCTCGTCGAGCCTGAGATCTTTCGCGATTTTCGCAGTGGTTGCCATTCTTCCTCTCTTTTATTGCCGGAACGGCATTCCCATTTGCCGCAGCAGCGCCAGTCCTTCCGCGTCGGTGCGCGCGGTGGTGGTGATGGAGATGTTCATGCCCTTGGTTTTTTCCACCTTGGCGTAGTCAATTTCCGGGAAGATCAACTGGTCTTTCACGCCGAGGGTGTAATTGCCGCGGCCGTCGAAGGATTTCGTCGAGACGCCGCGAAAGTCGCGGACGCGCGGCAGCGCCACATTCACCAGGCGGTCAAAGAATTCGTACATCCGCTCGCCGCGCAGCGTGACCATACAGCCGATGGACATGTTTTCGCGCAGCTTGAAGGCGGCGATGGACTTGCGGGCCTTGGTGACGACGGGCTTTTGTCCGGCGATCTGGCCGAGTTCGTTGACCGCGCCATCCATCAGCTTGGCGTTCTGGGTGGCTTCGCCCATCCCGATGTTGATTGAAATCTTTTCGAGCTTGGGCACGGCCATCCGATTCTTGTAGCCGAACTCCTTGGTGAGGGCCGCCACCACCGTTTTTTGATAATGATCTCTCAATCGAGCTGACATGGTCTGCCTCTACTACTTTTTGTCCAGTGCTCCGCCGCACTTGCGGCACACGCGGGAGCGGCGCGTCTTTCCGCCAGCGGCATGATCCACATGATGGCCGATCCGAACGGCCTTGTTGCAGCTCGGACAGACGATCATGACGTTGGAAGCGGCGATCGGGCTTTCGCGCTCGGCGATGCCGCCTTTGATCTGCTTGGCCGGGTTCGGGCGGGTATGCCGCTTGATCATCATGACGTGCTCGACCAGCACTTTGCCGGTGTCGCGATCGACGCGGAGCACGCGCCCGGTCTTGCCTTTATCGCGGCCGGAGATCACCTTGACGGTGTCATCCCGTTTGAATTCGACGCGAAACATCAGATCACCTCCGGCGCGAGCGAAACGATCTTCATAAATTTCTTGTCGCGCAGTTCGCGAGCGACGGGTCCGAAGACGCGGGTGCCCACGGGCTCGCCGACGTCATTGATGAGGACGGCCGCATTCGAGTCGAATCGAATGTAAGTGCCGTCCTTGCGGCGCGTCTCTTTGCGCATGCGGACAATCACGCAGCGCACGACCTTGCCCTTCTTGATCTGGGAATCGGGAGCCGCTTCTTTGACGCTGGCGGTGACGACATCGCCCAGCCCCGCCCGCAGCCCCAGGTCGCCTCCGCGCGGCAGGATACAGGCCAGCTTGCGCGCGCCGGAATTGTCGGCGACCTCCAGGATTGTTCGCATTCCGATCATAAAGAAACCCCAAAAGTCAAAAATCAAAAGTCAAAGGGCAAAAGTCAAAAGTAGCCAGGTGCGCGCCTGCGGCGCGGCTTCCTGTGCGATAACTCATCAAAGCGCCGAAGACGCCATCAAAAGCGCGCAGCCACCTGCTTGCTTTTGACTCTTGACTTTTGCCCTTTGACTTTTGACTTTTTCCGTTCACGTTACTTTATATCCAGATCCGAAGGCTGAGCGCCGACCTGGGCCGCCCGCCGGATGACTTCCACCAGCGTCCACCGCTTCAGCTTGCTCAACGGCCGGCTTTCGATGATCCGCACGACATCACCGGGCTTCGCCGTGCCCTGCTCATCGTGGGCGTAGAACTTCTTCCGCTTGGCGATGATGCGCTTGTAGAGAGGGTGCGGCACACGGCGGCCGACTTCGACCACGATGGTCTTCTGCATCTTCGTCGAAACCACCTGGCCGACCTTTTCGTTCTTCACTGCCTGGGCTTGTGCTTCGGCCATTTACTTTTTCCCCTGGGCGCGCTCGCGCAGAATCGTATAGATGCGCGCGCGGTCCTTGCGCATGATGCGCGCTTTCTTCAAACCTTCCAGCTGGCCCATCCGCATCTGGAACTGGAGCCGGAACATCTGCTCGTCCATGTCGTGCAACTGGCGCTGTAACTCGGTGTCATCTTGACCCCGAAGCTTATCGGCTTTCATAAACCCGCTCCCGCTTCCTCGCGGCTGATAAATTTGGTTCGGATGGGCAGCTTGTGAGCGGCCAACCGCATGGCGGATTCGGCCGTGCCGCGATCCACGCCTTCCATCTCGAAGAGAATCTTGCCCGGCCGGATCACCGCGACCCATTGCTCGGGCGCGCCCTTGCCCTTACCCATACGGGTTTCGGCGGGCTTCTTGGTGATGGGCTTGTCGGGGAACAGGCGAATCCAGACCTTGCCGCCGCGCTTGATGGAGCGCGTCATGGCCACGCGGGCGGCTTCAATCTGCCGGTCCGTGATCCAGGCGCATTCCATCGCCTTCAAACCGTACTCGCCATAGGAAATGTCGGAGCCGCGCCACGCCTTGCCGGCCATACGGCCGCGCTGCTGCTTCCGATATTTCACTTTCTTGGGCATCATCATGGCGGTCTAAATCTCCTTACTGGTTCTCGCCGGAGCCTTCAGGAGGCTTAGGCGTTTCCGAAGCCGGCTTGTCCTCGTGCGGTTCGTGGCGGGCTTCCTGCTTCCAGGAGGGCTGCTGCGGCGCCATCAACGGCGGCAGAATCGGGGCCGAGGGACGCTGGGCCGGATGCGGCAGTTCCGAAGGCGGCGCCTGCATGGCCGGACCGGCCGGTGGCGGCGCGGGCGCGTGTCCACCTTCTCTCTCACGGCGACGATCAGGCCGCTCACGGCGCTCGCCGCGTTCGCGGCGCGGCTCGGGCTCGGGAAGCAGGCCGCCGCGGCGCTTGGTTAAATCCAGAATCTCGCCTTTGTACAGCCAGGTCTTGATGCCGATCACGCCGTAGGTGGTGCGGGCTTCGGCAAATCCGTAATCGATGTCCGCGCGCAAGGTGTGCAAGGGAAGCTGGCCTTGCAGATACCATTCGCTGCGCGCGATTTCGGCGCCGTTCAGACGGCCGGAAACGCGAACCTTAATTCCCTTGCAACCGAAACGGAGGGCGGAATCCACGGCCTTGCGCATGGCGCGGCGGAACGCCACGCGCTTTTCGAGCTGCAGCGCAATGGATTCCGACACCAGTTGCGCGTCGAGCTCGGGCTTGTGCACTTCCTGGATGTCGATGAAGACTTCGCGCTTGGTGCGCTTGGCCATATCCTGCTTGAGCTTTTCGATTTCCGCGCCCTTGCGGCCGATGATAATGCCGGGCCGCGAGGTACGGATGGTGACCCGCAGCTTGTTGCCGGGCCGGTCGACTTCGATCGAGCTCACGCCGGCCGATTTCAGGCGCTCGCGCAGGGTCTCGCGCAATTCGAGATCCTCCTGCAGCAGCTTGGCGTAGGTTTGCTTGGCGAACCAGCGCGACCGCCAGGGTTTGTTGAAGCCCAGCCGAAATCCGTATGGATGAACCTTCTGTCCCATTTACGATTCCTTCTCCGCCACTTTGATGACGATGTGCGAGAGCCGCCGCTGATAGCGGTAGGCCCGTCCCATGGGCGCCGGCCGGACGCGCTTCATGCGAGGCCCGTCGTGAACGTAGGCTTCCGAGACCACCAGGCGATCGACATCGACGTCTTCGGACTTGTTCTGCACGTTGGCGATGGCCGACTGCAACACCTTTTCCACCGCCGGCGCGATCCGCTTATTGGTGGCGCGCAGCGTATTCAGAGCCGCGCCCGCCTGCTGGCCGCGGATCAAATCGACCACCAGCCGCGCTTTCTGCGGGGAGACTCGGATGTATCGTGCTTCCGCTTTCGCTTCCATGACTTCCTCTTAGGCCGGCTTGGCGGCCTTTTCCGTCGCCGCCTTCACCGAATGCCCTTTGAAGGTGCGGGTCGGCGAAAATTCGCCGAGCTTGTGACCCACCATGTTTTCGGTGACGTACACCGGAATAAATTTCTTGCCGTTATGGACGGCGATCGTATGCCCGACAAACTCCGGCAGAATGGTGGAGCGGCGCGACCACGTGCGCACCACCTTCTTATCATTCGCGGCATTCAGGACAGCCATTCTGGCTTCCAGATGCGTGTCGGTAAACGGCCCTTTTTTTACGGATCGACCCATGCGCCTCTACCTCTTCTTCGCTTTCCGCGTGACAATCCACCGGTCGGTGCGCTTGTTGTTCCGCGTCTTGAATCCGCGGGTGGGCTGGCCCCACGGCGTCACCGGATGGCGTCCGCCGGAAGTCTTGCCTTCGCCGCCGCCATGCGGATGGTCCACCGGGTTCATGGTCACGCCGCGGTTATGCGGCATTCGGCCCAGCCAGCGGCTTCGGCCGGCCTTGCCGAGCGATACGTTTTCGTGATCGAGATTGCCGACCTGCCCGATGGTCGCCATGCATTCCACCGGAACGCGCCGCACTTCTCCCGAAGGCAGCTTCAGCAGAGCAATGCCGCCTTCCTTGGAAACCAATTGCGCCTGCGAGCCGGCCGAGCGCGCCATCTGGCCGCCCTTGCCGGGCCGCAGTTCGATGTTATGAATGATGGTGCCGGCCGGGATGTTCTTGATCGGAAGAGCATTGCCCAGCAGAATGTCGGCGTCCGGCCCGGACATCACCTTCTGCCCTACTTTGAGGCCGTCCGGATGCAAAATGTACCGCTTTTCGCCGTCGGCATAGTTCAACAGAGCGATGCGCGCCGAGCGGTTCGGGTCGTACTCGACGGCAGCGACCACGGCTGGGATGCCGGCCTTCTCGCGCTTGAAATCAACCACCCGATAGGCTTTTTTCGCGCCGCCCCCCATAAACCGGGACGTGACGCGCCCGGTGCTATTACGCCCGCCGGTGCGCTTTTTGGTTTCGACCAGCGACTTCTCGGGCGATTGCTTGGTGATCTCTTCGCGCGAAACCACCGTCTGGAAACGGCGCGTGTGAGTCGTCGGCCTGTAAGTCTTGATCGGCATATTAGATCTCCGCGAAGTCGGGCACTTTCTCGCCGGCCTTCAGCCGTACGTAGGCCTTCTTCCAGTTAGGCCGGTATCCCGCAAAACGGCCGCGGCGGCGCAGCTTGCCATCGAAGGTGGCGGTTCGCACTTCCTCGACCTTGACCTTAAATAACTTCTCGACCGCGGACTTCACCTGGGTCTTATTGGCCTCGAGAGCCACTTCGAAACACAGGGTCCGCTCTTCGTCTTTTTTGGTGACGCCTTTTTCGGTGACCAGCGGACGCCGGATGATGTCATGAATGGTCATTTTGCGAGCGCCTCCGAAAGCTTGCGCGCCGCCGCTTCCGACATCAGCAGGCTCTGGTGGCCGAGGATGTGGAACGGGCTGATTTCGCGGGTGGGCATCAGAGTGACGCCCTGCAGGTTGCGGATGCCGAGCGCCAGGTTGCGGTTCTCGCCGTTTTCAACCACCAGCACCGAGCGGCCGGTGACCACATTGGCGAGCGCGTTCATCGCGCTTTTGGTTTTGTGATCGGCGAAATTAAAGCCTTGCACGACTTTCAACTCGCCGTCCCGAACTTTTGCAGAGAGCGCCGAGCGCAGCGCGCCGACCACCATCTTTTTCGGCAGCTTATAGCTGTAATCGCGCGGAACCGGCCCGTGGACCGTACCGCCATGCCGCCACACGGGAGACCGCACCGAGCCCATGCGGGCGCGGCCCGTGCCTTTCTGCTTCCACAGCTTCTTGCCCGATCCGGCGACTTCGGACCGCGTTTTGGTCTTGTGCGTTCCGGCGTGGCGGCCGGCCTGGAACTGGCGCACCGCTTCATAGAGCAGCGCCTCGTTGACTTCGGCCCCGAAGACTTCGTCGGCCAATTCGACTTCGCCAACTTTCTGATTATTCCAATCCACTACGTCTACTGTCGGCATCGAGCTACCTCTTCGACCTCCGAACCACCACATACCCGCCATTCGGCCCGGGGACCGCGCCTTTGACCACCAGCACGTTGTCCTCGGCGTCCACCTCAATCACTTCCAGGTTGCGCACCGTGACCCTCTCGTGGCCCATGTGGCCGGCCATCCGCATGCCCGGCACCACGCGCGACGGGAAGCTCGATGCGCCGATCGAACCGGGAGCGCGGTGGAACATCGACCCGTGCGTTTCCTCGCCGCCACCGAAATGATGGCGCTTGACCAGGCCCGCGAAGCCTCGACCTTTGCTGACGCCGATGACATCGACCTTGTCTTTGGGCTTGAACTGATCGACCAAAACTTTGTCGCCCGGCTTGAGGTCGTCATCGCCCGGACCGAGGTGGAATTCGCGCAAAAACTTCGCGCCGTCCACGCCGGCTTTTTTCAGATGACCGGTGGCGGGCTTGTTGATCCGCTGCGGCTTCACGAACTCGACCAGCCCGAGTTGTACTGCATCGTAGCCGTCGGTGGTAGGCGTCTTGCGCTGCACCACCATACACGGACCAGCCTTGAGCAGCGTCACCGGCACGGCCTGACCGTCGGCCCGGAACACCTGCGTCATCCCTATCTTCTTGCCAAGGATTCCTGGAGTCATTCTTAACTTCCTTTTGGCGAAGCGATGCTTTTGCGCCTGCCGACCGGGCAAGCCAGAGCGCGCCCCGCGCTATCTTCCGAACGCCTTGATCTCCACATCCACCCCCGCGGGCAGATCGAGCTTCATCAGCGCGTCCACGGTCTGCTGGGTCGGTTCGAGAATATCCAGCAGGCGCTTGTGGGTTCGGATTTCAAACTGCTCCCGAGACTTCTTGTCCACGTGCGGGGAGCGCAAGACCGTTGTGATGCTCCGCGAAGTCGGCAGCGGGATGGGACCGGCCACGGTCGCTCCGGTCCGCTTCGCGGTATCGACGATTTCGGTCGTCGATTGATCGAGCACCCGGTGGTCGTAAGCCTTCAGCCGGATGCGAATGCGTTCGCGCAATGCCATTTACTTAATGATCTCCGTCACCGTGCCGGCGCCCACCGTGCGGCCGCCTTCGCGGATCGCAAACCGCAACCCTTTGTCCATGGCCACCGGCGTGATCAGCTCTACCTTCAGGTTCACGTTGTCGCCCGGCATCACCATCTCGGTGCCTTCCGGCAACTCCG
>Ga0335078_10015813_pt1 | contig 11202 bp, 5 predicted proteins | sample Lox_Sample_32_FD_206711 | JGI IMG/M metagenome (GOLD analysis project Ga0335078, IMG submission 206711) | Soil microbial communities from Loxahatchee National Wildlife Refuge, Florida, United States - Lox_Sample_3.2 | ecosystem: Environmental > Terrestrial > Soil > Wetlands | place: USA: Florida...
GGACGCGCGGCGGCAGGCCCGGCGGGCCGCGGCGCGGCCGGCCCGCGGAGGCGGGGCACGCGCGCGAGCGCGCCCGCGGCGGCGAGCGTGGCGAGGAAGGTGCGGCGATCGGTCATACAGCGAATATACGGAGCGCCGCGCGCCGCACTACCGCGCCGCGCGACGCGCGGTTTACTTCAAGCCCGTGAGCGCACCGGCGACGAAGGCCGTCATCCTCGCCCGCGGCCTGGGCAGTCGCATGCGGCGCGACGACGGCGCCGTGGCGCTCGACGCGGCGCAGGCGGCGGCCGCCGCCGCCGGCCTGAAGTCGCTGATGCCGCTCGGCGGCCGCCCCTTCGTGCACTACGTGCTCAGCGCGCTCGCGGACGCGGGCTACCGCGACGTGTGCCTCGTCATCGGGCCCGACCGGCCGGCCGTGCGCGAGCACTTCGCGCGCGACGTGCGGCCGCGCCGGCTGCGGATCGCCTTCGCCGTCCAGGCGCAGGCGCTCGGCACCGCCGACGCGGTGCTCGCGGCCGAGGGGTTCGCCGGCACGGACCCCTTCCTCGTCATCAACTCCGACAACTACTACCCCGTCGAGGCGTACCGCGCGCTGCGGGAGCTGGGCGGCGCGGGAATTGCGGCGTTCTGGCGCGAGGGCCTGGTCACGCTGGGCAATCTGACGCGCGAGCGCGTCGGCCGTTTCCCGACGGTGGAGGCCGGCCCCGACGGCAGCCTGGTGCGCCTGGTCGAGGCGGAGGAGCGGGGGTCCGCGGCGCCGGCCGACGCGCTGGTCAGCATGAACTGCTGGATGCTCACGCCGCCCATCTTCGCCGCGTGCCGGGCCATCGAGCCGGCCGCGTCGGGCGAGCTGGAGATCCAGGCCGCCGTGCGCCACGCCCAGACGCGGCTGGGCGTGCGGTTTCAGGTGGTGCCCTTCCGCGCCCCCGTCTTCGACCTGACGGCCCGCACCGACGTCGCGTACATGACGGAGCGGCTGGCGGGCGTGCGAGTGGAGCTGTGACGGTGACCGGATCGCTGGTGTTCGACCGCGCCCTCGAGGCCCTGGAGCGCCTCGGCGGCGTCGCCGCCGACGTGCGGCGGTACTTCGTCCCGGGCCGGATCGAAGTGCTGGGCAAGCACACCGACTACGCGGGCGGCCGCAGCCTGCTGTGCGCCGCGGAGCGCGGCATGTACTTCGCCGTCGCGCCGCGCGCCGACGCCCGCATGCGGGTGGCGGACGCGCGCCTGGGCGAGACGGTGGAGTTCACGATCGAGCCCGGGCTGAAGGCCCGCGCCGGCCACTGGTCCAACTACCCCATGACCATGGCGCGGCGGCTGGCGCGCAACTTCCCGGGCGCGTGGCGGGGCGTGGACATCGGCCTCGTGGGCGACCTGCCCCTGGCGGCGGGGATGAGCAGCTCCAGCGCGGTCTCGATCGGCTACTACGCCGCGCTCGCCGACGCGAACGAGCTGGACCGGCGGCCCGAGTACGCCGCCAACATCCACGCCCCGGAGGACCTGGCCGGCTACCTCGGCACGGTCGAGAACGGGCGTACCTTCGGCACGCTGCGCGGCGACACCGGGGTGGGGCTGGCCGGGGGCAGCGAGGACCAGACCGCGATCCTGTGCTGCCGGCCCGGCGAGCTGAGCCAGTACGCGTTCTGTCCCGTGCGCCACGAGCGCCAGGTGCCGCTCCCCGCGGGCTGGATCTTCGCCGTGGGCGTGAGCGGCGTCGCGGCCGACAAGAACGCGGCCGCGCAGGAGAAGTACAACCGCGCCGCGCGGCTGGTGGACGACGTGCTGCGCGTGTGGCGCGAGGCGATGGGCCGCGACGACCTGTGGCTCGCCGACGCGGTCGCCTCGGCACCGGACGCGCCGGAGCGGATGCGCCGGCTGCTCGCCGGCCGGCCCGAGCTGCTCGACCGCTTCGACCAGTTCTTCGTGGAGAGCGAGGAGATCGTGCCCGCCGTCGGCGACCTGCTCGCGGGCGGCGACGTGGCGGAAATCGGCCCGCTGGTGGACCGCTCGATGGAGCGCGCGGTGCGACTGCTGAAGAACCAGGTCCCGGAGACGGTCGCCCTGGCGGCGTCGGCGCGGACGCTCGGCGCCGCCGCGGCCTCCGCCTTCGGGGGCGGATTCGGCGGCGCCGTGTGGGCCCTGGTCCGCCGCGACGGCGCGGCGGACTTCCTCGCGCGCTGGGCCGGCGAGTATCGCCGCACCTTCCCCGCCCACCGCGACCGCGCCGAGTTCTTCCTCACCGGCGCCGCCCCGGCGATGCGGCGGCTGTAGCCGCACCTCACCCCGGAAGGAGACCCCGATGCACCATCCGCGCACCCGGGCCCGAGTCGCGCTGCGCCTCGCCGCGCCCGTCGCCCTCGCGCTCGCCGCCGCGGCGCCGCTGGCCGCCCAGACCCGGCTGCTGCGGTTCCCCGACATCCATGGCGACCAGGTGGTCTTCACCTACGCGGGCGACCTGTGGACCGCGCCGGCGGCCGGCGGCACCGCCGTCCGCCTCACGGCGAGCCCGGGCCTCGAGCTGTTCGCCAAGTACTCGCCCGACGGGAAGTGGATCGCGTTCACGGGCCAGTACGACGGCGACGAGCAGGTCTACGTCATCCCCGCCACGGGCGGCGTCCCCCGCCAGCTCACGTTCTATCCGGCCAAGGGCCCGCTGCCGCCGCGCTGGGGCTACGACAACCAGGTCTACGGCTGGACGCCCGACGGCACGGCGGTGCTGTTCCGCTCGCTGCGCGACGGCTGGGACCTGGCCGACGGCCGTCTCTACACCGTCCCGCTCGCGGGCGGGCTCCCGACGCCGCTCCCGATGCCGCAGTCGGGCGCCGGCGACTTCTCGCCCGACGGCCGCCGCGTCGTGTACTCGCCGCTGTTCCGCGACTTCCGCGCCTGGAAGCGCTACCAGGGCGGGTGGGCCGAGGACCTGTGGACCTTCGACCTGGCGACGCACGCGGCGCGCAACATCACCAATGAGCCCTTCACGGACCGCGATCCGATGTGGATCGGGCCGCGGATCTACTTCGCCTCGGACCGCACCGGGACGCTGAACCTGTTCTCGATGCTCCCCGACGGGAGCGACGTGCGCCAGCTCACGCACAGCACGACGTGGGACGTGCGCTGGCCGAGCGCCGACGAGGCGGGGCGGATCGTGTACGAGGACGGCGGCGAGCTGCACGTGTTCGACACGCGCACCGCGGCGGACCGGACGCTCGCGATCGACGTCCCGGACGACGGCGTGTCCTGGCGGCCGCACCACGAGTCGGTGGCGAACGACGTGGAGGACTTCGCGCTCAGCCCGAAGGGCACGCGCGCGGTCTTCACCGCGCGGGGCGACATCTTCACCGTGCCCGCGGAGCACGGGCCGACGCGGAACCTCACGCACAGCTCCAACGCGCACGACCGCGACGCCGTCTGGTCGCCCGACGGGCGGAAGATCGCCTTCCTCTCCGACCTGACGGGCGAGGAGGAGATCTACCTCGTCGACCAGGACGGCGGTGGCGCGCCCGAGCGGCTGACGACCGACGGCACGATGCGCCGCGACGGCCTGGTGTGGTCGCCCGACGGCAAGGATCTCGCGTTCGCCGACAAGTCGGGCCGCCTGTGGGCGCTGGAGGTGGCCACCCGGAAACTGACCGAGGTCGCCCGCGACTCCAGCGGCTCGATGTTCGACCAGAGCTGGTCGCCCGACAGTCACTGGCTCGCCTTCTCGCTCTCGCATGCGAGCGGCTTCCGCTCCGTCTACCTGTGGGGGATCGGCGACCCGGCGCCGCGCGAGGTGACGGACGAGCTGAGCAACTCCTACGAGCCGGTCTTCGGTCCGGACGGGAACTATCTGTTCTTCCTGAGCGACCGTGAGTACGCGCCGCAGCTCTCCTCGCTGGAGTGGGACTTCGCCGGCAGCCGCACGACGGGGATCTTCGCCCTGGCGCTGCGGACCGACGTACCCGCGCCCTTCCCGCCCCCAAGCGACGAGGTGAAGCCGGACACCGGCGCGGCGGGCGCGGCGGCCGGCCGCCGCGCGGGGGCCGACACGACGCACGGCGGCGGCGCCGCCACCGTGAAGATCGACTTCGACGGCCTCGCCGGGCGCATCGCGCCCGTGCCGGTACCCGCCGACAACTACAGCGGGCTCGCGGCCGTCAAGGGGAACCTGCTGGTCGTCCGCAGCCCGGCGCCGTTCTACGGGCGCTCCCCGGACGGCCACCCGGCGCTCCTCATCTTCAACCTCGCCGACCGCAAGGTGACGACGCTGGCCGACGACGCCGGCGGCTACGCGCTCTCCCCGGACGGCACGAAGGTGCTGGTCCGGCAGGGGAGCGGCTACGTCGAGCTCGACGCGAGCCCGCAGGGGGCGGGGTCGAAGCAGACGGTCGCCACCGACGGACTCGTGGAGGACGTCATCCCGCACCAGGAGTGGGCCGAGATCTTCGAGGAGGTGTGGCGGCGGTTCCGGGACTTCTTCTACGTCCCGAACATGAACGGGTACGACTGGAAGGCGCTGCACGACCGCTACCAGCCGCTGCTGCGGTTCGTCGGCGACCGCACGGACCTCGACTACGTGCTCGACGAGATGATCGGCGAGCTGAGCAACTCCCACACCTACATCTCGGGCGGGGACTACGGCGCCGTGCCCGAGCGGGCACCGGTCGGCCTGCCGGGCGCGCGGTTCGCGCTCGACCCGGCCTCGGGCCGCTACCGCATCGCGGCGATCTACGCCGGGGACAACGCCGAGGCGCCGTACCGCTCGCCGCTGACGCAGATCGGCGTGGACGCGCACGTCGGCGACTACGTGCTCGCCATCGACGGCACCGACCTCAAGGCGCCGCAGAACCCCTACGAGTTGCTGCGCTACAAGGCCGACCACCCGGTCACCCTGACGCTGAACGCGCGCCCCACGACCGACGACGCGCGCCAGGTGACCTACCAGCCCATCGAGAGCGAGACCAACCTGGTCTACTACGACTGGGTCGCCGCGAACCGCCGGCGCGTGGACTCGATGACGCAGGGCCGCGTGGGCTACCTGCACCTGCCCGACATGGGGGCCGACGGCATCCGCGAGTTCATCAAGTGGTACTACCCGCAGATCCGGAAGGAGGGGCTGATCATCGACGACCGCGGGAACGGGGGCGGGAACGTCTCCTCCATGATCATCGCGCGCCTCAGCCAGCAGCTCCTCGCCACGCGCTTCTCGCGGAACGACGCGTTCACGTCCACGTACCCGGACGGGCCGGTCTTCTACGGCTCCCTGGTGGCGCTGCTGAACGAGACCTCGGCCTCCGACGGCGACATCTTCCCCGCCATGTTCAAGCAGGCCGGGCTCGGCCCCCTGATCGGCAAGCGGTCGTGGGGCGGCGTCATCGGGATCACGAGCCACGGGCCGCTGATCGACGGCGGGAACGTGAACGTGCCGGAGTTCGGCTTCGCCAGCGTGGACGGCAAGTGGATCATCGAGGGGCACGGCGTGGACCCGGACATCGTGGTCGAGAACGACCCGGCGTCGGTCATCGCCGGCCGCGACCCGCAGCTCGAGCGCGCGGTTCAGGAGGTGTTGCGCCTGATGGCCGAGCACCCGCGCCGGCTGCCGCCGCGCCCGGCGCCGCCCGTGAAGGCGCCGCCGAGCATGCGCTAGCGCCGCCCGCGGGAGCGGCCCCGCGGAGACGCCGGGGCTGGACGCGCGAAGGCCGGGGTCCGATGCGGGCCCCGGCCTTCGTCCATGTCACCGGTGGGCGGTGCGCCTGGGACGCACCCGCCGCCGCTACGGCGCCGCGCGGCTGGTGGAGCCGATGAACCGCTCGATGTTCCCGCTCAGCGCGGCGTGCGCGGGCGGGTAGAGGTACATCATGTGGCCCGCGTCGTAGTACTCGAGGTCGATGTGGGCGCGCAGGTCCGGCCGCAGCCCGAGGTGGTCCATCGTGTACTCGGTCGCGAAGAACGGCGTGGCGAGGTCGTAGTACCCGTTCTCCACCTGCACCCGGAGGTTGGGGTTGTAGCGCAGCGCGTCCGCGAGGTCCCCGCCCACGTACGGCGTGCCGCGCCAGCCGCCGTTCCGGCCGCCCCGGCTCCAGTCCCAGTGCACGTCGCCGCCCGTCACGTAGCGCTCGTCGCCGCCGTACTTCAGCTCGTCGTGCAGGTACGCGTTCATCGCCGCCGTGAACGCGCCGGTGATGGCGTTCGACTGCGGGTCCTCGTAGGCGTTCTCCGCCAGCAGGTCCGCCTCCGGCCCGCTGAAGCGCGCGTCGAGCCGGCCCGTGATCATCCCCTCGCGCCGCTGCAGCTCCGCCATGTACTGCCCGAGGTCCACCCGGAGGTCGGCCCGGCCGAGGTACGCGGTGTCGAGCCCGGTGTACGCCGACAGCCGCTCCAGCACGGCCGCGCGCTCCGCCGCGCCGAGCTGCGACCCCTTTTCCAGCGCGGCCGTGTACGGCCCCGCCGCGAACTGGCGCACCGTGTCGAGGAACGCGGGCAGGTTCGCCGGCTGCGGGATCATGTGGTGGTACGCGGCCACGGCCGCGTAGCTCGGCAGGTACAGGACGTAGGAGATGTCGTGCCCGGGCGCGAAGTTCAGCGTCTCGAAATCGAGCACGGTGGAGATCAGGACGACGCCGTTGAAGTCCATGCCCTCGTCGCTCTGCAGCCGGTCCACCAGCACCGCCGAGCGCGTGGTGCCGTAGCTCTCCCCGATCAGGTACCGGGGCGAGTTCCACCGGCCGTTGCGGGTCACGTACTGGCGGACGAACTGCGCCAGCGACTTCGCGTCCTCGTCGATGCCCCAGAAGTCCTTGCCCGTTCCCTTCCCCACCGGCTTGCTGAAGCCCGTGCCGATCGGGTCGATGAACACCTCGTCCGTCGCGCCGAGCAGGCAGTCGGGATTGTCCTCCACCTGGTACGGCGGGGGCGGCGTGGGCGCCGCGTCGGTCGTGACGACCACCTTCGGCCCGAACGCGCCCATGTGCAGCCACAGCGACGCCGAGCCCGGGCCGCCGTTGTAGATGAAGGCCAGGGGCCGCGCGGCCGGGTCCTTCACGTCGGTGCGGGTGTAGGCCACATAGAACAGCCGGCCGATCGGCGCGCCGGAGTCGTTGCGCAGGATCAGCGTGCCCGCCAGCGCCCGGTACGGGATCGTCTCGCCGTTGATCCGGATGGTGTGGAACGTGACCGACGAGTCGGGGACCGTGTCGCTGGGCGACTCCGCCTTGGCGGACGAGTCGCGGGCTGCCGGCGCCTCGGCCGTCGCGGGGCGCCGCGGGCGCTGCGCCCGCGCGGGCGCCGCCAGGGCGACGCCGGCCAGGGACCACACCAGCATGGGGATGAGACGCATGCGTCCTCCTCGAGAGATGGCCGGCGGCGCGAGGGCGCGCCGGGCGGATCGGGCAGGGCACGCAATCTGCCTCGGGGGCCGGCACAATGCCAGATGCGGGGTGCCCTGGTTACGCCGTGACCGTCAGCGTCGCGCCGGCGGTGAGCGTCACGGGCGCCGCGAACGCCAGCACCCGGTAGCCGTTCTCCTCCGACAGCGCGGCCGCGAGCGCGCGGCCGTCGAGCTGCGCCGCGAGCCGGCGGCCGGCGAGGTTGAGCCGCAGCCGCCGGATCATCATCGTGCCCGTGCGGCAGGCCAGCTCGAAGCGCTTCGCGCTCTGCGTGAGCTCGCCCCACGCCGTCGCCGACACCCAGGGTGCGCGTGCCTCGGGGACGCGGATGACCGGCGCGACGGTCAGCTCGCCGCGCGGCGCGTCCACCTTGAAGCCGGTCGCCGCCAGCAGCGTCGTCCAGCTGCACATCGCCCGGTAGTAGTGGTCGCCGCACTCCTCGTGGTTCCAGGTCCGGCCCGCCCGCGCGTACCGGTCCGCGACGGCCCGCACCACCGCCACGCCGTCCTCCACCAGCCCGAACTCCATCAGCATCGAGGCGAACGCGTACTCGATCCCCGTCCAGTTGCCCGCGGCCTGCGGGTTCTCGAACGTCGGGAACCGCGGCTGCCGCCCCGCCGGGTACGACGCGTTGATGAGCCCCTGCTCGGGCGTGAAGTTGTGGGCCACGACCGCCCGCAGCGCCGCGATCACGCGCTCCCGCGGCAGGCTCTGGCCCAGCCCCATCAGCTGCGTGTACCACTCGCCCGACAGCTGGTCGCTCATGCAGCACTCGTCGCGCCGGGCGCCGTCCACCCACAGGCTGTAGTACTCCCCGTTCCACAGCTTCGCGTCGAAGCTCGCCGCGCCCGTGCGCAGCCACCCGCGCCACCGCGCCGCCGCGTCCGCATCCCCGACCTCGTCCGCCAGCCGCGCCCCCGCCTTCAGGCTCGCCAGCCACAGGCTCGAGATGTAGGCCGGGGTGCCGAAGAAGTCCCACTGGTCGTACGTGTTCAGCCGCGTGTCCTTGTCCGGCAGCCCGTCGCCGTCGGTGTCGAGCAGCGCGGTGTTGGCGATCGCGCGCGCGACGTGCGGCCACATGGTCGTGAGGTAGTCCCGGTCGCCGCGCCACAGCCAGTCCCGGCACACCATCAGGACGAACTGCGGGTTCATGTCCACGCGGTCGAACGAGTTGTCCACCTGCGAGAAGTCGGGCGTGAAGAAGTGCGGCACGCGGCCGTCCGCGCGCTGGAACGCCGCGCTCATCTCCAGCTGCCGCTCCTGCAGCTCGGGGAACAGCGCCATGATGCTCCCCGAGCCCTGGTACGAGACGTCCATGGTCTGGAAGCCGCAGCAGCCCAGGCCCTCCCACACGGCGAACTTGCCGTCGCGGTTCCACCACGTGGACTTGACCAGCGTGGTGAGCTGCGCCGCCCAGGCCTCGCCCAGCTCGGCGCCGAGCGTCGTGCCGGCGAGGGCCCGCGCGAACGCCTGCCCCGCGTCGCGGTGCGCGTCATAGTTGGCGACCAGGAAGCGGCTCACCGCCGCGGCGTCGTCGAACCACTGCTCGTAGGCATGCCCGAGGTCCGCGCCGGTCGGGCTGAGGTGGTGCGGGAAGTGCCAGCCGAGCGTGAAGCGCACCTCGCGCTCCTCGCCGGGGCCCAGATCCACGCTCGCGCTCAGCGCCGCGTCGCCCCAGCGCGCGCCCTTGCGGTCCTTGCCCGCCAGGAGGTCCAGCCACCGGCGCGCGTGCACCAGGTAGCGCCCCAGCGCCGCGTCGGTCTCGACGTCCGCGCCCTCGACCCGCTGGTAGCGCGCGTACAGCGCCGCGAACGAGGCGACCTGCCGGAGCTGGCGCGCCGCCGCCTGCTTGTCCGCCAGGGACAGCGCGGCGATCTGATCGTCGCTGAGCTGCAGCAGCCCCGCCGGCGAGGCCTGCGGCGGCAGGCTCGGCAGCCGCCCCGTCGTGCGGAAGTCGTTCAGGAACGACGCGAAGATCCCGCCCCAGAATCCGTTGCCCACGTACGGGCCGAAGTCGCCCGCGATCCAGCTCGCCTCGCCCCCGGTCACCGAGAGCCCCAGGCTCCCGACGGTCGAGGGCAGCGGCATCTCGGCGGCGGTGCGCATGGTGAGGTAGGTGGTGCCGCCGTCCTGCGCGACGTCGAGCGCGAGCTTCCGGTCCGCCGCGCCCCAGGCGAGCGGGTTCTGGAGCCGGACCAGCACCGCCGCGCGGACCCGTCGCGCCGACGTGTTCTTCACCGTGAAGACCGCGTGGAACCCCGGCGTCCCGCTGGTGCGCGCGTCGTGCGGCATCACGGGCGAGAACATGACCGCGCTGACGGCGACCGGCAGCGTCGCGTCGAGATAGCGCAGGCGGACCGACGGGAAGGCCGCGTCGTACTCGACGGCCTCGACGTTCTTGGCCCAGCTCAGCGAGTAGAGGTCCTCCTGGTCGCCGCGCGTGCCGAGCCGTCGCACCATCGGCTCCGCGCCCTCCGCCTCGGCGCGGACGAAGAAGCCGAGCGCGCCCGGCCCCATGTCCGGCGGCGTGCCGAGCTGCACCGGCGCCCGCCCGTTCGAGGCCCAGGGCCCGAGGTTGAAGATCATCCACTCGTGGAAGTAGCCGTCCGCCCGGATCTCCACCGAGCCGGTGCCGATCCCGCCGAGCGGGACCCCGCTGATCTCGGTGCCCGGGTGGACACCCGCCCGCGCCGGCCGCGGCGTGACCGCGACGGGCTGCGGCGCCTGCGAGTCGCCGTCCACGCCGGCCGGCCCCGGCATCCCGCCCTCGCTCGCCGGCCGGCGGGCCGTGCCCAGCACCACGGCGGCCGATCCCAGCGCCACCTCCTGCACGAACCGGCGCCGGCTGGTGGACTCGCGCCGCGCCCCGTCGTCTCCACGCTTCGACATCGCCGTCTCCCCCCGCCGGTCCCCCGGCGTCTCAGGCCGCGAAGGCCAGCACCAAGATACCCCCGAACACCGCGATGGCCCCGGCGAGCCGCCGGCCGCCGAAGCGCTCGCCGAGCCACAGCCACCCGGCGAGCGCCGCGAACACCACGCCGACCTCCCGCACCGCGCCCGCGTACGCGAGCGGCGCGACCGCGTAGGCCGTCAGCACCAGGCCGTACGCCACCATCATCAGGGCGCCCGCCGCCACCACCCGGCCCGCGTGCGCGCGCAGCGTCGCCAGCGCGGCGCGGCCCCCGTGGCGCGCGAGCACCGGCGGCGCGAGGAGCGCCGTCGCGCCCAGGATGATCGCCACCGTGTACGGCAGCGGGCTGGTGCGCCGCACGGCGACGCCGTCAATGAGGGAGTACACCGAGATGCACAGCGCCACGCCCAGCGCGGCGAGCACCGCGCGCGGCCGGAACCCGGGGCCGCGCCACCGCCACCACGTCTCGCCGGCGCCGACCGGGACGAGCCCCAGCACGACGAGGGCGATACCCGCGACGCCCGCGGCGGAGGGGACCTGGTGCAGCGCGAACCCGGCCCATACGGCGAGCAGGGCGGGCGCGGCGCCGCGCGCCAGCGGGTAGACCTGCGAGAAGTCGGCCAGGGCGTAGGCGCGGGCGAGGAGCAGGCCGTAGAGCGCCTCGACCGCGGCGCTGGCGAGCACGAAGCCCCACATCGCGCGCGGCACCGGCTGCGCCAGCAGCACCGGCAGGAACAGCAGCCCGCCCGCCAGCCACGCCAGCCAGAGCACGAGCAGCGGCTGCGGCACGGGCTTGACCAGCAGGTTCCAGGCGGCGTGCAGGGCGCCGGCCGCCACGAGCAGCACCAGGGCGGTGGCGCTCACGCCGCGCCGCGCCCGCGCGCCGCGAGCGCCGCCGGATCGCGTGCGGCGGCCCCGCCCCGGCTC
>Ga0335078_10015814_pt1 | contig 11201 bp, 19 predicted proteins | sample Lox_Sample_32_FD_206711 | JGI IMG/M metagenome (GOLD analysis project Ga0335078, IMG submission 206711) | Soil microbial communities from Loxahatchee National Wildlife Refuge, Florida, United States - Lox_Sample_3.2 | ecosystem: Environmental > Terrestrial > Soil > Wetlands | place: USA...
CGGCGCCCGGGCCCACCTGAACTCCGCGCATAACGGCGCTCGGACCAAGATTGTCAGAGTGTTCGAATTTGTGCCTCTGAACTGTGCCCCCGACAGGATTCGAACCTGCGCTCACGGCTCCGGAGGCGGTTGGCCGTCAACAGTCCCACCTGTGCAGATCACGGGTCGATCCGCCGTTTGGTCCACGTCTGGTCCGCGCGCAGACGTGCGTGGCCTCTTCGTCCCGAAGCCAAGTCACGGGCGCGCTGCCAGGGCAGCGGCAGGTCCGACCTGGGAAGCACCGTCCGTCGATGTCCGCTGGCGTCCACAGCTGTCGGTGATGATTGTTACTCACTTGGTTACTCGGTCGCTCGCGAGCTGGTGTCATGAGCGATTGCTTAGGAGATCGTTGACCACGGGGTCACCGGCGACGCCTGAGGTCAGCTGTTGCTTCGCCTGCCCGCGAGTGACCGCAACGCGCCGGTGTTCACCGGCCGATCGGGCACGCAACGGGCACGCTCGCAGCTCCGCTGGGCGGCTGACCCTCTCGATGCGAACTCCTGGCGGCGAGGTCATTTGTGGTCGTTGGGGCAGGTCGCTGTCTGGCGGCAGCTTGTCGGAGTCATTCTCGGTCGACGGCGTTGCTGTACTTGTGTGCTGTACGGCTTCCGGCCCGGTCGGTGTCGAGCCACGCGTCTTGAGCTTCCGATTTTCAGGCCTAGTAACCGCCCAGCTCGGGCGTGATGTCGCAGCGTGGAGGGTTGGCGCCGGTGGTCTGGGGGCGTCGCCGGTTGCTGTCGCTGCTGTCAGCTCAGCGCAGGGTCGTCCGTCTGCCCTACCGCGTCGGTTGTCGGGCATGGACCTGGCCGCCTAGCACCCGCACCCAGTACGCGGAGCCAGGCGCGGGCGCGACGGGCGGGCCTTCGCAAGGCAGAGCCCGGCGCGGGGAGCGCCGGACACGGCGGCGCGCAGCGGCGCCGCGTTGAGCATGCCCGGCATGGGCGATCGCTTGGGGGTGAAAGCCCCCTGGAGGAAGAGGTGATGCTAGGGAACCGGGACCTGCGAGCGTCACGGGGCCGAACGACCGCCACTTCGAATCGATCCCGACAATGGCGATGGTCGCGTCGTCGCTAGCCTTGAATCGTGGCCAGCGCCCCATCCGCACGCTTCCGGCTGCAGCGGCTGTCAGCTCAGCCGTTCAGGATGCGGGCTTTCTGCTGCTCGAACTCGGCCTGGGTCAGCACGCCCGCGGACAGCAGTTCACCCAGCTCCTTCAGTTGGGCGAGCTTGCCACTCATGTCGGCTGGCTGTGCCGGGGCAGCTCGTGCCTGCGGCGGCGGGATGGGCTCGGCGTAGGCCTGCTGCGGCTGTGCCGGGGCCGCGTACTGCGCTGGCGGTGGCGGGGCGGGCACGCCCGCCGCGGCCTGGTCCTGTGCGGCCCACCGGTTTTGCTGCCGACGCTGAATCCGACCGTGCACGGAACTGGCGACCGCGACGGTAGCGGCGGTCTTCAATAGGCCCACGGTGACCTCCTCGTCGTTGGCTTCGTCGCTGGGCTCAGGAGGACTCGGTCGCATCAAGGGCGGCGACAATGTCGTTTGCGGACAATCCGCCATCGGCGATCAGCCGCGCGCCGTCGCCCCGCCAGGCGTCCACCAGGCCGAGAACCCACCGGTTCTCGTAGATCACAACAACGGCGACACTGCCAGGCTGCATCACCGCGGAGATCTCGCCGACGTCTGAGTCATCGAGCAGGCCTGACGACGCCCCGGCCCAGGCAGTCAGGTCGACACCGTCGGGAACGGCGAACTCCCAGACGTCAACCTTTCTGCTCTTGCCGTCGGCGTCCTTGGCGATGAACTCCATGTCCAGGATTCCGACGACGCCCTGGTCGGCCAGAGAAAGCAGCTTCTCAAAGCCCGAAGCGGTGAGCTGACCGCCCGGAAACTCGATCGCGAGGAAATCGATCGGCCCCAGCTTGTCGTCGTCTGATCCCGGCAGGGATGCCGCCATACCCCACTCCCTCCCGGAAATCTCGACCGGGCCCGCTTGCCGCCGCGGGACAAATCTAACAGTCCAGCCAGTGACCAGGAACCCGCGCCGAGACGGTTTCTGCCGCATCCATGAGCCAAGCGCTTTTCGGTCCTGAACCTGCTGGCTCTGGGCGCCGGGGAACATGCCCGTCCGAAGACATCGCCGCTGGTCGAGAGGGTTCTCGCGCCGTTTCACTCCTCACGGGTGATGCGAGACACTGGCTGGGCATACGATCACCGAGTGGGTGATGGGGCGATACGTCGCTCGGTCCACACCTGGACCATAGACCGGGCTTCGCTCTCGCTGGCGGAGGGCCGCCAGGTTGGTCCCAGAAGTCAGGACTTCTGACCCTAAATACATACCTTGCCGCCAGGTGAGTGTTGGAGTGAGGGTGTGGATCTCTTTTTTCTGCGTGGTTGCCGTGCCCGGGTGGGTGGACGCCGAAAGGGGTTAAGCAAGAGCGGCTGAAGGGGTCCAGGCGAAGATTCCTGGCGATTCTGGCATGGAGGCCACATTGACGTCGGCAACAAGCAGACCAGCCAGGGGCGCGGGCGGGCACCATGTGGAACGCCATGGCTTGGTCGTGTTCGCGACTGTCCTGCTGGTAGTGCTCGGCTGCTTCAACCTGATCTACGGCCTCGCCGCGGTCGCCAACTCGCACGTATTCATCGCCAACGCGCACTATGTGTTTGGCGACCTGCGCACCTGGGGCTGGATTACGTTCATCCTCGGCGTCCTGCAGCTCCTCGCGGCGCCCGGGGTGCTACTGGGCAACCAGCTGGCACGCTGGTTCGCGGTCGCCGTGATCGGGCTCAACGCCATTGACCAGATGTTCTTCATCCCCGCCTACCCGCTGTGGTCCCTGACGATCATCGCCGTGGATGTGGTCGCGCTGTATGGGCTGTGCGCCTACGGCAGCCGCCAGGACCTGGCCGCTTAGCACCCGCACCCAGTACGCGGAGCCAGGCGCGGGCGCGACGGGCGGGCCTTCGCAAGGCATACCGGCGGCGTAGGCGAGGGCCTCGGCCAGGGACGCCATCAGTGTGTGTGGCCGCATAGAGTCGGCTGAGCAGAACTCGCCCGCACCGCACCCGCCGCCGGTTAGAAGACGAAGATTCATGACGGAGTCCAGCTCACCGAGACCATCGCCTTCGCCTGCTGCGCTGCATGATCTGTCGGCGACGAGCAGCGAACGACGAGCATCTGGGAAGGTCGCCCGCAAACGGGCTCAACGGGGCACGTTGGGGTCGTGGGAGGAGGACCGCGGGCACGACCCGCTGAAGACGATCCTGGCTCAGAACCAGATCCGGGTCCCGGAGCTCGTTCCCATCCGGCATCAGCGGATGGCGGCCTCCCCTTGGAACTACTACCGGGGTGCCGCAGCGGTCATGGCTGGCGACCTCGCCTCCGGCCCAACAGCGGGCTGGTGGTGCAGCTCTGCGGTGACGCCCACATACTGAACTTCGGCCTGTGGGCCACACCGGAGCGGAACTTGTCGTTCGACCTACGCGACTTCGACGAAACCCTCCCCGGCCCATTTGAGTGGGATATCAAGCGCTTTGCCGCCAGTCTCCTGGTAGCAGCGCGGGAGAACCGGATCAAGCCGGGGAGGGCCGCTGCTGCGGTAACCGCCGGTGTTGAGGCCTACCGCAAGCGCATCCGCCGGTACACGATCATGCCCGAGCTCGACATCTGGTACGACGGCATGCATGTCGACAGCTTGATCAACTACTGCGAGCCAGCCGACCGCGGGCGGGTTTCGATCCACATCGAGAAGAAGCGGAAGCGCCGCACGAGCCGTGGAGCGTTCGCCAAACTCACGACGATGGCGCACGGACGTCCCCGGATAACCGAGGAGCCTCCGGTCCGCGTCACGATCAGTGACGACGAACAGGCCGACCTCGTCGACCACCTCCTCGCCGAGTACCGGCTGACCCTGCAAGAGGATCGGCGGAGCCTGTTTGACCGGTTCACCGGGGTCGACGTGGTCCGCCAGGTCGTGTGGGTGGGCAGCGTGGGATGCAGGTCTATCTGGTGCTCCTAGAGGGCCGCACCGGCGCCGACCCGTTGTTCCTGCAGGTCAAGCAGGCCGGGCCGTCGGTGTACGAGGCCCACACTCAGCCCAGCCGCCACGACAACCACGGCGCGCGGGTGACCAACGGCAAACGGCTGGTCCAGAGCGCCACCGACATCTTCGTCGGCTGGGGCTCGCTCCACGGGAAGGACTACTACGTGCGGCAGTTCCGCGACATGAAGATCATCCCGACCACGGACCTGATCGCCCCTCGCCTCGCCGAGTTCGCTACCGTATGCGGCGAGACACTCGCCCGGGCCCACGCCCGCACCGGCGACCCGGTGGCCATCTATGGCTACATCGGGAATGGCCCCAAGTTCGCCGCTGCGATCGGCCGGTTCGCCCGCCTGTACGCCGATCAGAACGAACGAGACCACGCCCAGCTCGTCAGCGCCATCGCCGCTGGCGCCGTCGAGAGCCTGCCCGGCCGAAGCTAGTGTTGTGACGCGTGTCTGATTAGGCTGCTCCATCCGTAATATCTACGGATGGAGCGCGCGACCAGCGATGTAAGTGATCAGCATCGACAGAGCACCGATACCTGCCGTGCGAATTATCGGACGCGCGGGGTGAACGTCCGACATCCGCGCCGAGATCCAACCCGTCAACGCCAGTGCCAGCAGCACGATCACGAAGGTCACGGGCGCTCTCGACGGCCCGGGTATCAGCACCATGGCCAGCCAGGGAAGCATGGCGCCCGCCGCGAACGCGGCGCCGACCGCTAGCGCATCGCGGAGCGGAGAAGTCCGAGAGGCGGGAGTGATGCCATACTCTGCCTCGGCATGCGCCGCCAGCGCATCGTGAGCAGTCAGTTCGATTGCGACCTGTCTGGCGAGGCCAGGGGAAAGACCACGGGACACGTACAGTTGGGTGAGCTCATCGAGTTCCGCATCGGGTGCGGTCTCGAGCTGGACTCGTTCCTTGGCCAGCTGGGCCGCCTGCTGGTCGCGCTCGGCACGTAGTTTGGAGTATTCGACGGCGCCCATGGCGAGCGTTCCGGCCACGAGCCCGGCGAACCCGGCGAATATGAGCACGCCCGAGCCGACGCCCGCGCCGGCGAATCCCTCGCAGATCCCGGCCGAGGTCAGAATTCCGTCGCTGGATTCGGGTACATGCGGACGCGCCCACTCGGTGATCCTTCCCGCGGCGCCCTTGACCATCTACTCGCCCTCGAACTTGTCGTCAATTCGTCCGACTGACCCGGGCTGCCCTGGTCATCGCATATTTCACCCGGTATTTTACGTAGATTCACTTAAGATTTTTAGCAGGCGAAGCCTGGAGGATCTCCCGGCCTTCTGCACAGGTTCGCCGCGCGCGCTTCGGGCCTGGCCTTCGGCCTGGCCCTCGCCGTCAGGCCCGCTGGGTCGGCAGAGGCTCCGGGGTCAACGGCGCGCCGTAGGCGCGTCCGCGCGCAGCGCGGATGCGGAGCACCGTTGACGCTGGAGGGGCCGACCCGGACACTGCGTGGCGTTCCGGCCCCGGTCCCGGTGACCTTCGCACGGCGATCGGCGCACCTGGCGCGAGCATGACGGCCGAGACCAGCTCGCGGGACGCGGCACCGGGGACGTTACGGCGGGGACCGGCTGCGGCTGGTGCCGGGGAAGCTGTGCGCGGCAGCCGCCGCGCCCGTAGGGCTACCGCCCGGAAGGGCGCGAGCGAAGCTGCCGCCCCGCAACGCGAGCAAGCCGTGGAGCGGTGCGGCGAACACTTCGCCAATGCCTACGTCATGTTCTTCAGCGCAGAAGGTAACAGCATCACCGGCTGACACAAGCGCCGGGCCTGGAGGGCGGCCACCCTCCGGCCCGGCCAGCCACATCCGCCCTCATCCCGTGATCAAGCGACACAAGGAGGTGCGTGGCATGTTCCACGCTATCAACGCCTGGCTGGCACGCCAGGCCCGCCGCGCCCGCGACTATCGGCTGGCGCGTGACAACGCCATCGCGGCCGCCAACGGCTGGCAGGTCCAGCGGGTCGCGGGTGGCACCTACCGCTACCGCGATCCCTGCTTCGCCGAGCGCCACACGACAGGCGCTGCGCCTGCCGAGCGGCGGCCGGAGGCGGTGATGAGCCGGCGGCCGCAGTAAACCACGACCACAGGGTCATCTACCACGAGGCCATCTGCCCCGACTGCGCCGGGACCAACATCACCGAAACCGAAGTCGACACCGGCGACGGCATCACCGAACTGGCGCTTATGTGCCTCGGATGCGGCACCGCATGGCCGGTCGCCTGCGTCGTGGACTGGGACGGCCGCCCATGACCGCCGCACCCTATACCCATTCCCGCACGCGTTATCAGCGCGTCCCCGCCCTGGAATACGTGGCCCGTCACAAGGGCGGCTTTCTTAAGTTCTATGACCCGGACGGCGAGCGTTTCGCAGCGCCCACCTATCCCTACCGGTGGGCACCCGAAGGCCTGCTGACGGTCCGGCAGCTCCGCGCCAAAGGACTGCGCCCCGGCGGGCAGGAAGTCGCAGCACAAATCTGTGGCGGCGCGGGAAACGCGTCGCCTACCTGTACCGCGAAGACCACGCGAAACCGAAAAGAACAGCGACCCCGGCTCAGCGCGCCGCAATAAACCGGGCGCTGCGCGCCCGCCGTACCTGCCCGTCCTGCGGCAACGAGAAATGGTATTACATTCCCCGCTCGCTGGGTGAATGCAACGACTGCGCGAGGAGGTAACCATGCCCCGCCGTAACTGCAACGCAAAGGTCCGCAGCATCGACATTGACCGGCTGGCAACCGACGTGCAGGACCTCGCCAGTGAACTGTCAATTATGCGGACGTGCGCACCTGTGTGCACCACTTGCTGGTCGAACCCGGCCACCGAAGGCGATTACTGCCTGCTGTGCAAAGGCCAGATCATTTCATCCGCCCGCGAGACCACCGTGAAAAGGCGGTGAACCCCGATGCCGAACTACAACGCCCGTAATCACCGGAACAACCCGTACGCCTTCGACGGCATCGCGGGACGGTTCCACCACACCATGGCCGGTGCCCTGTGGCGCTGGCGCACCGAGCTGGTCATCGTCGGCGCGGCCGGAACGTGGGCCGTGTGGCTGGTCCGTCACCTCGGCCCGGTGTGGGCCGCGGTGGCTGGCCTGGCCGCGATCGCGGCGGTGATGGCTATGCCGTCGACCCGGCGCGCGGTGCTGTCCCGCGCGTGGTGCGTGATCAGCCGCCACCGGTTGCAGCGGCTGTGCTTCGAGACCCGGCTGCACACCCGGTCCGGGCGGCTGCCGCTCATCCTGCGCATCCACCCCACCAAAGTCGGTGAACGCGCCCACATCTGGTGCCGAGCCGGAATCTGCCTCGAGGACTTCGAGGCCCACAAGGGCGAAATCCGGGCCGCCTGCTACGCCCGCGACGCCCGGGTCACCCGCAACACCCGCTGGTCCCAGCTGGTCACCATCGACATCATCCGCCACGACCCACTGAGCGCTGGGCACCGGGTGCCCTCCCAGATCACCAAATCACCAGCAGAACCACTCCCGGCAGCCGAGCTGGCCGCCGCGTCCGCACCCGCCACCGGCGCGCAAAGCGACCCGGCATGACCCCTCCATCAGCACCGGCCGACGGTAACCGGCCACAACCTTCCTGCCTGGACTGGCGGCGCGCCACGGTGGCCAGCCCGGCCCCGTGCGTGCTGTGCGGCAAGCCCGCGCTACTGCGCTCGCCACACAAAGGCGTTCCGTGCCACAAAACCTGCGCCGAAATATGGCTGGACAGCCACGCGCAGCACAAAGCCCACGCCGCCTAACCAACGGCAACAACCATCGTCATCCTCGCCACCCAGCGGCCCAGCCATCAGGTCATCGACCCGTCGATGCGGGACCTGTTCGGCTACCGCTGGGCGTTCCGCTGCACCACCGACAGCTCCAGTGACGTGGTGCTCGGCAACGGCTGGGCGAACGAGGGCTACACCGCCGCCGAGATCGACCCCCTCGCCCGCGGCGTCGGCTGGCTGCTGTCCGAAAGCGGCATCCCCAAGCGCATCAAGGCCGCCTACCTGTCCGACGACGACATCCGCTACCTCGCCCGCCACGCCGCCCAGCTGCGCGGCCCGAAGGACGCCGCATGAACCCCACTGCCAGCTATTACGACATCCTCGGCCTCGACCCGGCCGCCACCCTCGCCCAGATCAAACGCGCCTACCGCAGCCTCGCCCGCCGCTACCACCCCGACGTCAACGGCGGCGACGCGGCAGCCGCCGGACGGTTCAAGGAAATCACCGAAGCCTACGAGGTGCTGTCGGACCCCCGCCAACGCGCCAACTACGACCGCCCCGTGGCCCGGTCACCGGCATCCGGCTCGCGCCGCGCGACGGCGACGCCATCGACATCGAGGTGGTCAGCCGCATCCTCGGCGTGCTGGAGGACACCTGGCGGGCCATCCAGCACCACCACGGCGAGGTACCGCCCGTGGTCGTCATCATTGCCAGCGGCACCGACGGCAAGCAGGCCCGGTGGGGCCATCACGCCCCGCAGCGCTGGCACGTCGCCAACCAGGACCGCGCCGAAATCATGATCAGTGGTGAGGGGCTGCGCCGCGGCGCGCGCAGCGTTCTCGGCACTCTGCTGCACGAGGCCGCGCACGTCCTCTCGGCGGCACGCGGGGTCCAGGACACCAGCCGCCAGGGCCGTTACCACAACAAGAAATTCAAGACCCACGCCGAGGAACTCGGCATCACCGTGCAGCACGACCCCAAGCTCGGCTGGTCCGTCACCACCGTCCCCGACGAGACCGCGGGGCGATACGCCGAGCAGGTCAGCGCACTGGACACCGCGATGAAGCTGTGGCGGCACGCCGAAAACCAGGCCACCACAACCGGGCGGCGCAACACCAACCTGACCGCCGCCACCTGTCCGTGCGGGCGAACCATCCGGATCGCCGCCTCCAACCTCGAAGCGGCGCCGGTGATCTGCGGCGCCTGCGGCGGCACCTTCCAGCCCAAGGACAGCTCTTGACACTTAATCGTCAACCTAAGGAGGGAACGCCCGCGTGACTGCCGCGACGGTCACCCTCGGCCCCGGACCCAAACCAGGCCCGGGGCCGGGGGAAATCGCCGACGACATCCTTGAGCGCATCACCGGCGACGATTTCGCCCGCTGGGAACACCGGGTCGCCAATACCGGCTACTGCCACCACCCGATCCGGCTCCGGGGCCAGATCCGCGCGGTCGACCTGGCCACCGGCGAGACCGGCCTGATGTACAGCACCGCGAGTGAGCCCGATGGGGTGCTGCTCACCACCTGCGGCAACCGCCGCGAGCACGTCTGCCCACCGTGTTCAGCGGTCTACAAGCGCGACGCCCGCCAGCTCGTCAAAGCGGGCCTGGCAGGGGGCAAGGGCGTACCCGCGACCGTCGCCGCCCATCCGTGCGTCTTCGCGACCTTGACCGCACCCTCGTTCGGCCCCGTCCACACCCGGCGCACCCGCGCGGGCAAGCTGCTGCCCTGCCGTGCGCGCCGGGACCGCCACGAACGCCGCTGCCCACACGGCCGCGACATCTCCTGCGCTCACCGGCACCCCGACGCCGACCCGCGGCTCGGACGGCCGCTGTGCCCCGACTGCTACGACTACCCCGCCGCTGTCCTGTTCAACGCCAACGCCGCCGATCTGTGGCGGCGGTTCATCACCTACCTGCCGCGCCGCCTCGCCACCGTCGCGGGCGTCACCGCCGCCCAGCTCCGCCGTGACATCCGCATCCGCTACGTCAAGGTCGCCGAATACCAGGCCCGCGGCGTCGTCCACTTCCACGCCGTGATCCGCCTGGACGCATCCGGCGACGGCTACCAGCCACCACCCGGCCGCTACGCCATCGGAATGCTGTCAGATGCCATCGAGCATGCTGCCGCGGGCGCCTACGTCGCGGCCGACCACGACAGCGACGGCGGCACGGTGGTGCTGCGCTTCGGCGCCCAGACCGACACCCGTCCTATCCGCCACGGTCCCGATGGGCCGCTCACCGCCCAGGCGGTCGCCAACTACATCGGCAAATACGCCACCAAAAGCCTCGACGCGCCCGGCCTGCCCGCCCGGCCGATCCGCAGCATCGCCGACATCAGCCGCCTGACCTGCAGCCGCCACTACCAGCAGATGATCGCCACCGCATGGCACCTGGGCGGCAAGCCGGGAGCCAGCGGCGAGCGGCTACGCAAGTGGGCGCACATGCTCGGCTACGGCGGCCACTACCTGACCAAGTCCCGCCGCTACTCGGTCACCTTCGGCCAGCTCCGCGCCGCCCGCACCGCACACCGCCGCGAACAACGCCACCCAGACGGCGAACACGACCCGTGGGGCCGCGAACTGGACGAGACCGTCGTCCTGGTCCTCACCGACTGGCAATACGCCGGAACCGGTTACCACACCCCCGGGGATCACCAACTCGCGCTATCGGCCGCCGCTCGCGCTCGCGAGCATGCCGAATGGGCCGCCCCGGCCGCCTGAACCATACCCCCACCAACTACCGAAGGAGGAGCGATGCGCAGGTGAACCGCACCAAAGACGAATGGCTTACCGTTGCCGACATCATCGGTGATCTCGGCATCCCGCGGCGGACTTGGCAACGCTGGCGGGAGCTTGGACGCGCACCCGAAGCGATCAAGCTGCCCAACAAGGAGCTTCGCATCCGCCGCAGTGTCTACGAGGCCTGGCTGGCTGACCTTGAGGAGTCGGCCGCGTGAGCACCAGTTTCGACGTGCGGATCTGGGCGATCCGGGTCCGCAAGGACCGCCCGAAGCCCTATCAGGTGCGCTGGAAGGTCGGCCTCGCTCCGCCTGTCGCCAAGTCGTTCAGCACACGCGGACTGGCTGACAGCTTCCGGTCCGGACTCATGCAGGCTATGCGCCAGGGCGAAGCCTTCGACATCGAGGCGGGCCTGCCGGTGGCGGTGCTTCGTGAGCAGAACTCGATGACCTGGTACGAGCACGCTGTTGACTACATCGACATGAAGTGGCCGGGAGGGGCAGGCAAGTCGCGGATCTCGGTCGTTGAGACCCAGATCTCCGGCAGTAGGAGAGCCACAAGTCCGTGACATGCCGCTTTATCCCGGGTTACTTATGCGTAATTATTAAATCAATGGTAAGCTGGTGGCATGTTAGCGGCGGTTGCGGCGA
>Ga0335078_10015815_pt1 | contig 11201 bp, 7 predicted proteins | sample Lox_Sample_32_FD_206711 | JGI IMG/M metagenome (GOLD analysis project Ga0335078, IMG submission 206711) | Soil microbial communities from Loxahatchee National Wildlife Refuge, Florida, United States - Lox_Sample_3.2 | ecosystem: Environmental > Terrestrial > Soil > Wetlands | place: USA: Florida...
GTCCCCGTGGGAGGCAACATGGAACGATTGGGAGTGGGCCATCGGCGTCAACCTGTGGGGGGTGATCCACGGCGTCAAGGTTTTCACCCCTCTGATGCTGGCTCAGAACGTGGAGTGCCACATCGTCAATACGGCCTCGGCCGCGGGGCTCGTCGTGGGGGGCGCATCCGCTCCTTACTCGGTGACCAAGCACGGCGTGGTGGCCCTCTCCGAAAGCCTCTACTTGACGCTCCAACGGCAAGGCGCGCTCGTCAAGGTATCGGTCCTCTGCCCGGGCCTGGTTCGCACAAACATCGTCAATTGCGAGCAGAACAGACCAGCGGGTCTCAAAAACGAAGCCGTTGAGATGAGCCCGGAGATGCGGGCCGGGTTGAACTTCTTCAAGGCCGCCATCGAGGCGGCGATGCCTCCTCACCAGGTGGCTGATATCGTCTTCGAGGCCATTAAGAACGAGCAGTTCTATATTCTCACTCATCCCGAGTGGATGGAAGTGGTCCGAATGAGGACGGACAACTTGCTCCGAATGGAGAATCCTCGAAATCCGACCCAAACACTTATGAAACTCATAAAACCCGGCAACTGAGAAACAAGCGCGGGTGGCGCAACCGGCAACCACGGGTACCCTGGATGCCCGTCCGACTGGACGCGGCCGGGATCTCGGGGCACCCCTGGTTTTTCAGAAGCGGTTGCCAACCTCTCTCAAGGGGCACCCTTGGCCGCGCGAACGGCTTCGAGCAGAAGGTTTGCAGCCTCGGGCTTGCCGGCCGAGTTTTCCACCGCGAAGTGGAACTTCTTTCCATCCGTGGTACGGACGTCCAGAGAGTGCGTCATGTTGGGTGCGGAAACCACCTGACGCTTGTATCGCGCGCTCTTCACCTCCGCAATCTGGCCCAGCGGGAGCACCATCGAACCGATGCCGTTGCCCCCGTCGAACCTCAGCCCGTCGCGGCCAATGCTGATGGTTCCCAGGGACTGGGAGTTGATGGCGGTGGAGTAGGTGAGCATATATCGGCCCATCGATACCGGGTTACGGACAGCCGGGTAGACCACCGCCGCGGGGGTTGCCGGTTGCACATTACCTGTGGGGCTGGCCGGGACGGCGGACGAGCCATGGTCCGTGGGTGCATTATGCTGGCCTGCCTGATCCGCACTGAGCCCGGCCTCCACCTTAGCGGGTTGGGACGACCCGGTGGTCGCAGCTAGTTGCGTAGTCTGATGGTCCGGGTTCGTGGCCTGGTGGTCGTCAGCTTTCGTTCCCGGGCTAACCTGCGTCGTGCCGGCCGCGGCCAGGCTGTTGTCAGTGAGCCTCTGAAGAGCGGTGGCGGCTCGCGTAGCCTCGCCCGCGTCCGCTGCTTTATGGTACCAATTGGCGGCTTGGGCAGAATCGCGCTTCACTCCCAGTCCGCGCTCGTAGATCGAGCCGAGTTCGATCATGGCCGGGGCATATCCCAACTCAGCGGCCTTGGAATACCAGTTCACCGCCTGAGCGTAGTCCTGTTCCACGCTGCCGGCGGCGTTCGACCCGGTCTTTCCCTGCTCATACCTGGAGCCCAAGTCCATCATCACCAGAGCCCCACCGGCCACCGCGGCCTTCCGGTACCACGTCACTGCCTGTGCCTCATCTCGCTTCACGCCGCTTCCGTTGTGGTACATGACGCCCAAAGCGAGCATTCCCATGGCGTACCCTTGCTGCGCCGCTTTTCGATACCAGTCGATCGCTTCCGCATAGTCCTGCGCTACCCCGGCTCCGAGTTCGTACATGGAGCCCAGCTTTACCATGGCCTTTGGGTACCCGGCATCCGCGGCTTTGCGGTACCAGTTGACTGCCTGCTGGGGATCCTTTTCCGCTCCCGTGCCACCCTCGTACAGGGAACCCAAGGCCATCATCGCTCCGGGCCCCATCGATGTGGCTTTGCCGGCCGCTTTTTGGTACCATCTCTGGGCCTGTGTATCGTCTTTGCCAACCCCAACTCCGTTCTGGTACATCCTGCCCAAGGCAAACATCCCCCCCACATTTCCGGCATCCGCTGCCTTGAGGTACCAATTCAGGGCCTGGGTGTAGTCCTTGTCGATGCCTTCGCGACCGTTCTCATACATGCCGCCCAAGGTGAGCATGGCCGCCGAATAGCCGGCATCGGATGCCTTGCCGTACCACTTCACCGCTTGCATAAGGTCTTTCCCGACGCCCTGGTCGCCGACTTCGTACCAGCCAGCCAGAGTGTTCATGGCCTGGGCGTCACCTGCCTCGGCGGCCCGGCGTTCCCAGTTCACTGCTTGCACGGGGTCCTTTTTGACGCCCCGGCCTGCCTGGTAGAGGGAGGCCAAGCCTCGCATGGCCGATGCGTCGCCGGAGTCAGCGCCCCTCTGGTACGCCTCGATCGCCTTGCCGTACCAGCTTGCAGCCTGCGCCGGGTCGCTTCGCACCCCGCGGCCGGCGGCGTACATATCAGCCAGGTTGAGCATGGCGATCTTATCGCCGCCCTCGGCCGCCTTCTGGTACCACCCGGCCGCTTGCGAAAGGTCCGTCTTCACGCCAAGCCCGCGTTCGTACTCGCGGCCCAGGTATCTCATTCCTGTCGCGTCGCCCGCATCTGCCGCTTTGCGGAACCAGCGCATCGCCTGCCTGGCATCTTCTTCCGCGCCGCGCCCGAAAGCGTACATCCTGCCCAAGTCGACCATTCCGGTTGAATCCCCGGCTTTGGCCGCCTTGCGGTACCAAGCTACCGCCTCGGCGTAATCGGTCTGCACCCCATGTCCGTTCTCATACATGCTGCCGAGCTTGCTCATGCCGCTACCGTCGCCGGCATCGGCCGCCTTGCGGTACCAGCTTATGGCCTGCGCGTAGTCTGTTCCCACGCCGCGACCGCTCTCGTACATACTACCCAGCTTCGCCATTCCTTCTGCTTGGCCCGCATCCGCTGCCTTGCGGTACCAATTCACCGCCTCGCTGTCGTTCTTCTGAACCCCTGTGTACCGGAGTTCAGCCGTGTTGTAGTAGTCGCCCAAATAAACCGGCGCCTCAGTGTTGCCGTGCGCGGCGGCTTTCTGAAACAGGGGAAGCGCTGAGCCGTAAGATCCCGCTTCAAGCAACTTCCCGGCTTGCGCTATGTCTTTGTTCGCGCCTTTGTCGCCCCGCACCGCTTTAGGATTCGGCGCCACCGAGCCCGACGCCACAGCAACGAATACAAAGTCGCCCTCCACATCGCCGGAGTTGGGGATGGGCACATATTGCGGCACCTGGTCCGACCCCCCCACTACGTAACGTTGGATAAAAGTATTGAAGAGATCCTGCGCCGAGAAAGAGGTCTGCTCCATCTGGCTGAGTCCCTGCAATAGGGCGTTGGCGAAAATCGAATGGCCAGGCGCGCCACCGTCCGCCACTGGTTCGTTTCCGCCGCTTGCCATCAGGTTACGCGATTTGCCTTGCTGCAGCTTCTGGATGTAGCGGGTGGGGTCGAGCGGCGTGATGGCAAAACTACCCACCGATCTGGTCAAAGTGCCGGCGTAACAACTATCCGACACCACCAGCACGTGACGCGCCGGGATGACCCTGACGCTGGTGGTGATCTCGTCGGCGATGATCCAGTTGGAAGGATCGTCACGAGTCGCGTCGACAGGGAGCCAGTAACCCTTCTTGGCGTCCGGGTCGTACTGGCCATGGCCGGCATAGTAGATCAGGAGACTATCGTCCTCGCGGAGCTTTCGCCGGTATTCGTTGAGCGCGCTGAGGATCTGGTTCCGGCTGGCGTCGGTCAGCAGGGTCACTTGAAACCCGTAACGGGTTTGCAAAATCTCTTTTAGCGCCTGCGCGTCGTTAACGGCTGTCGCAAGCTTCGGCAAGCTCGAGTAATTGTCGATGCCGACAATCAGAGCGTAGTAGGTGCCGTTGTGAGTCGAGGATCCACGCTGCGAGCCCGCAGGAGCCACTCCACGTTGAGGAGTCGCAGCTTCGGCACGTATCGCCGGCGCGTTGCTCAAGGCTGCGGCCACAGCGAGGAGAAGAAAAGAAAACAGTCGCCTTTGACCTTTAAGCATCGGAGTCCCTACCTCCTTACCTGTTTTCCGTCAACCGAACGCTCACGCCAAGCAGCGGATTCCGGCTGCTGGCGCTGAAATAGCCATCAACTTATTCCGGTGGGATTATCTTTATTTGACGGAATGATTATACACCCTTTGTCCAGCAACCCCCTAGCACCAACCCTCAGAGAGGGCAGGTTCCTTTCTTTGAGATTGCAGACCTCTGCCTTTAGTAAAGTGAGAAAAAATGACGAAGCGTTTCTCGCAAAGTCGCACCTACGCAAAGTCGCGAAGAAGAACTTCTTTGTTTTCTTTGCTGGCGAGAAACTCTTGTTTTTCCCGAATCTCTTCTCACGTTCTTGCCATGCCTGGGCCCGTCACCGGTCCCTACGCAGAACGGCTCGACTGTCTCGGCTGATCGCGGAAAGACAGGAAAGTTGTAGTGACACTGCTGGAGGGGTCATTGGGATTGGACCCGGTTACCGCGGTGCCGAGGGCGCGCTGGGAGTTCCGTCCAGGGTTGTGATCCCGCTGTAGTAGAGCGCCCACCATTGACCGCTTTCAGCGCGCCGGGCGTAAGCGGCATCGCCGACGTTGGCCGGAATGGGCTGCCATCCGAAGTTATCGAGGTTGCGCCTGCAACGCCCAGAAAAGGTCGCCTGAGATGTTAGGATCCGTTTCCATAGCGTGAAGCGCCGCTTGAAGATCGTCCTGAGTCGGCCAGTCGGTGACGTCCCAGCCGAATTCATTTACGACGTATACCTTCCCGTGCTGTCTCACCTCCGCGGCATCGTGCGAAAAGCTCTGGGCCGTGGTCTTCTGTCCCATGCCGAAAACCGCGTCCCAATGAGGATAGTACTCCGAGGTAATGATGTCGGGCGTCTTCGTGTCTACCGCCTGCTTTTCAAAACGGAAGAAACCGCTGTTGTCCAGGTACAGATGATGCGCGTCAACTGACTTGACGAATCCTCCGATGGTGTCGACCCAATCGACGTAGGGAGCGAGGCTCTTGGATCCAGTGAATAGTGGGATGATTCCGCGCACGTTGCAGTTTTCCCAGGCCAGGATGGTGGGATCGTCCTTGTAGGCGACGCCGGTGAGCGCGTTCTTGTGATTCAGCAGAGCCTCAATGTGCTTCTCGAAGGCGTAGATTACCGTCGCATCGGTGAAAAAGGCGCCGACGTCAGGTTTCTGCGCCCACTCCAGGTACTCTCCCAGTCCGCCGGCATAACAAGTGGCACAGTCGCCCACCAGGGGCACAACCAGGCGGATTCCACGGTCGTGCGCAGCTTTGATCGCATAATCGACGGCGTGGAAGGCGTCTGGATTGAAGACCCCCGGCTGCGGCTCAAGACAACGATCGCATCCGACGCTGTCGCCCAGCGTCTGGGAGCGTACGACTCGCGCGCCCATCTCTTTTGCGGTGTCGAGTGCATCGTCCACCTCAAGGTGGCTCGGGTAACGCGGCCCTTGAGGGTCGTGCGGCCCGTAAGCCTCCAGTCCCAGCCACTCGATATTGGGACCGCTGTATCGGAACGGCTGGCCCGAAAGCTGCAACGACCTTCCCGAGCGCGTTACAAAGTCAAATGGTTGGTCTGCGGATGGCGAGACCTGCTGGCGAAGAGCCACGGGAATGAAGGCCGTCGCCACGGCGAAAATGATAAGAAGGCGCTTGGGTCGGATCACAAGTAGGCTCCTGGGAGAGACACAGTCGTGGTGCTCTCAATTCATGATGGATCAATGTGGGAGCGCTCAGGGTGCACGGGAATCTGGGTGGGTCTCGTTGGCCATCGGAAAACGCAAGACGAAATCGTCCTTTTCCGCGAGCCGGGCACTGCCCGAGGCCAGTACCAGAAGTCCTCGGCCGAAACAGCTCTTCATTCGAAACACTCGGGCGCGATGCGCCTTGCCGTCGTCCGTCACGAACTCGACCTCGCAACCGCTGTGCGCGAGGAGCAAGTCACCTAGCCGCGCACCGTCCGCCTTGTCGCGCTGATGAAAGATCACCACCGTCGCCGCCGGTTGTTCAGCGACGAACACCTCCAAGACCCGGCAGGCGACGCTTGTGAACCCGACAGCAGGCGGATTCGCCTGGTGTGAATCGGCCGCAGGCATCGACGTGAGTACTCGTGCCGGCATCAAGCCCAAGGCAAAAACGAGCAGACACAGATCAGGTCGCGACAAGCAATAGACAGTCTTGAGTAAGCAATAGGTACCGGGTGTTCGGCGATTGGCGGATGGAAAAGAGCATGCGGCGCTACCCTTTCCCAGGCGTGTTGAAAAGACATTCGCGAGCGTGCGGATATTCTTGGCCATAATGTCAGCGAGGGTGCCTTCAGCCTACTGCGTACTGCCTATTGTCTACGGCCTACTGCTTTCCGCCTTCCGCCTGCCTCAAATCGAGGACCGGCCAGCCACGCTCGAGCGCGATCCGCCTCAGCCTCCGGTCCGGATTGACGGCGGCCGGGCTGCCCACCGCCTCCAGCATAGGCACGTCGGAGAAGCTGTCCGAGTAAGCCTTGGCGTGCGACCGGTCCATGTGCGATTCCGCCAGCACATTGGTCATCGCCACCACCTTGGCGTGCTCCGCGATCAAAGGTGCCGCCACTTCGCCGGTAGCGATCCCGTTTTCATAGACCAGCCGGTTCGAAACCAGTCCATCGAAAGCGAAGTGACGCAGAACCGGACCCAGCGCGTGGTCCAACTCACCGGTCACCAGCACCAAGCGGTAGCCGGCCGCCCGATCGGCCTCGATGAGGCTCTTCGCGCCGGGGTGGATCGACGGCAGCATCACCTTCGCGAAAAGGTCCTCCGCCAGGTCGAGCAGCCACTCGCGCCGCATGCCCCGATACTCGCGATAAAAAACCTCGTTGAATCGCCGCCGCGAGTAAAAGTCGAGCCCGATCAGGAAGGGGACGCTCGCCACCAGCTTGGTCATCTTCAAGGCGGCGCGCGCCCGCGAAGGCAGGTTCCGAGCAAAGAAAGCGTATCGCGTCACGACATTCGACGAGACGAGCGTCCCGTCGAGGTCGAAGAAAGCAATGCCCGCCCAGCCGCTCATGGCTTGCTGACCCCGTGCGCGGGCGCCGGAGCCGGGTTGAGCAAGTTCTGGAGGTTTTTGCTGTGCCGCCAGGTGAGAAAAAGGGTCATCCCGGCGGCACAGGCGGCTTCCAGCCGTCCCATGAAAACCAACATCAGCAGCGTGAAAAGCGCCCACGTGGTGAGCGAAGCCATCGCCCCCGCCTCGCGTGCCTTGCGCTTCCCCAGGACGACCCGGGCCACGGCGAAATAAGCGAGCGCCACGAGCGCCCAGGGCCAATGAATCGCCAGCATGGCCCCGCCCGACGTGGCGATGCCCTTGCCGCCGTTGAACTTCAGAAAGGGCGAAAAGCAGTGGCCGAGCACGGCCACGAACCCGTACAGCCAGGCTAGCACGATGCTCACACCCACGTGTGGCACCGGCGAAACCGGCCACACATCGAGCACCAGCCAGACCGCCAGGAATCCCTTGCCCATGTCGCCGATCAGTGCCGGCACAGCGCGCACCTTGCTCACGCGCAGCACGTTGTTGAATCCGGGGTTGCCGGACCCGACTTGGCGGATGTCGATCCCGGAGCCTGCCATGGCGATGATGGCGAAAGGAATGGATCCGGCAACGAAGCAGATGAGGCAACGAACGAACACAGCGAGCAGCATTTCTTACCTCTTGCGATATGTCTGGCTACAGGACTGGAAGACGCCAGTCGCTCGTCAGCCAATGGTTCCGGTCAAATGGCATCAGACCAGTTCGAAATCGAAGTTCAGTCTCCCGCCGGCTTGATCCGACCTGGCTAGCCACCAACGCTCGTCAAAAGCTTTCAGCGAACGCCGCGCTTCCCGCGCATCGCCAGAAACCATAACCAGACAGTACAGGGTCTCGAATCCTTCGTTGTCGCGCACGAGATGGAGTTGCTTGACCGCAGTTTTGCCAAAGGCCTTGTTGAGTGGACCCTTTGCCTGGAGCAGCAGATCACGTAGTCGGTTTTGTTCGATGAATGCAAATACCCTGGGAGGGTCGTCAATTCGATACGTTTCCTCCAGCCTGTTGCTTGACGACCCGCGAGCTATTTGACGCACGCCGCTAGGGGCTGCGCGACCCTTCATCTTCTGGACCACAGTCTTCTCAGGCGCGCGTTTGTAAGTCATCTTGTGCCCTTACAGAACATACTATCGTACATGAGTTGTCAAGCCATCGTGAACCGAGGGAACCGAATAGGCATCCACCGATGCGAAAAGTATTCTAGAATGTCGGCTGGGCTACGATACAGCAACACCAGTGAGCTAACCTTTGACTCTGCGTCCTGGCTCGACCAAGCTCCGCCCGCACGCCAGCGAGGACGCTCTCCGCACGCAGGACGTCAAAGACCTCGAGCGCCTCGGTTACGCTCAGGAACTGCTGCGCGATATCGGCGGCTTCTCGAACTTCGCCATTTCGTTTTCCATTATTTCCATTCTCACCGGAGCGGTGACTTTGTTCGATTACGGCCTCAGCCTGGGCGGTCCGCGCGAAATGACCCTGGGCTGGCCCATCGCCACCGCCGGGACGCTTCTGGTCACACTCAGCATGGCCGAGCTTTGCTCCGCGCTGCCAACTTCCGGCGGCATGTATCACTGGTCGGCGGAGCTGGGCGGCCCCACGTGGGCGTGGTTCACCGCATGGTTCAACATCCTGGGACTGGTGACGGCCATCGCGGGCATCGATTACGGCTGCGCCCTGTTTCTGGTTCCGATGCTGGGCCGGGAGTCGAAGCCCGGCACCATTCTGCTGGTCTACAGCGTCCTTCTGCTCTCGCAAGCGCTGATCAACCACGTCAACATCCACTGGGTGGCTTGGCTTAACGACTTTAGCGTGACGGTTCACATTCTGGGTGTCACCGTTCTGATCGGCGCGCTGTGGATCTTCGCTCCCAAGCAGCCGCTGGCTTTCTTGCTCAAAGGAGTCTCCACCAACCCGCCTGTCCACGGGCCGTATTTCCTGCTTTTCCTGATGGGACTCTTGCAGGCGCAGTGGACCTACACCGGCTTCGATGCCTCGGCCCACGTGGCCGAAGAGACCATCGATCCGCGGCGCCGCGCCCCGTGGGGCATGGTGATGTCGGTCGTGGTTTCCGGATTCTTCGGGTATCTGCTCATTCTCTCGCTCACCTGGGTGATCCCCGATCTTGCCCGCGTGCTGAGCACCAAGGACGCAGGCGGAAACACGGTGCCCGCGGTCCTCGCTATTGTAGAGTCCGCACTGGGCGCGCGCACCGGCATCGCCGTGCTGGGACTCACCGCACTCGCCATGTGGTTCTGCGGGCTCGCTGCCGTTACCAGCGTGTCGCGGGCGTTTTACGCCTTCGCGCGCGACCGCGGCCTGCCGCTTTCGAGCCTCTGGAGCCGCATCAGCCCGCGTCACCAGACGCCGGCCTACGCTATCTGGCTCTCGGTGGCGCTAGCCTTCGCCGCTATGGTCTACAGCGGCGCCTATGCCGTGGTCACGGCCATCAGCGTGGTGGGCTTCTATCTTTCCTACATCATTCCCGTGTACCTCGGCTGGCGCAAGAAACGCCTCTGGATTAGCAAGCGCGGCCCCTGGCACCTCGGCAATTCGAGCGATGCCGTCAATTTGGCGGCCGTGGTCTGGACCGTTTTCATCTGCACCATAATGGTTCTGCCCCCGAACAGTCGCGCCGGCCTCGGGATCGCAGCAGCGATTCTGGTCCTCTTTGCGCTGCACCGGCTAAGCGGGGAGCATAAGGTCCGGAAACCGGCGTGGGATCTGGATAAAGAGGACCGAACGTAGCGCCTTCGAGCGGAGCAGCTTGCACTCGAACCGTATTCTGGGACGAGCAGGGTCCGGAGTCGCGCGATTTCTTCAAACTGCGTTATGCTTTACGGCTCCGGAGTTTCCCGTTAGCGGCGGGAGCAGGAGGCAAGGAGAGCAACAAATGCGACCGCCATCCAGTGGTTCTCGAAGACGCTTACACCGGCCGGTATGCCCTGTGTGCCCTCTGTGCGTGGGAGCTCTGATTGTCATGGCTTTATGGGCGCCGGCCCGCCCCGCGGAGGCAGCGATGCCAGCCATGAGTGATAACGCGCTAGTACGTTACCTGCCGGACCTCAAGGTGTGGGTACTCACCACCGAACGCACGTCTTACGCGATCGGCCTCAACGACCGCAACGAGCTGCAGAGCCTCTACTGGGGAGAAAAGCTCGAGAGCGATCGCGATTTCTTCCCGGCGCACTCGCGCCCCGAGCACGCCTCATTCGATTCCAGCGAAACTATGACCAACGAGGAATACCCGGGCTGGGGCGGCCGCTATTACAACGAGCCCTCGCTGAAGGTGACGTTGGCGGATGGCGATCGCGACCTGGTGCTGAAGTACGCTTCGCACGAGATTCGCGACGACACGCTGGTGATCCGGCTGAAAGACATCGAATACGACTTGTTCGTGAATCTTGCCTACAAGGTGTTTCCCAAGGAGGATATCATCCGCAAGCAAGCCGAGGTGGAGAACCGTACCCCTCAGGTGGTGACGCTCGAAAGCGCGCAGTCGGGCGTCTGGTACGTGCCGACAGGCGAGGGCTACCGCCTCACTTATCTCACTGGACGCTGGGCCGGCGAGACCCAGCTCATCCGCGAGCCTATCAATCCCGGCATGAAGGTGCTGGAGAGCCGGCGAGGCAACACCAGTCACGCGCTGAACCCGTGGTTCGCCATCGACGAAAAGGGCGAGGCCGACGAGGAGCACGGCCGCGTTTGGTTCGGCGCCCTCGGCTGGAGCGGCAACTGGAAGCTGGTGGTGGAAGACACGCCGGCGGCGCACCAGGTGCGCGTGACCGGCGGGTACAACAACTTCGACTTCTCCTGGCCGCTCAAGCCGGGCGAGAGCCTCAACACTCCGCCTTACTACGGCGGATTCAGCGGCCACGGCTTCGGCGAGGCCTCGCGGCTGATGCACCGCTTCGAGCGCGACGAGATCCTGCCCGACCACGCGCAGCCGCACCTTCGTCCGGTGCTCTACAATTCCTGGGAAGCCACCGAGTTCAATGTGAACGAAGAAGGGCAAAAAGCCCTGGCGGAAAAAGCGGCCAGGATCGGCGTAGAACTGTTTGTGATGGACGACGGCTGGTTCGGGCGGCGCAACAGCGACCGCGCGGGC